>ERZ1673695.330-NODE-330-length-78871-cov-79.812348_pt1 | contig 78871 bp, 110 predicted proteins | sample MGYA00580225_ERZ1673695 | MGnify/ENA primary metagenome ERZ1673695 (study PRJEB41218, sample SAMN15661739) | gut metagenome | host: Homo sapiens | place: Canada: London | collected 2015-08-20/2019-03-30 | study: EMG produced TPA metagenomics assembly of... | reverse complement strand
AAGAGCATTACAGGGCGTAGTTGGATAATCAATTGTTTTAATTAGGCTTTAGTATCATGCAGCAGACCATCGACAGCATCATGCAGGTGGGCGTTCTCAACCCCGCCATCATCCGCCCCGCACCGGAGGGCGGATACGAGATGGTACCACCAACTGGGACATCGTGATCTTTAACGAATACCATTTCGGCGCGTGGCGGGACAATGCCAAAAAGCTCTTTGAAATGGACAACGAGGATGAGGATTACGACTTCGATATGGAGAAGTACAAGAAGGACGAGGCCGACAACGCCTACAACGAGACCTTCCTGCCCATCACCACATCCTACTATCTGTTTCTGTCCGGCACGCCGTTCCGCGCCATCAACAGCGGCGAATTTATCGAGGATCAAATCTACAACTGGACCTATTCCGACGAACAGCGGGCCAAGGAAAACTGGGACGGTGCTGCGGACAACCCCTATGCAGCGCTGCCCCGGATGGTGATGATGACCTACCGCATCCCGGACAGCATCCGACAGATCGCCATGCAGGGGCAGTTCGGCGAATTTGATTTGAATGTATTTTTCTCCGCCAAATACGGCGAGAAAAGCAAGCCGGAGACCGCCCGCTTTGTCTATGAGAACGAGGTGCAGAAGTGGCTGGACCTGATTCGAGGGTCTTATCTCCCGGCCAGCATGGACGATATGAAGCTGGGGCAGGACAAGCGCCCGCCTATGCCGTTTTCCGATACCCGGTTGCTGAATGTGCTGTCCCACACCTTCTGGTTTCTGCCCAATGTGGCCAGCTGCTATGCAATGTATAACCTGCTTCAGCAGAAGCAGAACAGCTTTTACCACGATTACCGCATCAATGTCTGCGCCGGGACCAAGGCGGGCATTGGCGTGGATGCGCTGGAGCCGGTGCAGAAATCCATGGGCGACCCGCTGACCACCAAGACCATCACGCTGTCCTGCGGCAAGCTGACCACCGGCGTCACGGTCAAGCCATGGACGGTCATCTTTATGCTGCGGAATCTGAAAAGCTCGGAGACCTATTTCCAAGCGGCGTTCCGGGTGCAGTCCCCGTGGACGGTGCGTACCGGCTCCGGCACCGATCAGATCATGAAGTATGAGTGCTATGTCTTTGACTTTGCGCTGGATCGTGCCCTCAAGCAAATCTCGGATTATTCCTGCCGCCTGAATGTGAACGAAAGCAACCCGGAAAAGAAGGTGGCGGAATTCATCAACTTCCTGCCCGTACTGGCCTACGACGGCAGCAGCATGAAGCAGATCGACGCACAGGATATTCTGGATATCGCCATGGCCGGCACCTCGGCCACGCTGCTGGCCAAGCGCTGGGAATCTGCATTGCTGGTCAATGTGGACAATGACACACTCCGGCGACTGATGGCGAACAAAGAGGCCATGGAGGCCCTGATGAAAATCGAAGGGTTCCGCAGCCTAAACTCGGATATCGAGACCATCATCAACAAATCGGAGAGCGTGAAAAAGGCCAAGAAGGAAAAGGGCAAGGAGCTCACCAAGGAGGAGAAAAAGGAACTCTCCGAGGAAGAAAAAGAATACAAATCCATGCGGAAGCAGATTCAGGAAAAACTCATCAAGTTTGCCACCCGTGTGCCGATCTTTATGTATCTGACGGATTACCGGGAGCGCTCTCTGAAGGATGTGATCACGCAGCTGGAGCCGGGACTTTTCAAAAAAGTGACCGGTCTGGATGTGAAGGACTTTAATCTGCTGGTGGAGCTGAATGTATTTAACGCCAGCCTGATGAATGATGTCATCTTTAAATTCAAGCGCTATGAGGATTCCAGCCTGTCCTACACCGGCCTGGACAAGCACGAAAACGAGGATGTCGGCGGCTGGGATACCGTCGTGAAGCGCAAGGAGTACGAGCTGCTGTTCTATAACCAGCAGTCTACGATGAATGCGCCGGAAATCGACGAAGCCGATGTTCCGGAAGCGGACGAGGAGCCGGAGCCGCCCAAAGCCCCCATTCCAACTCGGACGCCACCGACTAAGCCGGATTTTGTCACTGCTGCCTTCGGCGTGAAATCTCCGATCGCTCCCGCAAAGCCCCAGCATCCTGAAAAACCGAAGGTCGATGTTTCCGGCGTTGCCGTTGGAAGCGCTGTGGCTCTCGCTAAGTTCGGCATCGGCAAGGTGATCGAGCTGAACAGGGGATATGTGACCGTCCGCTTTGAACAGGGTGAGAAGCGCTTTATTTTCCCCGATGCGTTTGAATCCGGATTTTTGAAAGCGCAATAAGCCAAAAGAGGGCCTCCGTATCATTTTCTCGATACGAAGGGCCTTTCTTATGTATAGATTACTTGGTGATAGACAATTTCGGTTGCACGGTCTTGGCAGGCATTCATCCGCCCGACCCATTCCATTTGGTCGCTGGCTTTCAGCGTTTCCGTAATGCCCTCTGCATCTGCCATTTGCTTTACCAGCCGAAGAAAAAGCTCCTCTGCCTGTCGGTCAACATCTGCAAGATGGGCGTTCAATTCACCGCTGGTCAGCAGGTTGGCATAGCGCACACGGCGATGCTCCTTGAGATAGCGGAGATGCCGCTGTCCCCATACCCCGATTGGCTGCTCTTCCTCCGGCTCATCATCCCCAGCAATCAGATAATAGTCTCCAACCAATTCATATTTCAGCCCAGTGCGTTCATCGGTAATGTACTTTTCTATCATCAGAACCTCCATCCCCACAGCCCAAACTTCCGAGGCTTTGCCTTAGCAACTTTGATCAGCATCTCATCTACGGCATCCGTGTACCGCCCCGCCGCAATCAGCTTGTTACGGAGCCGATTCAGCGCCTCAATGATAAGCCGCCATTCCTGCCGGTTCACTTCCACATAGTATTTCTGTTTCATGCGCTATTCCTCCTTTGGTTACTGCAACCATTGTAGCAGGAGTAATAGCGGAAATCGAATGTGTCAATATACATTTGGAAAAATCACAACATATTTGAAAAACAAGTGAATATGTGATACAATATATATAATTATATATATAATTAAATTGGAAGTGTATGTATGGCTGAAGATAAAAATAAAGCGAGTTACCCAATGATCCCTGAAAGCAATTGGTGGAGTATGCGAAATCAATTTAGCAAGACTTTTCCATCAACAGTAAGCGTTAACTATTTAAAAACGCTGCTCGCACTAGCCACTGATCAAGCAGCTAGAAACATTCTCTCTCCTCTAAAATCATTAGGAATTTTAGACGATGACGGTCATCCGACCGATTTGGCAAACCTTTGGCGGACAGATTCTACATATGGCAAAGCGTGTGAAACAATGCTCAATGCTATATATCCTCCAGAATTGCTAGAACTATTTCCAGACAAGGACTTTGACAAATCCAAAGTAAAAGAATGGTTTAAAGCTACTGCGAAGCTCGGCGATAGCGCCGCAAATAGGGCGACATCCCTTTTCACGCTATTGAAGAGCGGGGAGATCAAATCGACATCCGGATCAGCACAGAGTCCTGCGAAGAAAACTAAATCCGAGAAAAAAACTCCCACCAAAAAGGTCCAACGCACAGAAAAAGATATTACCAGCGGAAAAGAAGGTCCCTATGCCCCTATTGCACCTATTACGGTAGCGTCTAACAAACTTCCGCAGATGACAATGCACATTGATCTTCAGATTCACATTTCCCCAGAGGCAAGCACAGAACAAATTGATGCTATTTTTGCCAGCATGGCAAAACACCTATATAAGTAATGGAATCATTCTATACTTTGTTCGGTAGAATTCACGAACTTAATGAAGAACTTAAAACACAGGTAGGCATTGAACACGCAGACATTTCCTCAAAGAGTACTGGGCTATCAGCGGATACATTTGATCTGTTAATTACGGATTCCGATTTGAAATCTAAAATGAAAAAACTATTTCTAGACGGACACCATGCCCGTGCGGTGGAGGAAGCATATAAGTATTTGGATAACCTAGTGTTGCGACTATCAAAGCAGCAAAATATGACAGGGTCTTCTTTGATGAAAAAGGTATTTTCACAAAAGGATCCTGTGTTAAAGCTCAATGAAGGCATTTCTGCATCCGAACAAAACGAACAACTAGGATATATGGAGATTTTTTCCGGGGTTATGACTGGTATTAGAAATCCAAGAGCACATGATAGTGATTGGGAAGATACGGAAGATCGAGCGTTTCAGCTTTTAGTTTTGGCGAACCATTTAATCTGTAAAGTACGAAGTGCTACTCTAAAAAAGGAATAGTCACGCCATTTGAGCCTTCACATCATAAAAAGCGCCGTCTCGGAATCACTTCCAAGACGGCGCTTTCCTGTTGTGGATCAGAGCGAACACTTCACGGCGAAGCCGCCGCTGAAGAAATATGTGTTCGTCCAATGCCTGTTTGGTGGAGCTCAAGAGAGTCTGTACGAACGTCCGAGGCATTACTTTCGTTTTCTGCTTTGCTCGTCAATTCTTCCAGCGAATATGAGAATTTGTGTTTGCCGGGCGTATGGTAGTAGTCGATCTGAATGCGGTCATCCCAAAGCGTCACCGATTTTACGAACGTGTCGATCAGCTTCTTTTGGTGCTCCTTGCTTCCGACGTTTCCCTCGCGCATCTGCTCCAGCGAGAAAACAACTCGTTCGCGTTCTATCGGCTGTGACGCTGCCTTTGCTATGGACAATGAACGCTCCAGATTGTGTATCGTTCCCTCGACTTCAAGCAGCCGGGCCTTGGTCGTTTCCGTGATGATTCCCTGTTCGATTGCCGCCATGATATTCTTCGCAACCTTGCGATTATCAGTCAGATCACGTTCGAGCTGAGCAACGCCCGATTCCCTCCGTGCCATGGCCTGAAAGCTCATGGTGCTGTCTGCAATCCACTCGATTGTATCGTCCTGCAAGATGTAATCCTGCGTCAGACGCGCGATCAACTTTTCAATGAAGTCGCGGCGCACGTTCTTCTTCTCACATCGGCCCTCTGCGTGACGCTTCTGGCATTGGTAGTAATTATGCACGGTTCCGTTCTCCCCGGTGCCAGATACACCGATCATGTAGGAGCCGCAATAGCCGCAGAACAGCTTCCCTGTAAGCAGATATTCTCCGTTTGCCGACCGCCGCCCGGCGGTCTTTTTCTTATTTGCGAGCTTTTCCTGCACGGCTGCGAAAACCTCCTTTTCCAAAATCGGCGGTATTCCGTCCTCAACCACAACGCCAGAGTGACGATAGACGCCGATGTAATTGTCATTCTTCAGCATGATATGGAAGCTGTTCTTATTCCACTCTCGGCCGAGCTTCGTGTGGATACCGCGCTGGTTGAGCGAGCGGGCAATCTCAGCAACCGGCACGTCTTTCAGAACACTGTCGAAGATCTCGCGGACAACGGCTGCTTCATCAGGTGCGATGGCATATTTGCCCTCCTTGCTTTTGACGTAGCCGAGCGGGAGCATACCGTTCACCTTGCATTCGTTGGCGTTGTCCACCATGCCACGCTTGATGTCCTCGCCCATGTTCTCGGAATAGAACTGATTCACGTTCATCATTGTCCGCAGCGCAAAGCGGCCTGCGGCGGTGTTGCCGAATTCCTCTTTGGCGTACAACGTCTTGATTCCGAGCAAATCAAGCCGGGCCTCATACTGCAAAGCGTTCAGCATATTGCGGGCAATACGGTTGCTCTTGTAGGCAACGACGATCTGAAATTGCCGCTTCTCTGCGTCCCGCATCATGCGTTGGAAATTCGGGCGCCGATCGGAGCGGCCAGACACGGCCTTATCCGCATAGATTCCGACGATTCGGATTCCGTTCTTTGCGGCAAAATCGCTGCATTCGGCAATCTGCTGTTCGATGCTTTCTTCTTTCTGGTTGTGGGAGGAATAGCGGGCATAGATCACGCCGATCTGTTCAGCAGATGAGTATTCATTTTTCTTCGCTGAACGCTTGGCCATCCTGATTCCTCCTTAACTGTCTGCCGGTAAATCCCCGTCACGTTTTTGGCAGCTCTTACACTTCCGCAAGCCCCTTGCCTTTGCATCTTCCTCAAACATCTGCAGCGGCTCGGCTCCAGAATCGGAACACCATGTTGTCGTATGATATACACGCGAATGTCCGTACACAAAGGCCAGCGGCTTTTCACAAAACGGGCACCGTTCTAGGCCTCGCTCGATTGCTTCATCTTCGGTACACGCTTCCCACTCGTCGTACTCCGAAAATGCCCAGCAATCCCGGCTTTTGTGAAATGTCCTTTTCCCGATGTTGATAAAACGCGGATCTTCCGGAATTCTGTGTGAAGAAGATTTCGCGCGAAACGAAACCGTAGGCATAGCGGAATCATCTGCTGTTTCGACGCATTCTATATCATCACGAGGAAATGAGCGGTCATTCTTTGCGTGACCGGCAATTATCAAAACTACGACAATAACACACGCAAGTCCTCCGACCGCCACAGCTATCAAAAAGTCCATAAGGCACTTCCCCTGTCGAAATAACGAGAATGTTATATTCTCTCAAAAAAGACCAATTCCCTGTTTTTGTGCTATAATCAAAAATGCGCCGGCAGCAAAAAATAAAGGAGCAAGATAATGCAAAGCGAAAAGCATATCGAGGGACAACCATGCCTGAAAACCCTTCTCGCAGCAGAACTCTTTTCCAAGTTGACCGAGGAGGACAAAGACCGTATTATCGCCCAGATAGAATCCCTTTTATCGCGTGAATAATCATATCTTTCTGGTCATCATTCAAAAGCTCAAATAATTGCACATATTCTTTCGTCCGCCCATCGCTCAATGCAGTGATGGGCGGTATTTCTCTTTCTGCTGGAACATCGTATCCCATCAGCCACGCTTCCGACACGTTCAGCGCCAATCCCAGAATCGTCAGCTTATCCTGCCCCGGCTCAACTTTGCCAGACACGTACTGCGACATATCGTTCTTGCCGAGTTTGATTCCGTATTTCTTGCAATAGGGTTCAGCAGCGTTGAGAATATCTACCTGCCGCATATTTCTGCTTTTCATGACCTGCTCAAGGCGCTGCGCAGTTGTAAAGTTCTTCATTGTCAAGCCCTCCATTCGTCGGAGCTATTATAATATGAATTGAATAAAAGTTCAATACCGCGAAGAAGAAAAGTTCAATTTTTTTGAAAAAAGTCTTGCAATACAGAAACAGCTATGGTATGGTTGCCTCAGAGGTTCAAAGTTATTGAACCTTAAATCAATGGAAAGGAAGTGGATTACGTGGCATACAACTACAGCAAGCTGCTTGGGAAGATCACCGAGAAGTTTGGAACACAAGGAAATTTTGCAAAATCTATGAACATTTCCGAGCGAAGCCTTTCTCTCAAGCTGACGAACAAGGTTCCATTCAAGCAGCCAGAAATTTCGAAAGCCTGTCAGCTTCTCGGAATTTCTGATAAGGAAATCCCTGCTCATTTTTTTACCCTAGAGGTTCAATGATATTGAACCTCGATTGAAAGGAGGATGGGGCCGTGCGGGGAAATATCGATGTCGATTCCATACCGGACTTTCAGAAAAACGCGCTGGCTGATATGGCGCTCGAAATCACGCGGGCCTGCTTCGAGATCCCCGGCATGGAAGAACGCTATCAGCAATGGCTCCCCGGCTATCTGGAGCGGAAGCGGCAGCGCGAAGCAGAAGGAAGGAGATGAGACCGACAAGCAAAATAAAACGGGGCCGCTCCGCTGGCACGGAAACAGCCCCAGGCACAAAGACCCACTTCGATCATAGCAGCGAAAAATCGCATCGTCAAGGAGGAATGCTCATGCCGAACAGCCTGAAAGAGCTGCGGCTGAAAACAAAAACGCCCGCAAAAGACATGGTTGCCGTTGTGCAGACCATTTACCCCAAGTATGACATGACGAGCCAGAGCAAGTGTGAGAACAGCGACGCCTACGGGATTTGCCTGACGCAGAAAGCGATGAAGCTCCTGTACGCCAAGTTTGACCCGGACGGCAGCGTCCGCAAGCACCTCCGCACAGCCGATCAGCACCGGCTTAAGGACAGGCTGCACGCGCGGATCACATCCGATGAAGCAGCCCGGCTTCAGGAACGGCTTGACGCTGACGGCTACGGCACCATACAGGACTGGCTTACCGATGTTGTACGCGATTATAACAGCAAAAATGAAGCGCCAACAACGGCTTCAGAAAGAAAGGGTTGATTTTATGGCAAATGAAGCAATTCGAGAAAAAGCAAAGGAATCTGGCGTTAGGCTTTGGGAAGTCGCAGAGAAAATTGGTGTTGCCGACTCAACATTTTGCCGACAGATGCGGCGTGAGCTGCCAGAGGCTCGGCAGCAGCTCATTCTTCGGGCGATTGATGAGCTTGCGGAAAGTAAAGGAGAATCCGAATGAAAGGCGTTGTCGTGACAACGAATCACGAGGTTCGCGTTGAGGATTTCGGCGATCCCCTCTACAAAACCGTTGGCTCTGCCGTTGGTGGCTACATCGAGCACGTTCACCCGATGCGTCTTGCCCGGCCGCTTTGCATGATCGTCAACGAAGAAGGACGGCTGCTGGATCTTCCATTAAATCATATTGGCTCTTTCTTCTATGGCACAGACCAGCACGGCGAGCCGATCGTCGGCAACATCGTGGTCATGAAAGACGGCTACCGCAACGGCGAACCGGACATTGTCGGCCTCGACGATTCGGAGGTCGAGCAAGTCAAATACACCATTTCCACACTGATAAGCATGATGAATTTACAGCCGAAAGGAGACAACACATGATCGTAAACGTTCATTACATCGACGAGAAGACCGGCACCATCCGCAGCAGCGGCACTTACAGCTACCGCTGCAGTGTCCCGAACGCCCACGTCGGAATGGAGGTTATCGCCCCCACCGCCAAGCGTGAGGCCCGCGCCGTGATCTGCGAGATCGACGTCCCGGAAAGCCGCATCGATGAGCGGATTTTGCCGCTCCTGAAAGAGATCACGCAGGAGGCGCCCTCTGATGGAGAATAACCTGATCGTCGTAAAACAGCTTCCGATCATCGAAGACCAGCTTCGGCAGGTCAAGGCTTCTGTTGATGAGCGCGTTGCACAGGTGCTGGCGCTGGCCTGCACCGAAGCTACCTACAAGGACGTCAAGAAAGCCCGCGCCGAGCTGAACAAAGAGTTTCAGGATCTGGAAGCTCGCCGCCGTGAAGTCAAAAAGGCCATCCTTGCCCCGTATGAGGCCTTTGAAAAGCTCTACAAGGAATGTGCGGCCGACGCTTTTACCAAGGCAGATGCTGAGCTGAAAGTCAAGATCACTTCCGTTGAGAACGGCATCAAAGGCGCGAAGCGTGACGAAATCGTCGCGTTCTACAACGAATACCGCGCGAGCTTGAATATCCCCGAAGACATCGCGCCGTTTGAGCGCTGCGGCATCAATATCACGATGTCCGATTCTCTTAGAAAGCTGCAAGGACAGGCTTCCTTGTTCTTGCAGAATGTTTCAAACGATCTGCGGATGATTGAAACACTGGAGCACAAGGATGAGATCTTGGTCGAGTACCGCAAATCGCTTTCCGCACCGGAAGCAGCCCTGATCGTTGACCGGCGTCACAAAGAGATGGAAGAAGCCGCTCGCCGCCGCGCAGCCATGAAATCCGCGCAGGAGGTTCAGGAGGCCGCGCAGGCCAAAATCGAAGAAGTCCTGAACGAAGCGCCGCCCGCGCCCGTTTCCGCTCCTATCGAGCAGCCCGTCCCCGCCGAGGCCCCTGCCGAGAAGATTTATCAGGCGTCGTTCCGCGTCCGCAGCAGCATCGGCAAGCTGAAAGCTCTCAAAGAATTTCTCGTAAATGGAGGTTACGAATATGAGCAGTTCTAACATCGCGCCTGCAAAGAAAATGACCTTTTCCGTTGCCATCACCACGGAAAACTACAGGAACATGATAAACAACACGTTGAAAGAACCGGGACGTGCAAACCGCTTTATTGCCGCGATCACGTCCGCTGTCGCCACTACCCCGGCGCTTCAGACCTGCGACCCCAGTTCCATCCTTGCCGGTGGCCTGCTGGGCGAAGCTCTGAATCTCTCGCCCTCGCCGCAGCTTGGCCAGTATTACCTCGTTCCGTTCAAGCAGAAAGCCAAGTATGACCGCGAGGGACACCTGCTTTCGCCCGAATGCTCCAAAGCGCAGTTTGTTCTCGGCTACAAAGGCTATGTCCAGCTCGCGCTCCGGAGCGGGCAGTATTCCGATCTGGACTGCATGGAGATCCGCCAGGGCGAATACCTCGGCAAAGACCCGCAGACCGGAAAGCCGCAGTTCAAATTTATCGAAGACGATGATCTGCGCGAAAAACTCCCGATCGTCGGCTACATGGCGTACTTCGAGTATCTGAACGGCTTCCGCAAGTGCATCTACTGGTCGCGCGAAAAGATGCTCAATCACGCGGATACATATTCTCAGGCGTTCAGCAAGGATGCCTATGACAAGATCCAGAACGGACAGATTGCCGACAAGGACATGTGGAAGTATTCGAGCTTCTGGTACAAAAGCTTTGATGACATGGCTAAGAAAACGCTACTTCGCCAGTTGATCTCCAAGTGGGGCATCATGTCCACAGAGATGCAGCAGGCGCTCACGAATGATTCCGGTATCCCGGCCGTCGACCCCAGAACCGGCGAGATCATTTCCGACCATTCCGACGAGCTGGAGCTTACAACCAACGCCCCGCAGCCGGCCGTTGAGGGCAGCGTCCCGGCACAGCTTCAGGAGAACGCCGGTGAACCGGAGCAGATTGACCTCAATTCGCTGTAATGAGTGTTCCGTATGAAGTCCTTGCAACCGGCTCTACCGGCAACGCTGTTGTGATCGACGGGCAGATTCTCGTCGACTGCGGCGTTCCGTACAAGGTCGTGAAGCCAGTTGCAAAAGCTCTCAGACTTGTTCTGCTGACACATTGGCACGGAGATCACTTCCGGAAAAGCACGCTCCACGCCCTCGCAGCGGATCGACCGGCGCTCCGTTTCGGCTGCTGCCGCTGGATGGTGCGGCCGCTGGTGGAAGCTGGCGTCAAGCCCGCGAACATCGATCTGTACGATTTTGACCGCCGATACAGCTACGGCGATTTCACGGTCGAGCCTGTGCCGCTGGTGCATGACGTTCCGAACTGCGGCTATAAGCTGCAGCTCCCCTCCGGAAAGGTCCTCTACGCCACCGACACAAACAACCTGCACGGTATTTCGGCGCCGAATTTCGACCTCTATCTGCTGGAAGCGAACTACGAGGACGAAGAAATTCAGGCCAGAATCGCAGAGAAAAAGGCAAACGGCGAGTTCGTCTATGAGCGGCGGGTGCTGGGGACGCATCTTTCCAAGGCCAAGTGCGACGATTTCATCTATCAGAACATCGGGCCGACCGGCGAGTACGTTTACCTGCACGGCCACGTCGAGGAGGAAAAAGCGTGAACGGTTTCCTGAAAGACATCACCTACGCCCGCAGCGGCGAATATATCCTGTCGATCTACACGCGGGAGAGCTGCAAGGACCTTTGGAAAAACTTCGGCGAGCGGCCGATCACGTTCTCCATCGCGAAGAAAGCCGACCCTCGCGGACTTCGCGCCAACAGCTACGCATGGGCGCTCATTGAGCAGCTCGCGGCCAAGCTGAAAACCGACAAGGAATCCGTCTATGAGGAAATGATTCGGCGCTACGGCGTCGGTGAAAGCTACATCGACGAGGCCGGGAACGAGTGCAAGGTGCTGTTTTCCCTGCGCGACGGTGTGCCGCCGCGGCTCGTGGCCAGACACTATGCCGAGATCGGCATCGGCTATATCGAGGGCAAGAAATTCATTCACTACCGCGCCCTGAAAGGCACAAGCGAGTACACCGCTGCCGAGATGGCTGCGTTCCTCGACGGTATCATCGCCGAGTGTGAGGAACAAGGTGTTCAGACCGGCCCACCCGAAAAAACAGCTCAGTACAAGGAGGCGAAGAAGCCTTGACCGTTTATTGCGATTACTGCGGCCACAAAGCCGCGCTGGTCGATGATTCCGAGATCTATGGCCGCAGCTTCGGCCACACCGCGTATCTCTGCAGAAACTGTGGCGCCTACGTCGGCTGCCATGGCCGAACAGACAAGCCGCTCGGCCGTCTGGCCGACGCCACACTCCGGAAATGGAAAATGGCAGCTCACGCCTCGTTCGACCCTCTCTGGAAAACCGGGCCGTTCCGCGGGCGGCGCAAAGCCGCCTACGGCTGGCTCGCTGGGCAAATGGGACTTCCGGTTGAGAAGACGCACATCGGTATGTTTGATGTGCCTCAGTGCCAGGAAGTCATCAAGATCATTGAAAAAGGAGATTTCAAAAATGCTCAACTTTGATAAGAAAGACGCTCATGTTTATCCGTTCGACGAATCGCCCGGCGCCGGTATCATCATGGACGTCGATCTGGAACAGCTCATCCGTGAGTCCGAGCGGCTGCGCGTCTGCAAAGCGATCTTCGCTTCCACCAGCATTGAAAACTGGCACCTGCGCGACGCGCTCGAAGCAGTCCTCACGGAACCGAACGCTTCCCCGGCCGGTGATGATATTCCCGCGCCAGTCGTCCCTCCGCAGGCCATTCCTCCGCAGGAGGCCGATCATGCTTAACCGCATTGTGCTCATGGGTCGTCTGACCCGCGATCCGGAGCTTCGCCGAACGCAGAGCGGCACGGCGGTTGTCTCCTTCTCCGTTGCCTGCGACCGCGATTACGCGGCGCAGGGCGCGGAGCGGGAAACAGATTTCATCGACATCGTCGCGTGGCGCGGGACGGCTGAGTTCGTAGAGAAGTATTTCAGCAAGGGGCGCATGATCGTCGTGGGCGGTCGGCTTCAAATCCGCAACTGGCAGGACAAGGAAGGCAACAAGCGACGCTCGGCCGAGGTTCTTGCCGACAGCGTTTACTTTGGCGATTCTAAGCGCGACGGTGACGGCGGCAAGCCCAAGGGCGAGCCGACCTACGACCCGACCGGCGGCTTCTCTCAGATTGAGGGCGAAGAAGAATTGCCGTTCTAAGGAGGTTTCTCATGGCAACCGCAAAAAGATTCTATTGGATGAAGCTCAAGGAGAGCTTTATGACCTCCGACACCATTGACTACTTTATGTCACAGCCAGACGGTGCAAACTACGTTGTTCTCTATCAGATGCTTTGTCTCAAGACCATCAACACCGATGGTCGCTTATCTCGACAGATCGGTGAGGTCGTTATCAAATACGACATTCCGAAAATCCAGCGCGATCTCAAATGGTTCTCTGCGGACACAATCCGCGTGGCTCTCAATCTCTATAAATCTTTCGGTCTTGTTTACGAAGACGTTGACGGCGTTCTGGTTCTTGCGGACCACAACAATCTCGTTGGAAGCGAAACCGATGCAGCTTCCCGCATGAGAAATGTCCGTTCTCGCAAGGCTGACGCCCTTCCCGAAAGTGTAACGCAAGGCGAACAGACCGCGAACATTGTTACACCAGAGATAGAGAATAGAGGTAGAGATAAAGAGATTAGAGATAAGAGCTTAGATACAGATATAGAGGATACGGAAGATTCTTGCGCAGAGCCGGAAACCGTCTCCGCGCCGCCGATCATCAGCATCATTCTGAATGACAAGTCGTTCTTTGATGTGTCTCCGGAGGATTACAACCGCTGGTGCGAGTTGTACCCAGCCGTCAATGTCATGCAGGAGCTTCGGAAAATGTCGAGCTGGAGTACCGACAATCCCAAAAGACGCAAAACAAAATCCGGAATCCGTCGGTTTATCAACGCTTGGCTTTCCAAGGAGCAGGACAAAGGTGGCCAGTATCGCTATCAAGGCAGCGGCTCCAGCGGCAACGTCTTTACCGACATCGCGGAGGGCATGAGAAATGGACAGGCTTGAAACGGCTGATATTCTGGCGGTTCTGAAAGCGGCCTACCCGCAGTTCTATAACGGCCTCAGCCCCAAGGAGGCAAACAAGATCGTCGATCTCTGGGCTGAAATGTTCAAGGATGAGCCTGTTATGGTCGTTGCCGTTGCAGTAAAAGCCATGATTGCCTCGCGGACAAACACATTTCCACCGAATATCGGCGAAGTCAAAGAGCAGATCACGAAGATGCGTATGCCGAAGGAAATGACCGCCGCCGAGGCGTGGACGCTGGTCTACCGGGCGATTGCAAACAGCGGCTACAACGCAAAAGAGGAATACGACCGTCTGCCGCCTACGATTCAGCGGCTCGTCGGCTCGCCGCAGCAGCTTCGGGAATGGGGCATGATGAACGCCGAAACAGTGCAAAGCGTGGTCGCTTCCAACTTTCAGCGCTCCTACACGGTGCGCATCAAGAGCGATCGGGAGTATATGGCGCTCCCGTCAGACATAAAACAGATGATTTCCAGCGTCGCGCAGCAATTTGCGCTCGGCGACGGAAATGAGAATGGAGGATGAGGATATGAAAAGATGGGCAAGGCGCAACCTGCCTACGGTTGTTCTTCTGGCGGCGCTGATCCTGCTCGCCGCGTTGGTGCTTGCGATTGCGATGCCACGCGAAACCGAAAATACGCCTGTTGTTTCCGCGGCAATTTCGCCGACGTTTGACGAAGCGGCCTACCAGAGTCGTTTGGAGGCCGAAGCCTTCACGGAGGTTGAACACGAAACCGCCGATATTCCCGGTACATATGATCTGCCAGAGCCTCCCCAAGAGGCAAACAGCGAGCCTTGCGGGAAAGGCGGCTTCGAGTGCCAGGACAAAGAGGACTGGGAGCGCCTTGCCATTGTGATCTATCAGGAAGCCGGCGGCGACAATGTGTGCGATATGTGCCGCTACCGTGTGGCCGACGTTGTTCTGAACCGCGTAGCCGATCCTCGCTACCCCGATACCATCGAGGGCGTTCTGATGGACAACAAATACGGCCTGCAATGGGGGCTGCTCTCCGTGACCGGAATTGTCTGGCCTAATAAGGCGAGCGAGCCGGGCGAAGCCGCCGCCGTGCAGCGAGCGTGGGACATTGCGGCCGACGTTCTCGAAGGGCATCACAGCGACCTCGATGGCGATTATATTTGGTGCTCCGAGTACAAGCAGGGTTCCGAAGTGATCTACTGCGACGGCATTTACTTCGGCGTGGGTTAGGAGGCAGCCATGGCGAAAGATCCAAAGCGGCAGCTTCTCGGCAAAATTGCCCGCCAGAAGGGCCAGTATTTCGAGCAGCGGCTTGACGGCTCCTTCGATTACTACCGCGACCGCGGCTATGCGGTAATCGAAAAGACGCCCGAACCGATGAAGGTTATCAAACCGGAGGGAAACGGTCGTTTTCTCGCCTGCTACACCAAGAAAGCGCAGGTTGACTACAAGGGCACGCTCAAAGGCGGCAGGACAATCCTGATCGAAGCCAAATTCACGTCCACGGACCGCCTGACGCAGGATCGCGTTCTGGATATTCAGGCGGCCTACATGGACAGGCACCAGCAGCTCGGCGCTCGCTGCTTCGTCGTTGCCGGTTTCTCGACCGGCGAAGTCTACAAAATCCCTTGGGATGACTGGCGGCGCATGAAAGAGCTGTTCGGCCGAAAGTACGTAAAAGAAACCGATCTACAAAATTACAGAGTGAGGACAGCTTGGAATGGAACGCTGTTTTTACTCGACTGATGACTGAAAGGAGTCACTACCATGAGTGAAATTTCGATGTATGAAGCGCAGAAAAAGAAGATGGAAGGTTTGTGCGAAGAACACGATCTGACGTATCGCTTCCAGAAAGACACCTATCCCCCCACGTTCACGATCTCCCCGATTCAGGGCATGGACGCCCAGCTCTCCATGCTGGAGAACGTCGAGGAAGCCGGGTACATCAGCCCCGAAGCCAAAATGACGTGGATCTTCAAGGACGGTTCGCTGGAAACCAAGGTCACCGGCGGCACCTTTACGATTGCAAAGACGCTGCGGACGAAGATCGAATCTGTTCTGACGAAGATGCTGACGTACTGGATGCAGTATTTCTTCCGCGACGTCATGGAAAAGCGCAGCCTCAAAGACGGCATGATGCCTGTCATCAACGAGGATGAAGTCGAAGATGATGATGCCTACGAGGAAGATCCGGAAGAATCTGATGAAGCCGAGACCCCTGAAATGCTCGACGGCGATGACGCAGAGGATGACGCGGACGATGATCTCGGCGACACCGCCGACAGCTCCGATGCCACGGACGATGATCTCTACGATCAGGCTGTCAGCATCGTGCGCATGGAAAACAAGGCGACGGTTTCTCTCCTGCAGCGCCGCCTGAACGTCGGCTATGCCCGCGCCGCCCGCATCATGGAGCTGCTGGAGGAAAACGGCATTGTCGGACCGTTCGCTGGCTCGAATCCGCGCGAAGTCCTTCCTGCCGACGAGCCGGACGATGTGGAGGGCTCAGACGATGAATAATCAGAACCCGCCTCTGCTCAAACGGGATGATTACAAAACCATCAAGCACATGAACCGTGAAGACCTGACGAAATACCTCTATCGCATCTACCGGCGCGGCTTCGATGCTGGTGTCGAGTCCACCAAAGGCAAGGTCACCAAGCGTTCCATCGTACCGCCTGAACCGGCGCAGACGGAGGAATAAGCCATGGGAAGAAGTGTGCCGCACAATCTGAAAAGCACCCATCAGACGGAGTTTGTAAAGATCTTCAACTCCCTCTGCGGCCGATATGGACGCTGGGAAATCTGGCAAGATTTCATAACACTCGCCGCAATCGCGATCTCAAATACCGTTGACCGGAGTCAAGCCGCTGAGCGCGAAAAGACGTACATGACGATTGCCGGAAAGTACAAGCCCGAAGAAATGCTCAAATTCTCGCAGATGCTCCAAGAGGTCGTGATTGGTATGGATTTTAACCCGGACCAGGACTTTCTCGGTGAGCTTTACATGGCGCTTGATCTGGGCAATGACCACGCTGGACAGTTTTTCACGCCCTATAATGTCTGCCGTATGATGGCCGAGATCACCGGCACAGACCTCCAAGCGCGTGTAGAGCGGGACGGCTGGATCTCCGTCAACGATTGTGCCTGCGGTGCAGGAGCGTTGCTGGTGGCGTTTGCAAACGCCTGTACGCGGCAGAAAATCAACTATCAGACCTCTGTGCTTTTTGTAGCACAGGACATTGACTACATCGTTGGTCTGATGTGCTACCTGCAGCTATCGCTCATGGGCTGCGCCGGGTACGTCGTGATTGGCGACACGCTTCTTCATCCCTCAACAGCACTTGACCGCCGGGGGCTTATCCCCCGGCCAGACCAGAACATATGGTACACCCCGTTTTATTTCCGCGACATCTGGCACTACCGCCGCATTTGGGCGCAGATGGATTTACTGCTTCAGACAGACGAAAAACCCGCCGAGCAAGTTACCGGCAAGTTAAAATCGTCTGCCGCGCTGCCGCCCTTGCCCTTGCAGGAAACGAAAACCGGGCAGCTCACACTATTCTGACAGAAAGGAGGAATCGCCTGACACATGGGAAAATGGACGGACGATCAACTTCAATATCTCCGCGAGCATAGTCGCTCACAGCCGGCAGCGGCTATTGCCGCAGCGCTTGGCCGGACGGAAGGGTCTGTACGACAAAAGAGGCGTTCGCTCGGACTGCAAAGCTATCACGCAGGATGGACAAAAGCAGAAGAACAATTCCTCCAAGATCAATGGGGCGTCATGTCAATCCCCGCGATTGCAAAGCGCCTTAACCGCTCCGTCGAGGCTGTCGTCGTGCGAAAAAACAGGCTGGGGCTTGGCCCGGTTCTATTCGGTGGCGACTACATATCCATGAATCAGCTTATAATCGCCGTTTGCGGCACCAATGCCGGTGGGAACTACAAGCTGAAAAGCTGGGTTGAAAACCGCGGCCTCCCGATTCACACAAAGCGCGTCAATCAGAACAGTTTTCGTGTCATTCGGCTCAATGAGTTTTGGAAATGGGCAGAACAGCACCGCTCGTTCATTGATTTTTCCAAAATGGAGCCGTTGGCGCTGGGCGAGGAGCCTGCATGGGTAGCCGAGCAGCGCAAGAAGGACTTTCAGGCATTTGCCATCCAGCGGAAAGACCCATGGACACCCGATGAAGACGCGCGGCTGAAAATGCTGCTTCAGCAGCATCGGTACGGATACGCTGAGCTTTCTGATATACTGCGTCGGTCCGCAGGCGCGATCCAGCGCCGGTGCAACGACCTCGGTATAAAAGAGCGTCCTGTCAAGGCCGACAATCATGGTTCATCCGCAGCTTGGACACAGACCGACTTCGATGTGCTGGCAGACGGAATCCGAAAAGGCAACAGCTACACCGCCATTGGCAAGGCACTCGGCAAATCCGAAAAAGCCGTGCGTGGGAAAGTTTATTTCGTCTATCTGACCGAGAATCAGGACAAAGTACGCGCCATGCTCAAAGATCAGCCTTGGGGTTATGGCGCGCCAGACCCGACCGTAAAGCAGGCGGTACACCTGTCCAGAACGCGAACAGAAACCGTGCAAACACTTGAAATGCTCTGCTCAGTGCTCCGCAAGCGCATCAACGACATTGACGATAATCCATACTGGCAACGGCTGTTATGCGTAAGCTGGGATGAAATCAAAGGGTGTGACCGCTGTGAAAACTGCGACGAATGCACCGAGTTCCGCAGAATCCCGCCGCAGCACTGCGCTCGCTGCGGTCGTTCTTTCATCGAGCGCAAAGAAAATACATTCTGCCCAACCTGCCGGCTGGCGCGGAAGAAAAAAGCGCAGCGGCATTGGTGCCGCGTAAACGGAGCGCAAACGCGCCCCTGAACTGAAAGGAGATTCACAAATGCCTCAAATCGTAAATATCGCAATCGACCGTCTTTTCCCACACTCCGACAATCCGCGCAAGGATCTCGGTGATCTGTCGGAGCTTGCCGCAAGCATCAAGGCCAGCGGCATCCTGCAGAACCTGACGGTCGTTCCGGATGAACCGGACAACTCCAATACGGACTTTACCATCATCATCGGTCACCGCCGCTATGCCGCCGCGAAGATTGCGGGCCTGACGGAGCTGCCGTGCGTGGTGGTCGAAATGTCCGAGCGCGAGCAGCTTCAGACCATGCTTGTTGAGAATATGCAGCGCAGCGATCTGACCGTCTATGAGCAGGCGCAAGGCTTCCAGATGATGCTCAACATGGGTGATTCCGTAGCTGAGATCGCAGAAAAGTCCGGTTTTTCGCAGACCACCATCCGACGCCGCGTGAAGCTGCTCGACCTCGACCGCCAGAAATTTCAGAAAGCCGAAGCTCGTGGCGCAACACTCAATGACTATTTGGAGCTTGACAAACTGGACAGCCCCGAAGACAAGAACAAGGCGCTTGACGCAATCGGCACGGCGAACTTCAACAGCGTTCTGAAAAGCCTGATTTCCGAGCAGGAAATCCAAAAGAAACTTGCTGAATGGACTGAAATTGCAGACAAGTTTGCATATCAGATTGAAAGAAGCGGCGAATTCAACGGTACGACGGTCAATATGGTCTACCACGCCGGCTACAGCCGCTGGGATTTGAAGAAAGAAATGACCATACCAGAAGACGCGAGTGATGTTCGATACTTTTACAGGAAGGATTCTACCGGAATCACACTCTACAGGGAACGCCAGCAATCGCAGCAGCCAGACCCCGAAGCCGAAGCCCGCGAGGAACGGCGCCGCAGAGACGAACAAGCCGAAAATGAATTTGCGGAAGCCGCGGAGGCCCATTTTGAACTGCGCAAGGATTTCATCAAAGAGCTTCCGAACAGCGTATTCAAACAGCACATGAAGGAAATCTCTTTGTTCTGCGTGGCAACAACAGAGTCAATCGATGGTGGCTACTGCAATTCCATCAACCCTCGGTTCTGCGCCCAGCTCCTCGGCATGAGACTTTCGCCAGACGATGAAAACGAAGATTTTTGCGACATGGGCTTTGTCCGCAGCGCGGCGGAAGCCCAGCCGGAAAAGCTGATTTTCTGCTGCTGCTATTCTGCCCTCGATGACGAAGACATGAGCTACTACCGGCGCGTGTGGAACATGAACCACTACGAATATGAGCTTTGCGAAAATTCGGACTTAGATCACATCTATGAAATCCTCGAAACGCTCGGCTATGAAAAGTCGGATGATGAAGAAGAAATGGCCGAAGGTACGCACCGGCTCTTTGACACATACGGTGCGCAGCCGGACAAAACTGCGGAGGATTCCGATGATGAGTGATGTTTTGACCGAAATGTGCGTCTTGGGCGGCTGTGCCGCCCATCGCGCCATCACGGATGAATGCAAGCACTGCGGCAATTACCGGGCCGAGATTGAGCGCCGCCGGATGCTACCGCTGCCGGAGAAAGGAGAACATCATGAGCCAGAAACGTGAAAAACGGAAGCGTCGTGAGCGGCGCCGGGAGTATGCACTGGAACTCCGGTGCTGGCAGAACAATGAGCCGCCGAAGATTTTATTCTGGCGCTGGCGCAAATGGTATCGCTCAAAGCCGACGTTGAAGGATGGCGGACATTGGAGCGTGAAGGGCACGTGGAGGATGTTCTATGATTAAGACGCTTCTACTCGGAATCGGAGCTATAGGACTCGGCCTTACTCTCGCGACTCTGCTCATCTTCACCTACATAGGGATTCGGGAGCTTATTTTCGAATTGCGGATGAAAAAGGTTATGCGCTTTCTCGATACGCCAGAGGGCAAGCAGAAACTCGAAGATCTTTCAGACGCAGTTAGCCGAGAAACCGGCTTGCCGAAGTGGGCGCTTTTCTGCGGAGCCGATGAGTTTGGCAACATCATCGTTTCGCCAAGATCACCTGATGCTCATATCAAGCAACACGAAATGGAGGATGAAAACAATGGCCGCTTGTAAAGCGTGTATGGCTGCGCTCGTCTGGATTAAGACAGCAGCCGGGAAATCCATCCCCTGCGATGCTACCCCGCGCTACTACATCGAAAAGCCGCGCGTCGGCAGCAAGAAAATCGTCACCCCAAACGGGCAAGTGCTTTCGTGCGAATACACGGAAGACCCGGCCAAAGCAACCGGCGTGGGCTATGTGCCGCATTGGGCCACCTGCCCCTATGCTAGACAGTTCAGGAGGAAGCAGAATGGATAAGCTCACATGGTACGACAACGACGGCGGTATTATGTGCCGTCGCGGGTATGAGGTTGCATTGGCGCGGCTGGCTTCTTACGAAGCTACGGGTCTGATGCCAGAGCAGGTGGCAAACGCGAAAGCCATTATTGAATCCGCATTTGCGGATGATACATCGAAAGCCGAACGAATCAGAAAGCTGCTGGCCGCTGATAAAGAGGACCGTGTTATGATCCTGCCGTGCAAGGTTGGGGATGCGGTGTGGTTTGTGCGATCTGCATATAGGCAGGTAGACAGTCCGATAGAGGCCACAGTGACGGGGTTCGCAAGCTACGGCACAACCGGCGAGCTTATATATACAACGATGACTGTAGAAGGCCAGATAACGAGAAGATTTCTGGAACATCAAATCGGCAAAACCGCATTTCTCAGCTTAGAAGAAGCCGAGCGGGCTTTGGAGGAACTGAAAAATGTCTAAGCCGAAAAAGCTGGGTATGCCAGCCACCTATACCTCGAACGCCAGAGCTGATTTCCTGCGCCGCCCAAAATCGGCGGAACGTCGGAAATGGACTGTAGCAAGCGATGATCGGCTGGAACGTATGGAGCAGAAACGTATTGAACGCAAAAAGGAGGGATGCGAGCATGGTTGAAGCCCACTGGATGCAGCTTTTGCGTCTTCTCTTGCTCGGATTCTATCTTGGTTGGATTGTCTGCGGCTTCTACCGCGATGGGAGGGGAAAGTGATGAACGAAATGCAAATCCTCGGTAGAGCAGTTCCCTTCTACGGCAGCGAGATTCAGCGCGTCGTTGCAATCGAAGAACTGAGCGAACTGCAAAAAGAGCTGTGTAAAAGTCTTAGATCGGGGGCCGACAGACCGCACATTGCCGAAGAAATTGCAGACGTACAGATCATGCTGGAGCAGATGATGATGCTCTATGAATGCCACGAAGACGTTGCGATTTGGCGGAGTAAAAAGGTCGAGCGTCTGTATGAGCGGCTAATCCGCGACGGTGGAATGCGAGGTGCAGAATGCCAAGAACCGATGAATTGACCTGCCGATTTTGCGGCGCGGACAGCCGATGCAAAGTCGAGGAAGTATATCTGCGTCCAAGAACACCGCCCATGTTTTGCGTCAGGTGTTATAATTGCAATAGAGTGGGCAAGCCGAAAGGTACGAAGAAGACTGCGATCCGCGCGTGGAAGAAGACGAAATAACGATGGAAAGGGGCGGCACACATGACTCTGGCGGAACTGAATGGGCATCTTGATCTTGTCCAGCAGCTTCAGAAAACGGAAGAACTGCTTCAGGGCTTGTGGAATGCTGCCGTTCCCGGGGCGCAGAAGCTGGATGGAATGCCGCACGCCTCCGGCGTCAATGACAAGGTCGGCGTCCTCGGCGCGGAGATCGCGGACATGGAGACGCAGCGCGACGCGCTGAAAGAACAGATTGCCAGAAGTGAGGAAACGATTGCTGTCTGGATCGCCGGAATCGAGGACAACACCACACGCCTTGTATTCCGGCTGCGTTTCATCCGAGGTATGCCGTGGAAGGTAGTTGCAAGTGTGCTTGGCGGGCGAAATTCTGAGGATGGCGTCAAGTCCATATGTTATCGCTTCCTCGGAACTTGCCCCGCCATGACGCGCGCTGACGCGCTGTGACGCTTGCAATCACCCCTAAGATGTGATTTCATGTAAACTGTAAAATTCCAAATCAAGCCGGGCGGCGCTCCTGATCGGGGGCGCTGCTCATTTTATTCGGAAGGAGGACTTGCCTCCACGATGCTCCTTGCGTGGAGGATGGCTCGAACCTGCGGCGTATCGCCAACGCTGCCGGCTGCGGGTACATCGAAAAAAAGGAGGAAACCCTATGTTGCTCACATGAGCGGCGCGGGGTCAGCAGCAATGATCTACTTGCAAAACAACGTATTCGATGAAGCATTGGAACGGCTGCGGATGATCTTCGACGGCCACGACGATGTGATCGTCAGCATGTCCGGCGGCAAGGACAGTACAGTTCTTTTCCGCATGGCGCTTATGGTTGCGCAGGAGCGCGGGCGTCTGCCGCTCAAGGTGTTCTGGCTCGATCAGGAAGCTGAGTGGCAAGCGACGGTGGACTATATGCAGCACATCATGGAGCTGCCGGAAGTCACGCCGTACTGGTATCAGATCCCCTTTGAATTCACAAACACGCTCTCCCCGGAGAAGAATTTCATCAGTGTTTGGAATCCGGAGGACAAAGCGATCTGGATTCACCCGCAGCACCCGCTCTCCATCAAGGAAAACCCCAGCAGCGAAAACCGATTCCATGAGCTTGTCAACGTCCTCCCGTCCTACTGCACCGATTCTGAGAATTGTGCCGTGCTGGTAGGTATGCGCATGACGGAAAGTCTGAACCGGCGCGTTGCCATCACGCAGCATGAGGCCCGATACAAAGGCGTGACGTGGTGCAAGAAGAAAGTCGGCAAGTGCCAGGTGTTCTGGCCGATCTACGATTTCACCAACGATGACATCTGGACGGCCATCGCTCGGAATCACTGGGCGTACAATCGTGTCTATGATCTGCAATACCAGTGGGGCTTGGCGAAGGAGGCGATGCGTGTTTCGGCGCTCATCCACGAAACCGCCTGGCACTCGATTGAAATGCTGCAGGAGTTTGAACCGGACACCTACAACAAATTCATCCGTCGCGTATCTGGCGTCGGCACGTTCGCCCATACCTTCGACAGCGGCGACATCATCCCGCGCCAGCTCCCGTTTGCGTTCAAGTCGTGGCAGGAATACCGCGACTATCTGCTTGTCAATATCGTGAAGCCCGAATACCACGAGCTGTTCCGAAACCGCTGGAAGAATCAGACCGGAGACGAATGGTATCGTGTCCATGTCAAAGAGATCGTCCTGAATGATATTGATGGCACGAACAACGCAAATGCCCGCTCCCGTTTCCGCATCCGGGAAAAGGCTCCCACCTATCGCAAACGCGACGCCGCGCAGTTTGAGCAATATATGGGCAGCAAGAAATGATTTCAGATCAGCCCATTCATCAGGTCGAGTGGATACCCATTGAAAAGGTCCACGCAAATGACTACAACCCCAACAGTGTCGCCACGCAGGAGATGAAACTGCTTTATCGCTCCGTCAAAGCGGACGGCTACACACAGCCCGTCGTTACCATCTACGACGAAAAGAAAGACCGGTATGTTATCGTCGACGGCTTCCACCGATACAGCATCATGCGCAGATTCAAAGACATCTACGCTTCATGCGAGGGGAAGCTGCCCTGTGTTGTGCTTCATGGCAAGACCATGAATGATCTCATGGCCTCGACCGTTCGGCACAACCGCGCCAGAGGCAAGCACTCCATTAACGGTATGTCCAATATCGTCATGGAAATGCTGATGAACGGCGCGACCGATCTGCAGGTCTGCAATGAGCTTGGCCTAGAACCGGAAGAACTGGTGCGCCTCAAGCACATCACCGGATATGCGAAGCTCTACGAAAACAATTCATTCACACGCGCTGCGATCTCCGAGAATCAGGCGCGTCAGCTTCAGAAGTATCGAAAGGAGGCTGGCACTGATGGAGATTGTTAATCAGATCGTGATGAAGAAGATCTCCGAGGTCAAGCCCTATGTCCGCAATCCTCGGAAGAACGATAAGACCGTCAACCTGCTTGTCGAGATCATCCCGAAGGTTGGCTTCAATGTGCCGCTGGTCATTGACCGCAACGGCATCATCGTCAAAGGCCACGCCCGTTATGCCGCTGCCATTCGGCTCGGCATGGAGGAAGTACCCTGCGTCGTAACAGACGCCGACGAAGAAACGATCAAGCTCGACCGTCTGGCCGACAACCGCATTTCCGAATTCTCCGAGTGGATCAACGACGAGCTGCTCCACGAGATCGATATGCTCAACCTTGACTTTGACTTCGATCTCGAATCCCTTGGCTTCCCCGCTCCCAGCGACGATTTTGACGCCGATGCTCTTTTCGATGATGGGGTGGTCGGTGAATCCGAAGAGGACCGCCGTGCCAGATACCAAGCCTATCTGGATAACGCCGCAAAGGAAGAAGCACAGAATGTTGCAATCACCACGCAGGAGCAGGTAGACCGCGCCAAAGCGTCCGCTCTGAGCGTAGCCGAGAAGCCGCCCAAGTATGCCAAGGTCGTTTGTGAGCATTGCGGCCACGTCATGTTCATCAAGGAGGGCGATGCACTTTTCTCCACCGAACAATCGTAGCCCCGGTAATTATTCGTAAGGGCTGGGTGGGTATGCAGCCAATCCCCTGTCAAATCCGTACAGATGTGAGGCGATAAACGATGCAAGAACAAGAGAAGATTCCTGTCTGGGTGCAGATCGTCAATGGAAAGACGGTGTGCATCTGCCATCGAGGGCGCAAAGGCTGCAAGAAGCCCTGTGAAAAGGACGTTGTCACGCGCGATAAGTTTGCTGGGTGGCAGGGTATCATGCGGCGTGATCGATTCGGCCGCTGAAAAGGTACTGTCGGGAGGGGGCGGCATCTGTTGCGGGCTCGACGACCCCAAATTTCGCCTAGTTAGTTCTACGTTTTTTTGGTAATTTCGTTACGATTACCGCTGGAATGTGCGCAGGTATCGACGCAGATACCGCGCATTTTTCATACCACAGCGCGGGTGAGGCATACCGCGCTGACCTCCTAAGTTCATATGACCACATCGGGGTAAGGGTCACGCCCGTGCAGCACGGGTGCTGCGGTGCAATTCCGCTGAGCCCCCTCGAAAAAAAGCGAAAGGAGCTTGCTATATGGCTGAAACGAGACTCAAGATCGATGCTGAGGCGGAAGTCAGCACGACAGAGCTTGCCGCGATCCTCGGCGTGACAGCACGCCGGGTGCAGCAGATGGCGCAGGACGGCACGATTATTCCCGTCAGGCGCGGCTACTTCCAGCTCGGCGACGCTGTTCAGCGATATATCAATTTCCTTTCCAAGCCGCAGATCAGCGAAGCCGAGCAGAAGCTGGAAACAGCAAAACGGCAGTCTGAAGCACAGCTCAAGTTATCCAAAGCCCAGCTTGCAAAAATGGAGGTCGAGGAGCTGAAAGGAAAGCTGCACCGCTCGGAAGATGTGGAGGGCTTCACGGAAGACCTGATCTACACCATCCGCGGCGCGCTGCTGTCGCTTCCGGGACGGCTGTCCGTTGACGTCACCGCCGCGCAAAGCCCCGCCGAAGCTGCTGAGATCATCCGCAAGGAAGTCCATAAGGTCATGCGGGAGCTGGCAGCGTATCACTACGACCCTGAAAAATATGCGGAAAAGGTGAACGAGCGGCGCGACTGGAGTAATGCGGGGCGCAGCTATGACGAAGAATGAGGCATCGACTGATGCGCTGAAAAAAGCCGAAGCTGAACGTCAAGCCAGACGACGCGGAGCGGCGCGTCTGAATAGAGCCATGCGAAAGGCTCTGTCCAGCATGACGCCGCCAGACGATCTCACGGTATCCCAGTGGGCAGAAGCCAAGCGCCGCCTTTCAGCTGAAAGTGCAGCCGAGCCCGGACCTTGGCGCACAGAGCGCACGCCTTATCTGCGCGAGCCGATGGACGCTTTTACAGACCCAAAGGTGCGGCACATTATCATGGTAGCTGCGTCGCAGGTCGGCAAGTCCGAGTTTCTGAACAACTGTATCGGCTACATCATCGACGAAGACCCCGGCTCTATTCTGTTCGTGCATCCCACGACCATTGACGCGCAGGAGTATTCCAAGCTCCGTATTGCGCCAATGCTGCGCGACAGCCCGGTGCTGCGGCAAAAGATTGCCGCACCGAAAAGCCGCGATTCGCATAACACGATCCTCCAAAAAGCCTATCCGGGCGGCATCCTCACAATGTGCGGCTCGACCGAGGCGCACGCGCTGGCATCAAAGCCTATTCGCTATGTATTCGGCGACGAGCGCGACCGATGGGCGACAAGCGCCGGTAATGAGGGCGATCCGTGGGATCTGGCGATGGCACGTCAGACCACGTTCTATAATGCAAAAGCTGTCGAGGTATCGACTCCGACAATCAAGAACGCCAGCGCCATTGAAGCCGCCTACTACACTGGCACGATGGAACGCTGGAACTCCCGCTGTCCGCACTGCGGAGAGTATCACGAAATCCGCTGGTCGGACATTCGTTTTGAGCATGATGAAATCATCGTTTCTCACAAAAAGACCTTTAAGGTAAAAAAGGTGTACTACACCTGCCCCGGCTGCGGCTGCGTTTCCACGGAAGCGGAAATGAAGCGTGCTCCGGCAAAATGGATTGCCGAGAACCCGGAAGCCTACGGACAGGGAACGCGGTCTTTCTGGCTCAACGCCTTTGTCAGCCAGTGGGCATCGTGGGAATCCATTGTCCTGAAATACCTCAACGCGCTCGGAAGCACGAAGAAGATGCAGGTCGTTTTCAACACCTGCTTCGGCGAGCCGTGGGAAGATCGCGGTGACATCGAGGATGAGGATTCCCTGCTCGCTCGCCGTGAGGACTACGGCAAGGATGAAAACGGTGAGCCGGTCGAGCTGCCGCCGGGCGTCCTCGTTTTGACGGCTGGCGTCGATACGCAGGATGACCGCATGGAATATGAGATCGTCGGTCACGGTCATTTCGGCGAAACATGGGGCATTGAAAAAGGCATTGTCATGGGACGCCCGGACGATGATACAACATGGGATAAGCTCGACGAGGTGGTGTTTGACCGTGTTTTACGCTTTGAAAACGGCGTCGGCTTGCGCGTGTCCATGTCCTTTGTCGATGAGGGTGGTCACTTCACGCAGAGCGTCCGTCTGAATTGCCGCGCCAGAGTCAGCAAGAAGGTATTCTGTATCAAGGGTATGCCCGGACAGGATAAGCCGTATATTTCACCGCCAAAAAAGCAGAAGATCATCGTCAATCAGATCGCGGTCGGCACCTGCTGGCAATATCAGCTTGGCGTTGATTCCGGGAAGGAAATTATCATGGACAACCTGCGTGTGCAGACACCCGGGCAAAAATACTGTCATTTCCCGAAACGCGACGATTATGGCAGCGCCTATTTTACAGGACTGCTGTCTGAAACAAAGGTCTATGACCCGAACAAGAAGCAGCCGTGGCAGTGGAAGAAGATCCCCGGTCACGAGCGAAACGAGGCGCTGGACTGCCGGAACTACGCGCTGGCTGCGTTCAAGGCTCTGCCAAAGAATCTTGATGAAATTGACCGCCAACTGAAAGCAGCTTCCGGCGCTCGTATTCCTGCCCCGCCATCGGCAAGCATCACGCCGCCGACACGCCGGACAGCACAGCGCAGCAGGCAAAAATACTACGACGATTGGTAAGGAGCGTGTTCTATGGCAAGCAGAACTATCATTGAAAAGCGGCTGGCGTTCCGCGAAAAGTCGCTGGAAAGGCTCTACGACGCCTACACGGCGCTGGTTGAGGGCGGCGTGAAGTCCTATATGATCGACGACCGGCAGCTCACTCGATTTGATCTTCCGGCGCTGTCCGAGGAAATCACGCAGATGGAGAACGAGATCGATCAACTGACCTCGGAGCTGAACGGCGGCAAGCGCCGCAAGGCATTCGGCGTGATTCCCCGCGATTGGTGACCTTTTTCGTGAGGTCACGAAAATGATAACAGCAATTCGCCCGAGAGGGCTTTTGCACGGACAGTCTGGCGGAGTTTTCTCCTTTCGCCGCCAGAGTGTCCGTTTTCTATTTCACAGGAGGCGAAAGCATTGAGCAAGAGAAATCATAGCCGGAGCGCTGCTCCGTATGCCAAGGGCTATAGCGAAGCCGGCGCGAGCGTCACCCGGCGCGCGCTCAAGGGATTTACCCCGGACAGCGGTTCGCCCAACGAGGATATTAACCGCAACAATGCCACGCTGCGCCAGCGGTCGAGAATGCTTTATATGGCGTCGCCCGTGGCAACGAGTGCAATCAACACCAATCGAACAAAGGTTGTCGGTACGGGCTTGAGCCTGAAATCAACCATCGACCGCGATTTGCTCAGTCTGACGCCGGAAGCGGCAAAGCAGTGGCAGCACAAAACGGAAATGGAGTTCCGGCTATGGGGCGGCAAAAAGCAGAACTGCGACGCGCTCGGGCTGAATAATTTTGAAGCCCTGCAGCAGCTTGCCCTGAAATCGTGGCTCATGTCCGGCGATGTCTTTGTGCTCATCAAGCGGTATCCAGCTACAACGCTGAACCCTTACACGATGCGGCTGCACATCATCGAGGCGGACAGGATCTCTACGCCGTCTGATTTCAGCGGCGGCTATGCTTCCGGCGGCTTCATCGACGCGATTGTGCCGGACGGCAAGCCCGGCGCAGGAAACCGTGTTTTCGACGGTGTAGAGGTGGACAGCAGCGGCCGCGTCGTTGCCTACTACGTCAGCAACACCTACCCGCACCAGATCACGACGGAAAAGCAGAAATGGACGCGCGTCACAGCCTACGGTGCGCGCACAGCTCTGCCGAACATCCTGCACATTATGGATTCCGAGCGACCCGATCAGTACCGCGGCGTTCCGTATCTGGCGCAGGTCATTGAGCCGCTGCTGCAGCTTCGCCGCTACACGGAATCGGAGCTGATGGCGGCGCTGGTGCAGAGCTTTTTCACGGCGTGGGTTGAAACGGAAACAGACCAGTCCGGCACGCCGTTCAACGAGGTCGGCGCGGGCGACATTGCTGGCGTTCCGACCGGCAATCCCGACGGCTCCGGCGCGAGCAACATTTCCGAGGACCCCAACGAGTATGAAATGGGGCCGGGCACGGTGACGCACCTTGCGCCCGGTGAAAAGGTCAGCTTTGGAAGCCCGAACATTCCAACGGCTGGCTTTGAAACGTTCGTAAAGACGGTCTGCAGGTTGGTCGGCTCCGCTCTGGAGCTGCCGTATGACGTGCTGATCAAGGAGTTCAACAGCTCCTATTCTGCCAGCCGCGGCGCGCTGCTCGAAGCGTGGGAAGCGTTCAAAATGCGGCGTTCTTGGTTCGTGACTGATTTCTGCCAGCCGATTTATGAGCTGTTCCTCGCAGAAGCTGTCGCGCTCGGACGCATCAAAGCGCCCGGCTTCTACACAGACCCGCTTCTTCGTGAGGCGTGGTGCGGCGCTCGCTGGATCGGACCTGTTCAGGGTTCTCTCGACCCAAAGAAGGAGGCAGAAGCAGCCCTGATGCTGACAAATCACGCCATCAAGACGCACGATCAGGTCACGCGCGAAATGTCTGGCGGAGACTGGGAGGAAAACGTCGATCAGCTTGCGCGCGAAAACGAGCTGCTCACAGCGAGCGGAGCTGCGCAGACTGCAGCAGAAAACACGCCGCCAGCAGGCGGCGAAGAATGAAGGAGGAAGCGGGTATGAAAACGAAAAATGCCCCGGTCGTTTCGATCAGGAAAAAGGTCTACGCCATGGCAACAACGGATGAAACCGGAAGCTCGGCCGAGATCACCATGTATGGCGACATTTACGAGCAGCAGCCGACGAACTGGTGGGGCGAGCCTATTGAAGGACAATATATCCTGCTCAGCGAGTTCCTGGACGATCTCAAGCAGATTTCTTCCTGCAAGAACATTACCATCCGCATGAACAGCTACGGCGGCGACGCCGGAGCGTCGAACATGATTCACAACCGCCTGCGGGAACTCTCCCGAAGCGGTGCGAAGCTCACCTGCATTGTTGACGGCGTGGCTATGAGCGGTGGCAGCATCATCATGTGTGCCTGCGATACGGTCAAGGTCAATCCGTCCAGCATTATTATGATTCACAAATGCTGGCAGTTCCTTTGGGGCGGGTACAACGCCGATGAGCTGCGGGAGCAGGCGACGCAGCAGGACGCATGGGACAAGATGCAGGCAGAAGTCTACAAGCGCAAGACCAGTCTTTCCAACACAGAGATTATGCACATGATGGCAAACACGACCTACATGACCGGCCGGGAAGCCATCGAAAAGGGCTTTGCTGACGTACTGATTGAGGACGCAGAGCCTACAAATATTGCTGCCAGTGCAGACGGGCGAAGCCTGTTCGTGCGGGGCAAGCAGTTCCATCTTGCTCCGGGTATGTTTGCCCCGGACAGCATTCCCACGGTCGATCCCGAGGCAGCGGCCCCGGTTAAGACGAATAAAAACAAGCCGGAAAATCCCGGCGCAGAAGGAGGAAACTCTATGACACTGGAAGAGCTTCGGGCAAAATACCCGGACGAAATCGCTCAGGCGGAGGCTGCTGCTCGGGCCGCTGTCGATCATACCGAAGCGGTGAATGCGGCGGTGCAGGCAGAGCGGGAACGCATGCAGAGCATCGACGAGATTGCAGGGCTGCTCGACGATGCAGCTGTACAGGAAGCGAAGTACGGCGACAAGCCCCGTACCGCCGCCGAGCTGCTGATGGATGCGGCGAAAGCTGCTGCCAAGCAGGGCAAGAAATTCCTGTCCGACCTCAAGGATGACGCCGGAGAATCCGGCACAGAGGATGTCGGCGCAACCCCGCCGCCCGAAGAGGAAGAAGAAACCGATGAGAAAGACCAGACGCCGGAAGCTCGGATGGCTGCGGCAAGAGCCAACGTCGCCGCTCTGTTCGGCAAGAAGAAGGAGGACTAAGCTATGACCAATCTGAGTAAGAAGCTCGGCGAGATGGAATTTGACGGTCTGTTCACAGACGTTGTGCCTGCCGTGCAGGTACGCGGCGGCATCATCCGCAAGCAGACCACTTCTGCGGTCACGCTCAAGCGCGGCACGATCCTTGCCAAATCCTATGGCACAGCCGGTGACGGCAAGCTGGTGATCCTCGGCTCCACTGCTGCAAACAACGAAACGCTGACGCCGGACTGCGTCCTCTGCGATGACGTTGAGGTTGGCACTGCTGCCGACGAAAATGTTGCGGTCTACACCGCCGGCTGCTTCGACCCCGACAAGGTGACTGTAGCCGAAAGCTATACCATTTCTCAGACCGACAAGGACAATCTGCGTATGCGCGGCATCGTCTTCAAGGACGCTGCTGCTGCCAACTAAGGAGGGAGTCAACTATGAGTGCAGAACTGAACTTCTTTGATACCTATATCCTGATGGCGATTACTGAAGAAATCGTGCCTCGGCAGACGTTCTTCAAAGATCGCTACTTCCCGACCGGCGACGGTGACATCTTTGCATCGGATAAGGTGCTGACCGAGTACCGCAAGGGTGACCGCAAGATGGCGGCGTTCGTGTCCGCCCGCGCCGGTGACATTCCGATGGAACGCCGGGGCTACGCGATCCACGAATACCAGCCTGCGTTCATCGCACCGTCCCGTCTGCTGACGCTGGATGATCTGCGCAAGCGCGGCTTCGGCGAAGCAATCTACGCCAACAGCACCCCGGCACAGCGTGCCGCCCGTCTGCAGCGTGACGATCTGGCTGACATGGACATCCGCATCACCCGCCGCGAGGAATGGATGGCTGTTCAGACCATGATCAACAACTCCTGCACGATGCAGTCGTACATCGACGATAAGACCGAAGGTGAAAAGCTGTATGTGCAGTTTTACGACACGGCAAGCGACCACACCTACACTGTCAGCACCAAGTGGAACGCAACGAATGAGAAGGGCAAAGCCTTCTTCGGCGACGTGAAAAATATGTGCCGCAAGCTCTCCAAGCGCGGCCTGCACGCCGCTGACCTTGTGATCGGTTCTGACGTTGCCGACGCGATTCTCGGCCTAGAGGACGTCAAGACCCTGCTCGACCGCAACAGCGGCATCATCATCGGCACGATCGACCAGCAGCTCGGTGCTTATGACGGCGTTGTCTACATGGGTACGCTGAACTTCGGCGGCTTCCGGCTCAACATGATCTGTGTCGATGAAACCTACGTCGATGACAGCGGCGCGGAGCAGCGATATTTCCCCGCGACCTCCGCGATGGTCACAGCTCCCGACTGCGGCCACATGATGTACGGTCAGATCACCCAGATCGACTACGGCTCGACTGACTTTGCCACCTACGCGGCAAAGCGTGTGCCGAAGTTTGTTCTCGACCAGCCCGGCGACAAGCGTAAGCTGCGTCTGGCTACCCGCCCGCTGGCTGCGCCGAAGGACTACTGCCCGTATATCTACGCGGCGGACGTCGTGTCCTGATCGGCGCGTGAAAGGAGTACGGCATGAAAGTTGAAATTATCAGCGGTTCCTACGGCTGGCGTAAGAGCAAAGACGCCATGCCGAAGCTCATTGAGCGCGGCGGCACCTGCGAGGTAGACGAAGCTGAAGCAAAGCGTCTTGTTGCGCTCGGCATCGCAGCGATCGTCCGTGAAGTAGACGAAGCGCCTGTTGCAACCGCCAGCACGGGCAGGAACGATGCAGCCCCCTGCGCCGATATGCCCAACAAAGAAAACGGCGCAGAGAGCGACGCAGAAGCCCATCTCGACACGGAGCAGTTGCAGGAAATGACGGTGGCGCAGCTCAAGGAACTTGCTGCCGAGCTTGGCATCGAAACGGCGAAGCTCCGCAAGAAAGATGACCTGATTGCGGCAATCGTCGCCGTGCCCGTCGAGCCAGGCGAGGAAATCAGTGAGGATGATCTTCCTGATCTGAGCGCCGCCGCGCCGGTGGTATGAGCAAATTCAAGGACATGGTCGCGCGTGACAATGCGCGAACCTTTATGAACCTCGACGAGTTTGCAGAGAAGCGGATCGTGGTCTACGACGGCGTGACATACGACGGCGAGGATCACGCTGGCATTCCGGTTGTGCTGTCCGGACTGAAAGAGAAAGACCGCCGCCAGCTTATGAGCGATCATATTCAGGGGCTGTTCCTCGTTTCGTCCGTGCTGCATTGCAGGATTCAGGATCTCGGCGGCAACCAACCGGAAAAAGGGACGCGCATGGAGATCAGCGATCCCGATGACGCTACCTTCTTCCGACGCTTCTACGTCGCCTCGTCGGTCTGCGAGCTGGGCCTGCTTCGCGTAGAACTGGAGGCGTTTGACGAATGAGCAGCTTCTACGTCGAATGCATCGGCGCTGAGAAATTCCAGAACGCAGAGCAGATGCTTGCTGATGTGCCGGGCGGCATGGAACGTGCGCTGAAATCCGCGACAAAACGTGCCGTATCGTTCCTGCGAACGCAAAGCACGAAAGAAATCCGGCAGCGGTATGACATCTCGCGGAAGAATATCCGCGCCGAACAGAATATCCGCGTCAATTACCGCTATTTCAACGGTGTTGAAGCGCGTGTCTCGTTCCGCGGCAACAAAATTCCACTCTGGCGCTATGGCGGCTCGTCTCCAAAGACGCCGACCGTCAATCCCGATAAGACCATCATGGCCATTGTCAACGGCAATCTTCGCCCGGTTCATCCGGGCATTGCCGCGGCAGGCCATCAGCTCGTTTCAACTTCGCCGACCACGTTCTCCCGCGCGTTCGTTGCACAGATGAAATCCGGGCATATCGGCATTTTCGAGCGGACCGGCGGCAAGACGGCGACTGGCGACGCGGAGATCAAGGAAATCATGGGTTCGTCTGTCCCGCAGATGCTCGGCAACGAAGATGTTCAGGAAAGCCTCGCTGAAAAGACGATGGCAAAAATGGATGAACGTTTAGAGCATGAAGTGAACCGAATCCTTGCAGGATGGGGAGGTTAAATTTTGACACGACTGAATTTACTGGACGCGCTTACGAGCTTCACGAATGAGGTCATGCGCGAAATTTTTCTTCCCGTGCGGCGGCAGAAGGGCAACGAGGAAGAACCTGCCGAGCGCCCGCCGCTGGTCTACCGCCAGCGTCTGCCCGATGTCAAATCCGCGACCTCGAAAGCGCCGTATATACTGCATCAGATTGTTACCGGCGAGGATACGCAGAAGCCCGGCGAGCCGACGGACAGCAGTGCCGAGGTCCGTTCTCTTTTCTGCGTGTACGGAGAGGACGATCAGGAGGGCGCGCTGCGGCTGCTTACGGCGGTCGAACATTTCCGACAGGAGCTTTTGATGCACGGCGTGATCGGCAAGCAATTCGCGCTGGATCTTTCACAGAAGCTGTCCACACTCTACTACACCGACAACACCGCACCGTACTTCTGCGCGGAGCTGGTGTCGGTATGGAAAATCCCCAGTGTCAACAGGGAGGCATTTGCATGGTAAAAGCCAAAGGCAAGGCCGGTGCGAAAAGCGCCGGCTTTTGCATGTACCTCGGTCCGAGCATCATCGGAACGATCCAGCAGGCGCGTATTCTGTACGGTGACAAGCAGGACGCGCTCGCGCAGATCTCGGCAGCGGTTGAGAAATACCCGCTGATCGCTTCGCTGGTCATTCCCGGCGATCAGGTGTCCGAGGCAAGAATCAAAGTCAAAACACCCGGCAATCTGCTCTATGTGAACTATCACAAGCTGGCAGACCGGCGGAAAAAGGAGGAGTAACCATTGAAGCATGGCGTATATGTCAGAGAGCAGAAAACAAGCGTTTCGACGCCTGTTGTCGCTGAATCCGGCGTGCCGTTTGTCATCGGCACCGCGCCGGTTCACTCTGCGGAATCCCCTGCCGCGATCTACACGCCGGTGCTCTGCACCGACTGGGAGGATGCAGTAAAGAAGCTGGGCTATTCCGACGACTGGAAGACCTACACGATCTGCGAGGTCATGTATTCGCATTTCAAGCTGTTCCAGCGTCAGCCCATCATCTTCTGCAACGTGCTCGATCTGAGCACGAACAAGGAAGCCGTCACAGGCGAAGAAATTGCCCTTTCCGGCAAGCAGGCAAAGCTGCCTTTCGACGCGATCCTGTCCAGCCTCGTTGTCAAGTCGGCGTCTTCGTCTGAATCGCCGCTTGTCAAGGACACGGACTATGCCGCGTACTACTCGGATGGCAGTCTCATCGTTGAGACGATCGAGGGCGGTGCAGCCAAGGACGCGACCAAGCTCTTTATCAGCTACGACAAGGTCAAGACGACTGAAATCGGCGACGATGATATTGTCAAGGGCATCGAGGCGATTGACCTCTGCATGGCAACCGTCAGCATCACGCCCGACCTTATCATCGCGCCCGGCTGGTCTCATACCAGCACTGTACAGGCTGTCATGGCTGCGAAAGCCGAAGTTATCAACGGCATTCTCGGCGCAAAGTCCATCTGCGATATTGACTGCTCCGCCAGCGGCGCGCGCAGTTACGATGCCGTAGCTGCAAAGAAGTCCGCGACGAACCTCATTGACCCGGCACAGATCGCAGCTTGGCCGCAGGTGAAGCTCGGCAACAAACAGTTCCACCTGTCTACGCAGCTTGCAGGACTTATGGCAAAGGTGGACAGCGGCAACGATGGTGTTCCCTATGAATCTCCGTCCAACAAGAACCTCCAGTGCGACGGCGCGTGCCTGGAGGACGGGACTGCCATCACGCTCACGCTGGAGCAGGCGAACATTTTGAACGCCAATGGCATCTGCACGGCGCTCCGGTTTATGAACGGCTGGGTTGCGTGGGGCGATTACACCGCGTGCTATCCCAGCAACACCGACATCAAGGACTACTACATTCCGATCAGCAGAATGTTCAAGTGGGTGGGCAACTCCCTCATCAAAACATTCTGGAGCAAGACGGACAGCCCGATGAACCGCCGTCTGCTGGACAACATCAAGGATTCTGCGAATAACTGGCTCGCTGGTCTTGTGGGCAGCGAGTATCTGCTCGGCGCCCGTGTTGAGATCCTCGATTCCGAGAATCCCATGACGGACCTCATGGCAGGTATCGTGAGAATCCACATCTACATGACGCCGCCCAGCCCTGCACAGGAAATCGACTTCATTCTGGAGTACGACACCGACTATGTGCAGAGCGCACTGGCGTAAGAAGGAGGGGTTGAAACATGGGAATGGTAGATCAGGCTGTCATCAACTTCGCCTGTTACGAAGACGCCAAGGACTTCCTCGGTCTTGCTTCCGTGACGCTGCCCGACGTTGATTTCATCGTCACGACCGTTTCCGGCGCTGGTATCGCCGGCAACGTGGAAGCACCGATCATCGGCCACATGAACGCCATGACCGCGCAGCTCAAGTTCCGCACGTTCAGCGCCGAAAGCCTGAAGCTGCAGGAACCGCGTGAGCACAACATTGACCTGCGCGCACCGCAGCAGGTGTACGACCCGATTGCTGGCGTTTACAAGACGCAGTCGGTCAAGCATGTCCTTGTGCTTGTGCCGAAAACGCTGTCGAACGGCAATATTGCCCCGGCCTCCCCCACAGACGGCTCCGGCAGCTACGCCGTGCGCCGTTGGGTGACGTACATCGACGGTGCAAAGACGATGGAGCTTGACCCGTACAACTACATCTGCGAGCTGAACGGCGTCGACTATCTTTCCGACACCCGCAAGGCGCTCGGTAAATCGTAAATCTTTGGGGCGGCGCGTCATGCACCGCCCCACCACTTTTGAAAGGAGCTATGAATCATGGAAAACAAGAATATTCAGAAAACGACCGCAGCGGAAAGCAGTGACATCTTCGCTGTTGCGGAAGATCAGGATAAGAAAAACGCCGCAATCGACTATGCGGCATTTGTGATGCAGCTCGCAAGACCGCTCGTTCACGATGACAAAACCTACACGGAACTGACCTTCAACTTTGAAGGGCTCAGCGGAAATGACTCCCTTGCGATTGAGCGGGAGCTGCAGATGCTCGGGCATACGGTGATCGTTGCGAACTTTGACAGCGAGTATCTTATCCGCGTTTGCGTCAAGGCGTGTACTGAGAATCTTGGTCTTGACGCGCTGGGTAAACTCAGCATCCGCGATTTCAACCGTCTGCGGAACACCGTAAGAGGTTTTTTATCGCGCAAGGAGTGATCGTCGGCGATGGCGGCGCATGGCTCCGCAGGCAGTGCCTCGTCATGGCGCGGACAAACAACACTCCGGTAGATTTCTGGCTATCTCTCCGGCTCGGCGATCTTGCGCAGTGGGTGAAGTCCTCCAACGCAATTATCGCTGAGGAAATGGAGAATCGAAAACGCAAATGAAAGTGAGGCGGAGATATGGCATCGCGAAAAGAATATGAAATGCTATTTGCGCTCGAAGCGCAGCTTGGCCGAGAGTTCCGTTCTACCTTTGCAAAGGCACGCGGAGAGCTTGGCGACACGGCAGATAGCGCGGAATCTTTTGGCAGCCGTGCAACGCAGGCCGTAGACGCAGTTTCAGGTGTTCTTGCCGCAGCCGGTATCGCCGCCCTGCTTAAAGAAATAAAACAAGGCTTCGACGAATGCGCACAGGCGTCGATGGACTTTGAATCAGCAATGACAGGTGTCGCAAAAACGACAGATCTGACGGACGAAGAACTGGCAGATATGTCGGATGCGATCAAAGCCATGTCCACCGAGATCCCGGCTACCACGACCGATATTGCCGCTGTTGCAGAAGCCGCTGGACAGCTTGGCATTCAGAAAGACGCGCTGCTCGACTTCACGCGCGTTATGACAATGCTCGGCACGGCAACAAATATGACCGCCGAGGACGCAGCAACAGCCCTCGCGCGGTTCGCAAACATCACGGGCATGTCCGCCGACAACTATGACCGGCTCGGCGCCGTGATTGTCGATCTCGGCAACAACTTTGCAACGACCGAATCTGAGATCACGCAGATGGGTACGCGCCTTGCCTCCGGCGGCAGGCTGGCAGGATTGACAGAGCCGCAGATCATGGCGCTTGCCGCGGCGATGTCCTCCGTCGGTATTGAGGCAGAAGCCGGCGGCACAGCCATGACGCAGACGCTCAACGCCATCGAAAAGGCTGTTGCAAACGGCGAAGATGCGCTGCAGGGCTTTGCAGACGTCGCGGGAATGTCTGCGGATGAGTTCGCGCAAACGTGGAGCACGGACGCGCTGGACGCTCTGACAGCGTTCATCCGCGGGCTTGGGACGCTGGATGAACGGGGCGAAAGTGCCGTTCTGGTTCTGGAAGACCTCGGCTTGAAAGGCATCCGTCAGGGCAATATGCTCAAATCCCTTGCATTGGCCGCAGACCAGATGGACAGCGCCGTACAGACAGCAAATACCGCGTGGGATGAAAATATTGCTCTGACGAACGAAGCCAACAAGCGATATGCCACCACGCAGTCCAAGCTGGATATGATGCAGAACGCCTACAATAACCTCAAGGTTGCCGTAGGCGATGCGTTTGCTCCGGCGCTGCGTGATGTCTACGACGCCGGAACGGACGTGCTGAACGTCCTCGGCGCGTTTGTGCAGGAGAATCCGGCGCTCGTCAAGGGCGTCGCAACATTCACAGGCGTAGTCGGCGGTGCAACGGTGGCACTGACCGCATACGCGGCAATTTCCAAGGTGATCAAGGCGCTTGATATGGCGACGCTGTTTGCCGGACCTGCCGGCGCGATCATGCTGGGTGTGACGGCGGTTGCGGCGCTCGGCGCCGGAATTGTCGCGCTCAGCGAAGCGTCCAGGAACGATGGCGTTCCATCCGTTCGCGAACTGACGGAGGCTGCACGGGAGCTTGACAGCGCCATGAATGACGCCAAAGCCGCCTGCAGCGACACAGTCACAACGACCGAAGCCTCTGCAAATGTAGCAAGCAACTACATTGACCGCCTCGATGAGCTGAACGCTCTGAGCGAACTGAGCGCGGAGCAGCAGCGCGAATACCACGGCATTCTCGTGATGCTGACACAGACCGTGCCGGAGCTGGCGAATTTCATTGACCTTGAAACCGACACGATCAACGGCGGTACGGAAGCCCTGCGAGCCAATACGCAGGCGTGGAAAGATAACGCCATCGCACAGGCGTATCAGGAGCAGCTTACCGAGATTTACAGTAAGAATGCCGACGTCCTGATTGAAGCTGAGAAAAACAAGATCGGACTGCGGGACGCCGAGGGCAAGCTGGCTGTTGCGCAAAAGGCGCAGAACGATGAGTTTGAACGTCAGAACCGGCTTTATCAGGAAGCCAATCAGAAAGTTCAGGACTACTTTGAAGAAACCGGTCTTGTCACCGACGCCAGCATGTGGCTTGGTGAAACGACCGATGAGCTGAACAGAAAGCTAGAGCAGAACGCGCAAGCGGTATTTGCTGCACAGGACGAGGTCGGCGCTTACCAGAAAGCCATCGAAAAGGACAATGAGGCGCTGGAGGCAGCGCAGGATGAGATTGCGCTCGCCGAGGAGGCGGTTCAGAATCTGACCTCTGCAACCGAAGACGCCACCTCTGCGACCGATGATGCCAGCCGCGGCTACGGCGAACTGAGCGCCGAGATCAGCAGCGCCATGGAGCGCGTTGAAGCGATCACGCAGGCGTATAATGACGCCTATGATTCTGCGCAGGAGAGCATTCGTGGGCAGTATTCGCTTTGGCAGGAGGCGGACAGCATCATCGCAACCTCCGCGTCCAGCATTAACACCAACCTTCAAGGACAGATCACGCATTGGCAGACGTACAACGAAAACCTTGCAAGTCTGCGGGAAAGAACCGGTGACATTGAGGGTCTGAGCGACCTGATTGGCTCCTTTGCCGATGGCAGCGCAGACAGCGTCAACGCGATTGCCGGCATGGCTGCTGCCAGCGACGAAGATCTGACGGCGATGGTTGCGAACTGGAAGAAGCTGCGCGAAGAACAGGATAAAGCCGCAGAGGATATTGCGGACTTCCGCACCGGCTTCTCCGAGTTCATGGACGCGATCAGCGCAGACCTTGAAAACGCCGTTGACGGCATGGACTACGGCACCGAAGCTGCAGCAGCTGGACGCGCCACAATTCAGGGCTTTATTGATGGCGCGACGGGAATGCTCCCGACGGTGCAGCAGGCGTACTCCCAGCTTGGAAGCGCCGCGCTTGCCGCCCTCAACCGAAACGGCTATTACAATGGCAGTTTCCCAAACCGCCGCATGAGTGGGTTCTCCCGATATGCCAGCGGCACGACCTCTGCAGAAGCCGGTCTTGCCCTTGTCGGTGAAGAAGGTCCTGAGTTCGTCATGATGCACGGCGGCGAAGCTGTTCTCAATGCAGCCGATACGCACAGCGCCATTGAAGCTATGACCGCTACCTCCGACAGTGCCGTTCCCGTGCAGGTGAACATCACTGTCGAGGGGGACGTCAACGACGGCGTGATGGACAGGCTGGAGAGCTACGGCGAGGAATTTGCCGAGCATGTGCGCGCTGTGATCCGCGAAGACAACATCAACGCGCAGCGGGGGGCATACCGATGAGCAAAATCTACACGACCGTACAGGGCGATATGTGGGACATGATCGCCTATAAGGAAATGGGCAGCGTGGACTATACGGACGATCTGATGAACGCCAATAGCTCGCTGCTTGGGTATTTCTCTTTCCCGTCAGGCATTGTGCTGACAATCCCTGATGTGCAGGAAACCGGCGCGTCTACGCTGCCGCCTTGGAAGCAGGTGCGGAAATGAGCAGCCGGAATCTTGCCAGACGCACAAAAGCCGAGGTTTCTTTCGGCGGCGTCAATATCACAAAATCCATCCAGCCATATCTTCTGTCCATCACATACACAGACAACGAAGAGGACGAAACGGACGATCTGCAGATCAAAATTCAGGACCGCGACGATCTGTGGCTCATGCACTGGCTGGATGAGATTTCCGAGAATCTTTCATGGGCATCGTCATCCGGTGGGAGCGGGAGCGGCGATGCTGTTGTCAGCGAGGCAAACAAGTACCTCGGCACGCCGTATGTTTGGGGCGGCAGTGGTCCGAGCGGCTTTGACTGCTCCGGGCTTGTTTACTACGCGCTCAACGAAGCCGGAATCAGCGTTCCCAGAACAACGGCGCAGGGGTACAAGGACATGGCGGCGCCGGTCAATGAAGCCACGGCGAAGCCCGGCGACCTCATCTTCTTCGGAACGCAAGGCGTTGTCGATCATGTTGGCATCTACATGGGAAACGGGCAGATGATCAATGCGACCGGCGCGCGCGTACAGATCACAGACATCAACACCCGCAGAGCCGGAATCATCAGCTGGGGCAGGATCGGCGGCTCGTCGCAGGGCGGCTCCGCTTCCTCCACGCAGGCAGCCGCGCAAAGCGGCGGCTCAAGCTCGGCTGCTTCCTCTGGCGAGCAGGGTGCGTCCTCCGATGGCAGCGACGCGGAGCAGCGGCTTGCCATGGACGTTGTGTTTGTACGCGAGAATTGGAACAGCGACGGCTCTGACGCGGTGCTGCCGTGCGGAGAATTTGAACTCGATCACATTTCCTGCAGCGGACCGCCGAACACGGTCTGCATCAAAGGTTCCTCGATTCCGTTTTCCTCGCAGCTCCGCCAGACCTGCAAGAGCAAAGCATGGGAAAGCTATACGCTCTCCGGCATCGCAAATGAGATCGCCGGAAACGGCGGCATGACGTGCATGTATGAATCAGACAGCGACCCGTATTATGAGCGCGTCGAGCAGATTGACATGAGTGACATTGAATTTTTGTCGCAGCTCTGCCACGATGCGGGGATTTCTCTCAAGGCAACAAATCAGATCCTCGTGCTGTTCGATCAGCGCAAATACGAAGCGTTGCCGGAGGTCATTACCATCAAACGCTACGACCGCAGCTACAAGACCTATCAGCTCGAAACCAGCGCAGCCGATGTGCAGTATGCGTCGTGCCGGGTGTCCTACGTCAACCCGGAAACAGGTCAGTGCATCGAGGGCATCGCCAAAATTGAGGGATACACCGAGGACCCGAACAACCAGCAGCTAGAGCTTACCGCCAAGGTGGAAACAGCGGAAGAAGCAAAGGCGCTGGCAGAAAAGAATCTCCGGCTGCACAACAAGTTCTGCCGTCAGGCACGGTTTCTGCTGCCGGGAGATACAAACCTTGTCGCAGGCGTCAATGTCATGCTGAAAGGCTGGGGCGGCTACGACGGGAAGTACATCATCAAGCAGGCTGTCCACAAGCTGGATGGCAGCGGCTACACAACGCAGATCTCTTTGCGCATGGTATTGGAGGGATATTGATGGATGCTGAAAAAGTGCTCAAGCGGCTTGTTCGCATCGGGACAGTGACGGACATCGACAATGCCAAGCGAAAGGCGCGTGTGAAATTTCAGGACTGCAATATGACGTCCGGCTGGCTCTATGTGCTGGATACGCACCCGCACATTCCAGCATACGACCCTGCGCCACAAAAGACGCAAGTGCAAGAGGGGCATCAGCACGATCTGACGATCAAGCCTTGGATGCCGCTGGTCAACGATACGGTTCTTACGCTCTATCTGCCTGTGTTCAACGGAGACGGCTTCGTGCTGGGAGGTATCGGATGATTGTAGGAGCATTGGGAGGCATTGTCTTTTCGGTATCGTCACGCACGGTAAAAACGATCAGCAATCTCGTATGGTCCGGCTCTGCGCGATACGCTACGCACGATCTTCACGCCGGCAACAGTATATCGGAATACACGGGAACGAGCCTTGCGAAGATTACCTTTGACATTCAGCTTTTGTCCTCGCTCGGCGTCGATCCGATGTCCGAGATCTGGCGGCTGTTTGATCTGGAGCGGCAAGGCGCGACGCTGCCGCTTACAATCGGCAATCACGGATACGGGCGCTACCGCTGGACGATCCTGAATCACAAGGTCAAGGCAGAGCACTTTGACGGGCACGGGAACATCATCGGCGCGACGCTGAGCATTTCCCTGCAAGAATACTTACGATGAGAGGCGCGCTATGGGATACAAGATCACTATGTCGGAGATCGGACCGATCAGCCTGAACGAAACCGACACCGTAAAATCCATTCTGCAGAACGTGTCCATCATCCTGCGGACGATCAAGGGCTCCTGCCCGATGTATCGCGGCTTCGGTATTGACGCTACCTTGATCGACCGCCCGATTCCTGCGGCAAAGGTGCTGCTTTTCTCTCAAATCCGCGAGGCCATTGAGGAATATGAGCCGCGCGTCCGTGTCAAGAGCGTCGATTTTGATACGCAGGAAGAAATGCAGGGCGTTCTAAGCCCTATCGTGGAGGTGGAAATCGTCGATGAGTCGTAATACCGAATTTCAGTTTGTTTCGACCGACGCTGCGGAAATCACAAATTTTCTGATTACCGTTTATGAGAACCTGACCGGAGTAAGCGTCCGCCCTGCCAGTCCGGAAAAGCTGTTCGCGCAATGGGTAGCCAGCGTCATCATTCAGGAGCGGGTCTACAACAACTACACCGCAAATCAGAATATTCCGAGCCGCGCCGAAGGCAAGAACCTTGACGCGCTGGCAGAACTGTACTATCTGCAGCAGCGCCCACAGGCAAAACCTGCTTACTGCACGGAACGGTTTACGATCTCCGAGGCGCAGACGTTCGCCATCCTCGTCCCCAAGGGGACGCGCGTCACAGACGCCAGCAACACCCTGATTTGGGAGACCGTCGCCGATGCCTACATCAGCGCAGGCGATACCTACGTTGACACCGCCATCCGGTGCCAGACGGACGGCACGGTCGGCAACGGCTACGCCGTCGGCCAGCTCAACGTGATCGTTGATGTGTTCGACTACTACACGTCCTGCACCAATATCACGACTTCCGACGACGGTTCGGAGATCGCCAGCGACGAAGAATTCTACGAGCTGATGCGCGAATCCATGTTCGCGTTTTCGACGGCCGGCGCGGTTGGCTCCTACATCTACCACGCGAAATCCGTATCTACGGAGATTGCTGACGTACAGGCCGTTCGCCCGGCTGTCGTAAAGAAAGTGACGCTTGATCTCTATACGAAAGGCGGCGTCAAGTACGCTTTTTGGGGCGGCGACACCATCGACCTGTCCTCTCTGGCGGTCTACGCCAAGGGCAGCAGCACGGCTGCGAGCGCCGACACAGATTATACCGTCACCTACGAAAACGGTCTGCTGCAAGTTGCAATCGCCGCAGACGGCGCGCTGGCAAGCGCGAGCCAGATCGACGTGTCGCTCACCTTTGACGGTGCCGGGCACGTCGATATTTATGTCCTGATGAACGACGGAACGATTGCCACGACGGAGATCAAGAACGCCGTCCTTGCCGCCTGTAACGAAAGCAAGGTGCGGCCGCTGGCCGATTATGTCAGCGTCAAAGACCCCGGCCTCGTTTCGTACAATATCGACTTCACCTACTATGTCCCCACCGACACGACGCTCTCCGGTGCGGCGATTCAGGAAGCCGTAGACGCAGCCGTCGAGGAATACATCGCTTGGCAGTCCGGCAAGCTCGGCCGCGATATTAACCCGGATAAGCTGCGCGACCTCCTGTTCCACACGGGTGTCAAGCGGATCGTGCTGCGCTCCCCGGCCTACAAGGTGCTGGAGGGCGGCAAAAACAACGCCGCGCCGCAGATTGCAAAGCTGGGAACGAAAACAATCGTGAACGGAGGCTACGAGGATGAATGAGCAGTACGGCCTCACGGTTGAGAACCTGCTGAACGTCCTCCCCGATGTGCTGCGGCAGGATGAAAAAATGCTCGCGCTCGCAACCGGCGTCGCGGAGATCCTGACGGCGCGGCCGGCCGAGATTGAGCAGAATATGCTCTATCAGCACATCGACACTCTGCCAGAAGATCTTCTCGACCAGCTTGCGCACGACTTCGGCGTAAGCTGGTGGGACAACGACTGGGATATTGAGCAGAAGCGCGCCACGTTCCGCGAGTCCTGGCACGTTCGCCGTCACCTCGGCACGAAGTACGCCGTCGAGCTGGCGTTGTCCACCTCGTTCGGCTCCGGTAAGGTGCAGGAATGGTTTGAATACGGCGGCGAGCCGAATCACTATCGCATCTTTGACGTTGACATCAGACAGGTCAACGACAATATCCGCACGTTCCTGCAGATCCTCGAAGTTGTCAGCCGTAAGAGCGCGGTGCTGGACAGTATTCGTGCAATTTCCGTCCGTGAGCTGATTCTGTACTTCGGCGCGGTTATGAGCGTCACGAAGAAATTCAAGCTCACCACGGGCGAGGTCAATACGGACATTGACATCATGGGCGACGAAGCCGGGAACGCCCTGTGCGACTGGGACGGCGGTCTGATTATGATAGATAAGGAGGCAACGGTATGACACACTGGTTGACCCCGGATGGGTACAACGTCATGCTTCGCGGGCTCATGGGCGACGCGATCAAATTCACACGCATCAAATACGGCAACGGTACGCCGGGTGACGGCGCGAACGATCTGAAGAACCCGTTGCTCTCTCTGAAAATTGCTTCTGCGACGCGCAGCGAGAAGTACGTCACACTGTCTGTGTCGTTCAAGAATGTCGAGCTGGAGATCACCGGCTTCTGGGCAACCGAAATTGGCATTTACGTCGAGGACCCCGACGATTCCACGAAGGAACTCTGCTATTGCATCTGGGAGGAAACAGAGGTCGAGAAAGCCGACTATATCAACCCCAACGTCGAGCGCCTGCTTGCATCGCAGTACGACTTTGTGGTGTTCGTCAGTGAGGCCGAAAACGTGTCTGCGGCGCTCGGCGAAACGTTGGTCTACGCAACCGTTTCGGAGCTGAACAATCACAAGAACGACCATAACAATCCGCACAAGGTCACCAAGGAGCAGATCGGCCTCGGCAATGTGGAGAACAAAGCCCTGATCGATCAGACGCCGACCTTTGTCGCGGCAAACGAGCTGTCCGACATTGCCTCCGGTGAGAAGATGGGTTCTATCCTCGGAAAGATTGCAAAGGCGCTGTCGCTGCTGAAATCGCACCTTTCCAACTTCAACAATCCGCATAAGGTAAAAGCCGCCGATATTGGCGCCGCTGCGTCGAAGCACTCGCACAACGCAAATGACATCAACGATGGCACGGTCATTGTGCAGCGCGGTGGTACTGGCCGCAACGAGTGGACGAAGAACTGCATCGTTTTCGCGGACGGTGAGAAATCGCTTGGGCAGGTCTCGGCACCATCGGAGGTTTCGCTTCTGGCGCAGGGGCCTGATTCCGCCCCTGTCTTTATGAAGTTGTCCAGCTTGGCCATGTTTGTCACGGGCAGCACACCGCCGACACAGACGAATCTCTTCTGGATCGACCCGACGCCCGTCACTGGCGGCTTGAAATACCACAACGGTACGGAGTGGACGCATGTTCCGGTTGCTTATTCTTGATTTTAGGAGGATACGCGCATGAAAATTCAGATCGAAGCCGAACTGTCCAATTACATCGAATCCCTGCATTATGACCGTAATTCCATTCAGGAGCTGCTGCTCATGGCGGCAAAGCAGGGCTTGAAGGACACCGACGCATACAACGCATGGATGAAGGACTACCTCGGCAAGAGCAAGGAATACGAGATCGCAAAAGCGACGCTGGAACGCGAGTTTATCATTCCTGCCGTCGGCAATGCAGCGGTTGACTGGGTGCTTGATTTCTCGACCGCCACGGTGACGGTGACGCCGCGGGAGCAGACCGATGACTAGGCCACAGGAAACCTTCACCGATATGCTGGCGCGGCTTTTCCCTATGCCGGGTATCCAGCTTGGCATCAACTCGCCGCACTCCAAGTGCATTACATTTCAGGTGACGGAAGACTGCAACCTGCGCTGCAGCTACTGCTATCAGGGCTGCAAGACGCACCGGAAGATGTCGCTTGAAACCGCCAAGGCCGCCGTCGATATGCTGCTCGCCGCAGACGAGCGGACAAATCAGTACATCACGTCCACGGAGGTTGCCGGGGCCGTTCTTGACTTTATCGGCGGTGAGCCGCTGCTGGAAGTCGAGCTGATCGACCAGATCCTCGACTACTTCGTGGCGCAGACCTTCCGCCTGCATCATCCATGGGCGACGCGCTGGAAAGCGTCGATGTCCACAAACGGAACGCTGTACTTCCGCCCGGAGGTACAGCGGTTTTTGGATAAGTGGGCAAAGCACCTGTCGCTCTCCATCAGCATTGACGGAGATAAGCAGCTCCACGATTCCTGCCGCGTCTTCCCGGACGGCTCTGGCAGCTATGATCTTGCTATCGCGGCCGCGAAGGATTACATGACCAAGGGAAACGCCCTTGGCTCGAAGATGACGATTGCTCCCGGCAACGTCGATTATCTGTACCACGCAGTAATTGGTCTGCTGGACACGGGGTATCGGGCGATCAATCTGAACTGCGTTTACGAAAAGGGCTGGACGCTCGACCATGCGGCTACACTCTACACACAGCTCAAACGGCTCGCCGATTTCGTCCTGCTCTCGGACGAGCAGCCGTATCTGTCGATCTTCAGCGAAAGCGTCGGCCATCCGCTTCCGGAGGACGATAATCAGAACTGGTGCGGCGGTACGGGGCTTATGCTGGCGGTTGACTGCGATGGCCTGTTCTTCCCGTGCCTGCGCTACATGGGAACCTCCCTCGGCCATGAGCAGCGGCCCTATACCATCGGCGATCTGGAACACGGCATCAACGTTCTTCCGGAACATCGGGTGCGGGTGGCAGAAATGGCCGCAGTCACGCGGCGCAGCCAGTCCACCGACGAATGCTTTGCGTGCCAGATCGCGTCCGGCTGCTCTTGGTGCAGCGCGTACAACTACCAATGCACAGGGACTCCGGATAAGCGCGTGACGTACATCTGCCCGATGCACAAGGCCCGCGTCCTGGCGAACGCCTACTACTGGAACAAGCTGCACCGCAGGCAGGGCGAGAGGACACGGTATCGGCTGGATATTCCCGACGATTGGGCGCTTGAGATCATCTCAGATGCAGAGCTGGAAATGCTCAAATCTCTATCCAAGGAGGGCTGATTATGGCATATATCGAGGCTGAACGCTTCGCGGCTCTGAAAGCGCGTGTCAAGGCCGAGTGCCTGCGGCGCTGCCATACCGGATCTGTTGCGGAATACGGCGGCGAAAAATACGAATACACGAACAGCCCCACCGAAGATCACACCGTCGACGTGGAGCATTATGAGAAGCTGGCGCTTCCGCTGTCGAAGATCCACAGCGAGAAAGTGCCGAGCCTTGACGGCCGCAGAATCGTGTTTGACGAGGACATCACCGAGTTTGAAGCAGCGTTGACCCTCTTTGAAACACGCCCCATGACGGACAAGACGCGGGGTGACTGCGAAACTTCCTGCACGGGTGCTTGCTACACCGGCTGCTCTGGCGACTGCACAGGCGGCTGCGAAACAACGTGCTCCGGAGAGTGTCAAGGTTCCTGCACCGGCTGCGGGAGCGGCTGCGCGAACACCTGCGAAGGTTCCTGCTCTGGCGGCTGTTACGGCTGCGGCGGCAACTGCACAGGCGGCTGTTCCGGCTCCTGTGATGGTAGCTGCTCTGGTTGCTCCGGTTCCTGCTCTGGCGGCTGTTCCAGCAGTTGTTCTGGCGGCTGCAAATCGTCCTGCACAGTGACCTGCGGCAACACTGGCTGCGTCGGCTCGTGCCTTGGTCTCTGCTCTGCCGGCTGCACGACCTCGTGCCAGACGTCCTGCGGCTATTGCGGGACAAACTGCACAGCCGTATCGAAGTAAGGAGGTAGCCCTTTGGAAATTGCAAGTAAATACGAAATCGCTGCGGCAAACCTCGCAATCGCTTTGCAGACGGACACGGTTTCCGTCGAGCAGCGAAGTGAGCTGCGAGCGGCAATCGGCAGCAGCATCGACAAACTCGTCGACGCGCTCAACATGATTATCGTCTGCTACAACAAGCGAATGTACGCTGGCGAGATCGCGCCCGAAAAAGCCGCAAAGTGCGTCAAGGCAGAATACGCCGCCATCGGCCTTTCCAACGTGGTCGCATACGATTATTTCTCCGCGGCGGTCGGCGCGTTCTTCACGCGCAAAACCCTGATGGCGCTGTCGACCGATGAAAAGCTCGCGTGGGTGAAAACAATCTTCGAGCAGAACGAACGCTGCAGCTGTCAGCGCGTCAAAGACGCTCTGTTCATCTACTGCTTGCGGCTGCTGTCTCACATGGGCATCGTCACGGCGGATCTCTCTTTCACGAACCTTGTCATGCGTGAGATCAACGCCATCACGGAAGACCGAAAGAACGCCGCGATCATGCCGCAGGCGCTCGTCACAGAATTGTAAGGGGTGATCGTATGGCAGTAGAAAACGTAAATTCCAAGCCGATTGCCGCCTCTGCGGCGATTGCCGACTTTATCCTCGCATCGATCGGCGGCAAGGTACGCCGTGTTCCGATCAGCACCCTTGCTGAAACGCTCACCGACGCCGAAGTTGAGCTTATCAGCGCCGCTGCGTCCGCGCTGGTGTCGGCTGCGGGCAGAGCCTGCTATATCGGCGAAAATGAAAACTGGTACGTGTGGGATGGCGCACAGGGCGCATTTATCGATTCAGGCTATCCATCGCGCGGCACACAGGGCAATCCTGGCGTAATCTTTACGCCACACGTGACCGACGCCGGTATTCTGAGCTGGACGAACGACGGCGGTCTTCCGAATCCGGAGCCCGTGAGCCTGCTCGGACCCGCGGGCGGTGTAACTTCGTTCAATAACCGCTCCGGTGCAGTTGTTCCGAAAAACGGCGACTATACCGCAGCGATGGTCGGAGCGGAAAAGAAAGACGCCGTCAAGAATCACAACGAGTCCGAGGCCGCACACAAAGCCCTGTTCGACGCGAAACTGAATACGGACGGCGACGGCGGCACTCTGAAACCCACCTTCACGCAGTCCGCGACGCGAACGCAGCTCGAATCCGGTCTGGAAATGAAAGTCCTTCTCGGTCGCATTATGAAGTGGCTTGCGGATCTCGGAACAGCCGCGTTCAAAGATTCCAACAACTTTGAATCGAAAGGCGCTGGTTCGTCCGCAGTTACCGCGCACAACACCGCTGCGCAGGCCCACGCTGACCTGTTTGCAAAAAAAGCCGGCAAGGGCATCGCGTTCACGCTCACGCTTTCTGTCGCAGGATGGTCGAACCTTGCACAGACGCTGGAAGACGCGCGCTTCCTTGACGCCGAGTATGCCTATATCGTGACGCCGACGGCCGACAGCCTCACGGCGTGGGGCGACGCAGGAATCCGCGTCGGTGACGTTACGGAGAACGGCAAAATGCCGTTTACCTGCACAGATACGCCGGCAAGCGCAATCACAGTAAATATTTACAGAGCGGAGGTCGCACAATGAGCAAAGTATTTCAGATGCTCGGCGGAAGCGGCGGCAGTATCAAGCTCGCGTCCATTGAGATCACAACGCCGCCCACAAAGACCGCCTACAAGGCTGGTGAGCAGTTTTCGACGGCTGGCATGATTGTCAAGGCGACGTATTCCAACGGCGCCACGCTGATTGCAACAGGCGTTTCGGTCGAGCCGAGCGGCGGTCTGGAAGCAGGCCGCACCAGCGTCACGATCCGCTACACCGAGGGCGGCGTTTCCTGCACCGCGACGCAGGCCGTCACCGTCACCAAGACGAACGTGACCGTGCCGAGCCAGAGCGGCAGCCTGACGTATTCGGGCAGCTCTCAAAGCCCGGCGTGGTACAACTACGATGCAGCAAAGATGACGCTCGGCGGCACGACCAGCGGCACGAACGCCGGCACATACAGCGCAAAATTTACGCTGAAAGATACGGCGCTCTACCAGTGGGCAGACGGCACGACGGTGCCGAAAACTGTCTCGTGGAAGATCGGCAAAGCGGATGGCTCACTGACGCTCAGCAAGACTTCGATCAAGCTGGAAGACGGAAAGCTGACAGATTCTTTCACGGTCACACGGCTTGGCACAGGAACAATCACAGCCGTGTCCAACCGCCCCGATATTGCCAGTGTTTCCATTTCGGGAAATATTGTGACCGTCCACAGCGTCGATGAAAACTCCGGCACGGTTACGATCACGGTTTCCGTTGCCAGCGACACGAACTACAACGCGCCGGCAAGCAAGACCTGCACCGTGTCGTGCGTGTTCGTGACAATCTTCGGCGTCTGCTGGACGTACAGCAACTCCTCTCCGGCTCTTTCCCGCCTGACGCCGAGCAACGACCCGAACGGCTATGTCAATGCCGCCGTGTCCTCGGAGCCGAGCGCGGCCATCGGCACAGGCGCTGGCAGCTCGCCGTTTGATGATTTCATGCCGTGGCAGGGCATGGAAGAATACAACATCATCAACGGCGCGGTGTCGTACAAGAAAGGCCAGTCCGGATTCTCCCGCACGTCCTACGATACGATGGTCTTTATCCCTGAGTTTTACTACAAGATCGTCTATAACAGCAGCCAGAGCAAGATCTATTACTACGTTGCAAACGCGCCGTTCACCGGCTTTGCCAAGCACCCCGGTTCCGGTCGCTATGTTGGACGATACAATACGATCTCCGGCTATGCTTCCAAATCTGGCGCAAATCCACTGACAAACATCACACGCGCCACAGCCCGCACAAACTCCCGGAAAAAGGGCAGCAAGTGGCAGCAGTACGATTATGCGTCGTGGTGCGCGGTCTGGCTGCTCTATCTCGTCGAGTATGCAAACTGGGACAGCCAGAGCAAGATCGGCAACGGTATTGTCGGCAATTCCTCGCTGCAGAAGACGGGTACGACGGACAGCATGACCTACCACACCGGCACGGTCGCTTCCGCCAGGACAGGCTATGGCGGCGTACAGTATCGCGGCATTGAAAACCCGTGGGGCAATGTCTATGACTGGATTGACGGCATCAACTTCAACAACCGCGCGGCTTATATCTGCACCGATCCGTCGAAGTACGCAGACGATACGTCCACCAACTACACGGCGGCTGGGCTCAGCCTGCCGAGCAGCGGCAATATCAAAACGCTCGGAAACTGCACGGCCCTCCCATGGGCATTTATTCCGACGGGAACCGGTGGCAGCGGCACGACCTACGTGCCAGACTACGTGTCCTCGAATTCTGGCTGGTGTGTTCTCTGCGTCGGCGGCTACTACAGGAATGATGCTGCGCTCTGCGGCCTGTTCTTTTTCAATGGCTACTACTATTCGTCCTACGCGTACTCGGGCATCGGCGCGCGCCTCCTTTACGTCCCCTAATGGGGGACCGGGGGCCGCAGCCCCCGTGGGCTTCCGTTTTCAGAGCGGCACGTTTTACGCTCTGGCGCGGCAGCGCCATTCCCTATATATCCGCGCGAAGCGCGGCGCGTATATTTTTTCAAAATAACGCATTTCGTTATTTTCTCCCGTTTTCAGACCTTCTCAGCGCATAGACAGTATAATTCTCGACGGGATTGTCTGCGCAGCTTGTGCGGTGCTTTGGGCTTCACGTGAACTCGAATTCTGGCTGGTGTGTTCTCTGCGTCGGCGGCTACTACAGGAATGATGCTGCGAACTGCGGCCTGTTCTTTTTCAATGGCAACTACAATTCGTCCAACGCGAACTCGAACATCGGCGCGCGCCTACTTGTTTGTATGCTCCATTTTTTGCGCAGGCTCTCCCTCACCGCTTGGTGGAAATATTGCCGCTACAGGACGGGCTCTAGTACGACCGCAAGGTATCTGGAAAGACCCCGATGGCAAACAAGGAGCGAGGCAAATGCCAAAAAGAAAAGGATTCCTGTATGAATGGATGTGTGACAAAGAACACATCCGCGAAGCCATTGTGTTTGGCGCGAAAGACAAACACGATCGGCGCGACGTAAGGAGGGTGCTGGCCGACGTGGACGGCTACACGGACCGCGTCTATGATCTTCTGCAGACGCAGACTTTCGCCCCAGCCCAGCCGAAGAAGCGCAAGATCTTCGACAACAGCAGCCGAAAGTGGAGAGAGATCGAATACGTTCCGTTCTTCCCCGACGGCATCGTCCACACGTTGATGGTCTTGGCGGCGGCGCCGGTCTTCCTGCGCGGGATGAATTACTGGTGCTGCGCATCAGTACCGGGACGCGGCGGAAAGCACGCGCTTCGGCGCTGCAAGCGTGTCATTCACCACGACAAAAAAGGAAGCCGGTACGTCTGCAAAATGGACGTTCACCACTTCTACCATTCTGTCGACCGCCGCAAGCTGATCTGGATGCTGGCGCACAAGATCAAGGACAAGAAGTATCTAAAGCTGACGTGGGAGATCCTGCAAACCTGCGAACAGGGGCTGGCCATTGGCTTTTTCATCTGCCAGTGGCTCGCAAATTTCTATCTTGAGCCGCTCGACCGTTACATTACGACGCTCGACGGTGTGAAGTACAGCGTGCGATACATGGATGATATTGTCCTCTTTGGCCCGAACAAAAAGAAGCTGCACCGTGCGCGGAAAGCGATTGCCGAGTATCTGCAAAAGCGGCTGCGGCTGCAGATGAAGGGCAACTGGCAGGTGTTCCCGTTGAAAGTGCGGCCGCTGGATTACGTCGGGTATCGCTTTTACCGCGATTATACTACCATGCGCCGAAAAAACTTCCTGCGCTTTACGCGCCAATGCCGCAAGGTGCGCAAGAAGATCGAGCGTCACCAGCGGATCGCGTATCGGACGGCATCGGGGCTTTTGAGCCGGATCGGCCAGCTCAAGCATTGCAATTCCGCTGCGGCGCGGAAAAAGTATGTTGACCCCATCGGGGTACGAATCTTGAAGGAGGTTGTGCGAAATGAAAGTAAGAGGCGACAATGCGCCGGCAAATGCGTTTTCGCTGGAGGAGCAGCCTGACAAACCCGGCTACTGCCTTGTGCGGTTCTATGAGAACGTAGCTCCGTTCTCGGAAACGCAGGGCGAGCTGACGATCTCCGGCTTCGAGTACGATGAGTATTATCTGGAACTGCCATTCTATGACGGGATCTATGATGATATTCTCGGCAGCTTCGACGGCTATTTCGCGCAGGCGAAGCTGGCCGAAGCCGAAAAGGAGACCATTCCGAAGCTGAAACAGCAGGTAAGCGACCTGCAAAGCGTCAATGAAGGACTGTCCGCACAGATCACGCAGGCGCAGCTTGCGCTCTGTGACGTCTATGAGCTTGTGATCGGAGGTTGATGGATATGGCGAAAGTGTATGCCGAGCTGATTCGAAAGGGGCTGAAAACACTTGATGATGTGCCGGAACGACTGCGCGAGGAAGTCCGGCGTATCCTTGAAGAAGATGAGGTCGAGGGCGTATGAAGCGCCTTCGACTTTTTCTTTTGACCATTCTGTGTGGAAAGGAGGTCGCTGATATGGCAGTCGTGTATGCGACGTTGATCGTCAAGGGCAAAAAGACGCTCGACCAGGTGCCGGCTCTCATCAAGCCGCAGGTCGAGGAAATCCTGAAGGATCTCGAAGTAGAGATCTGACACGCAGCAGGAGGGGCGGCACGGTCTGCCTCTCCTGCATTTTGCAAGTAGAGGTGAAAGTGATTATGACAATCAACGCTGGTGAGTTTCTGATCGCGTTTGTCGCGGCTATGGGGATTCCGTCCGCCATCATGGGCTTTATCGTCTGGAAACTGGAACGGAAAATTGCGGCGCGTGATAAGCGCGCCGAAGAGCAGGAGGAAGCGCAGAAAGACTTCTTTCTGCTCATGGTGCAGAGTACAGGCGCAGCAATCGCGCTCGGCGAAGCAACCGCCAAGGCGGTACAGCGCATTCCAGACGCGAACTGCAACGGCGATATGCACGATGCTCTGAACTACGCAGCCAACATCAAGCATAAGCAGAAGGATTTTTTGACAAAGCAGGGCATTCACGCCCTGTATGACTAAGGAGGAACACGATTCATGGAATACAACATTACCACCATCATTCAGGCGGTATTTGCGCTGATCGCAGCAGTCATTACCGTCATTGTCATTCCGTACATCAAGAGCAAGACCACAGCCCAGCAGCAGGCAGAAATCAACGCATGGGTGAAGATTGCCGTATCTGCCGCAGAGCAGATTTACAACGGCTCCGGTCGCGGTCCTGAGAAGAAAGCGTATGTCTTGGAATGGCTCAAGCAGCGCGGCATTACGGTTGACGAAGCCAAACTGGACGCTATGATCGAGTCCGCCGTTTATGAATTGAAAAGCGGCGTTTTGGCTGTCGGTGAGCTTTCGACCTCCGGGGGCGACGAAACATGAGCGTACGCATCGGGCAGGCGTCGCTCGGCGAAACCGGCGCACATGGGCAGAAGCCCGGTAATCAGACCGGCCGCGAATTAAACTTCGCGCATTGGTACTCTGGAAGCTGGCTCGGCGTTCTCCGGTTCAAGGACCGCAGGAAAGCTGAGCTGGCCGCGCAGGCGTGCGAAGCTGGTGTCGGCAACAAGAACATCGGGTACGATCAGGACGGTCGCAACACAGCCTACGTCGCTGCGGAAGCGGTAGACTTCATTCTGAGCAAGATCGCAAAGCCCGTAGAAACGGACTGCAGCGCGTTTATGATGCTCTGCGCAATTTCCGCTGGCGTCGACGCCCTGAAAGAAACCTACCGCAAGCAGGGCAATTCCTGCACGACCTACTGCATGATGCGCTGCTTCCCTGCGACGGGAGAATTTGAACTGCTGACTGACCGGAAGTACCTGACATCTGACGCCTACCTGCGCCGGGGCGATATTCTCGTTTCCTCTGGGCACACAGTTATGGCGCTGGAAAACGGAGAAAAGGAGGACGACGATATGGACAAGGCAACCTTCACAGAGCTTTTCCGCGAAATGCGGAAAGATCTTCAGGACAATGACTGCAGCGATTGGAGCAAAGCTGCTCGCCAGTGGGCAGTCAACAACGGCATCGTGCAGGGCGGCGCACCGCTGCCCGACGGCTCCGCGAACTTCATGTGGCAGGACATGATGACGCGCGAGCAGCTCGTCACGGTTCTTTACCGCTTCGCGCAGAAGCTCGGCATGATCTGATGGCTCAGAAAAAGCGCAGGAGAAAGAAGCTGGACACGAGCAAACTCGTCTGCTTCCTGCTGGTCGGGTCTGGCTTGCTTATCACGCAGGAATGTATTTACCTGATGCGCCTGTGCATCAAGTCCAACTATATGGCTTCTGCCGCTTGGTTGACAGCCGCGCTCAGTCTGGCGCAGGTTATCATCATCACGGGCGGCAAGTGCTATTTTGAGCTGGTCAAGTCCGACCACAAGCGTGGCGGCATCACGTTTGAAGCCGCCAAGGCAAACGGCTTTCAGGAGCAGGACGCATCGGACAACGTGGACAGCGCCTTTATCTGAACACACGAACAAACCCCTCGCATGGCAGAAGTGTCATGTGAGGGGTTTTCTTTTTTGCGCGGCTCTGGTGGCTCGCTACGCCGTTTTTATATCTGCCCATTGATTCTCTCGTCGCTTTGCGCTGCCTAAACTTGCAAGTCCAGCAGCGACGCGACAGAGGCGCTTACTTCGTGCTATACGCTTTCGGTGTTATCTGAATCACAATCTCGTCACGTTTCAATGTCACGAAATTTATCTTCGCTTCGAGCGTTCCCGGCATGGACGCGGCTGGCAGCATATACAGGCTGGCAAAATGCCCGATCGTCAATGGTCCGGCTTTCACCACAACCGGAATCTCATCACTGGCTGCTCCAATCTGATTACAGAAGTCGAGGACGGTAATTTTCTTCATGCTCAATAATCCTCCTCAATACATTCGTCCGCTTCGGTGTAGTATTCTCCGTCGTAGCCTTTTCCCATAACCTTGTCGTAGCAATCGAAGCAGACCAACCGGTAAGTAATGCCGTGGCAGTCTCGTGTAAAAGTCATGTCCTCTCGCAGAAACTCACCCTTGCAGACAGGGCATTCGATCTTCCGCGCTTTCTCCCACCCGGCGTCTTCCAGATCGTCGAAGCCGTTCCAGACGTCCTCCATGACGATCTGCTTTTCATCGTTCACGATGAGACCTGCAGCATCCTCGCCGTAAAGCTCACTTTCAAGCAGGAACAGGTGCGCGGTGAGCGTTTCCGGTTTGCCGTCCACGTCCGGGGTAATCTGAAAATCGCCCTCGTCAATGACATACCACGTTCCCTCGTGACCGGCGATCTCGATGCCGTCGCTATTCCAGCTCAGCATACGCCACAACTCCGGTTCTTTTGTGATTGCCCACACGTTGAGTGAATTCTGCTTATGCGCAAAATCTTCGAGAGCTTCAACCGTTCCGCAGGTGTCGCAGATGTAGCAGCCAATGCGGCGGCTGAGGGCGTTGTGTGTGACGCTCTCTGCGTCCATCGTCATCTTCCCGCAGCGGGGACACGCGAAGTGTCCACCCGGCTGCTTTTTGGCAAAGCGTTCGATCAATGTCTTTGCCGGCTTATCGATCATCAGTCCCATGCTCTGAGCCTCCTTACCACTCTTGCCCCTCAAAGTCTTCCAGCGCATTCAGCGCGGCAAAGTGTTCGCGCATAAATTTGCCCGCATCTTCGTCCTGCCGATTTATCAGTTCCTCATCTGCACCGTTTTCTTCGTATTCGCGTTGAAGCCGTCTGGAGTTCTCGTAGACTTCTTTGCGCTTACGCTCATCCTCAATCAAGAGTGCGTGAATGTATTCCAACGTTTTGATCGTCATAAGGCTTTCTCCTTTCACTCGATAGCAGCTTCGATGCTGCTGATAGCTTCTTCCAAACTGTCCACAGCACTGGAAAGATTGTCACAGGCTTCGTCGGCTTTTTCGTAGCGTTCGCTTTCCTGCATATTCTCCGGGATATTGTCCCGGTATTCTTCTTCTTCAGCCTGAAGGTCTTCGAGGCTGCATTTCAGCTCCTCCAACTGGTCGATGATGGCCTGCAAATTCTTGCGGCGGATTTTATTCATCGTCGTTATCCTCCCCGTAGTTTTCTTCAAAGCGGCCTTCGGTGATGCCGCCGTAGGTGTAGCCGTTGTCGAAGCTCAGATAGATTGGCGTATCTTCATCGTACTGTGCGAGGAAGTTTATCAGCTCGCCAGCGGTCATCGTTCGATTGATCTGGTCGATACCGTAGCCTTCGCGGAAAGTGGAATAAATCAGCTTTTCCATGATAATCCTTTCAGCCCTCGTGACCTCCGGGGCGGGCACTGTTCAAAGATAGTAAAACGTCGAGGTATCCCAGTGAATGAGCTCACGCGCTATATCGACGCAGATATTCCAGTAGACAAAGGGCTTTTGCTTGCGGCCGTGGAAGGCGTAAAGACCTACTCTCACATAATCGCTCTCATCGCTGCATTTCTCGATGATTTCAATTCTGTCTTTTGGGGCGATGCGTCCGGTACTGATAAGTGCAGTTTGTAACGCAGTTTTGATATCCATGGTTCTTTCCTGCGCCCTCGTAACCTCCGGGGCGGGCTGTGATTTAGCAGCAGTAGAAGCGGAGCTCGCCGTTGACCAGCTCGTACATGAAACAGGCACAGTCGAAGCGAACATAGTTCCAGTCAGTGGATTCGTACACAGGCGTGCGGTCGAAGGTTCCGGACTTGCGGAGGCGGCGGTGCTTGTTGACCTCGTAGGTGTGAACCTCGTGCAGAATGTGAATCTTTTCGGGAGCAAAGCCGCACTCGTCAGCGATGAATGTCTTGGCTTCTTCGTCGGTCATCAGCTTGCCACAGTTGGCAAGGTGGTCGTAGTCGCTCTGGCTCATGTTCGTTCCGGTGCCGGTGCTGGGCTTCCACTCAAGCTCACGATCCAGCTCGGCAGTCAGGTCGTTGATCTGCTTCTCGCGAGCTTCCATCTCGGTCTTATGCTGCTTTTCCATCTCGACCAACTGGCTCTTGAGCTGCGCAATTTCTTCGGCTCTTGCCTTGTAGATTTTCTTTTCGCCACCGTTCTTCACGAACGCCTTGCAGAATTCGTCTTTGTTGCCATTGAAGTCGTAGTAGGCTTTTTCAATCTTCGCATACTCGCTGGCGGTCGGCTCGAAGCCGGTGCGCTCGATAAACTCAGAAATCATCATTTTGTGTTCCTCCTTGATATTTTTGCCTTACTCGGTTATAATCAAGGTGGCCGGGGTAAGGCTCCCGGCTCACCTTTTGGGGTGTTTGAGTAGCGGGTCTGTGGAAGGGGCCGCTACTCTTTTTATTTACTCATCCATGATGCGCTTGACGCTTTCGCGGAGTTCTTCGAGCGTTTCGCACTTCTCGATGAGTTCGAGGATCGCTTTCAGCAGCGCCTCGGTGACGTTCACGTCGTTCATTCACCTCGCTCCTTTCAAAAAGCTGTTCGGCTTTGCCTTACATGCTTATATTACACTAATTCGTGTCATTTGTCAATAGATAATTTACATTTTATCGTGAAATTTGCAAAAAAGTTTTTGACAATCGACACGGAATCGTGTATAGTGATAGCAGGAGGCGATAGTATGGATATTTCAGTTGCAGAGAAGCTGCGTCTAATTATGAAACGGCAAAACATGACAATGGGCGAATTGGCCGAAGCGTCCGGGCAGACGCGCCAGAACCTGTCGAATAAGATGACTCGCGGCAACTTCACGGAAAAGGATATTGAGTCGCTGGCAAGCGCCCTGGGGTGCAGCGTGAAGATCAGCTTCATTTTGCCAGACGGAACAGAAATTTAGGGAGGAACGCCATAGAGGTCTATACGATTCCCGCAAAAGGAGAAAGCCCGGACGCATGGTAAGCGTCCGGGCTTTGGGGAGCAAGTCAGCGTTTGGTATGTAATTCAAAGCCGGTCCGTGTCCGTACCCGCGGCTCACTATTCGGTATGCGGATAATCAGATCTTCGAGATCACAGTCCAGTGCTTCGCATATCAAATCCAGATGCTCAAGGTTGACACGCTCGGCGAATTCGTGGTAGTAGTCGTTGATGGTAGACGGACGTATGCCAGTTGCGCGAGCGAGATCAGCCTGCGTCCAGCGCCTTTCGCCGAGGCGCGTGGACAGTAAAATCCTAATCATAGCCATGCTCCTTTACGAGAAAATATAACAAGTATTTTCTCATTTTGCAGGAAGATGGTAGATTATAACGAACTTCGTTATAGTAAAAGAGGCAGACGCTTTACACGTCTGCCTCTTTTTTGCTGCTTGGTAATGGACAAAGAAATACGAACCCAAATGCGGTGATGCGGATTTCTCCGTCGCCGTATTGCGTTCGTATAACTCTCTTATGGTGGACCTGAAGAGACTCGAACTCTCGACCTCTCGGATGCGAACCGAACGCTCTCCCGAATGGTTCAGATATATGCACCCAAAATTCTTGAAAAAATGTAGAGAAAACAAGAATATTGAGAAAACTTAGTGTTATGTCCTTTTCATACAAGACACTTTTTCGGCTGCCCCGCAGCAAGGAAAAGTGTCTTTTGTATTACGGTCATATTTTTGAGGATGCAACGCAACCGCCGGGCAAACTAGATACCTCCCAGCAGAAAATATTTTTCTATTGAGCACAAATTTGACTAAAAATGTTGTATTCTGTCTTCTGTTTTGCTACACTGAAATTGTAACTATACAACAGATTCCATTTTGTTTTTATCTCGCAACAGATATTTACTAAAGGAGACAGACGGATGGCAACAAAGAACATTTATTTGTACGAAGCAACCATTAAAGACGAGAGCACTGGAAACGAAGTTCCGCTGCATTTGTACAAGACGCTTATTCAAAGTATCATTACCGCCAAAAGTCATAACGGCGCAATAAAGCTTTCAACACCCGAAGAACCAGAAACTATGCTATTGGATATAATAGAGGATACTGAGGCCTATCTTTTTGCGCGCCTGAACCGCAAAAGATTGAATAACAGTATGCAAAAAAGGAACTATGCAACGTATGAGACATCAGACGTTCTTCAGCCAGATGAGGTTGAACTGCATGGTGTTGAAGCATTTACATATTGTATTCTTGGCTATAAACACGGTATCCTTTCTATTGTAAACTCCAAAGGTGCTCCAACAGCAAATACACTTTCGCGTATTTTTTCTTTATATTGTAGGAATTATTCACTTGAAATCCGGCCCATCCCGAATCAGGATCTACTTAGGGAACTTGTTGATGGACGCTCGCCTGAAATAAATAAAATACAGATTGATATTCCCCGACCGGATGCCGACGTACTAGAGAAACTCTTTGGCTTTTCTGAAACGGAGATAATTAACTCAGTCAGGCAAAATACGGCCAGTTTAGTTTTTGAAATTAAGCCTGATTTCCGTGGAGCGTTGACAAATGACAAGACAAGAATCGCGCAGATAATCGATATTCTTAAAAAGAATAGAACAAAATACAATTCCGTAGTGTTGTCGGGCAAATCTTCAGCAGGAACTCGGCAGCAAAAGTTCGACTTGTTTGAAGAATATTTCAAATATCCGATTAGCATTGAAGAGTTTCACCGGGAAGGAAGAATCGTGCGCGAAAAGAATAGAACAATTCTTCAAACCGAATATAGAAATAGTATGCAAAATGTTTACACAAGATATAAGGACTTAATTCTTACAGTTTCAGGACGAGATACCCCCAATCCGCAATAAATTCCCTAATATTCCGTCTATGGAGATGAGGATATGAAAAAAGCACCTAATTGCTTAGAAAGTATTGCTCCATGCGCTTTGTCAATAATCGGATTCATATATGCAAATATTACTGGTTCTTCATTAGTTACTGTACCCAGTGACGCTTCCTTTCATTTTAATCTTATAACCGTTAATGCCCTATTTGGAGGATTCCTTTATACAAATTATTCTCTTTTAATTGGACTGCTTGATAATAAAATCATTGAGCAAGTGCAGAACACAAGCATTATTGCAAAACGCAACTCGCACATTCTAAAGGGAATAGTATATGCAACAATTTCAGTCATTTCCGGTCTATGCCTTGTCCTGATTCCTCAGAGTTTTCTTCCATGGCTTACTTCCTTACTGATAAATGTCGAAATTACATTTATGGGTTTCTTAATAATTTATTTTATTCTATCATTAAAGGAAATGTCTAAGCTTGTGAAGCTACTCCACAATTCTAATGATAAGGATAAAGATAATAAGATTGCGTCAGTAAAAAGTAAGTTTCTTGAAAAATAACATCATATCGAAAACAGGCGTTTGTGGAAGAACACAGACGCCTGTTTTATTTCCAAAATCCGCATATCGAGGTGATTTTCATGCAATCTCAAGTCAATTTCTCATACTTTTACGGAGAAGAATCCGAGCAGTTCAGTTACTTCCGGATTCCCAGATTGTTGGTGCGCAGCAAGAAGTTCAAGACGCTCTCCACCGAAGCGAAGCTGCTTTACGGCCTGATGCTTGACCGCATGGGGCTATCCGCCAAGCACGGCTGGTATGACGAGCTGGGGCGCGTCTATATCTACTACACGCTCGATGAGATACAAACCGACCTCATGTGTGGACACAACAAGGCGGTTCGGCTGCTGGCCGAACTGGACACTGGCAAAGATGGTTTTGGCCTGATCGAGCGCGTAAAGCAGGGACAAGGCCGCCCGGCAAAGATTTACGTCAAAAAATTCACCACGACCGATGTACCGGACGTTCCCCTTTCTGCGCCCATTTCAGACTTCCCGGATTCGGAAATGCAGACTTCCCAAAAACAAACTTCCAGACTTCCGCTTTTGGGAAGTCAAGACTTCCCGAAACGGGAAGCAAGTTATTTAGATAATAATTATCCTGATTCTAGCTATCCTGATCCATCTATCTATCCGGCGCAAGCGCCGCCGGATGGATACGACCGATTCGATTGCAGAAAGCGTCTCCGCGATAAATTGGACTATGATATTCTGGTCACAGAGTACAACGAAGAATCCGTCAAATCCATCATCGAGCTGCTGACCGATACGCTCTGCACGGCAAAGCCCAGCGTCCGTATCGGCGGCGAGGAAATCCCCATTGCCGCCGTTCGTGAACGGCTTGGTCAGCTTGACCGTTTCCATATCACCTATGTGCTGGACTGTATGCAGAAAACCAGCACACCCATCCGTAACATCCGCGCATATCTGCTTGCCGCTCTGTATCAGGCGCCGACCACGATAGATTCTTACTATCGCGCCGCCGTCCGAGCGGATTGCGGCCGGTAAATCTGCGCGTTGTTTTTTGCGTCCCAACTTGGGGCGCATTTTTTATACCCATTTTTCGATGAAGGAGGAATACAATGCCCGAAGAAAAAGCAAACCTCAGCAAACAGCCAGCGCCAGAGAAGAAACCTGACGCTGCAAAGCTGCCAAACGCACCGCCCAAAACAGAGAAGCCGCTGGATAAGAACGACGGCATAAAGCCCGCTTCTGCGGCTGAATCCAGAAAGCCGGAGGATAAAACCAGCGCAGTCAAACCGCCGCCCGCCGAAGTCAAAAAAGCAGATGCGTCCGGCAAGGACAGCCGCAAGGACACTGTTCCGACAGGCGATGTGAAAAAGCCCGAAGCGTCGGTCAAGTCACCGCCCGCACCCGCCGAAGCAAAAAAGCCGGCCACGCCAGCGAACACCCCCGGCAAGATTGGCGGCAAGGATACCGCTCCTGTGGGCAACGCAGAAAAGCCCGGCGCGGCAGCCAAGCCGCCGGAGAAACCCGCTGCAAAGGTCATTCCTGAAGATAGCTCCAAAAAGCCAGACGGAAAAACCGACGCGGCCATCCCGCCAGCATCGGCCGAAGCGAAAAAGCCGGACGCACCAGCAAACGCCCCCGGCAAGGTCAGCAGCAAGGATACCGCTCCTGTGAGCGGCGCAGAAAAGCCCAGTGCGGCAGCCAAGCCGCTGGAGAAACCTGCTGCGAAGGTCATTCCTGAAGATAGCTCCAAAAAGCCAGACGGAAAAACCGACGCGGTCATCCCGCCAGCAGCGACCGAAGCGAGAAAGCCGGACGCAACAACGGATATTTCCGGCAAGGTCAGCGGCAAGGATACCGCTCCTGTGAGCAGCGCAGAAAAGCCCAGTGCAGCAGCCAAGCCGCCCGCAAAGGCTGCCGACGAGAAAAAGCCGCCGCTGAATAAGCCAGTGCCGCCTCCCGCGCAGAAAGCAGAGCCATCCGCAAAGATCATGCTGGGCGGAAAGCTGCATGACCCCATCACGCCGCCGAAAGCCGCAGACCCGCCGAAAGGCCTTGGTGAGCAGAAGGGTATGCGCGTGACGCAGATTTTCGAGGACCGTCTGGATTACCCGGATGAAAAAGCACTGAACAGTCTGCCTATTCCGAAGGAGGGCGAAGGCTTTTCAATGCGCCTGCATCCGGCCTATTTCTATCAGTTCCTCGATCATCCGTTTTCGGTTAACCGCGAGGTCAAGGACTACATCGAACTGTACGAATCCATCCGCGACAACGGCATCAATGAGCCGGTCAAAGCAAGGCCGCGTGAAAAAGGCGGTCTTGAACTGATCTCCGGCCACCGCCGCCACGACATTGCAAGCCGCCTGAATTATCCTGTGCCGGTCATTATCGCGCAGGTGGACGACGATACTGCGCGTGTTGAAGTCGTTGACGGCAATCTGCACCGCATGGACATTCCAACGTCCGAGCTTGCCCGCGCCGCGAAAATGAAGATGGAGGCCCTTGCACGAAAAGCCGGACGACGCAGCAAAATGGAGCAGCTTACAAGCCCGGAACCGAAGAAGCGCACCGACCAGATCGTTGCGGAGGATATGGGTATCAGCCGCAATCAGGTCAACCGGCTTGTCAAAATCAATGACCTTGTTCCAGAACTGAAACAGCAGGTGGACGATAAAAAGCTGCCATTCAACACGGCGGTCGAACTCGCCTATCTGAAGCCGGATGAGCAAACAAAGGTCGTTGACGTTATGAAGAAAGAGCAGATCGTTCCCTCTATGGCGCAGGCCACCGCACTAAAGGAAGCCAGCCGCCATGCAGACACGATGCAGAAAAACCTGCCCTCTCTGGCCCCCGCGCACAAGGTCGATGAGAACAAGATCACGTCCATTATCAAGCCGAAGAAAGCCCCGGAATTGAAGGTCACATTTACCGGCACGGAACTGAAGGACTTCTTTCCTGGCGAAATGCCGAGTGTCGCAGAAGTCAAGCGCGTAGTTTTCGATGCACTGAAAATCCGGGAGGAAGCCTATAAGCGTCAGGCAAAACGGCAGGCCGCAAAGGACGCGATCAAATCGCCCGAACACTGATATGCGCCACAGAGCATTACTGCACCGTCTGGTGGTGCCGCCCTGACAAATTTATTTTAGGAGGATTCTCTATGAATTACCATCCCAAACACAAATCCAATTCGCGTACCGCCGTCTGGATCGGCGCTGGCGTCCTTGCCGCCGTCGCCATCGGCGCGATCATTTTCATCATCGTTACGCTCCGCTCTCCCATGACAAAGGAAGAAGCCCGCGCCAAAGCCGGAATCGTTTATGATTCTTCCGCCACTGAGGGCGGTTGGGATAACCTTTCGCCGGAGGAGATTGAAGCGCGTTTGAATGAAAAAGTAGCCGAGGGCATGATTAACATTTCGGCCAACACTGCCCCAATCTTTGAGGACGGTTCTTCGGAGGGAAACTTGATGCTCGTAAACGAGAGCATCAATAATTATCCACAAAAGGTCCAGATTGTCCGCAATGACACGGGCGAACAGATTTACGAATCCGGCGCTATCGCCGTCGGCAGCAAAATCGAACGCGCGAAGCTGGATGTTCTTCTCCCCGCTGGTACATACGAATGTACCGCGTATTTTCACAACTTGGACCCCGAAACCGGCGATATTATCGGCACGGCTGGGGCTATCATCACAATCACAATACAACACTAATTTTAATCAAAGGAGTTATTACAATGAAGAACACTAAGAAAATCGTATCCCTCATCCTCGCGGTCTGCATGATCGCTTCTCTCGCCATTTCCGCTTCCGCTGCCAACACCGTGGACGCTTCTGGCGGCACTGGCACTTCGTCTGTTACCCTGTCCAGCACCGCGGACGGCAGCATCGGCGGCGATCCCGCGGCCACCAAAATGAGCGTCACTGTCCCGACCGTTCTGCCCATCGCTGTCGGCACTGACGGCACTGTCAGCACCGCGACCGACGCGAAGATCGTCAACAACAGCTTTGGTGCAGTCAAGGTCAACAGCGTTTCTATCGAAGCCGCGCAGGGCTGGTCGCTGGCCGCGTTCGGCAGCAAGGACACCCTCGCCCATGAGAAAGTTAACAGCAACAAGTTCGGTTTCCAGCTCGCCATCGGCGGCGGTGCTGCTGCGGCGACTGATAACAAGAACGCCAGCAAGCAGACGCTTCTGACCGATGCCGTCGAGGGCTGCTTCATGTCCGGTGTGGGCGATACCGCTGCAAACAGCATCAGCATTTCCTATGATGCTATTGTAACTCCGGTTTCCGAGGCCGTGACGAACGCCGCCATCGCATCCGTGCTTTTCATTATCGCATGGGACGCGGTCTGATTCAATCGCCTATCGCACAGGGGAACGCGCAAGCGTTCCCCTCACTTTATGAAACGGAGGACTTCAAATGAAACGCAAACGAATCCTCGCATTATTCCTTGCGGCGGTATCCTGCTTATCGCTGGCAGTATCCGCGTCGGCGGCAACCACAGTCAACCGCAAAGCCACGGATTTCCGCGACTACGACCGTACCGCGTGGTACGCCGAAGCTGTGTCTGCGGCCGTGGATAACGGACTGCTTTACGGCAAATCCAGCACCATTATCGACCCCAACGGTGACATGACCCGCGCGGAGATGGCAGCTATCATCAACAGGTCTTTCGGTTGTTACAAAACAGCGGATATTTCACAGTATAAGGACGTTTCCAAGAGCGCGTGGTACTACAAGGATGTAGCCCTCGCCGTTCAGATGGGTACTTATAACGGGCGCAGTTCTTCTGCAATGGCCCCGGACGCACCGATCAGCAGGCAGGAAGCCATGACTGTAGTTGCCCGTGCGTTGGAACTGGATTACGATTCATATTCCAAAACAGATCTGTCTGCGTTCTCTGACCGTGACAAAATCTCTGCATGGGCGCTGCCTTATGTAAGGGCAATGGTCGGCGCTGACTATATTCATGGCCGCGGCAAAGTCCTTGCCCCGCTGGACAACATCACCAGATCAGAATTTGCGCAGATTTTTGCGAACATCATCGGCACTTACATTGTGTCCAAGGGAATCTACGACAAGGACATTAAAGGCAGCGTTCTCGTTCGTACCGACGATGTGACGTTCAAGGATATGACCGTAGACGGTGATTTGATTGTTGGTTGTGGTGCGGCGGATGGGAAAATTGTGTTGGATAACGTAACCGTCAAGGGCAGGCTTCTTGTTTGGGGCGGCGGCACAAAAGCTGTGTACTGCAACAATGGGACGAATATGCCCGAAGTGGTCGTTGCCAGAGTGGATGATGCCGTCAAAGTCATTTATGACAGAGATTCTACTCTCGCCGTGATCGACAGCATCAAAGCCAGAATCACCGAACGTGCAAAGCAGAACAAAGAAACTGAAATCATCTTTTACGACGTTTCAGGACTGCGCGAAGCCCAAAAGCAGCTTAACGCCATCGTCGCGGACAATCAGATTGATATTACTGCTCCTGCTCATCTTTACGCGCTTGTCGGAGAATCCAGCGTAAAAGCCGAGTTCACCAACAACAGCAAATCGGACACCTATAAAATCGAGATTCGCCGTGACAAGGATGGTTCCCTCATTGCAGATGCCTTCGAGCTTGCCGCAGGCAAGAGCATTTCGACGCTCACGCTGTTGGAAGCACCAGAGTTTGGTAATGTAGACTGCACGGTTACGATCACTGCCTACCGCGACGGCAAGCAGATCGGCACGCTGCACACAGAGCTGACCTTGCACACGGCGTATCTCTGGCCCAAGGAGGTGCAGTAACGTGATGAAAACCTATCAGAAAGCAGCGGCGCTGCTTCTGGCGCTGGCGCTCATTTTTGCATTTCCAATCCCGGCATCGGCGGCCGAAACTACTGAGGCCCGTGTGCCGGTGACGCTCACCGTGGTCAATACGGTTTCTCCGATTTCGTGTACGGTTCCCGCCTGTTTGCCGGTTTCACTGGTAGACGGCTATGTTGTGACAGCCAATAATGCAGCAATCACCAATACGGCTAAAACAGGCAGCATCAAGGTGACGAAAGTGGACGTACAACCGGGGACATTTGAGATCGGAAATTTTGACGATTTTGCGGCGGCGAAGAACAGCATCGCACTGAATATCAATGGCTGTGTCACCAAAGGTGCGGGTGCTTTGACGCTGGCAGAAAACGCCTTTCCTGCAATTTCCGCAGAAAAATCACTTGCCATCCGCTACCGCGCAAAAGTATCTGCGAATGAGGCCGTCACCAATGTTAATGCGGCAACCGTGATTTTCACGATTGCCGCCGTCATGGAGGGTTAAGCGATGAAATTCAGAAGAATCACAGCAATTTTGCTTGTCCTCAGTATGATGTTCGCTCTGAGCATTTCGGCGTTTGCAGCGGATGATACCATTGCCAGCGGCACGATCCCGGACAGTAAAATCAAATGGGCGCTCGATTCCCACGGCTGGCTGACCATTTCCGGCAGTGGCGAAGCGCCGGTGTTCCAGAGCGCAGACGATCAGCCGTGGGCGGAATACCGCGACCAGATCACAGAGATCTGGTATGACGATATGGAGGCGCTGACAATCCCTGACCTTGCGTACTGGTTTGAGGGATGCACGGCGCTGACTACCGCTGAATTGCCGCTGGCCCCGGTCATTGGCCGTCATGCGTTTTACGGTTGTGACAAGCTGAACACGATCACCATGTATTACGGCGAAACTGTGCTTGAATCCATCGGTGAAGATGCGTTCTGGCGCGAGGCCGATGCTGGCGATACGCTCTATATCGCCTACATCATCGGCTATCCGGAAGCGACGGTGCCGTTTTACTCCTACGATTGGATGGCATCCAATCGCAGCAGTCGATATTTTTACGATCTGTACGGCGTGTACCCCAACGCAGACGGTGCCGCGCCAACGGAAACAGAATCCGGCGTTAAGAAGGCGCCCGCGAAGGCTGCATCCCGTGCATCCACTGGTATTGTCGGCACCTGCCCATCCTGCAAGAAGAACTCTTTGCAGGGAACATACGTTTCTCAGTCGCACACTTCCAGAGGACATCAGCAGTATTATGAATGTTATCTCTGTCATTATGTTCAAAATTTGGGGACTTATGTGTATAAAGACCACGGTTCCGGTTCGTATGGTTCGTGGACTTGCCCGGATTGCGGCAGCCATACATGGATTCTCCAGAATGAGCAGGCAGCGACCTGTACCAGCAACGGCTATCGTTCGTATTCCTGCGCTTGCGGTCAGACAAAATCTGAGACGATTTATGCCAGCGGTCACAGCATGAGTTACGGATCATGGGAACAGTATTCCGCATCGCAGCACCGGCGCGAAAGCTATTGCCGGAATTGCGGATATTCGTCCTATGACTACGACAGCCACAGCATGAGCTATGGTTCCTGGAGCAAGTATTCGGACAGCCAGCACAGCCGTACCGTGACGTGCCGTACCTGCGGATACAGCACCACGGATTATGGAAATCATAGCTATTCCACCGGTGCGTGGAGCAAGTACAGTGATACCCAGCATAGACGCTCGAAAACCTGCTCCGGCTGCGGTGCATCGACCTATGATTACGCAGACCATAGCTATTCTTATGGCGCATGGACGAAAGCCGACGATACACAGCACAAGCGCACGAAAGCCTGTTCTGCCTGCGGCGATTCCAGCGAAGAATACGCCGACCATGTGGATACCGATGGCGACGGCAAATGTGACGATTGCGGCGCGACCGTCAGCCTGACGGTCAAGTGGGATGCAGGCACGAATGGCGGCACGATCGACGGCAAGGCCAGCTTTTCCGAAACCGTAAAGCCGAACAGCAAGCCGACCGCGCCGGGCAGCGTTCCCGTCAAGACCGGCTACACGTTCAAGGGCTGGTTCACGGCCAAGAGTGGCGGCAGTCTTTACAGTACGGTCACGATCACCAGCAGCACGACATTTTACGCGCAGTTTGAAGCGAACAAGTACGCTGTGACGTGGGATTTAGGCACGGGTCAGAGCGAAACGACCGAACAGACCTACGGCGAGAAGCTGGTGCTGCCAAAAGACCCGGAACGTAAAAACGCAGAGTTTTTAGGCTGGTTTACGGAAAAAGGCGGCGGCACGGAGGTCGATTCCAACACCACCTATACAACGGACGGCGAAGCGACCTACTATGCACACTGGGAAATTACGGAGGTCTTTTCTGTGACTGTGCCGGTTACATTGCCGCTCGTCATTGACGAAAACGGCGAGGTACACACGGGCAGCGCAGAAATCATCAATGGTTCCACCGGCGAGGTTGTCGTGTCCTCCGTTGGTATCAGCACAAAGAATGGCTGGCAGCTTGTTCCGTTCAACACTGACATGGCGCACGCTAAAGTCGATGCGAAACAGCTTGGTTTCAAGATCAATGATTCTGTGACGACGAAAACCGGCAATGCCGAAACGTTTGCCCTGACCGCGCCGTGGGAAATTGCAGAGAACGGCAGGCTGCCCATCCGCTATGACGCCGTTGTCAGCGCCGTATCCAAAGCAGTCACCGAGCAGGAGGTTCTTTCCGTCGTGTTCGTGCTGGAATGGGGCGGCGAATAAGCCGGGCGACATGGATACAATTCAAGGCTACGCCATTCAAAAGGCCGTGCTTTTTGAAAACGGTGCAGGTGTCGCGCTGGGTGAAAACCTCAACGCGCCGAATCCGTATGTCAAATGGCGCTTTCAGCAGGAAAATGGCACACGAGATTACTTTTGGGGTCACTATCACAACACGCGCGAAGCTGCTGAAGCAGACTTTACAGACCGTGCCGCGAATTATAAGCAGCTATATCAGGTACGGGAGGTTGCACCCCAAAAGCAATCCGTTCGCGCCAAGCTGACGCAGGCCGCGAGTAAAACCGAGGGCAGGTCAAAAGACCTGCCCTCAAAGAACATTCATCACGGACATGACCGATAGGAGCTGCCTATGCCGAACGAAGAACATTTGATTTCTGCATTTATTACAAACCTCGGCAAATACAACGAGGGTGCGTTGGTCGGGCAATGGGTTCCGTTTCCGACAACAGCGGAAGAATTGCAGCGCGTGTTTTCTGCTATCGGTATCGGCAAGCCGGATGCCTGCGGCGTGTCATACGAAGAATGGTTTATCACCGCTTATGAAAGCCGTGTGCATGGCCTGTCCGCTGCGCTCGGTGAGTTTGTAAATCTGGACGAGTTGAATTATCTCGCTGTCAAGCTGAACAGCATGGAGCAAAGTGAACTGGAAGAATTTGAAGCGGCGCTTGCGATGAACGACCATTGCGGCAGCTTGCAGGAGCTTATCAACCTGACGGACAATCTGGATTGCTACGATTTCATGCCGGACATTTCGGATGAAGAAGCACTCGGCAAATACTATCTGCAAGAGGTGGATGCTTTTTCGATTCCAGAGGAATTGATAGATTACATCGACTACGAAGCCTATGGGTGCAATGCGGTGGTCAGCGAAAACGGAGAGTTTGTCCAAGGCGGCTATATTCGGCGCAATGGCAGCAGATTTTATGAATTTTATAATGGCCAGCCGGAAGGGATTCCAAAGGAATATCGCGTTATGTCCGTGCAGACAGAGCCGCCGCATATTGCCGCCATGTGTCAGAGTGCGGCGCATCTGGAACAGGAATACGCCGCCGAAGCAGAAGCGTTTGTCCAGACCCCGGAAAGCATTTTGGAGCAGGTGCAGCTTGAAAAAGAGCGTGTCCGTGACCGGTTCCGTGCGCTGACAAAAACGCAGAGTAAGGCCGCACTGAAAAAGCACATTTCAAAAGAGCGATAAAATTCGAGAAAGGAGCTGTTGCGATTGAACGACTATGAGCAGCGAAAACAGGACAGGATCGACCGCTATCTGGAAAAGGCCGGGAAAGCACGCGCAGAGAGCAGCGCACTGTCACAACAGGCGCACACCATGCTGTCAGCAATTCCACCCGGTCAGCCGATGCTGCCCGATCACTATTCCTATAAGAGTGACAAGCGATACCGCGACCGTATTGATACCAAAATGCGGCAGTCTATTTCCGCCGACGAAAAAGCTGACTATTATGAGGGCAAGGCCCGCGCCGCGGCAAACAACCGCGCAATTTCTTCCGACGACCCGGATGCTGCGCAAAAGCTGCAAGAAAAACTGGCCGCGCTCGAAAAGTCACAGGCAAGAATGAAAACGATCAACGCATATTATCGCAAACACCAGACCTGCCGTGGCTGTGAGGGTGTTACAGAGGAAGAAGCTGCAAGACTTGATAAGCGTGTGTTAGACGGCTATTCATGGGAAACCGCACCATATCCGTCCTATGTTCTTTCCAACAACAATCAGGAAATCCACCGCATCAAAAAGCGGCTGGAAACGCTGACGCAAAATCGGGAGGTCGGTTTCCAAGGCTGGGAGTTTGAGGGCGGCAAGGTGGTTGCCAACAGTGACAACAACCGTCTGCAAGTTTTCTTTGATGCAATCCCACCGGCCGAAGTACGCGAAGCACTGAAAGGACACGGTTTCCGCTGGGCGCGGAGCGAGGGCGCATGGCAGCGCCAGCTATCCGGCAACGCCATTTATGCCGCGCGCCATATTGCGGCCATCCGTCCGATTGACGGCAGCGACCCCATCAAAATCCAGCCGAAGCGGAAGCCGCAAGAGCATGAACGTTAGGAGGAAAACGCATGAGTATCGTCAACGCAAATATGACCACGATGCGGGTATGCCGGATTTTCGGTGTACCCGCGCTGTTTACGCCCCACCGCGTCAGCCGTCAGACCGTCCATTTTGGTCTTTATCAATATGATATGCAGGCGCTTTTGGACAGCCCGAATGAAGTCTTTGTGCTTGCGGAGCAGGCCGAGGATTTATTCTACGGCACCATCCTGACCACGCGACGGATCGACCTTCCGCGCGGCAGCCGCATCGTACCGAACGGCGCGTTTACGATGGAGGCCCGATATTGCAGGCCGGCCGAATTTGAGCAGGAATATGGAGCAGCATAAATTTTATCAGCCGGACATTCTCTCCTGCCTGACCGAGATCGTTCAGAAGAACACCCGCGCCTATACCACAGATTTTGATTTTGATGCAAAAAGACTTTGGGACAGCGCACAGGAATCCGATATGGAACGCCGCTCTTTTCTCTGGATGTGCCGTCCGCTCGGAACATGGTGTGTGCTGGAGCGTGAGGTTTTTCTCGATGATACCAACGCAAACTGCATCTGGACGCATTACGCAGACTGCCCGGAGGGGATTCTGGCATACCGCATTGTGATTGAAGGCATCCATGACGGCAAGCTGGCGGGCAGGGTCATTCCCATCGACTATGCCAAACAGGTGCAGCGCGTCATAAAATCCGCGCTGCCTGTTGCAATCATTCAGTATCGGGATAAGGACGAATATTTCTGCGAGAACAGCTTTCACGCCTTTATGAACAGCCCTTTACCGTTCGACGATGGGATTCACGACATTCGTTATGTGCCGGAAAGTGAAGCGGAATTGCAGCACATTTTAATGTTGGAGCATCGAATGGAGCAGAAAACAAAACGCTCCTGCCGGACGAAATCTACTGCGCCGCAGCGGTAACGGGCAGCGTTGCCTTTGGCGACGCTGCTTTAGCAAGTACGGCATTTGTGCCACAAACGCCACTTGTTAGGGTATACCCTAAAACCCCGCGACGAATTGCGTCCCAACTTGGGACGCAATATCTATTATATAAGGAAGGAGAACGCCATGCGGACACGCTGTAACTCCGTCGGGCTATGGCTGAACGATATGGAACTGGCCCATTTGAAAAAGCAATGCCAGATCACCGGCCTGAACACCAACACCTATCTCCGCAAACTTATCATGGGCGAACATCTCTGTCCGCGCCCACCTGACGCATACGCCGCACTCCTGCGCGAACTGTCAGCCATTGGAAACAACATCAACCAGATCGCGCACTGGACAAACGGAAAAGGCTATGCGACGCAAGCAGAAATCCACGAAGCGGTCAATTTGGTAAAGCAGGCATACCGTTCGATTCTGGACACGCTCTGATGGCCTATGACAAAATCATTCCCATCCGTACCCGGTTGGATGATTGCCTGCGCTATGTTCAGGACGGCGAAAAAACCGCGCTCTCCCGTGCGCTGGACTACATTGAAGATTACGGCAAAACCGCTCTGGACGACGAAGTGATTTTGCAGAGCGCGATCAACTGCACACTGGAAACCTGCTATCAGGATATGCAGCACACGAAAGAGCGGTTTGGCAAGCCGGGCGGCGTTGTTGGCTATCATATCGTACATTCCTACGCACCGGGAGAAACGACGCCTGAACAGGCGCACGAAGCAGGCGTGGAATTTGCGCAGCGGCTGTTAGGTGACAAATATCAAGCTGTCGTTTGCACCCATGTCAACAAAGAACACCTGCACTGTCATATTGTATTCAATTCCGTTTCATTCGTGGATGGAGTGAAATATCGCAATGCGTTCAAAGATTACTTTGAAGATATTCGCGGCATTTCCAATGAGGTCAGCCGTAAGTACGGATTCTCTGTCATTCAGCCGGAGGGCAGCGGTCAGCACTATGCGGAATGGAACGCCGAGCGCAGCGGCAAGACCACCATCCGCGATCTTGTCCGGCAGGATCTGGACGCAGCCATTGCAGCCAGCTTCACATTTGCGTCGCTGCTGGACATTCTCAGGAAGCGCGGATATACCGTCAAATACGGTTCCAACGTCAAGCATACCGCCGTCAAGCCGCCCGGTGGAGCGCGGTTTCTCCGGCTGGATAGTCTGGGCGAGGATTACACTGAGGAAGCTATCTTGCAGCGATTGCGCAGGCAGCGCGGCGTGACCGCTGCCATGCCGCCGGAACAAAGTGAATCCAAACGCTATACCATCCGCAAGCGGCCGCACCGCTATCCACCTGTCAAGCGCGGCAGTTTCCGGGCGCTATATCTATACTATCTGTATCTTCTGTCACCGCGTAAGCGGAAGCCGCAGAAAATCCCGTTTGAAACGCGGGCAGAGATACGCCGCGCCAAGCAGTATCGGCAGCAATTCTTCCTTTTGCAAAAGTATCACATTGATACGAAGCCGGAACTGGATATGCTGTCTGATGCGCTATCGAATGAGATGCAGATTTTAGTGAACCAGCGCAAAGAGCTATACGCATTGCGGCGAGAGCAGCCGTCTGAGCAGCTTGACGCGGACATTGACAGCCTGACCGCACAGCTCCGGCCCCTGCGTCGGGAACTGCGATTGTGCGGCAAAATCGCGGAATACGCACCGCGGATGTTAAGGCAGGTGCAGGAAAACAATTCACCACCAACAGAAAATCATGCGCCGGACAAGGCGCGGGAAAGGAGGCACAGCTTATGGAGGTAAGCGGCGAAGCTGCCGACCTCGTAATGAAAGAGGGCGTACAGATTTCAGAGGAAGCCATAAAATTACTGGCGCGGGGCGCGAAAAATCTTGCGGCACTTTTGTATGCTCTGATGAAAGACCAGAAAAAGCTCTACGGCAAAGTAAGTATGAACCGGCTGCTTAGCGAACAGCGCCCAATCGAAGTTTTGCCCTTGCGCACGGAGGATTTTGATGATTTCAAACAGCGGGCTAAAAAGGTCGGTCTGCTATTCTCGGCTATCGTGGACAAAAAGAGCGATGCACCGTACATTGAAATTCTGACCAACATCGATCATCTGTCACAGGCAAACTACATTCTGGAACAGATGGGATACCAGCCGAAGCAGCCGGAGGACGCGCAGCCAAAAAAAGAGCAGACCCCTGCCCGACCAGAACCATCCTTGCAAAAGCAAAGGAGTGGCTTGACGCAGGGGACGATTTCGACCAGTAATGAGGAAAAGCAGCCCGTTCGCGGACGGTTGGCAGCTTTACGCGCCGCCGCAGAGCGAACCAGACCAGAACTTCAGCGAGAGCTGGAGCATATCAGATAGGAGGAAGCATTATCGCGAACTTAGCAGATTTAGTCAATGAGAAGAACCAGAGCAGCGAACTCTGGCAGGCCCAGCGGCAGGCCGACCGGGAAAATACAAACGCCATGCAGGATGCGGGCATCATCCAGATCACCAGCGACCCGGACGCTTATTTGCGGTATTTGAATTGTCAGGCTGACAATCCAAGTTACAGCGCGGGAAACGTTGCGCTCGTTATGGTGCAGGATCAGGGTGCAACCATTTTCGGAACAAAAGACCGCTGGAAAAGCCTGATGCGCAGCGTATCTCCGACCGAGGAAAAGAACGGAGTAAAAATCTTCACCCGTTCGTCTTTCGGAAAGGGATATACGCTGACAGACGTGTACGACGTGCGGCAGACGACCGGACGCGACCTAAAGCACACAGCATTGCAGCCGGACAGCAAGGAAATGACGGAAGCCCTTAAAACGCTTTTGAATTATTGTGTTGTGCCGCTGGTAACGGATGAAAGTATCCCCATGCCCGCGCTCTACGACCCGTGCCAGATGAAAATGGCGGTCAATCCGAATTATGGCGGCGCAGAAGCGTTCGCGGGCATTGCTACGGAAATCGCGCACGTTCGTTTTCATGCGAAAGGTTACAATCAGAATTATTCGCGGGAGGATTACGAACTGGATGCGCAGAGTGTCGGCTACATGATCTGTCGTCGATTCAGTGTTCCGTGTGAAGCGCCCGACGTATCAAATCTGACTGCATTTTATGACGGCTTTGAGCCGCAGGATCGGCGGCAGGCACTCGGACAGATTCAGGACATGGCGCAGAAGATCGGCGGCAGCATTGAACGCGCGATCACGCCGCAGGTCAGATCACGGAATGTGAATCGCAACGCACGTTAAAAAGGTTTGCTCCCCTTGCGGGGAACGTACTCCGCTGGCCGTCCGCAGTCAAGGCCGGCCGATGCTTGCGCATCGACCGCAGAGCCAGCCAGTGTGCGCACTGGCTGGGCCTTGACAGCGGCCACCCAGCGGAAGTGTGGCAGACAAGGGGAGCAAACCAGAGAAGCCCGCTTGCGCGGGCTTCCCGACTGTGGGGGACGGTGCGCCCGACCGGGAATTGCGTCCCACCGTGAGATTTTTTGCGTCCCAACTTGGGACAGAATATTTGAACTGGAGGTTATGCTTTTGAAAAAACTGCTTTTTATCATTCCGTCGGTCCTGCTGCTGTTGGCCGCTGGTACGCTCGTTTTCTGCAAGCGCCACGCCGAGCGGACCGGTCTTGCCTGCATGGATATTGACCTGTGATACACAAGAAAAAATCATTCCGAAACGCCGCCCCTGTGTGGGCGGCGTTTACTGTACCTATCGTTTGGTTGGCCATGCTTATGGCTGGCTGTTATGAACCCGGAATGACGATTTTCACGCTGATGGATGCCTTTTCAACTGCGACAAAGAATCCGTTTTCTTTGCATTGGACACCGTACACGATAAAGTTTATCGGCATCTTTTTACTGCTCTACGGCGGCGCGATCCTGTTTTACTACACCGGACAGAAGAACACCCGCCCCGGTGAGGAACACGGTTCTGCGTCGTGGGGCAGCGTTCGGGAGCTGGACAAGAAGTACCGCGACAAGGATGCAAGTAAAAACGTCATTCTGACGCAGCATTTGCAGATGAGTATGAACGGCAAGCTGCACCGCAGAAATCTGTTGCAGATCATTGTCGGCGGCTCCGGTTCGGGCAAGACGCGATTCCTCGCAAAACCAAATCTTATGCTTGCAAATGCCAGTTTTATTGCGACTGATCCGAAGGGCGAAATGCTCCGCGCCGTTGGAAATCTGTTTCTGGAGGAGGGGTATGTGCTCCGCGTTTTCGACCTGATCGACCCGTCAAAATCGGATTGTTACAACCCTTTTTGCTACATTCGCAAGGACGCGGACGTGTTCAAATTGATTGACAATTTCATCAAAAACACCACTCCCAAAGGGGCAAAAGCAAACGATCCGTTCTGGGAAAAATCTGAAACGGCCCTAGATTCTGCGCTCATGCTCTATCTGCTGCATGAGGCTCCGCCCGAAGATCAGAACATGGAAACGATTCTGTATATGATTGAAAACGGCGGCGCAAAAGAGGAGGATGACGATTATCAATCGCCGCTTGACCTGCTCTTTGAAGCATTGGAGGAAGAACAGCCCGACCACATTGCCGTGCGTCAATACCATATCTTCAAGCAAGCCGCGGGCAAAACAGCTAAGAGCATCTTGGTAAGTGCGGCTGTGCGGCTTGCATCGTTCACACTACCGGAAATCCAAAGAATCACGG
>ERZ1673695.325-NODE-325-length-79681-cov-29.390023_pt1 | contig 79681 bp, 62 predicted proteins | sample MGYA00580225_ERZ1673695 | MGnify/ENA primary metagenome ERZ1673695 (study PRJEB41218, sample SAMN15661739) | gut metagenome | host: Homo sapiens | place: Canada: London | collected 2015-08-20/2019-03-30 | study: EMG produced TPA metagenomics assembly of... | reverse complement strand
TAGAGTAGCTGACTACGGATCAGCCGGTTACAGGTTTGAATCCTGTCGCGGTCACATAAAAATAAAAAGCGTTGAGATACTATCATCTCGACGCTTTTCTTTTTATACCTACTTCTTATCATTTCAGTTTTTCCTTTTGCAGTGCATTTTTTAATATAAGTTTATCCAGAGATTGATTTTTCTGATTTACTGTTGCTAATGCACACCGTCTGACTACGTTGGCTATCGAACCTCCCGAAAGTTCTGTTCTGGCAGCCATGGTAATCAGGTCTTCGTCTACATCCTTCGGCCAACCTTTCAGCATCTTTCGCCATATTTCAGCGCGTAGTTCTTCAGTCGGCATTGGAAAGTAAATCACTGATTGGAAACGGCGGGAGAATGCTTCGTCGATGTTCGAACGTAAGTTTGTTGCCAGAATGACCATGCCGGGAAAGTCTTCTATACGCTGTAAGAGATAAGCCACTTCCTGATTGGCATGACGGTCATTGGAGGTGTTGGTGGAAGTACGTTTGCCAAACAGGGCGTCTGCTTCATCAAAGAAGAGAATCCAGTTCCTGTTTTCAGCGAGATCGAACACTTTAGCCAGATTCTTTTCCGTTTCCCCGATATATTTGGAAACGATCATGGATAGGTCTATCCGGTATACATCCATATTATTCTTCTTACCCAGCAATGTCGCCGCGAGTGTTTTCCCTGTACCCGGAGGACCGTAAAACAGCGAACGATATCCGGCTTTCAGGATACGCGACAACCCCCAGTCTTCCATGATGGTCTTACCGGAAGAAATCCATGTATTGATCTCTTCCAGTTCAGTCGTCACCTGGTAGTCCAGCACCATATCTTCCCAGTCCAGTTCCGTGGTGATACGTTTGGCAGGGAAGCCGGTGGTATAATCGGGCTTATATTCTACATCGAGTTGTACGCGGCTCAGGAATTCCTCAGATACACGGAGTTGGCTGCTGAGCAGTGGCTCTCCTTCGCCTGCACCTTCCAGCCGCAGGATATTTTTTCCGTAGAACCAGTGGCTTTTTGAGAACATATGGATAACCTCCTTACGTTTCTCCACGTCCTCCCCGGCAAGGATGAATGAAGCGGTTTCACCCGTAGGAAGGAATCCTCCGTGCGACAAACCTTTCCAACCGCCGAACTCGGTGTACTGGCGGTCAAAGTTCTTGTTCTGCACAAAGAAGATGTCCAGTATTTGCGGACAGATATGGGGCATCAAGGCAAGCATGATAACGATTCGTTCTTCAAAATTGGTGTCCATTTGTCCTGTCACCGCCTCCATCCAGCCGTTTCGGGGCGGATACACATCCTTTAGCTGCTTGTACTCAGATTCCTGATGGAAGTAAAGCTGGATGGCGACAGTTAATACTTGGTTGAACCATTCAATATACTCACGCATAATTCTTCATTAAAGACTGTTCGCTTTTGCGCCCATCACGTCGGCTTCGTGTTCCAGTGCGACATTGTCATTCACCGGCATTCCGCCTACTTCGGTGGTAGGTTCCACACGGCCAGCCATCTGCTGGGCCACGTGCCATGCCTCATGGGGCAGGTGTTGTTCCTGTCCCGGAGCTACATGGATGTCCGTACCTTGTGTATAGGCGAGCGCCTGTACTGTAGCCGGCTTGTCCGAATTATAATGTACTTTTACATCATCCATCGCGAGGCCGGAAAGTTCTTCCACGCCGACTTTCAAGTGGTCGGGTATGCCGGTTTCATTCTTTTTCTGAACGGGAGCTTCAAACCGGCCTTGCAGGGCGGCTTCGTCTTCATCTACTTCGCGCTGGACTGGCTGTTCGAATTTACCTTGAAGCATGTCTTCTTCATCCTCTTCCCGCTGGAGAGCTTGATTGAACTTGCCTTGCAGGGTATCTTCTTCGTCTTCTTCCACCTGTTGCAAGACCGGGTTCATCGGACGGTTATCCACGAATTGCATTGTGCCGCCACCATCCAGTTTCTGCTGGATGGTGCGTGCTGTCTTCTCTTGATATACTTTTTCAGTTGCCATTTTATATATTTTATGGTCCGTCAATTTATTGGAATTTTTGTTTCTCGTGCCACATGACCTGTACATATTTCTTTAGCCACGGGAAGCGTATCTGCCTGAAGCTCCACGGGATGGATTCAAGCAGGATGTCATGTGTCTTTTCTTTCATCGTAAGCAGCCACCGTTCCTCCTGCTGTTCCAATGTACCACTGCGGGCAAGGAAACTCTGGCGGAAGCCCCTTACCGATGTGCCGTCCATACTTGGCCAGTTAGCCTTTATGCCTGCCACCATGGAGTCGACGGTCTGCTTTTCTTCACTGGTAAGAGGCAGCTGTTTCGGGATCGGTATATGTTGGAGCAATCCGACAAGTAGCCGATTGAAGACCAGTTCTGTTTCTCGGTATTCCCGTTCCTCTCCGTAGACGATATATTGAAGTAGGAATACGGCGCGGATTTTCAAAGCCGTATTCCTGAGCGATTTCCGTTCATCATCCAGATAGTCGAGTATAGCGAACAGTCGGCTAAGCCAGGGGGCGAGCAGGCAAAGGCCTGCATTTTCCACCAGAAGGAATTCCGGAGTTTCTGTCGCTTCGTCCGTTCCGACTCTCCCGTCCTTTGACAGCTGCAACATCTCACAGAGTTGCAGCAATAATTCCTCCTTCACGACTTCCTTCTTTTCCGGCAGTGACTGCACCCATGAACGGACCGTTTCTTCGGGACTTCCATATATCCATTCATCCGTACGGCTCTTTATGATGTAGGTAGCCAATGCCTGTCGCAATTCGCTCTTCTGAAATGTATTCCTTTTTGACAAGTGTTCCAGAATCTGCCGGAAAAGCTCTGCGTCGGAAAGAGAAAGGCTTGCCGCCAGACGCAGCCAGTCTTCGATATTCAGCCATGCTATCCATTTGTCCGGCGGCAACATATTTTGCGATACCGTTTTTTGTATATATTTCAGCAATTCTTCCGGTTGGAAACGCATGTAATTGCGCAGCCATCTTTTTCGGGTATCTTCCGGTAGGCCGTTGTCCGCGATCTTCTCCAAAGGTAACGAGATATTGGATTTACCGAACAGACGGGAAAAGAAAAACGCTTCCATTTCATCCGGTGTCTGCCTTTTCCAGTCCGTTTCTTTAACCCATGACAGCAACGCCCGGATAAATCCGGTGACAGATATCCTGTCGGAAGGACCATCAAGAAACCAGGAAGTCAATCGTTGGAACACACCGGCTTGTTCGAATCCGGCTGTAGTGGACAAACAGACTGTCCATCTCTTTGCCATTATCCGGTCCGAAACGAAAGCAATCCGTTCTATTTCAGACAGGTTGGCATCCTTCTCTAACCAAGTCAGCAACTTTTCCGGTTGTTGGTCTATCAAGAAGTTGACAGATTGCTGGAATGTCGCATCACTGTTGCTTGCATTCGACAATATTTTGTTTATATCGTCTGAAGCCATGTTGTTTTCACTACTACTCATATTTGAAATAATTTTATTGGTAAATGATATCCATAATATATTATTGTGATAATCTGTTTTGCCGGTTTGTATGAAATAAAAGAAGGCAAGGAACTTCCCTGCAATCTCGTTAGCTGTCAGTGTTCTGCCTGATGTATCGCGGTCCTGCAAGTAAAGCAGCAGAGCTTTCGAGAGTGCAAGCGGCATGGAAAGACTGCTTCCGACAATCCGTGATAATTCCTCTTCCTGATGTTGCAGCTGCTCCATCAACTGCGATAATACGGAGGTCTGGTAGAAATCCGTCTTCGCCATGCCCTGTAGCATAAGCGGGGCGGGTACATATCCGGCGATTGCCGTTATATATTGACTCTCATGCGGCAAATCGTGGAGCAGGTGTATCCACTTCGCCGGTTGTTCCGTTATGGTGTGTCGTAACAAACCGGATTTATTCTCATAGGGTATGGAAGTGTCATCCAGCCATTCAATAAAGTCATCCGCTGTATTCCAACGACTTTTAAACAGCATTTGAACGGCATTTGAATCGTTTTCCGCTTGTCGCAGCCATTCCTTGTAATCGGTTTTCATAAGCCGGATTTGCCGGGATTCATTATCCACCAGCAGATGCAGGATTTCTTCTGTGGCAGGAGAGTCTGTATGTCCCATCTCTCGCCAAAGAGCAAGAATGACCTCCGACATTTCTTCTCTGCCAACAAGGTCTGCGAATAAAGAACGGATATATTCCACTACCGGTTTCTTATGTGTATCTTGTAACCGTATCGTTTCGACCAACCATACAAGCAGGTGAGCTTTCAAAGGTTTTGTACCTCCTTTCCAATAAGAAGACAAAGCACGTTCGTGTGCCATCAATCCATCGAAGAGGGACAATAACAGGGCGGTATTTTCGATTCCTACCAGCCGGACGGTGGACTGTCGAAGTACTTCTTCCCATATCGGTTGGCTTATCAGGCGGCAGAGGGAGTTCGATAATCCACATGCATGGAGCTGTCGTACCGCTTCAGCGTAATCCTTTGACGATTGTTCCAGAAAACAGACAAGTAGTTTGCGTTTTATATCATCTGTCACGACAGACACTGATAATATTTCTTGTAGTCTCTGAATACTCCATCTTCCGCTCTGTTCGAGACCTAGTCCTTCTTTTATTTCCTTCAAAGGCTGGGAGGCGGATAATCGGGTAACGATTGCTTCATCCTCCTTGCCTGTCAATTCCTGATAAAACAGATTCAACAATTGGTCGAATCTGTTTGGTAGCCGGTAGTATCCTTTCCGAATCCACATCAGTACCGATTGTCGGAGTAGAAGCTCCAACTGAGTTTCGGTTATGCCTTTTAACCAATCACTTTCTTCTGAATATTGTTGCCGCAGGTAATTCCTCATCACTTCTACCGCTTGCAGGGTGTTAAAAGAAAGAGCGGCAAGCATACAGTTCATTGTATCAACCTCGATCAGAGCAGCTACAATAGCTATTCCTGTCATATTTGGGGTTATTCCCAATCGGAGCCATTGGATGAGTATCTCCGGTTGTTCTTTGACGATTGTGCGGATGAATATTCGTTTGTCCGCATCGCTACATTTAGCATCTTGTAGTATATCCATAATGTCTGTCGGATCTTTCAAACCGGACGATGCTTTATCTTCAACGGACAAAGTGTTTTCCTTTGTTACGGCTGGTTGGTGTAGTAGGGACAACTGCAAGAAGATGCGGTACAGTTCCTGACTGAAATATCCATCATGCGTAGGCGAACCATCCGCACGGTAGGGTTGGAGATAGTAGATAGTATTCAGTACATCGATATAATAAGTCGGACCAAACACTTCCAGAAGAAAGCTAACGGTCAACTCCGCCTTTGAAAGGTAGAAAGAGTAGTTACGTTTCCGTATAAATATCAGCAGCCGATGATGCAGGTGGTTAGTAAACTCCGCCTTGCCACCGAACATAGCAATGCCGTTATAGGGATAATAGCGTATCAGCCACTCATACAGATAGTGCCAATAGGGAGGCAAGTCCACCTCGGCGTGCTCCTCTGCTTCCGTTACCATGATTTGTTTGACGGATACGCTGTCGAGCAGTTCCGCCATTTCCCCCAGGGAGGCATCATCTGTCGCTTCATGGATGAAACGTACGGGAATACCAGGTCTTGTCTCCAGCAACCGGGTTAGGAAGCGATGTTTTCCATGCAGACCGGCGGAGGGTTCGGATAGTGACGCGGCATAGATGCGGAGAAGCACGTCCGCATTGTCCGCCTGCCAGAGCAGTCGGTGAAAGACGTGTTCCTTCTCTAAGCAGAGACTAGCTATCCGGATGATATACTGCTCCGGTGCGGAGTGGGACAGTAGCCAGCCTAATTCTTCCGACAAGCTGAAATCTTCATCCGCCCATTCTGCTTTCGGGTAGCCGTATTCCAGATAGAAGAGCAGATTGTCCAGTCGGGATCCTCCGTTTTCCTCCGTTTCGCTCTTCCTTTGGAGCCCCCCTGTCGGTAACGCCTTCAGCAATACCTCTTTCAGTCGCCTAGGAAATTCCCGGTAGAAATATTCTTCGGGGATGCTTCCCAGATCCAACTCCAGTTGTTCTATTTCGTATAATACCTTTTCCTTGTCGTAGGTTGAAAGGCATTCCTCCACCACTTGCTCGAAGCAGTGGCGGCAAAAAACATCCCAACCCGCATATAGTTCGTGTGCGAATTTTTCATCCGGAGTGGTAAACTCAAACGATATGTTGTCAATTCGTATCATCTAACAATTGTTTATATTCAGCTTTTTCCAATATTTCGTCTATATGGCTTTGGAGGATTTCCGCATCATCCTTGTATTGTCTCGCCAATGCTTTCTTCCATAATAAATAGCAGTCTTCAAACTCCTGCATAGAGGCAGTATCCAGCCAATAAACCGTGCCTGTCAGATGAGCCGGTAACAGGGAACGTAACAGTTCACGACACGATTCGCGGAATCGGGGGGCATGAAAACGTGCTGTCCATCCCGGTAATACCAGTTGTAATGTGAACGGACGTTTGATGTCCGACAATACAGGTTCTATAATATAAAGCGTTTCCGAGGCACGGTTCAACTCCAGCAGGTAACGGCGCAGGATATTGGCGAGCAGGTTCAATTGTTCTTTGTCATCTGTACGTCCCAGGTTCATCCAACTCTCTTCTTCCCGGTCGTGGAATACAAGCATGTATTCATTCTCGGCAGCCTGAACAATGCGGTAATTGTCCAGGCAGATGCCACCACGGAATAAACCGCTACTGATGAAGTTATGGTTGAACACGGGCAACTCCTTCCGCAGCATGCTATATTGTTCCAGTTTTTCTTTTTTATCTTCCGGTAAAAGCACAGGATAGACTACCTGTACATTTTCTGTATAGGACATTTTCTCATAGATAAGTCTGGACGTCAGTTTGTCACGGAACCGTTTGTCTTTTTCGTCGGTTTTCATCAGAATGAGATTGTGTCCGGGTAAAACGTTGCCTACCGGCCGGTTTTCATTCCGGTTGATGCCCATCATACGGCAAAACCATTCCTTTACCACGATGATATTCTCTTTTCCGTCCGAATCGGTTATATTTCTTGCTCCGGCACGGTTCTTTGTGAGACGTGCTATGTTTTGTAAGAAATCCATACGCCGGTGCAGGGTTTCTTCTTTAGTTTCACCGTATCCACCGTATTCTTTCATCCAGTCCGGATAGCTTTCCACTCCATACAGCCGGTCAAGAAAATCCAGGTAGCGGCTTTTCCGTTCATAGATAACCTTTGCCGGAAGTTCTGTTCCGTTTATTATCGACAATAACCGGGGAAGTTTCTTTACTTCTTCCAGTCCGTCTTCAATCACCTTGTCGTACAATTCCAGATAGGTTTCAAAAGAGGATGAACCGTCCTGATTACACGAAAACCGATAGCAGGCGGGAAAGTCTTTTGCCAGGGGATAATGGGAGAATATATCCCGGTATGTACCTTGGGGGATTCCCCAGTCATATCTCTTTTGCACGTTTTTCATCTCTCGGTTACGTCCTTTCGTATGGTAGAAGCTTTCCAGTAATGCCCGGAATTTCTCCACATCCACCCGCATAACGGACCGGCCACAATGGATACATGCCGTGAGTTCTTCTTCTTTCTTCGGAATTTTGAGGCTGAACCCCTGTGTGAAATAGCTCAACGGCTCGCCTTTCTTCATCAGGTAGCAGGTGCTGAAAGACCGAATGCCATCCACCGCACGCAGTTGTCTGTAAAGTTCGTATTCCGTATTTTGTAGTTCCGGTATTTCGACATGTATGGCATCCGCCGAACCTTCCAACCAGTTCTCGGGAGATATACCGGCTGCTGTCTGATCATCCGGTGTCAAGATACGTACTGCACCGGACAGGTAACATAGGATGGTCCAATATACTTCAGCCAACATGAGTGTAGCGTCTTTGCCCGGTTCTATCTCAAAATCAGCATGAAATTCCAACTCTTCCGGTTGTGAGATTTCAATCCGGTCAAGATGTTCACACAGGTTCCGATGGCTTTGATAGATCGTTTCTATCTGCTGCCTGATTGTTTCAGGATTACCCTCGAACGGAGAAAGGACGGCTCTGATGGTATAGCCTCCGGTGGCCCGATCAGCATCCAGCCAGATGTTTTCCAGATCAGGGATATGGGAAAAGAACAGTTTCCGGTAATCTTCAGTAGTGACAGGAGCGGTGGTATAAACCTCTACAGGACGGTAAAGTCCAAACCATTCCGGATTAAACTCTCCGTTCTCCCCTGTCAGATAATCCTGATGGGGGAAACTGAGTTTGTAGTCGGTTTCAGCTAATGCATAGGAGGCTATGTCCATCAACGTCACGCCAGGGTCATGGACATTATAATCGGTCCACACCATTCCTGACATCCGTTGTACGTCATCCAGCATTTGCTGCCATAATCCGGAGTAGAGACTTTCGCCTTCTTCCAGCTGCTTGATATAGGGTCCTTTTTCATCCATAATTCCCGTGTTCCTGATGATTCGTTCGTCTTATCCTTTGTACATCTCCACAATCCGACAGTGCAGTTCTCCGGATGGAAGCCGCTTGTTGGTACGTATTTGCAGGTGGAGTTTCTTTTCCTGTTGCAACCAGCGCAAACGGATATTGCCGGACCATCCCCACCAGTGCTTCTCCGGCGATTCGATGCGCTGGTCCATATAATTCAGCCAGATGGCAGTAGCGCGTGTCAGCCTGCACAATCCGGTTCCTTGTTCCCGGAAAGAAGCATGGATGCTATACACACGGCAACCGAAGCCTTCGTGCGAAATGTCCACCGGCAGGTCGTACCACTGTTTGTTGGCTGGAAAAACCAAATAATCATCTCCTGAAGGTACCGGCGTTTCCCCACCTTCTATATGCAGACTACCGTACAGGGTAACGTTTTTGTCCTGCCTCAGGCAAAGTATCATTTCATCTTTTCCGTTTTTAAAAAGCAAGTCTTTTTCCGGCGTGACACTCAACTTCCATGCTGCAGGTTCCCCTATAGCCGTATGAAGGTCGATGTCGAGCTTCCCGTCCTGCGGAGGATAAAAAGCCCAGCCATTCCCGGTGCGGATTACCTGCCCGTCGTCCACTATATTCGGTACGGAGTCTATCAGCTCGGCAAATTGCTCCTCGGTGGGAACATCGCCTTTCTCGAAATAGCTTTTCAGCGTCTTTCTGTTTTTCTGTTCCATATTCATTATCCTATTATGAAGTTTCCTCCGATTTCTGCTTCCTCGATACCGTCGTAAGGAGAAAGCGCTTCAATCTTTTTTATATCCGGTAGCAAAATGCTCCAGGGCATGTCCCCTTTAATGAGGATGTCTTCTGTGTTATAGTCCACATGGGGCAGGCTCTTTCCGTTTACTTCCAAAAGCGACAGCCGCATCACATCCTCGTGGTTCGCCAGCCTGGCATGCATCTCCTTGTAAGAATAGCTTTGCCGGAACGTGGGGAGATCACCTTTCCTTTGCCATGGTGCAAGGTAGTTCCATACGATTTGGGTCAGTTGGCGAAGTGTCCTGGCTTCATCCTTCACTTTGTCCCATAAAACGACTTTGCAACGGACCTCCACTCGCAGGTAGGAGGGATTGACTACTTTCAGCCGTACAAAGGGAGATACGTACCTCCGGATCAAACGTTGTATCTCTGCCAGTTTCCAGGGAGAAGAAAGGAAATAGCGGCTGTCTTCCATCCGGCTGAATACCATCAGGTTTACTGCCGCCGGATTTTGTCCCGGTGGGTAGCTGACACATTGGGCCTTGTCTATCTCCGGGAAATGTTCCAGCACGAGTTGTTCGTAGTCTTTCATTGTGACAGCACGGTGGCGGTTATGGAAGCGTGCGCTTTGATGTGCGGCGAACTGTGTTTCTGTTTCTTCCGGTGTACCACCAAAACCGGATAGAGGTTGGACGACGGAGGCTATCCGTTGATCCTCCTCTGCCATTTCCCGGATCGTTCCGGCTGGGAGTGGTGTGCCGTTGCCGTTTTGTGCTTTTACCCGGATGCAGTTCGTCCGGATGCTGCGTATGGCAAGACAGGCGGAAATGTCGCCCGTCACGGAGGCACGGAGCCAGATTCTGCCTTGCTTGTCCATCCGGTCATCGGTTACTTTTTCCGGCAGTTCGATTTCAATGAAACCGCTTTGTGTCAGCCCTGCGGTTTCTTCCGCTACCACCATTTCCACAGGGAGGGTTCCCCATCCCGTACCGTTCCACTGTTCCCATGCCAGTTGGGCCGACTGATCGGGTTGCGGAATATCATACGGTATCCTTTCTTCGGGCAGTACCATATCTACATACATTCTGATGGTCCGTTCTTCCTTTGCGTTCAGAAAGGCAAAGTACAACAAATGGTCTGCGGGAGATGCGGGCAAGAACGGCTGCGTCATGTTTCCGTCCAAAGGGAATGCCTCCTGGTCCGACAATGCCGTAATGTGCTCCAACCGTGTGGAAGATGTTCCGGTATCGGTCAGTGTGATTACTTCCGAAGCGATGTAAGATAACTCCACGTCCGCAAGCATCGGGACGGTAGGTTCTTTAGGCAGAGGCTTGCGTTTTTTCTCTTTGCAGCGGCTGTTTTCTATCATGATGGAGGTGAACCTATTGCGGTAAGCATCTGTACCAAAGCCTATAGAGGGCGCTTGCAGGGTAACCCGGAAGAAGCCGTCACGCTCACGGCTATATTCATAAGCGGCTTGTGCATCCGTTGAAAAGTCAAACAGGATATTCGCCTGGGCAAGTGAATGTTTTTCCTCGCTATCGGAGACGAACAGAGGCTGTTTGTTTCCTGTATAGGAATGCCACGAGCCACCTTTTTGGTATTCGGTTACCACAATAAATGAACTTGCATCTACGCCATATTCCTGATATAATTCGTTAAATTCCGCCTCCGTTCCGGCCATCTTCTTCCAGTGACCTTTCAAGCGGACTTCCTGCAAAGGTTTCAACTCTAGTTCTTCATGACCGAATAAGAACCATGCACCACAATCTCCCTGTATGCCGAATGGTGAAAATTGTTGTTCGGTATCCACTTCGCCTAATTCGTTGCAAAAGGTGAAGTTGCGGATGCCGATAACTTTCGTCTGTATCTCCACGGCTTCAAAATTCAGTTTTTTCGCCCACAGGTAAGGACTGTTTGTATTATTCGTCAGGATACGGAGAGCGGGATATTCTGTGGTTGCACCGTGTATTTCTTCGATGCAGGAAGCGGATGCTATGTCCTTGCTACCTATCGTGAAGGTGAAGCAAAGGCAGTGGCCGTCGATACGGCAGGTGGCGGACTGTTGTGTCCAGCCCTCTGCTGTGGATAGTTGCAGGAAGAAGCTGTTTTCGACAAGTATATTCGGTACAGGACTGTCGGCTGTCAGGCGGAAACGAATGTTGACCTCTCGTTCTCCTTCACTCAGCACCAACATGGGGGAGGTTATCTGCCAGCCAATACGTAGTTCTTCGCCATGAGCGAACAGCGATCGGGCAGTCGTTATATTCTGGAGCGGAATGGATTGCTTGTATAATCCGAAAGCCTCTTTTACGGAAGCATATACGGCATTTACCTCCGTGCATTGCATGGGGCAGATGTAGGCTTCTTTCTCCGTGCGGTAAATCAGGTCTTCTCCGGCAGCGTTCTGGCCGGCGGGGAACGACATGCCTTGGGGGAGAGTGAAGGCTTCAGCTTCGGCTGTCGGAGTGATGACAACGTAGGTGCGGTCTTGCTCGATAGCTTTCGGCACGGCGTGCAGGATGTCGCGGCGATAGATGCCGGGCAGGTCGGCAAGCCGGCTGTTGAAGGTATCGGCAACGTTACCGTAGTTTTTGAGATAGGCTATCAACAGGGACAGGGCCGGTTCCGTGTCACCGCTTTCTTCCGCCTGTTTCAGGTAGCGGTCGGTATTCGACTGAAGGTCGGTCACGGTACGGAGCATCCGGTAGTAGCTACGTTTGTCCGCTTCGCTTCCGTTGGGTAACGATTGCTCCAGGAGTTCTTTTAACTGTCGGGCTATCTCGACGGCGGAGTTGCTGTTGCTATCGGTTTGCCATGTGTTGTTCAGGTAGTTTTCCAACCGTACCACCCATCCTTCGATGTCTTTTTGCAGCTTTGCGGCATAGTAGATCTGCTTTGCGGTGCCTTGTGCATCAGCAAAGGTGTCGCCATAGCCTGACAGTTTCTTGCGTCGGATGTCGGCCATCACGGTTAGCACGTTGTTTGCCAGCAGGGGCAGGAGGGGACTTACCCGGCTCGCCCGTATCAGCCGGTGCAGGAGCGTACGCCAGTCGGCGGTCAGTGCCGGGAAGTCGTCTAGCCTCGCCAGATCGGCTTCGTAGTCGGTGCGGAGCGTGCCGCTGTGTTCGTTGTCCGTTGTCATATATATCGATCCTCTTTGAAAGACAACCGCCCCGCTATCGGGGCAGCTGTCTTTAGCATGTAGATTCACTCTGTTCCCGGTTGCTTTTTGTTAAACATCTTTTTCCAGAATGGCATATAACTCTGCATTTTTTATGGTTACACATTTGTTCCTTCGTTAATGTAGAACGGATAGACCATGTTGTTGCGGTTGTTGGTACGGATAACGGTATAAGTCAGCTGTATCAGCAACAATCCCTCGTCAGCCTGTTCCTCAAACGACACATCTTCCAGCGAGATGCGTGGCTCGAAGAGGATGATGGCCCGGGTGATGTCGTTGCGCATCTTCGTAATGGTTTCCGTAGTTATCGGCTCAAAGGCATACCGGCGAAGCGGACAGCCGTAGTCGTAACGGTTCACACGCTCGCCCGGCGATGTGCTGAACAGTATGCGCAGGCTTTCCTCGATGTCCTGTTCGTAGGCAGACATCTTTATACCACTGTCCGTCAGTTCGGGCGGAAAGCTCCATCCGCGCCCCAGGAACGCATCGGCATTCAACAGATTTTTCTGTTCGTCCATATTCTTTTATCCTCCTATCATTACCGTGGGGCATCCTATCACTATTGTACCTCCGTGTGCCGTGGAGTCACCCATACGTGCGGCAGGTTTACCACCTATCATAACCGTGGACGAGCCTTTCACAATCGTGTCCGGCGGACCGACGCAGACACACATATCGCCTACTGTTGCGGCGGGCATTTTCCCTATCAATACATTGGGCACACACGGACCTGTTACGGGGCCACCCACATGTGGTATCGGCGAGGGAAACGCCGGGGTCTGCATGGGGCAGGTGTGCATATCAGTTATTCTTGCTGCCGGTGGCATATTATTCTCCTTTCTTTTTTAGTTTATCATTACCATGGCTCCTTTCACGGTGGTCTGACCGCTGGCGGAGAGTTCCGCCGTAGCATTGCCTTTTACCGAGGCACCGATTTTTGCCTGCACTTTCACGTTCAATCCTTCCAGGCTGACGTCCTGCTTGGCAGTTCCGCTGAGCTTCATCGTGGCATCCATATTGATGTTGCCTTTAGCTTTCATCGTGATATCTTTGGAAGACGAGAGCGTAATGCCGCCCTTGTCCATCGTGATTTCGTTCTTATTTTCGTCGGTCAGCTTGATATGCTTCCCGTCATCACTCATCTGCACCGTGTTCTTGCTGGGGGTAGAGATCGTTATCACTTTCTTTTCCTCGTCAAACTCGATCCGCATCTTCTCGCGGGTGACAATGGCTTTGGTGTTGTTCTTCGCCTCGTATTCGTAGGGAGGCTTGTGCTTTTGGCCGTAGATCGAGCCGAGGATGACAGGATGGCCGGGGTCCTGATTCATGAAACCCACCAGTACCTCGTCGCCCGGTTCAGGCAGAAAGAAGGTGCCCATGCCTGCGGTGGCGTACATCGTGGAGAGGCGTGCCCAAAGCAGCTTGCTCTTGCCATCCATCCACGGCAGTTCTATCTGGATACGGTATTCTTTCAGAGGGTCGCCGTCCAACTTCCGGACTACCGCAGCATGCAGTCCCTGCAATCCGGGAAGAAAACCTGCTGCGGAGGGAGATACCACGTCCGGCTCGTCAGTAATGTTCACAGGCGATATGCCTGCACCTGCTTCGGTTGTCCATTCGTTGTCCTCGATGGTATGCGTCACCGAACCGACGAACAAATTACCGTTAAACCGATTGCCAAAGCCTTTCAACTCAATGAGGCAACCCGGTTTCGCCTTCGCAGAGCCGTAAAAGCTGACAGAACCCTGGTAGCGGGCCAGTCCGGCTTTCAATGCCATGCCGTCTGCCCATTGCTTGAGTGCCTTTTCGTCCGTCGGCGCGTCGGTCTGAAGCAGCAGGCTATCACCCGAAGCGATGTTCTTAGGCTGTAAATCTCCCTGCTTGTTGAGTGAGGGCGTGGAAGCGGACACTTTGACTGCCTTCTGCGTTTTGGGGCACCACGATACTGCCTCGTACTGTGTGAACTGATCGTCTGAGGAGAGTTCGAGATCGAAGGCGGTGATATCCGTGCCGTAAGTAACTGTTAAAACGGGAGATGCGTTTACTTCCGGTTTCTTCACTTTAATCTTACTGCCTTCGGTGTAAACGAACAGTCCGTTGGCGTCGGCACGGGAGAGGGCAAAGTCCCAGTCAGAGCAGTAATACTGCACCAGTGTAGGGTGCTGGTAACTCGTAGCATCTACATCTACACTGCCATAGGCGGCGAGCACTTCCTTGATGATGTCATTGTCGTTCTTCTTCTCGAAGATGCGGTTTTTGCGTCCCTGCGTTGCGGAATAGGTGTTGTTGCGGCACTCCACCACCATACAGGAGCGGAAGTCTTTGTCTGCGAGGATACGCAGTCCGATGATTATGCCTTCAAACAACGTTTCCTCCTTATTTACGCCACCTGCATCCAGTCGTATGGTGTTACCTGGTTTGAACAATGAGTCGTCACTTTCATCGAAAGTCTGCTTGTCCATGTTGCCTGCGTTAAACTTGAGTGTCGCTTTACCGATTCGGTTCAGTTCCAGCCGCACGGTAGCAGACACTAACGAATAGGTGTCTTTCAGTTTCGTTCCGTTGCAATAAACGGAACAAGATAGTACACGGTCTTTATTTACAGAGGGTGATTCTGCCATATTCTTATGCTTTTTTTAACATCGGCAACAGAATTTCCGTACCTGCCGGTATATTTCTGTAGCCGTTCAAATTATTAAATCTTGCAACTTGCCCCACCAGGAGCGGGTCGCCGTAAACTTCGTAACAAAGGGCAGACAATGTCTGTCCTTCTTTCAGTGTGACCAGCCGTGACACATCGGGCGAATGTTTGGAGAAATGCTTCTTCTCCTCCTTTTGGCTGCAATAGCCCGTCAGCGTCACTTTCAGTTCGGCACGGAGCGGGATGCTGTCCGGATCAAACAGGGAATATTCCGTTTCCAGCGTCTTGAGTTGGCCGAAAAAGGTGATGTCACCATACTGCACTTTAACGAATGAGGGGCGGTGTCCTTCGGTGTTGTAATCGTAAAGCCGCTGTTCGAGTTCGTCTACCGCATCATGCACGGGTTTCTTCTCGTCATCGTCCTCCATGGCGTTGGTCATGTCAAACAGACAATCGAAACTGAAGGTTTCGGGCTGGTAGCGCACATAAACGTTCGACCCGTTCAGGCTTCCCAGCTGCTTGTCCTCTGCATAGCGGATCCCTTTGGAGAGCTTTACCTTGGCCGGATTGACAGGCAGTTCCAGCGCGGATTTACATTCACTGTTGAAATCGCCGTCCGTATAGGCTGTAATGATCATCTTCCCCATGTTACACCTTTTTTATTATTTCCGTCTCCTGTTGTTACCGCTCATTTCTTTTCCGTCGCTGTCCGACAGGCCAGCCAATTCTTTCTTCTTTGGATATCCTATCCAATATGCGGTCTTCTACCTTCCGGAGAATTTCTTCCGGAAGTTCAGCTTCCGTAACAACGCGTTTCTCTACCACGGTACGGATACGCATTTCCTTGATGATAACAGCCATAATATCAAATATTAAATTTTTATACGATCCATCCGGTTACAGCTTATTATGACCGATTCTGTGGCCAGACCACTTTTTTCGGCATTTAAAGCATCCAGGTTCCACTGTGTGGGATAGGCATGCGAACATTTCCATCCCACCAGGGGATTTCCGTCTTTCCCCAGCAACTTTACAATCATATCGTATGGAATCATTCTCTTGCCCTTGTCAGCCTGTAAGCATTCATCTACCCATTCAGTGAAAGTATCATCACTCTCTAGTGGAACAGGGCGTTTGAGTGTTATGGTTCCATATTTGACTCCACCAGGCATTTTAATCCACATTCCTGAATCACTGGGTTTTTCTTCGGTACTCAGCTGCATATTCAGACCGGACACTTCCGTAAATGAGGCCTGGAAGCGATCAAACTTACTCTGAAATTCCACCAGAAAGTAGAAGTTCACAGGAAGTGTCCAGTCTGCTGCAGCGTTGTCTGCCATACTACTTGACAGTTACTCCTTCGTGTGCCAGAATCAGGGTTTCTATTGCCGCCGTGTTGCCGTCGGCCTTGAAACCTTCCACCGTAATTTTCTTGGGCCATGCATTGGTCAGTTCCCAGGTCTTCACAGGTTTGCCCGATTCGTCCAGCAAGCTGATCGTTACCGTTGCACGTTTGATCGTATTCAACTTGATGCTGTTAATCCAGTCCCACATCGCCTTGTCATCTTTGAAGATGCCTTTCTTCAAGGTTACGTCGCTAGCCTTTCTCATTCCCGGCATTTTCTGTTTAGTGAAAACCGGACTGTCGCCTGCACGATATTCTATCATATCATATTCTGTTTCAAGACCTGATACTTCGCTACATGAAATATCTCCTACATCAGTAACTGATACCTTGAAGTAAAAACTCGGTAACGGCCACGCCTGTGTAGTCCCGCTTTGTGCTGCTCCATCTTCTGCCATAATATTCTATTTTTTTTATTGTTAATTATTTAAATCCCGATTAATCTCAGCTTTTTTGCATCTGTTGCTGGAAGGTGATTTCGATGAACTCTGCCGGATGCGAGATAGCAACCAGCACTGTGATGCGCATGATACCTTCCAATATATCTTCCGCTGTCATGGTGTCACCAAGTCCGACATGTACTTCATAAGCATCTTCGGGACTGGCACCGGCCAGTCCTCCGCGTTTCCACACGCTGCGCAGGAAATTCTCAATCATGCACTTCATGTTGATCCATGTATTGGCATCATTGGGTTCGAACACGTAAGCACGGGCAGCATTTTTAACTGATTCTTCCAGAAAAGTCATTGTACGGCGTACATTAATATAACGCCAGTCCAAAGAATTTCCATTCAATGTACGTGCACCCCATACTTTGATACCTTCGCCAACAAAAGACCGGATAGCATTGACTGCTTTCCCGTCCATCGGTACATTCATCTCTTCCTGGGTCTTATTATCGATCACTTCCGAAGGCTTATTCACATAGTTGACCGAAACGTTGGCCGGTGCTTTCCATACACCACGTGTATTGTCCACCATTGTATAAATGCCTGCCATAGCAGCAGAAGGAGGTAACAGGTTCAAATAGTCTTTCACCTTCTTCGCCAGTAGCTGGTATTCCGGCCAGTTCTGCATCAGGGCATTGTGGAGGTCATTCTCCATTTGAGACAGTTCATTCTTTGTGAGAGGAACTTCTTGCGGAGTTTTCCCATCTTTATCCAATACCGTTTTTGTCCCTTTTTTGATAGCAGATAAAGCGTCTTTTATAAATTTATAAACATCTGAATCTACATTATAAAAAGGTGCTAAACTGAATGTATCCGGATTAAAATTCTCAATATCCCATGTCAATGTTTTTCCTGTAATATCATTGTCTGAGAGTACAGATGTTTCCAACCACGGATAATAGGCTGCCGCATACGAAATATTATTGGTACCAATTGCCTCACGAAATGTTTCTATCGGTTTATCTATAATCTTATTCCCTTTTTTCAAAGGAATATCCAGAAGAACAAAATACTTTTTACTGTCACACAGATTCAACAGGTCAGTATAGATGTTCATACAAGTATCTACATTCACCGCTTCAGGAACAACCAGCATAGTTATGTCCTGTACTTTCTTGATATTGGAAAATATGGTTTCTTTGCTTTTATCCGTATAAACGTCTGATAAATTCTTTTCGTAATTACCAATAGATATTACATAACAAGTACCGCCACCATTAGCAAAAAACATTACCATATTGTAATATAAGGTGCATAATTTACTTTTCAGTGTTGCTTTCAGACCGCCATTTATTGTCGCATCATAAACTGATAAGGTTTTATCGGCCTCCTCTGTTTTTATGACCGACAGTGTAAACTGCGGAGTCGGGACACCACCGAAATACTTTCTATATTCCGTTATCGATGAAATTCTCATCGGTTTGAAATCCAAAGAGTCCGTTCCGTTCAATGCCTTTTCTGTAAGGCCTATGAACACAGGAATAGCTGTTTCGGCTTCAACTATAGAATTAGGGAAAGCGTTCTTCTCTTTGATATAAACGCCAGGGGTTTTGTATTCTCCCATGATCTTCGATATTTTAGTTCAACAATCGGTTATTAACTCTTTTGTGCCTGCTGCTGGAAAGTAATCTCAATAAATTCCGCCGGATGTGTAACGGCGACCAATACTGTGATTCGCATGATGCCTTCCAGAATATCTTCAGCCGTCATAGTGTCACCAAGTCCGACATGTACTTCATAAGCATCTTCAGGTGTAGCTCCAGCTAATCCACCACGTTTCCATATACCACGCAGGAAATTTTCTATCATAGATTTCATATTGATCCAGGTACCGGCATCATTCGGTTCGAACACATAAGCACGTGCAGCATTCTTCACGGATTCTTCGAGGAAAAGCAATGTGCGGCGTACATTTATATAACGCCAATCCAAAGAGTTGCCGTCCAGCGTACGTGCTCCCCATACTTTGATACCTTCACCCTGAAAGGCACGGATCACATTAATGGCCTTGCCGTTCATCGGGGCATTTAAATCTTCCTGTTCCTTGTCGTCTATGTTTTCAGCCGTACTTTCCACGTAGCTTACAGATACATTTGCCGGAGCTTTCCATACACCACGTGTATTGTCTACCCTGGTATAGATACCAGCCATAGCAGCGGAAGGAGGGAGGAGGTTCAGATACTTTTTCAATCCCTTCATAGCATATTGGTAAAGAACAGAACCATTAAATAGAGCCTGGTGGAAACCGTTTTTATCCGTCACATAACGAGAAGAGAATGTAATAACTTTCTTTTCCGGAGTAGGATCTACCGCAGAGATAGTTTCAACAGTTGCTATTATCCCTTCCCCTAAATCTTTTTCCAGAAGTTCCTTTGTTATTATATCATACGCATATTCCTTTCCTCTGATTGTCACCTTCTTGTCCTTTTCAACTTCTATGGACTGGAACATGAACTTTTCTATTATTGCCTGGAGATTTCGATCTACATCGGAGAATTTGTCTCTATAGGTATAGAATGTCTCCGACCATGTAAACATTTCACCGTCAATATCCCTGTCGCCCAACACTGAAGTATTCAGCCATGGATAGTAAGCTGCCCCATAAGACATATACTCACTGCCGATACTTCCCTGGAAGGTTTCCATCCGGGTATTCAATTGATCGTTATTGGGATATTTAGGCGCTACATCCAGAATTGTAAAACGGTTAGCCATTTCCCCGCAATGTTTCAGCATATTCTGTTGTATGTTGGTACAAACACCTGTATTCTCTACTGCTTCCGGAACAATAATCATTGTAATTTCCTGTTCTTTCTCTAAATTTGTCAAGGCAGTGGTTACTTTTGTATCATCCAATGTATCTTTGCCATACGTTCCGACAGATACAATATAGCATGTTCCACCGCCATTGGCAAAGAATAATGACATATTGTAGTACAAAGTATATAAATTTGTTCCGTCAAGATAAAAGGCATAGCCGACAGGCGTATCTGTAAGATCCTGTTCATTTTCATCTTTCGCTGTAGCTGTATCACCTGGAGGACATATACAATATTTGCAGACCTTGGATTCGGGTTCCATTAATTCCTTCGCTAATACCTTTTGGGCGTCTTTTGGGGCTTTAGACAAATAAAAGTATTGTTTTATATCCACCGTGAAACTCAGCTCCGGTGCCCCACCAAAATACTTTATAAACTCCGTCATCGACGAAATTTTCCATGGCTTATTCTTCAAGTCATCGTTTCCATTCATCGCTTTTTCGGTAATACCGATAAATGCGGGGATGGCGGTCGGTGCTTCCACCACCGAGTTAGGGAAGGCGTTCTTCTCTACGATATAAACGCCGGGTGTTTTCATGCTTCCCATGATTATTCGTTTTTAAGATTAATAATTATTGTTCTCTAATAACACAGACCTCTCTTACGGTATAAGGAGATTCTGATTGGTGTTTACCTATTTGCGGCGGTGAAATGAACCGACTTTCCAACCGTGTACCAATGAAAAGTTGTATTGTAATGTCGTAATGCTCTTTCAGTCTTATCCGCTCTGCAGAAACAATTCTCCATACATTTTTTCCAAAAGTTGTTTTCTCATACTTTTCCGGTGGACAGAAAGCCATTATGTTTTCACGACTTTTCAGGTTGAGCTCTTTTCCACGCATGTCATTCTCATCCCTGAATACACAGAGATATTCCCAATAATAAGCGGGTGAACTAAACCGGATGGTGAATTCCGGGTACCAGAGCATTCGCAATTTCTCCGGTGCAGTTTCCACCGGTTTCAGCGTTATACGGCAGAACTCATCTTTCAGTTTTTGCCCGTTCGTTTCCTTTTTCCAGACATAGTCGGCATTCACTTCCACAACTCTGTTTTCTATATTGAACTTGTACAAGCTCCCCAAATCATATCCCTTATTCTCTATCTGTTGCAGAAAACAGGGATCCTTCACAATCATTGACAACTCCAGTACATCTTCATCCATAAATCCCGGCAAATCATCGAGCATTATCCATTGCCACTCGTTCGCGGAGACTGCTCTAAACATTACTCCCCGCCGTTTCATCAACTCTTTGGTCTCAGGCGTCGGCTGCAAACTCACAAATCTGTTTACAGACGGATTGTAGTAATCGTGTTCGATACGTATCGTGGCTATAGCAATATATCGGCTCATCTATTTTCCTCTGTTCTATTTTGTTAAACGCACATTCGGTTCACGGGCAATACTGCTGCTGCCACTGGCTTCTTGCGCATCGATGGTCAGGCGACGCAGCTTACACATTACAGACGGGTAATATTGTCCGCCCAGTGTAGTCCAGAAGTTATTGATGTCCTGTGCGGACAGTGTTACGATTTCTACCGTATATTTCTGCCCGTCCAGTTCAAAAAAGGGATGCGACTGAATGAAAAGTAACGTTTCAGATAAGACGGATAATGACTCGGCATAGCGTTTTTCATCATATACAGCGGCTAGCATCAAATCCAGATTCAGCAACAGCGACGGATAATTTCGCATATACTCCGAACCGCTACGACTGAGACCAGCCGAGATCCCTCCGGCGGCTTCCCGCTCTATATTGACTAACGAGACAATCAGCTTGCAAGGTCTTTCTTCCGGACCGTTGCCTATAAAACCCGCTTCTGCCACACCTTCAGGCTGGGGAAACCTTTGCCGTAAATACTCATCCAAACGAGCAGCAAAATGTGTCAAAATCTTTTTTATCATGGCTTCTTTAGATTTATTGAAGCGGAAAGGTATAAAAAAGGCTGAAAGAAACGAAGAGAAATCCGCAGACGACAGAAAATCGGTGATGAAATGCATGAAAAAGGGCATGAACAGAAACCAGTAGTAAAACCGGAATTCATTCATGCCCGTACAGAGTTGGAATTTAAGACTATCGGTCAAAGGCCATTTTTTTACGTATTCAGTTTCTGCAGCAACATTTTGCCGGGTCTGAACTTTACACTTCGGCGTGGTAATATCGGAACCGTTTCTCCGGTGCGCGGATTCCGGCCTTCCCGTTCGGTTTGTTTCCAAAGGTTGAAGCACCCGAATCCCTGGAGTATGATGCCGTTACCTTCGTTCAACTCTTCAGCTATTACTGTTTGCAACGCTTCCAGATGCTCGCGACACTCCTTCTGCGGAACAGAAAGACGGGCGGCTATTTTATTTATCAGATCTGCTTTATTCATATATCCAATTCTCCCTGGTTTAAAGAAAGCCCGGTAAAACAAGTCCACCAGGCTTTCATAAGTTTATAAAAACGGACAGTTCATTCACGGTACGACAACTTCGGCCGGTTTGGTCGTTACAACCTCCACTACGTATTTATCAGTAGCGTCGAGCTTGTTTGTCACAGTGATCTTACCGCCTGTCTGAACATTGCCGATAGCCGTTTTGACTTTACCTGTGATGATTGTCTGCTTCCAGCCGTTGGCTTGTGTCGAACCGTTTCCGGCTTTGGTTTCAAACCAACTGCCATCTGTTGCAATATCGACTCCTTCCGGCGAAGAGACGGTCAGGGTGAAAGAGTTATCTTCCACATCTGCCAGACTTACTAACGGAATACTGCCTCCTGTACCTCCGGTCATGTTGACCGTGTTATCGCTGCGGGTTCCCATTTTGAAATCGTCCTGCGACAAATCTTTCAAAGCCGGGTCTTTCAATACGACTTTCACTACAGTCTCGCCCTTGGAGGCAGTCGAAGCGAAAGTAACGGTTGTAGTAGCAGGGAGCGGTGTTTTGACAGCCGGAAGAGTCAGGGTATAATCGCCTTCGGCAGTAGTAACAGGACCGTCTGCCTGTAGCCAGGTATCTCCTGACTTTACGGTTGCTGTACTGCCCGTTGTCTCTGCCTTGCTGTCCGGATCGATACGTGTTTCGGCTACGGCATGCAGTTTGATCGTCTGGGCTGCTACATTATATATAGTAGCGGTCAGTGTCGACGGGTCGAACTTATTATAATTACCTTCGACGGTTGTCAGGCTTATGACAGGACCCGGTGTGGCGATTACCTTGATCTCTTTGTTCATGCCACTGGCCGGATTGGTCAGGCGGATAATGATATCTTCCTGTTTGCCGTTTCCCAGCACTGTCTCATCCACCTTATAAACATATTTGGTTTCCTGCGAGGCGGCTTTTGTTACAGGGCCGCTGTTCTCTTCGTCTTTGACCAGCCATTTAACGGCAGTCGCCGAGTGGTAAACCAATTCGTCTTCCAATTCCGTATTCGAACCCATTGTGAACGCAAACTTGCTACCGTTTGCTGCCAGGACGGAGACACGTCCGTCGCCCATGACATAAGCATCCTGGCTTTCGGCTGCCAGAAGCGTTACCGGCGTTTTCTTATCGAACTCATTATCCGGTTTATACGGATCGAGGTCGCCTGGCTCATCCCATTCGGCAACCTTGAGGTTGAAGTCCAGATGGTATTTGTCCGCTTTCGTTATAGCGATCGTGTAGCGGTGGTTGTATGCTACTTCGATATAAGTACCCACGCCGTTAACCATCTGCTGGAAAGGAATCTTATAGGAAACATCCGTACTTTCAGTCTTGTTGACGGCATATTTACCTTTCAGCATCAGATAGCCGTTATCCTCTTTCGGGCTGGGGTAGGTATAGAAAGCACCCTGTGTGAGACTGGTGGTTCCGGCCGCTTCGTCGTCAGCCTGCTGGTTTTCGGCATCAATTTCCCTTTCCGGGTAAGTGATCAGCTTATCGGCATCCGTTACCAACGTCTTGATGGGGAAGAACTGGGCTGCGCTCTGGCCTCGTCCCATCGAAATCTTCTCGACCGTGAATTTTGATTTTTCCGCATCATTGATAACATCGAAACGTGCCACCATACGCGACAGTTTCAATCCGATCTGGGTACGGGCGGAAGTTCCGAAATCAGTCAGGTCGAGTGGTGTCGTGTAAGCGCCCGACATCGGCAGGGGAGATTCCAGCACGTCGTCGACAGTCGGAGGATCAGTTGTTACATCGATCAGCTTCGTGTGCAATGTTTTAAACTCATCCTCGGTAGGGATTCCTGCCGTCACGACATTGTCCGGCATGCCGGGTTTACTCTGTTCGAGCGATTTGAAATTATCGAACAGGGTCACGGCATCGCCATCTGTTTTATATAACTTACTACGGTTTGCCACGCAATAGAGTTTTATGAATAATCCTTTATTGAGTTTCAAAAGTCCGGAGGTCGTACCTGCGTTCACGTCACCTGTCAGATTGAAGCTGTATGCCTTTCCGTTGGGTAAGGTCACAATGTCAGCCTCATCGCGGAAATAATGAAGTTCCTGGAACGTATAGGTACCATTCTCTTCTTTCGATCCGAAGACATATACATCCAACGAATAGATATAATTCTCTACAGCTGTCGCAATCTGTTCGCCGGCTTTTGTACCGGGAGCTTTCAGGACCAGGTTATTTTTCAGTGTCAGAAGCACTTCCCTGCGTGTAGGATCATCCGTCCCTCCCTGATCGGGAGGGGTCGGATTTACTACCTCATTTTCCTCGGAACAACCGGCGAGGATGAACAGGCCGGTAGTGAGGATAGAAAATAGATATTTTATATTCATGTCCTGTCAATTATTATTGTTTTTTCAATGTGATCGTTCTGCTTCCGCCATTCGGAATTGCACTGGTGATCGTGATCGTTATGTCTGCTGTTTCATCGCTATTTCCACAACCATTTTGTGTAAATTCGATTGCAGCAGTTCCGCCTTCAGCAATTTCGGTAGGCGATTCCGTATGATTCAGCCAGGTCGATGTATTTCCTGTGTAGGCAATCGTACTGCCCTTGTATCCTGTAACAGCGATTGCAATAGGTACATATTTATGAGTATTGTCAGATGCGCTCGTATAAATCACATTTATCTGATCCTTATTACTTCCGTCCAGCGTAGCGGCATCATTATCTGCACCCAGTGTAAACGCCGGTATCGGGTCTAACCAGGTAATCGTCAGCGTCGCATTACGGCTTTCAGCGCCTGCTGTTGTATTTTGGGCGATGACTTCCGTTGTTGCGGCTGTGAGTGCAGTGGCATTGTTTACTTCAATTTCATAAAGACCTTCACCTTTATTGGAAATCGTTAATCCGGAGGTTGTCTTTTCGAGGAAAGTCATTGCTTCCGGACAAGTTACTTTGATCGATATCTTACTGCCGTTTGCTTTGTACATGCTGGCTGTTGAAGCATAATCGGCGATAACCGGTGCTTCATTGAAATCACTTTTCGCCCCACCGGTGGCTTCTGCAAACTTCGGTTTGCTTGCTGCCTTGTGCATAGTAACCGTCAAGACTTCGCTTGTATTCAGCTTATTGGTGAATGTGATGTCGAAGTCTGTAAAGTCAGTGACTCCGCTGGTTGCTTTGACAGTATAAGTCATAACGCCATCGGTAACCGTTTCACCATCTATTGTCAGCCATTTACCGCTGGGGATATTGGCTGTTGCGCCTTCCGGAGCAGCGATCTTCAGGTTGTATGTGTTGGCTGCCAGCAGGTCGATATCTGTTTCTACCTTATAGGTCGAAGCATCCGAATGACTGATTGTTGCATACGTGGAATTATTTTCCAGTGTGGCGGATAATCCTGCAGCTACCGCTGTGACCGTCAGAGTTGTTTCGGCAGACGCTTCCTCGCTGTTCTGGAATTTGATTGCGTATTCATTACCGTCAGTCAATGCCTTTGCCACCTTGATCGTAAAGGTCGAGTAATAGCCTTCTTTTACAGCTTCGCCTTCCTGTACAAACTCTCCGTTTTCCGGCAATACCAGCTTGGTGCCTTCGATACACATCGCTTTTACTTTAATATAGCTGCTTACAACATTATACATATTGGCTGTAAACAGGTTATAATCGACCGTATTTCCGGTGCTGCCGTCTCCGCCTGTTGCCAGGGTCGGTTTAGCTTTCGGTCCGTAGAAAGTAAGTGTTGTCCAAAGAGCCGGATCGTAAGAGGCAGCTTCGTTGATGAAGACCACATTGACAGGCAGTTCGCCTGTCGCTTTATCTACAGTCATTTCGAAAGTAGTGTACCATACACCGTTCTCTTCTTTATATTCAGGCTTAGCAATTTCCAGCCAGTCGGGAGAGGCTGTTTTTGTCTCGGCGGCCGATTTTTCTACACGCACTTTACCGGTAGCGGCAATCGTTGTTTTAAATACGCTGCTTTCTTCTACGGTAAATGCTGTTTTTGAATCATTGATTGCTACCGGGATATTACCGGTTGTTGCCTCAAATCCGGTAGCTGCTTCAAACACCGGAGCATCATTATCCGGTTTCACTACAATACCGCCGCCCGATGTCCAGTCCACAACTTCAAAAGTACCGAATATATTACTCTGGGTCACATCCGTGATACGGAGTTTATAGCGGTTGTTGGCAGCTATCGCGATATATTCACCCTTATCGGCTCCTTCGGGGGTGCGGACGATAGGCACATGGTAAGTGACGTCTACCTGTTTGGAAGTTGCCGGACTTTTATACGTACCGTCAATGATCAGGTAGGTCTGATCCGTACTCAGGTTAGGGTAGGTGTAGAGCGCACTCTCGGTCAGACCTTCGTTGGCCCCGGCCAACTTGTCGAACTCGACGGCGGCATAGGGGGTGAGGGTTGTTTTCAGATCGGCTTCTTCTACCTTTTCAGGTGCCGTTCCCCAAAAAGCACCGACTTTACGGCCCTGTGCCAGCGTCAGTTTCTGAATCGTGAGGTTCGACTTGGAGGCCGTGTTGTCGATATCGAAACGGGCTACGATACGTTTCAGGTCGATATCGACTTTAGAGACACTGCCGCTGATCTTGGTCTGTCTCTCACCGGTCATCAGAAGCGGTGTAGCGATGATACCGCCGGTAGCGGCATCCGTACCCAGCACTTTGGTGAATGAGGCGCGGAAAGCAGTTTCGGTAGTTGCTGCTGCCGCATTGTTAATTTCAAAAACACCATCTCCGTTATCGGCCGTAGTGGCAGCAACCAGGGCACCGTTCCATGCGGTTTTTGCCGTACCGTCTTTCTGGTAAAATTCCCCGTCAGTCGTGGCATGACCTTGTGCGTCGATAGCTCCGTTGTTTGCGATGCAAAGGAGTTTGATGTAAGGCAATCCTTTTAACTCGTTCGGATAGATGGAGGCTTTCCATCCCGTTCCGGCGTCCTGCTTTTTGAAGTTGGTCTTCGGGTTACCGGAGGCGTCTTTGTCTTCTGAATCGAAAGCGGTGCCTTCGTCCCAGGTTTCCATGTAGTAGTAGCTGCCGGCTTGTCCGGTAGCAGAAGCGAAGAGATAGACCTGGAGTTTGTCTATCTTGTTTTCACCTTCAGAAGCAGTCGCCTTGGTATACTCCTGGCTCTCTCCGGTTCCGCTGAAGACGATCTGCAACTCGGAACGTCCGGCAATACCACTGGTGTCGCCTCCGTTTGTTTCATCGTCTGAACAGCTTGCTCCCAGTCCCGCGAAGGCAAGGAGCAGCATTAAACTTTTTACGTTCATGTTCGTTTGTTTTTTTGTTAAACAATATATGATTAATAAAATTTCGGGTTTTGTACAGGGTGGTTGTACAGTACTGTACAAGGAGGTTGTATAGCGTTGTACAATCACTCTGTACAGGGTTATACTATTCGATCTCCGGACGGTCGCCGCCACCTCCACCGCTTTCGCCAACATGGACCTCTACCGACGCCGAACGGGGGGCTTTGAGCAGCGTGCGGCCGCTATATTGGGTGGTGACGGTCAGTTCGTATTTACCGTCTTTCAGGTCGGAGGGGAGCAGCAAGATCAGTTCCGACGGATTGTTGGTGGTTATCTGGTCGGCATCGAGTTTAATCACGGCTTTGTCTTCGCCGGTCAGGGTAACGCCTATCGCTTCGTTGGTACCGACAACTTTGAGGTTGGCACCGCGCACGAAGAAGTTGCGTCCCGGTGTCATGGTACCGTCTTTCAGACCCGTCTTCCGGTCTTCCGTTCCGATGATGTACATCACGTCGGCCTTTTCGCCCAGGATAGCGATCGACGTTTTGGCACTTTCCTCACGAACCACCTTGTTCTGGGTAAAGGCCACGTAGATGCTGTTCTTTTCGGGATTCCACCGGCCATCTTCTGCCAGTCCCAGCAGGCGGGGCACGGCGTAGAACAGTCCGGTGTTGAGTTGCCAGCCGTTCATCAGCAAACGGGCACAGATGCGTTCGAAGAGAGTAACTACGTGTACGATCGTTTCAGGTCGCAGGCCGGTGTCTTCGGCACGCATTTCTTCGTAGATCTTGTTGATGTCGGCTTTACCGGTGGTTTCAAGGATAAAGATCTTGTCTTTGGGATCAGGGGTCACCGTATTGGGGGCCATCCATACTTTCAGTGTATTTGCCATATCGTTTAATATTGTGGTCCGGCACAGATAAAGTGCCGGACCGGTTTATACCAGTGTTTTATTTGTTTCAATTTCATATATAAATGCACACGAAATGCGGCACAACCCTTTGTCGGGGGCTGTGTAACGATCGGTGCATCTGTTATAGGTTACAGATGCGATTGCTAAAAAAACAATCCCATCATGTCAAAGAACACTTTTGTCAGAAATATAGCTGAAGCCTATTTCTGTTTACTTTCAATTAGTTGCCAGGTACTTATACTATTGTTTGATACAACGTACTTGACGCCTATCTGTTTTAGGATCGTATCCAACAGCGCCACTACTACTTCCAACAAACATATAGTATGCTAAACTCTCATTGTATTCATTTGATGACCAATGAGTGTGAGCTGTATTGAATACTTTGTTATTTTTTAACTCTTGATATCTACTTCCTGTATTCGTAGTAGGAAATGTACTATTTACCCCTACGATTTTAAACCATTCCGTATGAGTCGGTACACGCCATCCAGAGGGACATTTAGATGATAAGTTACTATTCCATTGACAACTTTCATCTGCATTTACTGGAGCAATATAATATCCTGAATATTTCCAAACATACTGACCTTTATAATCGCGTGATACATTTATGGAATAAGTTGCTGTTTTACTTTCATCCGACTTGTTTTTCACTCGGATGGTCGTAGAACCGGTATATTTAGCTGTAAATGTGAGTCTATTACCATTTTGAGAGATACTGGCAATATTGCTATTATCAATCGTATAAACGAATCCGCCGGCAGGAGGTGTAACCGTAACATCTACCGATGTTGAATTTTCATTCTTTATATTAGCCAGCGTTCCACTGGTAGAACTCAACTTGGGTGCTGTAAATCCGGTGGGGATTACTTTTATTTCTTTATTTTCTCCGTTCGGTATCTTATTCGTTAGCAGGATAGTGGCCGGTTTCATGACACTACTTGTATTCGTACTTATTTGAGTAATCAAAATACTGCCATCTCCTTTTATTTCAGGGGTTGTAATATTGAACCATGGGTCGCCGCCTCCCCAGTCTTTTACTGAAGCCTTAACTCCTATAGCTGATGAATGTACACTAATCGCAGTGTTTCCACTGGTTGCAGCCTGTAGGGATATTTCATTATTTGCCGTAATCTCACTACTCAGTAAATTGATTGTAATCGCCGTTGTCAGATCGCTTATTCTGTTGTTTTGAAAAACAACACTACCTTCGCTATCACCAATGCCTGTATTTAATGATTCTTCTTTTATAGTAAGTTCGTAGGCGTTTTTTAATAGGGTTGTTTCAGTATTTTTTATCTCCAACCAGTCCGGTTTGCTTTTGATCGTTATTCCGTCCGGGCAGGTTATGCTTACATTAATTTTACTATCGACTACTTTATACATAGTTGCTTTTTGTTGCTTCACATCCAATGTATTGCAATTACCGGGAGCCTGCTGAATATCGTTTAATAGCGGTGAAGTGACTGCTTCAACAAACAAAACAGTTTCCGCCCCATTCATCGTATTGGTAAATCTTACAACGACGCGAGGAAAACGGGGTTTGTCATAATTCTCTTTTATAGTAAATTGGTAAGTGCAAACGGGTATGGTGGCTTTTGTTGTGTTTGTAATTGAAGGCTCAGAAATTTCCAGCCAATCGTATTGTTGCGACTCCGGACCGCCAGCATATGTTTTTTGTATATTCAATGCTGAATTGGTCTTGATGTTGATATCGATACTACTCCCAGTCTTGACCGACATATTGATGGTACGGGTATCCGGATCGTATACGGTTTCATCGGTGAATGTGGGAGGGATGGCCACGTCAAGTTCTCCGCTACCGTCTTCCGGTTTGTATTCGTCGATGTTTCCGTCATCCGCCCAATCAGCGACTGTTAATGTGAAATCCAGATGATAATCGTCTGCTTCGGTGATGCCGATCGTGTACCGGTGGTTATTATTTATTTCGAGAAAAGAGGAACTGCCATCAGCCGCCTGCTGTGTAAAAGGTATCTGGTAAGAAACCTCTTTGCTTTCTGTTTTATTTATTCTGTACAATCCTTTCAATGTGAGGAAACCGTGATCGTTTTTAGGCGAGGGATAAGAATAGAAAGCACCAGTCTGCATACCCTTATTCGCTTTTTCTCCGCTGAAAGTACGTGAGGGACAGGTGATGAGTTCAGCTGTGGCAGCTTCGGGAACCGTGCCGTAAATGCGTATAGGGAAGAAGGTCGCGCCGCGGCGGCCGTTGCCCATCGAGATCGATTGGATGGTGAAACGGGAAGTTTCCGCATTATTAACGATATCGAAACGTGCGGCGAGACGGGTGAGTTTGAATCCGGTCTGTACCCGGGCAGAAGAGCCGAGATCGGTCAGGTCGAGCGGTGTTGTCTGTGCGCCGCTCATAGCCAGCGGAGTGCACAGCGTATCGCCGGGTACCGTAGCCGACAGCAGTGCGGTATGATAGGTTTTGAAAATGCTTTCCGAAGGTTGTCCGAGTGCCACTATTTTCGCGGGATTATTGCCATCTGCTTCCGATAAGACCAGCGGTGTGAAGGCAGCATCGGTCAACGGTGTACCGTCGCCGCTGGCCGGGTCGACCAGCATCGTGTTGTTGGCGATGCAGTACAGTTTTACGAACAACCCCTTTTTCACTTTGAGCAGTCCTGTTGTCGTTTCGTCGTTATCGCCGTCTACCGCCAGTTGCAGTTCTTCAGCTCCCGCAGGCAGTGTAGCTTCTGTTTCTGCACGATAGGCGAAACGTTGGAGGAGGGTGTAGTTGTCACCGGCTTCGCTCTCGGAGGCAAACACATAGACATCGAGTGTTTCGATCGCATTCTCATCCGCCGTGGCAATGGTTTCCGCCTTGGTAGCGACCGGCTTCAGGGCCAACTTGTTTTTTAATGTGAGCAACACTTCACGGCGTCCGGCATCATCGGTTCCGCCCGGCTCCGGCTGATTGCCGCCGGCATGTTGCGTCTCTTCCGAACAGCCTGCTAAAAAGGCTGCCAGCATGAGGGTGGTGCATTTTGTCAATAGTTTCATATTCACCTTGTTTTTAAGTATGTTTTATTGTTTCTGTTTTAATATTCAATTATCCGATCGTTCCGCCTTCATCCCAGTCTGAAGCCGTAGCCTGCGTCACAATAATTTTGTCATCGTATACACTTACCAGAAGATCAAATTCCTGCTCCATATTGGTATCCATGTTGACGGATTGTTTATTGAAAAAGAGGTTCAGATCCAAATCCTTAACGATCTGTTCTCCATCCTTCCAAAGGCTCCATAACTGGTGGGTGGAAGCGGTATAACGGAAGGTGACGAACTCTCCGATCACTTCTCCGTCGTAACTCAAAGCCGCCCTTGTCTCATGGTAGGTGATACCGCCTGTGATACGGGGAATGATATATTGCCCGTCCCCCGAAGGGATCGTAGCCTCATTGCCTCCGGTAAATCCGTAAACAGCCGGAATCCCTTTGAGCCGCATCCTGAAAATGCCGTCTGCGGGTGGTTCGCCTGTCATCCACCGCACCGTCACAGAGAGGACGGCATGGGCGTGGGACAGGTAAACGCGTCGACGCCGGGTCGCCCCGTTTTTCAGGGTGAATGCGGTTGTCCCGTAATACAGACGGCTTGTATTGCCCCGGTATCCGGGAGGGATGCCCGTCTGTTGGGCACTGAGTGTCATTTCGTTCATATTCATATCGTTTTCATTTTGAATTTGTATCGTTTCGTTGGCATTGCTTTCGTCCGAGAGGTTCCCCCAGAGAACCAATGTATAATCGCCGTCGGGCAGGTTGCCGTTCCAGCCTGCTACGCTGTCGCCTTTGAGGGTGATAGTGGCCAGCAGGTTCCCTTTTGCGTCGAAAAGGTATTGCCGGAGGTTGTCGACATAAGTCGGCAACGTATTTTCGGTGCTGCTACCCGCATACCAGTATTCCATCCTGACATTGTAAGGACAGACGGAAGGTTCGTCGCCAAATGAACAGCCTGAGAGCATGGCTGCCAGTATGCTGCATATCATCCAAAACCTTCCTGTCTGTATCCTTCCCACTACTTCGTATTATTAATATTAATCCAGTATGAATTTCTATTTCTTTTATTCGTCTTCTATTCTGTTAATCCTTCGGCAAATTGCAGGTTTCTGCGTGCCTTGCGGGGTTCAACCCCTACGGCTTTCCGGAACCAGACTGCCGCCCCTTCCGGATTTCCTTCCATCAGCATAAGCACGCCCAGATTATTCCAGGCACGCGGGTCGGCCTCTACTTTGCGGAGATATCCCCATGCCGATTTCAAATCGCCTGTCAGCATTACGGCGGAGGCCGCGTTGACGTTCGTTATCACATCGTCCGGGAAATGGAATGCCGCCACTTCGTAGACTTCGCGGTATTGTTCCGTTCCGGGACGGTAATAGCGGGCGACACTATACATTTCTTCCAGGCTCAGCAAGTCGGGATGGGTATAGATCATCTCCGATGCTTCTCCGGCATTAAGGGCACGAATGCGGTATTCCACCACGAACTCGATACGCCTGAGCAGGGGAAAAAGCCTTTTCAGCATGTCTTTATAAGGAATGCCTCCCTGCAAATTCATCAACTGTTTTTCGCGGCCACTGAAAATGCCAAACCGGCGTATGATGTCGAGGGCTGCCGTATAATAAGAGGGTTTTGTGCTTAGCAGCAAATCTTCCAGGCCGTTCCAGTCTTCCGCCACGGATGAGACGTCGAACAGGCGGGCGGGGATGCCGTACGCTTTTTGCACATACCAGGCAAACAGCCTGGAACGGTTGGCTGCCAGCTTTTCATTATCTCCGTAGTTTCCGTCGGGCGAAGCATATCCTTTCACTTCTATACGTTCCAGTTCGGAGTAACCTTCGGCCAGGACCGGAAGCAAGCTGGCGTCGATCTTGCCGATCTCTTCCCGGTTGTTTTTAAAGTCGGGATATACTTCATCTTTGCCGAGCGGATAATCTATATAGAGAGTTGTGCTTTTGCTTCGGTGTTTGTTCTCCTGCTTCGGGTCGGGCGTGAGGAACGAGACCATCGACGCATAAGTATTGACATCTGCCGTGTTCAGGGAAATCTGTTCCCGCACTTGACGCGGGACATGGTTGTCTCTTTGAACGGGTTTGTCCTTATGCGATTCTGCATCGAGTGCGGGAATGGGGTTGTTTTTTGCGAGTTGTACAGTGGAGACCGACAGGTTGCGTTTCAACGTATCTACTCCCAGCAGTTGCAGGTCGCAACAGTCTTTTATTTCCTGGCGGAGCAGCAGGGAGGCCTGTTGCATCCAGGAGGTATAAGGAATGGATATCCGGTAACGGACATTTTTGGAACCGGTCCGGTTGTTGTCGAGTAATATAAGATAAGGAATTTCGCGGTTCTCCGCAGAGGTTGCCAATGCACGTTCGCGGCGTTCAAAACGGAAACGTTTGCTACCGGTGATCACAACGGAGGGTAATGTAATCTTTTGGGAAGAACCTTTCTTTCCTGCCAGTTCGGGGGTAAAGATAACGGCTGCCAATGAGTTAACATGTACGCTGTTCAAATCCATCTCCAGCCAGAGATGCAAGCTGTCGTTCTTCACGGTGACCGATTGGGGAACGATACGTATGCCTTCGGCTGCTATTTTTCCGGTAAGTCCGGAAAGACAGGCAACGACGAAAGTAAACATTATTATATGTAGCAGATAATTTTTCATAAGGATAATCTTTAGCGCAGGAAGTAAATGATGGAGAATCCGAGACGGGTGGGACCTATGTAGCTGCGGGTGTAACTCCCTTCCCGTTCACCGCAATCGGCACAACGGAATTTGTCGTATCTCATATAAGCATATCCGGCACCGATCATCGCTTCCAGTCCCCAACGTTCGCCCAATGCCCAATGGTAGCCATATGTAACGCCACCACCATAGAGATCTCCCCGCAATATATGGTCTTTCAATCCGGATATAAAAGGTATTTGCCCGATGTTGAAATGTCCCCAATGTCCGTGTACACCGACAAAATGTCCTTCGAACTTACGACAAAACCAATAACGGACTTCGGGTTGAAAGAGATACATATTCAATTTCATGTCATTGCTAAATTTCCAAGCATTGTATGCTCCCCATAAATCGAGTGTGATCTGACGAGTGATTCCGAACTCAACGCCGACGTTCGGAGTTGTGGTTGCCCAGAATAATGTGTTTGTTTTCAGTGCGGTTTGCTGAGCGTGTATACCAGTAGGTAAACAATAAATAACAAACATTAGTATGTGTAGCTTTCTTAGCATATACCCTATTTATATTTTGATGGAAATGCGTTCCGTCTATTCGTAAGAGTTGGAACAGTCTTTCGTGCCAAATTCGAAAGGCTTTGATATTAATGACAATCCAATAGGATACGGAAGGGGAGGAATCTCCTGCTGTGAAACAATTCATGAAACAAATGGTCTTATTTCAAGATGGAATGGCTGATTATTAAGATGATTTGTGTGAAAAGTACGAGATACATCTGGGGCTTGTATTTAAAAGTTCAGAGATATGAATAAAATAACCGATTACAGAAAGGATGCAGATGAAAATCAAAGCAAGTTTGATGATCGGTATTGTGAAACAATCTGTAAACAGCTGATATGTAGTAATTAAGATATCTATTTTAGTTGTAAAAAGAAGCAATTAGCTTCCTGGGAGAGTACAGATGAACACTCTGCATTTCCTTAATAATTGTATAATATTCAGGTTAATATTGAATATTATAGGTTCTTATGTTCAAAATAATATAGAAAACATTTGCTATTAAAGAAAACGTTACTACTTTTGTGACGTGTTAACATCACAAAGGAATATCCATTCCAACTATTACGAATAGACGGAATGGTAATTTACCTATAACATCCTCTTTTCGAAATAAGATTCAGCATGTCCGTTTCCTACAATCACTTTTCTATTAGCTCTATCCAATTTTGAATTATCAAGTGATGCTATATAGATGCGTGTCGTGTTGACGGAAGTATGCCCCATGCAATCGGAAATGACTTCCTCAGTTACTCCTTTGAGTTTAGCGATGCTTGCCCAACTATGGCGTGCCACATAGGTAGACAGGTGAGTGCCTATTTGATTTCCTAATATGTTAAGCCTTTTATTTTGTAGACGGAGGGCACTGTCGTATTCCTTCCAGGAGGCATCGGCATTTTTTAGCACCGGGAAAAGATAAGGTTGTCCGGGTTGGTGATATTTGCGTATGATCTTCAACATGACGGGAAGAAGTTCCACTTTAAGTACTTGGCCGGTTTTTCTTCGCACATAGATTAACTTATTGCCATGGATATTAGCCAAAGTAAGGTGAGCCAAATCTACAAAAGCCATCCCCCTGACAAAAAAAGAGAAAAGGAAGAGGTCGCGTGCCAGGCTGAGCCCCGGAGCATTCTCCAGGTTCAGGGCCTCCAACTTGTGGAGATACTTTTCCGTTATAGCCCGTTTCTCTGTCTTATCGATCTTTGTATTGATGTTCCTGAAAGGAGAAGGGCGTTGCTCAATGACCTGTTCCCTGACGGCGAAGTTCCATACGGCTTTCAGATTCCTGCAATGGAAAGCAATCGTGTTTTTAGAGAGCTTCCTGTCTGTGAGGTATTTTTCAAAGCTGATGATAAGATCTTCGTCCACGTCCTTAATGGGAATATCTTCTCCCTGGAGGAAGTTGCGGAATGTTTTGTGAGTGTTCTGATAGTTACGAATAGTGGTCCCTGACCGCTGGCCTCTTTTCTTCTCAATGACCAGTTGAATGTATTCCAGCCATAGGGTGTAACACTTGCGGTTCCGGAAATCGTGGACAATCCTTTCGGCAGAGCACTCTTTTGTGTCTTTCAGATGCTGAACGATTTCCTCCATCTCTGCCAGGTTCCGTTCGAGTGCTTCTTTGATAAGCATCAGTGCCTTGATACGTTCGTTCCCTGCATCCGGAGGGATAAGAATGGTTTGCGTTGTTTCTATCCATTCCTGTTCTGTTAGTTTAAGATCCAGCACGACCCTTTTCACAACGCGGTTATAAATGATTTGCAGGAACAAGGGCATTCTTTTGCCGGGAATGGCAGAAGTTTTTCTTTTTACTTTTACTGATACATTTGTCATAAATTCTATTGTTGGTGGAATAATATAACAAATGTAGCTGTTAGATAGCCTGATGAGATATAAAAACAATTGCCGTCTGCTATTGCAAACGACAATTGAATAAGAAAGGATAAGTATGTAGTAAGGGATAGTTCTGCCATAAAAGTAGTTTATGGATATGGATTTATAACCATAATGCGGGTAGATGACAGATTTTGTTTGTAAACGGTATGTTATGGCGGTTAAGTTGCATTCAACAGAGGACAATTTCCTCCGGATTTTGTTTCTTGGGATGCTGTTTCAGATACTCGTTAGGAGTAAGGCCGGTCTTTCGTTTGAAGTTACGATAAAAGGCATCGGTAGAGGCGAAGCCTGCTTCTTCGGCTAAATCGGATAATTTCTTTCCGGAATGGATCCGCCCAAGTAAATAATCAATACGGAAATCATTGATCCATTGGTTGTAGTTGTTTCCATAGCAGGTATTAATACATGATGACAGATATGTATGATTGGTTTTCAGCATTTCCGCCAGTGATTTAAGTCTTATGTCTTTATTAAGGTATAGTTTTTGGAGACGGACTTTCTCGTAGGCGGCATGGTAGAGTTTTTCTTCGGGGGTAAGAGATTTCTCTTTCTCCGGCGTAGCTGACGACTCGAGTTGTTCTGCTTCTTTTTCCTGTTTCATGATAACATCCAACCGCTTCTTTCGTTGATAATAAATGTAACCGACAGCACATATAAGGAAAAAGAATAAGATTGCACAAGTTGTTGAAACGACAACCATACGATGCGAGTTGGTCAATAAGGTTTCCTGTAGCTTGTTTTGATGCTCTAAATCGCTAATTTGCAGTCGACTTATAAAGTTTTTACTTTCACGTTCTTTGTCGGCTTTATTAATGATTTGCAGGAGGGAGTCCCGAAACATCAATAAATCAACAGCTTTTTCATATTGCTTCGTAACCCGACAAAAGCTACTATAGAGGATAAGAGCCTTTGCTTGTTTTTCCATGCGACCAGGATCATTAGTGGACTTTTTCATCAAAGGCTCAACCAATGCAAATGAGTTTTTTGCTTGTTGGTAATTACCTTTTTGTTGATATAATGCAGCCAAGGAAGAATAAGTAGGTAAAAAATAAAAGGGGAGGGATGCTTTTATGTTATTCTTCCGAAAACGTTCTGCTTGGTTCTGAAATTGTCTCATTGCCTTATCTAAAAAAATAAGGGCAGAATCTATATTATGTTCCGCAATATATGTATCAGCAATATTACAATTAAGAATCATTCCACTCCCGGTTTTTTGCGTCTGATCGATCTTTGTCAAATAGAGACGAGCGCTGTCAGGTTTTTGAAGTTCTAAATAGCACATTGATAATAATGGATAAACAGAAGGTATGGATGAAGCGAGGGAGTCTATATTTATTTTATTTATATAGTTCACGATCTCTGCATACTGTTTATATTCTGTGAAAAGCTTTATTAATTGACTTAAGCATTGGTTGCTCAAATCAATCAAATGGTTCTCTGTAGCTAACTGATTAGCTTCTTTATATAGAGAAATTCCTTTTTCCTGATCTCCTAATATTATTAAATGATTAGCTATAGCGAAAAGATCATCTATTACCAGTTCTGGTCTGCCTGCTGCACGGTGTTCTGAAAGTAGTTCAAACCAAATTGGTAAATATTGCTTGTGTAACCCTCTTCTTCCTAATAAAAATGCTTTTATTCTTTTTATTTCCCATTTTTCTTCTTGTGAAAACGAATAAACAGTCTCCAGATTTTCACTTAGTTGAATACCCTTTGTATCTGCATCCGATTCTCTCTGCTCACTTAATCTTTTATACAAACTAAGTAATCGTAATAGTATTTTTTTTTTCTCTTTCTTTGAAATAAAAGGAAGACCTTCTAATAAAATACGTTCTTGTTTTTGTATTCCACCTGTTTCCTTTTCATCCCGACAGGATATTCGAAGCAAGATTACTGCTTGTTGTCGGGGTGGTAATTTTTGCACATCATGCCATAGAGAATCGAACGATGAAGATAAAATAGGTGTTATAGCTAACTTTTTATCCAACAAATCGGTTTCATTCTGAATCTGATTTGTACAACCGATGCACATGAAAATAAAAAGAAACAGATGGAATGCTTTCATCTTTCTGATTAGGTTAGTACAATAGCATCGGAAGCGCAGGCATCTGCGCAATCACCACACCAATTACAGGTAGTCTGACTGATTATTACTATTCTTTTATCTACAATTTTAAGTAATCTGACTTTACATGCATCCACACACTCACCACAGACATTACATTTTTTGTAGTCAATAGTCCACATTGTTTTTGGGCCATCACCTTCACTAATTGTTTTCCCTTCGTTGTTTTTCATTGTTTTGTTATTTTAAAATTGTTTGCCAAAACTACACATTCTATTTAAAATAACAAACCAATATTAGCTGTTATTTTTTTTGAATCGGTATAAATCGTATTATCAGGCGTCTTTTCAAAATCAAAAGCCAACTGAATGAACCAACGAAAAGATGTTGATCGTGTATATGTAATAGAAGAATGTCCCCCCCAACGTGACATTGTTTCATAATCGAACATCTGTTGTAATCTGCTGTGATTCTGCCATAGCGTAATTTCCGGAGCATTTTCACCAGGAGATAACTGTTTCTCATCCATGATCGTTCCTCCACCTTTTCCATACTGACCACCCAGAGATAAATCGAGGGAAGCATCCGGCAATAAAATATTTTGAACAAACGTAGTATGGACTGTAAATCGATGAATCGGTTGCGTGTATTCCGCCGGATAAAACAGCAGAGCCGTTTTTGCCTGACGATACGTAATTCCTGAAAGGATAGAGAAACGGGAATGCCAGGCATCACGCAACTGATAATATCCGTAGGTCAGAGCATACCGGCTTGTGCGTCGGGTAGAACGAAGTAACCTACCGTCCGATTGCCAGGTATTGTATTCCACCTGATGTTGTAACGGGTCAAAGTTAAATGTAGCCAACCATTCCCATTCATGCCTGTGGTCAGGGCATACTTTTTGCAGTTTACCTTTGTACTCCACCTGCCAGCTATCTGTTTCGCCTTCTTTTTTATTTTTTATACGGTCACTCTCTACGGTCTGCGAAGCAGCACCTCCGCTAATATCTTGATATAATTGGAAAGAACCACTGTTGAAATGAAGCTGTAAGGCTCCGCCAACCTCCTGTCCTGAATAATACCAGTTTACATTTTCACCCCACGATAAGGTTTTAAAGAATCCTAGGGGATAAGCGACCAGGACAGGATAAGTGGTATGACTTCCCATATTCTGGTAATTAACGGTTTCCTTTCGGCGAACATAAAGCAGAGAGGCACCCAGGTGCAGGTTTCCGTACAAGTATCCTACTCCCGGAGTAAGTCGCCATTCCATCCACTGATTTTTATTTCGTGGATCAGTGTCTTTTGCAGTCAGTTGTACCCGATAATCTGCTTTTGCTCCCAACAACCAGCGCGGATGGACCGGCAGGGAAAAGCCACCGGCTAACTGATACTCTTCCGAACGCTGTTTTCCACTAATGGAATCACATAAGTTCACGGCTTGCCAGTAATCGCCTGTCATCCCATTCCAGTTCTGTTGCCGATTCTGAAACTGTGTATAGCCTATCTTTCCATAAATCGAAACTTTATCCACCGTTTGAAATGATTCGCTATACACAGAGTATATATCTGCTGAAGCCGGAATACTGACGTTGCCAAAATTCCCTTTATGATGGCTATAACTCGCTTCCGCCACTGAGAAAGAACGGAAACGGTTGAACGACAATCCCACAGGATTAGTCCCGGTCAACCAGTAGTTTTGTCTGTACACTTCTTCTGTAGAAGGTATAGATAACGTATCGGTTTGAGCGGAAACCGTCATTGATAACGAAAGGAATAATCCGAACAGTATTTCCCGGCTTCTCATGCCTTTATTTTGTTTTTAGAGTAGCTAAAGTTACTTCCATATCTTCGGCTGAGTTATTCGTGTCCTGATAAACAGCACGTCCGTCTGTCGTTCCTGTTTTCTTCCGGATAATCGACCGGCCTGAATACCGGTCGCCTGGAATATAGCATTTCCCATTGTCGAGCCCATTAGGTACTCGTTTAGGAGAATTGACATCCTTCACGCATTCTATACAGTCTATTACCCATTCCTGAGGAACCATCAGATAACGTTTTTCCTGATTCGACGCTTTGGGCCGTGGTTTACGGTTATCCGGGTCCTGCACATATTCTTCCGGAGAATCCTGCAAACTGAACACCATAAACGTAGGACCAAAAACAGGGAGGGAATACATCACCAATGACGGATTCAGATTGGCAAGCAACCTCATCGGTTTTACACCGGCTGCAATTGTTTGCCGGTCAAGAGAAACATCCCAGAATCCCCAATCGACTCCGGACAGGTCTACGGAATTGGCATGCTGATATTCGCCACTCGTGTGATCCACCGCATTCGTGGCGATGGTTATTTCTTCTCCCGGTGCCAAAGGATATTCCTTGCCACTTCCCGGAAATTGCCAGGTCAGATCATTTACCGGAATCCGTTTCATATCCGTATAGTTCATCCAAGGGGATTCTAGATTATTACCCGGATCTACAATACCGAGACACAAACCATCCAGATAGATTGTCTGGTCCGAATTATTATATAAGGTTACATACTGGTCATCCTTATATTCTTCATTATTTAATCCCTTGCAACCACCAAAGTAAATCTCTTTAATAACGAGGGCACTGGTTTTAGCCAACGACAGAGGAAGTTCTATAACCCCTTGCGCTTCATCCTGGTCAGAGAGCAGCGATAATGATTCTATTCTTCCGCTAAAAACAAGCCCGGAAGCAGCCTGATAATGTACCGAAGCAGCGTAGTAACCAGGTTCAACACTAAATAAAGCTTGTCCTGTCAATGAACAATGCAAAGAATACACCGTTCCCTGATCTTTGTTGGTCAGTGTTACTTCCATCTCTTCATAAGGCAACGTGGAATAACCTTCGGGAGGTAACAGCTGAATATGAACACTGGAAGAACGATTCCCATCTTCCGAACAGGAAGCAAGGAAGAATACTAAAACAAGTAATAAGTAAAAACCTTTTTTCATTTGATATTTGTTTTCGATATTAAAACTCTTTTAAAACCGGATCGTCATCTCGGCTCCATAATATAAACCGGGATTTTGAATCGTATACTGTTGTGTACTGCGGGTATATTTCTTTGGATTCGATTGTGTGAAATTATTGGCACAAAAAGCCACCGATACATAGCGGCCTATATTTTTCGTCACCCGGAGATTCAGCAGGAAATAAGGGCCGAACGAATCCTCCTGATACCGGGTCTCTGTCCCTGCATCCAGCACCAGGTCTGCGAAACGTTTATCGTTTGCCATTTCCGGAGTGAACGGATGCTGTACGCCTTCGCTATCCATATAATATACCGGGTTAAGATGTTTATGGTGCTCGGTGTCGGTCATCGGATCTCCATCTATCCGGTTTCCGTTATCATCAACCAGATAAACGGGATTATTGTAATTACTCTCCATGCCACGGCGTTGTTTATCCATCCATACGGCTTGTAATGTCAACGTGGTGATCAGACCGATACGAGGTAATTGGGTAATGAACTGGAAGCGGGTATTGAATTGTTTCCATATCCGCAGGTTGGAAGCAAAGTGGTCCGATTCGTAAATGCCAACGTACGGATATGACTTGCCACTAAAATCTGCCTGTGGATATATAGCCGAAAGGGCGGTATTCTTTTCATGCAGATTCAGATAGCTGCCGCTGATAAGCAGCGATGTGTGCAAAGGGTTCCAATGTCCTACGTCGAGCGTATATTCGATACCTTGTTTCAATTGCTCGATACCATTCTCAGGAGAGGTGTAAGTGGCAAAAGTCGCATGAGTAGTGTAGGAGAGAGGCTTCCCGTTGTTCACTATGCCATCGGAGGTCAGTTCGGGATGTTCTCCCCTGCCGATCAACTGATCGTAACGGCGGTATGTAAACGGTTCAGCTTGCTCTGTCGTGCTGAACCCGTTGCGAAGATGCTCCCTGAACCATACGACATCGGCTGTCATTTGTCCGAGTCGTAAATTAAGTCCTAATTCAAATTTCCGGTTTACCGGCAGGCGCAGATCAGGATTAAAAGTCCGGCTGGTCACGAAAGTATGCATTACGGTCAGCCGTTCGCCGTTCTCTATGTCATTATAAGTGAAGCAGTTTTGATCGGTATAGGATTTGTCCGGATATAAATACGCCAATACGGGCATCTTATGCATCAATCCCCAACCGGCACGTATACTGAGATGTTTCAGCATAGCATCGTCTTTCCGTTCCACCAGGATTTGCCTCACATTGATACGCGGGTCTGCTGCCGGAGCATAGTGTAACGCCTTTGTTTGCAGTTTGGTAAGACGTACACCCAGCTGTAGCTCAGTCCGCATCTTTCCTGAATGGAAAGTGACTTTATCTTCAGTGAAGGCTGTATATTGATGTACGAAAGGAATGCTGCTAAAAGAGCGGGTACGCATCCGGAGCATTTCCAATGTCGGACGGAGCGGATCAAACCGAATGCCTTCTCCACGGTTACCTTCCGTTCCTATTTCCACACCTGCCATGAAATGATTATATACATTATTATATAGCGTATTCCTGAGATTTGCCGTAAGTGAAGCATCCGCAGATAAAGGTTTCCCTTCTACCGAAAGGTCACTGAAATAGTTGGGTGCCAAAAAGACGCCCGCCTGTTCACCTGGCAAGCGGGTATAAGTAGTAACTTGCTGCGTCCCCGAATAGTATGTGCTCGATTTGTTCTTTTGACAACTGTAAGTCAGCCCGGCATGATACTCGAGATTCGAAATCCAGGATTTGTTCAAATCCCACCGGCCGTTTGCCGAAAAGGAGAAACCTCGGTTGAAGGCTTTCTGATATTCTCCGTCAATCGTATTACGTCCTCCGCCTCCTTTATCCTGTATCCAGTATCCCCGCAAATTAGTACGGAGTGTTGCTGTTTCAAAATCTTTCGCATGAGCAATTTGAACACCTACCCGTTGAAATGTCTGTTCCGGTAACCGGGGATCTTGTGATGAAAGTGCATAATCTGCTCCCAGATGGAGAATGCCTCCATGAGTTCCAATTTCCATTCCTTTACTTATGGAAGCCAGTTTTTCAGTAGCCGTGAAGCGGAGTCCCACTGCATAGGGTTGCACCCCAGCCTTTGAGTTTACCAGTACTATGCCGCTGGTAGCATCCCCATAGCGGGCAGAAGGTACACCGCGTATTACCTCTACAGACTCGATGGAAGCCGGAGAAATCGAACGTACATCAAATCCGGAAAGGACCGAACTGTTAAAGAGACTGCCTTGCCCTTCAAGCCCGAGCTGCTGCATATTCATATTATTGTTCATTCGCATTCCATCCACTAGTATGGCTGTTCCCAATGCATTTGTCGTATTCTCGTATGTAGCACTGCGGATCGTAAAAACTGCCGGAGAATTCAAATCGGGATTGCGGGTAAGTACGCCAGGCAATAATTGGGACAGATCAGACAGGTCGGTAGCTTGTATATGGCGGATCGCATCCTGACCAATCAATGAACTGGTACCGGGGGCATCAGGCTGGGTTGCTGTGACAACCACCTCCCGAAGCCGGACGTTACGGAGAGTGTCGGATGGTGCCAATTGTTCTTGCCCGTTAATTATCAACGAACAAAAGATGAAAAATAGTACCCCTAAAGCTTTCGTACAACAAATCTTACTCATCTTCTCACCTTATAGATAACCTAGCATTAAAGCCTTACGGCAGCACAAAATAAGTTATTTTATTTTGTACAATTACTGTCTGAGGATAAAAAAATCAAAGAAAGCTGCATTTCTCAACTTTAGTCAGTACATTTGTGACCAACAAGTTTATTATGTCATTACTACTATTTAAGATATTAGTTATTTGTACCTCCTTACTCGCCTGGGCTGTTTTAATCATTGCCGGGATTTGTTTGCTACAATATAGCAGATATAACAAAAAGGTCATACTTTTAACTTCCATAGCATGGGTTCTTTGTTTAGTTTCTTTTTATAATAGCTGGTATGAAGGACTCTTTCTTTTCAAAAAGATCGCTCTTATTCCCAGCGTGAACAGTTGGGCTTTCACATTACTTACTCCTTTGTTTTACCTGTATTTTCGTTTCAGGATAACTAACCAGTTACCGGATGCACGGCAATGGAGACGGCATCTGCTTCTCCCTGGAGTCTTGATCGGCGTTTATATCGGGATGACTTTGTTCAATCCGGTTCCCGATAAGCTAATTTATAGCTGGTCTGAATTCGGACTCAATAATTCTGCCTGGTGGCCCTATTTCCGTATTGGTTGCTATTTATCTTTAGCTGTACAATTATTAGTTTATCTTCCACGTATTTTGAATGGAGTAAATGATGATAATACTCCACAAATGCAACTTATTAGAAAGGACTTATTCTATCTTTTATGTTTCTATCTTATTTCTATAATAAGTATGTTTACTTCCTGTTATGTATGTAATATTCTATATAATATATCAACTATTTTTATAGGTGGATATCTGTTGAATCAATCTGTATTTTACCGGACTGTAAAACGTAAAATAGGTTTTTATCTATTACCCCATTTTTTCACCAAAACCAGACAGAAGAACGAGATCCCCATTCCACTTACTCCGGAAAAAGAAGAAGAGGAGGTGATCCGTTTATTAAAATCACCCAAATACTTGCATAATCCTAATTTGACACTTAAAATATTAGCAAGTGGACTGGGTATGAATGCGACTTCGTTAAGTTTATATTTCAGTCAGCAGTTGGGAATGCGTTTCCCTGAATATGTAACCGCTCTTCGTTTGGATGAAGCGGAGATATTACTTTTGAATTCAGATATAAAGGTGATCGATGTTTCTGAATTAGTCGGTTTTCAAACGTCATCATCATTCTATCTGGCTTTCAATACCCGACATCATATGCCTCCTTTGCAGTGGAGAAAGAAAATGAAGGCGAAGTCCTGACAAAGATATTCTCAAATTATATATTTCTTTCTTAAATCGTAAACTTATACCATTTGATATATAATCATAGTCTCTTGTTAATCAATCAAATATATGTAAAATTAAATAAGAAATCCATTGGAACTATCCGACACCCTTTCCTAGTACCTTTGTATACATAACCGGGGCCCATAAAGCCTCTTTAATATGATACAAAATGAATACACTCAACTTTGAAGAACAGACATTACAGGAGGCTACTGCCAATGCTGTAGGAGGTGTGGATAAAAACGTAGTGGATAGTATATTTATCAGAATACAGGATCACTTCCGAAAAATATTGTTCAGTGATATCCTCTATATAGAAGCATCAGGCAGTTATTGCACTTTCTATTTACAGGCAGGTGCTAAAGCGACAGTTGCATACACACTGACGGATACAATGCAACATTTGTCGAAAGATTTGTTTATCCGGGTACATCGTTCTTATATTGTCAACAAGAATCATGTCGTTGGTTATATCGGTAATATATTTTATATTGGCGATCAAACGGTCCCTATCGGCAGACAATATAAAAAAGATGCGTTATCTCATTTCAATATGTTGGGAACAATTAGTTGAATAACAGATCTAAAAAACAATTGAATAAAACAAAGATTGTAACCTAAATTGTTAATATAATAACGATAATTATGGTAGAACAAAAACAAGATAATGTAAGGCCATTTCCTGCATTTTATTTCAATGTGAAATTGGAAAATGATTCTCATATAAGTGAGATTCTTTTTAAGGAAGTAAGCGGTTTGGTTGTGGAAGAAGAATTCCCAACAAAACAAACTAATCTGATCTTAAAAAGATCACTTGCTCCAGTTAAAACTGATTTATTTAAAAAGTTAATGGGTACTTTTTGTGGTCCTACGTTATATCAGATAACTATCTGTTTGTCTGATTCGGACGGAACACCGTTGCGTAAATGGCTAGCTACAGATGCTTATGCGATAAAACTTGATGCGCCTGCTTTTTTGGAAAACAACAAGGATGAAGTCGAACTTGAAACTATAGAATTCACATATGATAAGTTAGAACGTAAACAATAAAAAACTATTACAATGGAAAATTCAAATGCACAGATTTTTAAAGTGAAAAATGCCGGGATCGTTTTAACAACTCCCTTTTTACCAATGTTTTTTTATCGGTTAGGATATTTAGCGGATTCCCGTAGAGAGTTTATTGATAAAGAAAAGCAGATTCGGGGAATTTTTTTGTTACAGTATCTGGCTACATATTCATTAAAGGTAAAAGATTCTGAATTAATGTTATTTAAGATAATGTTAAATTATCCGCTATCCGATCCCTTGCCTTGCAATATTGAACTGACAAGTAAAGAAACTTCTTTAATTGATGAACTGTTGAACAGCCTAAAGATACATTGGAGTAAAATGAAAAATGTTTCTAATAGAGGCTTTCAGGAAACATTCCTGAGACGGGAGGGAGTATTGGAGGATATGTCAGATTATTGGAACCTGAAAATGGAAGAAAAACCTTACGATGTTTTGTTGGATTCAGTTCCCTGGTCATATTCAATGGTGAAATATCCTTTTCAGGAAAAACTTATACGGGTTAATTGGAGAAATTGATATTCTTTCTAATATAGAAAAAAGACATTATTATATGTAAACAAAAATGCTATGTCTTAAGTGAGACATAGCATTTTTGTTTTAGCAGATTTAATCTGCTTCGTCTGTTACACTATTCATTTTAAATTCAGCACACTCTTATCGCCTGTAATTTCTACATTTGCAGGAGTAGATTTACGAGTGCAGTAGTCAAACTCTGCCGATTTATCGCCGCTGAACGATTTCCATTTCAGTTTCAGCTTAACAGTCTTACCTTCTGTGTCCGGCAGTTCATCCAGTTTGAAAGCGACCAATCCGTCACCTTCCGTTCCGTAGACATCTCCGTAAGCATTGTGACGAAACTCTACTTCATAAGGATTGGCCGGATCTTTACTTACCAGTAAGTTTACGAAATGAGCCTTGTTACGATCTCCCCACAATGTTCTGAAACGGAGTGTCAGGTAGCCATCCTCTGCAATTGTTACCCAGTCCTTAATCATTTCGACTGGGTCTGTTCCATATACAGAATCGTTATCCACTCCCAGATCCGGAGCGATTTGTTTTGTCAGAATACTGTCTATCCAATTAACATGGACAGCTTTAGTATAGCCTTCACTAGGTTCGTTTACCACACTGAAATTGACCAGTGCTCTAACTTCTTTATCTCCGTAAGGCGAAGAAGTCAGGTTTGCCGGTAATAATGTTGTTGAGTCATCCAATTGCAGGAAGAATGAGTTATCACTAACCGGTTTTACTGTCACAAGGGCGTTTGGCGTTAGATACCCATAATAATAGTTATCATCATCATCCAAACAAGATTGAAAGGTTAAAGAAGTAAATAAAACTCCCGTGGCCATTAAAAATAATTTCAACGTCTTCATAGCTTAATATCACTAAATTATTAAATGTTTATACCAATGAAGATGGATAAGAGCCTGAAAATGCTGCAAGAGAAGTTGATAAAATATATTAATAGAAATTTATACACCTATTGTATCTCCTGATCAAAGAGAAAAGGTATGCCTTGTAGTCCTGCGAAAGATTGTGCCACTTTTTCATGTGCCTGAACGTGATTGTTAATGTGCGTAAAAAAAGGAAAGAGAGTATATGAAAAATACGGTAAAAATAAAAAGCAGAGAGTTTGAACGACAGTTTGAATCTCAACGGGAAGCGAAAAAAATGAAAATACCTTTCTTTTATAAGAAAGAGAGACTGTATCAAAATGATTGATAATCTAGCGTTATCGGCGGCTAAAGTAGCAACTTTTAACGACCGGAGCAAGGTTTTCAAGTAGTATTTTACTACAATTTGATAATATTGAAATAACGCCATCCTTTTGGGCGTAGAAGTTTTTTGATTTACTGCAGAGTGTAATGTGTTGAAAAACAGCGGTTATACGAAAAGCGTCAGTCCCAACTCTCTTTCTTATAAAAGAAAGAGATTCTGACAAATTGTTAAAACGGCGCTTTTGATGTAGTAAATTAATGATAAAAGGATGGCAGGTATAGGACAAAAATTAGAAACGAAAGGAGTTATTATGACACTCTTATCACTGGTATTAATAAGTACAGGTTGCGAAGACAAAATCGACTCTCCGGCAGTGAATCCGTCGGAAGGAAAGACGGTGGAAGTAACGCTCAATCTCGGTATTGCCGACGAAGAAGACGGGGCAGGAGCAACCGCTTCGCCGACCAGTAAGGCAGGTAGCAACAGCCGTTCGGCTTTGGAGGCCGTTCCTGTTTATTGGTATGCAGACCAAATCAGGAACAGATATTCCTGACAAACTCTACAATCTGGAAATCTGGCAATATGATGGAAGTGGAAAGCAGATTGGCGGTAAAGCACTAGGTAACGTCACTGTCGGTTCAACTTTTACAGCTAGCCTGAAGCAGGCAACCGGATGCAAACTTTTGCTTGTCGCCCGGGGGGCTTCCGCCGATTTCGAATCACTATCCGGTAAAACATTATCTGAAGTGCAGAACATGACAGTGAAAGCGAAGGAAAGCAATATCAATGCCATTGCGCCCAATGCTATCGGTAACAGTCTGGCCAATATGACTTATTACCTCTATTTGGAAAACGTCAATATCACCTCCGCCGGTAAAATCGAAAGTCCGGCAGGCCAAGACGTCCGCCTGTTGCTCAAACGGCTGGCCACAAAAGTAGAATTAAACTGGACTTTTGCCTCGGACATGACTCAAAAAGGCTATACCCTGAAAGAAGTCAAACTCTGTCAGGTTCCTGCCCATTACCGCTTGATCCCTCGAACAGAAGAGACCAAATGGGGCAACGTCTATCCGAGCTCCGTTGCCGAGTTTGTGGTAGACAACAGCGAAAAGAAAGAACGCCTCTACTACCGTGTCTATTTAGGCGGCAACGAAACCGACGATTTCAACCTACTGGAAAATACCAACTATCATTGGACAGTCAATATCAATAAGGCCGACTATGTCAACGACCCACGCATCCAGTTGCTCGACCAGACACCGGTAAAAAGCACCAACGAACAACCGACTTCCAACTGCTTCATGATGCTTCCGGGTACGAACATCTGCTTTAACCCCTATAAACATGAAGCGGGAGTGAATGGGTGGAATACCGAACTGACAACCGATGGTTCGATCAAGGATGGAAAAGAAATTAAAAAGGTGAAAATACTCTGGCAAAACAAAGATGCCGGAACCAGTGGTGAACTGGTAATGGGTTATCCGATAAGTGAGAGTGACCACAGTAATCTGGTGAAACTCACGAATGGAGATATTGCGAAAGATGCACGTATCCATCTGAAAGTACCCGTTACCAACGGAGGAAACGCTTTGATAGCCGCATATGGTACGGATGACAAAATCGCTCTCTGGAGCTGGCATATATGGGTTTCAGATTACGTGCCGGCATTACTTGGGAGTTTTACTGCTGGTGATGCTACTAGCCGGACCAAGGCTATCGAAGCAGCTCAGAATACCACCCGGGGCGGAATAGTACATACTTATCAAGGTGCCAGCTGGACACAAGAGTCGGGTGCTTTCTATAAAAAAGTCATCATGGATCGTAACCTGGGTGCTATCCGTGCTGTCCCGGCATTGGAAAGTGATCTGGAGTCGGCCCGTACGTATGGCGTTCTTTACCAATGGGGGCGTAAAGATCCGATGCCAGGTTCGGCCGATGGCTCTTATGAAGAAGCCAATACGATCTTCAATGCTGACGGATATACGATACCGTTAGGCAAGGAAGATGGAGGAAGTCTGGCGAATTCTATTGCCAACCCATCTACTTTTTATCGTAAGATGTATTTAGAGAATGGATTATGGGGACCGTCAACGAAGACGATCTATGATCCTTGTCCGAAAGGGTGGAAAGTGCCGGATTTCTACAACGCTACAAATTACACAATGTTTGATGGCTTTGCTTTTGGCAGTAATCTGGCGTTGGTGAACAATAAAAAATGGCTTACATCTCCGATAGCTGAGTCAGCTGCGGTGATAAAGGCAACCAACGGGCTTTTATACTTATATCCAGGAGAAACGTATGCGGACTATTCTTGTAAATCTGTCTGGTTTCCGATGTATTGGATGAGAGAGGCTGGAACAGGCCTGTTGAGAACAAGTGCCGCTTGTTTTGTGATGTATTCTGCGCATGAATCATCGAAAACAACATACGTTTACTATACGGAAATCAAAGCGCATGGCGCTTTTCTTCTGACAAATGATGATAAAGCAGTTAAAGCTTACGGCATGTCTGTTCGCTGCATTCAAGAGAAATAAATTAGACTCCGGCTCTATGCCGGACTAAATAAACAACATTATTATTAACAATTAAACATGAAACATCATGGAAGATTACAACAAAGAGTATTACTGGGAATTTTATCTGCGTGATAACCCATTGACAAAAGACAATACAAAAGACTGTATTGCCGAAGTGAAAACCGGTCCGAAAACCCTGACCAAAGAAGATACGGCCCGGGAAATCAAGCGCACCGGCTCCGAGCTGAAGTTGCCGACCATTCTTTCGGTAACGTCGCAGGACAGTGATATCATTCTCGAAGCCCTGTTGAACGGCGATAGCGTGACAACGGACCTTTGCCAGTTCTCCCCGCGTATCCTGGGTGCTTTCGAGAACTCGGATGCCCAGTTCGACCCGGCTATCCACAAACTGACATTCGACATCGTTCCGACGAAGAAACTTCGCGATGCCTTGAAAAACGTAAAAGTGATCAACATGGGCACAAAAGCCGACGTGGCCCGTATCAGGCTTGTTACCGATACCCTGACCGGCCTGTTCGACGGATCGATTACGGCAAGCGAAGATATTATGATTACGGGCAATAACATCAAAATAACAGGCGACGAGGCTGTGGTAGGCGTTTTCTTCGTTGCTGGCGACGGCACAACGACCAAAGTGACTCGCCGTCTCACCCAGAACGACCCCAGCAAGGTGATCGCCCGTGTTCCGGCATTGGCCGACGGCAGCTATACATTGCGTATCGTCACACAGTTCAGCCAAAGCAGTACGACTTTGAAAGAAGCACGTACCCTGGAATATCCAACGAAACTGGTGGTAGGTGACTCCGGCGGCGGAGATCGTCCTGAAATCGAATGATTTGCAGGGTGGGTCGATGTAGCGTTGCATCGACACCAAGTGCAGCGTTGCATCGACATCGAGTGTAACGTTGCACTTACACCCAGTGCAACACGGCATCGACTGTCGATGCAAAAACAAGCGTTCTTTGACATGATGAGATTGATAAAGAGAAAAGAAATAATGAGCCAATGGGTAATATGCCAATGTGGCAATTTAGACAAATCTCAAACTATTTACTATATCCATTGGTATATGCAACGTTAGCATATTATTCTTATCTTTGTGTTCGTGCTTAAAAACAACAGAGACATGGAAACAACACCGATCAGAAAACTCCCGGTAGGGATACAGGATTTTACCTCTTTGAGGGAAGACGGATATCTATATGTAGATAAGACTGCATTGGTTTACAAAATGGTAACGACCGGCAAACCTTATTTTCTGAGCCGCCCGCGCCGTTTCGGTAAAAGCCTGCTGCTTTCCACGCTCGAAGCTTATTTCCTCGGACGGAAAGACCTGTTCAAGGGACTGGCTATCGAACAACTGGAGAAAGAATGGAAGGTGTATCCGGTGCTTCATCTGAGTCTCAATGCGAAATTCTACGAAACGAAAGAGAGTTTGGAACAAATACTGGAAGGTCATTTTATTCAATGGGAAAAACTATTCGGTAAAACAGATGAAGAGTTAGGTTATGAAGAACGTTTCATGCAAATCATCCAACAAGCCTGTGAGAAAACAGGGGAGAAGGTAGTCGTCCTGATCGACGAATACGATAAACCTCTGTTACGTACATTATTTAATGATGACCTGCACAACGTTTACCGCGAAATGCTGACCGGCTTTTACACCGTCCTGAAAGATGCTGACCGCTACCTACGTTTTGTATTTATCACCGGAGTGACAAAGTTCTCGCAACTGGGTATTTTCAGTAACCTGAACCAACTGATAGATATCAGTATGGCTCCCGATTATGCAACGGTTTGCGGTATGACAAAGGTAGAAATCGAACGCGACTTCCAACCCGAACTGGCTGCCCTTGCCGCCATGAACAAGCTGACATACGAACAAACAGTAAATGAACTGACGAAACGTTACGACGGCTATCATTTCTCGGAGTTCCGGACAGAGGGTATCTTTAACCCTTTCAGTGTATTGAATGCATTACTACAGAAACGTTTCAGCAGCTATTGGTTTGCTACGGGAACCCCTACGATGCTGGTCGATATGCTGAAAAAGACAGACTACGATCTGCGCCAACTGGACGGCATAGAAGTGCCGGCAGCTGCACTGACCGACTACCGGGCGGATTTTCAGAACCCGGTGCCGATCATTTATCAGAGTGGGTATCTGACGATCAAAGATTATGATTCAGAATTCAACTTTTTCCGTCTTGGCTATCCGAATGCCGAAGTGGAATATGGATGGTTAAACTTTATCACACCGTATTATACGTCTTTATCGGAAGCGAATGCTCCGTTTTATATCGGTAAGTTCAGCCAGGAGTTGCGTGCCGGTGATGTCGATGCATTTATGGAACGGCTGCGTGCTTTCTTTGCAGACATTCCCTATGAACTGAACGACCGGACCGAACAGCATTACCAGATAATCTTCTATCTGGTCTTCAAACTGTTGGGGCAATATGTAGAAGCCGAAGTTCGCAGTGCCCGAGGGCGTGCGGATGCAGTGGTAAAAACAACCGACTACATCTACGTATTCGAATTCAAACTGGACGGTTCGGTAGACAAAGCCCTCCAACAGATCGACGACAAAGGCTATCTGATCCCATACACAGTCGATGGCCGCCAGTTAGTCAAAGTCGGCGCCGACTTCAACAAAGAAGACCGCAATATCGGTGAATGGAAAGCCGTTTTCTGTTGATAGGCGGGGTTCGCGGCAGGTGAAAATATAGAAATAAATGAGCTATCCCGTTCCCGTGCCCGACACGGGATCGCAAAGGCACAAACCGTATCCTATATGTATGGTTCACCGATAGGATCGGGTGACTATGTAGTCAATGAGGCCGGTACTGCTGTGGCTGCCGATGATATAGGCTTGACTCTTTACCGCGGAGAATATGATATTTACCTGGTATCCTATAATAGTCAGGATTTTTATCCAACAGCTAATGGGGCAAAGAATCTGATCGAAGTATCCAACGGCAAAGATTTTATGTATTCAAACCTCAAAGGCATCTCTGTCCAACCGACATCGGCTGGCGAAAACATGATGTCGGTTACCTTGCCTGAACCGTTTACACGGCTTTGCTCGAATGTGGTCATAAAGGTACAAGCGAATCGTACCCAACCGGTTTCCGTATCAACATTAGCTGTTTCATCAGTAAATATTACTAAGCTCTCCTGTAATTTATCCTATCAGATGGGGGAAACGGTCTGGAACAATGGTGAAACTGTTCCACAAACAGGTACTGCCGGATTGGGTGAGACAGACTTCTCTAATGGCAACAATGATAATGTACAAGCCGGTCGTGAAAATACAACACCTTTAGTGATACTGCCATTGATAGGAACCGATCCGTTGGAGTTCGAACTCAATCTGAATATAGGTTATATGAAAAATGGTAAACTGACACATAAAATATTCCCCTACAGGCCAAAGGTATATAAATCATTCCTTCCGGGAATGACATACGAGTTCGAATTCACGTTGACATTCTTCGGAGACCAGGAACCGACAGACCTTTCACTGGCTATTCTGGAATATACAACTGTAAAATTTTCGACAGACGAAGTCGGCAAATAATAAAAAGGAGGAAAAGAAATGAAAAAGATAGAAGGAAAAGGGATATTATCCCTGTTATTCTTTTGCATATGTTCTGCGGCTGCGAAAAAGATGGCTTGCAGGAAAAAACAAGGCAGTTATATATTCAGTTAAGCATGCCGGAGTCTATCCATGTGGAAACAAAAGGAACAGGTGACACGAAGCCTGTTTTAGGCGGTGTAGAAGTACAGAATGTATGGATCGTTCAGTTTAAGGTAAACGACGATGATAATAAAAGTACCGGTAGTTGTCTAAAAGCGCTTTATGTTCCTCAGTCCGGCATCTCTAAATCCACAGACGAGAATCAGGATGGCCTGATTGTCAATCTAAAAACGGGAGGAGATACGGATATAAGCAAATTTACAGCAGACAATAGCCTCTTTTATGTGATTGCGAACGGAAGCAGGGCTATGTTGACAAATGAAGGAAGTGATGATGCTATGTATTCGCTGACAGCAGAAGAGTTGGCAAAGATAACTGAAAGCGACCTAAAAGCAAAGACTGTGCCTATAGGAACTTCGGGAAAACCATTTGTGACAACATCTCCCAAACTACTAACATCCGAACCATTTTATTATACCCCGACGAACGAAGGTGTGATAAAAGTGAGGGCGCAGATGTTCAGGACTTTTGCTAAAATAAAAGTGAATATCACATCTGTCTCTCCCGGCCTTTTTGCGTTGGATGAAACAAGTGGCGATGCAACCGTTAAAATATATAACCTTCCTCAAAATATGGCAACCTATAGGGCAGCAGGGACAAATGAAAAAACTTATCCTACTGCCACCCAGCAGGGAAAGAATCAGAAAGAAAATGGTCCGGGAAGTGAGTCCGACAAGTTAGCCGGATGTACTTATATTGAACTGGCCGGTATTTACAAATATGATCCATCACATACCGACGGTGTAAAAGTGAAATATACTTTTTACCTGGGAGGAAACTTCACGAACGACTATAACATAGCCCGCGATTATTCTTATGACATTACATTCAGGATTGCCGGTCCCAACAGTGCCGACGTGCGTGTAGAGATCACCGATGGGAATGTGGCTATTTTTGATGAAGTAGATGTAATAAAAAATATCATTGTTGATTTTTAAGTTATGAATAAGATTGAATTTGCTAAAAGAATTGCTGCCCGTTTATCTATCTCACAGAGAGAAGCTCTAACGTTTATCGGTACTTACGAAAATATACTTGCGGATGCCCTTATTGATGAAGGGATGATGGTCAGTCAGGGGTTCGGAACCTTCACATTATGGTCGCAAAGCGAACGGCCGGGACGGAATCCCAAAACAGGCATACCGGTAACCATTCCATCGCGTAACAGTGTAAAATTCAAACCGGGCAAAGGCTTGCTCGAATATCTGAATAGTAAAGGAAAACGTAAAGATTAAAGTCTACATTAGAGAGGCTGCAAAAGTAGAGGAGGTATACCAAAGTTCACTGCCCTGTCATCCCGGATCAAGTCCGCCATGACAAAACAAGGTTATGGCATACCTCCTTTGACACTTTTATATTATCAACTTGTTGCAAACATCAGCAACCGCGTTGCCAGCGACGTCAGTACATTCTTCCATCTGCTACCAGAAGAAGGCTGGGGTTGCCGGACTACAACAGGAGGGGGTGATACTGGGGCAGGGGGCGCGGGTACGGGTTCGGGTTCGGAAGGTTCCTGAAGTTGTTTTTTCCGGCTACCACGAACCAGATGATCCAGCATATCTTCGGAGGCCTTATCCATCTTTGATTTGGATAACTGCCCCAGATATATTTGTGTCGTTTGCAGAGACATATGACCGAGCGACTGGCTGATAACCCCTATCTCCGAACCCGACTCCAGCATCAGCGACGCCCAACTATGGCGCATCACATAAGTGGTCAGGGGATAAGGAAGGTTCAGTCTGTCACCGATCTCTTTCAGATACTCGTTCACACGATGTAAAGACGATTGAGCCGTCAATACACCTTTCCCAACCAGCTTTTCGTGCAGGAACGGGAATACCCAGCGAGAATCTTTCCGTTTGTACAACTGCATGATATGGTGCATTTCCGAAGTGATCTTTACCTGTAGGACAGCCTGTGTCTTGCTACGGTTATATTGGATATATCCGTAATGCACATTGTCCTGTTCCAGTTTATAGGCATCTACGAAACACATGCCGCGGGCATAGAAAAGAAAAAGGGAAAGATGAAGAGCCTCCAGTTGCTCCGGTCTGTCAGACAGATCGAGACGGGCCAGCCTCTTGATGTCACGCTCGGGAAGAGCCCGTTTACGGGTGGAAGGGACTGTGATATGCAGTCCCGCAAAAGGATTTCCGGCAGGATCATGATAATGCAGATCTTTTTTTATATTATTATAGATCGCTTTCAGATTGCGCAGGTAAAAGTCCTGGCTGCCGGGACTAAGTTCATCATTTCTTGATTTCTTATCCTGCAACAGCCACATGACAAATTCCTGTACCAACCCTGCCGTCAGGTCTGCAATAGTCAGTTCCCTTACTTTACGACCTTTGTAGGCCACAAACTTATTCCATGCACTTCGGTAATTGGCAGCGGTCCTGTCCCTGCCTGCTTGTATCTTCCGCTCGATCAGGCGATTTACGCAATCGCGTAACGGAGGATAAATCTGCTTAAATTCTATATCCATCATAATTGTTGATTTAGTTCGGCAAAAATGCAAGTAAATTCAATAAAATATCCGGTATATAGAAACAAAAAGAAAACAAGATAGTTTGACTATCAAGCTGAATTGAATGAAAAAGGATCTGAAAATATCCTTATTATAGTAACTTTTTACTCGTGCAGCGCTTCAATCAACAGAGTGATATTGGCTGTAAACAACCTGACGGATATAGCCAACAGGATAATGCCAAAAAACTTACGGATGATATAGATACCGCCTTTTCCCAGCAGATGCTCCACCTGCTTAGTCATACGCACCACAAAATATACCCATAGCATATTCAGTATCAAAGCGACTACAATATTGATACTGGCATACTCGGCCCTCAATGAAAGCAGGGTTGTAAACGAACCGGCACCGGCCAGCAAGGGGAAGACCAGAGGCACCAGCGTGGCTTCCTTGATCGGTCCGTTATTCTTGAAGATCTCGATATCCAGTATCATTTCCAACGACAGCAGGAAAATAACGAATGCACCCGCCACAGCAAACGATTCGATATCCACATGGAATAGTTTCAAGAGAAAATCGCCAGCATAAAAGAAGCCGATCATCAGGATAAAAGATATAACCGTTGCTTTTAAAGCATTCACGTCTTTTCCTTTTTCCTTCAGATTGATGATAATGGGGATGGAACCAATGATGTCGATTACGGCAAACAGTACGATGAAAGCACTTATCATCTGTTGAAAATTAAAATCTGCGAACATATCCGGTCCTCCATTTAAAGTTATTATCCGTGAAGGTACTAATTTTCAATAAGAACACGTATCTTTGAACCCGTTATTAACAAAAAGTTATGGGCATAGTAATTGGTATAGACGTAGGAGGGAGCACTACCAAAATAGTGGGGATCGACGATAAGGAGATCCGGAATCCCATGTTTGTCAAGGCAACCGACCCGGTAACATCGCTGTTTGGTGCTTTCGGCAAGTATTTATATGAGAATGATATTCCCCTTTCCGACATAGAGAAAGTGATGCTCACCGGTGTGGGCAGTGCATACATCAATCAGCCGCTCTATGGTTTGCCTACAGCCAAAACAGATGAATTTCTGGCTAACGGACTCGGGGCGCAGTATCTGACGCAGCTGGATAAGCTGATCGTTGTCAGTATGGGGACAGGGACTTCGTTTGTAAAAGTGGACGGTCCGCTGATCGAACATATCGGCGGTATAGGGATCGGTGGGGGTACCATACTGGGGTTATCCCGCCTGCTACTTAAAACGCAGGATTTTCACCAGATTGTCAAGCTGGCCCTGAAAGGAGATATAACGACTATAAACCTGCAAATCCAGGATATCTGTAATATACCTTTGCCCGGACTGCCTCTGGATGCGACAGCCTCTACTTTCGGAAAGGCGGGAGCCAATTCATCGCAGGAAGACGTAGCGTTGGGTATTATTTACATGGTACTTCAATGCATCGGGCAATCAGTGATCCTTGCTGCACTGAACAGCGACATACATGATTACGTCCTGATCGGGAATCTGACGAAATTGCCGCAATGTGAAAGTATTTTTCCCCGGCTGGAAGAAATGTACGGGGGGCATTTCCTGATACCGGAATATGCAGAATACCGGACGGCGATCGGTGCGGCACTGACCTATATTAATAACCGGCAACATCAGGAGATAAAATAGCCGGATAATAAAAAAGCGTCAGCAGGCATATGAACCTTACTGACGCTTTTGATGATATATTATCCAAAGTATAGTCCTTGTTGTATTCCGTTGCTTACCAATATCTGCCCGTTTTTACGTTGTATGTAAATTTTGTTTTCTCTGGCCAGCCATCCGATTGCTAAGGTGGTATCTTCGTGGCTCAGGTCAATCCGTCTGCTCAGTTCTGGTATTGTCAACTCTCTTCCTTCATTCAGCACATGCCAGACTTTGCCGGCATTTTCTCCGATCTTCTCTAGTTCCATAATTATAATTTTATTAGATAATACATGTCCTCTTTCTAGAATAAAACAAAAGAGAACTCTTTCGGTTCATTTTTTCTTTCTTTGTTTAAACTTTTGCAAAGTACATAGATTTGAACGGAACGATCAATACCTATTATTGGGTTTCTATGTCCTGTTTTTGCGATTATTGGTGTAGAAAACTCAAATATGCTATCTTTGAAAATCATTTATCAGGACAATATGGAGGCAAACATACAAATATTTGACATTCCCACGGATTTTATTGCAGGCGACAATATCACCGGAGACATGCTGAATCGCTACGTGCGCTTTTCATGTAAAATGAAAGCAGTGCTTTTTGCATTTTGTGTAGAAGGTTCTGTCCATGCTACAATCAACCTGTCTGAATACACAATCAAAAAAGATGATTTTATCACATTAACGCCGGACAGTTTCGTCCATCTCAATGACGTTTCTCCGGATACTCATTTCTTCTACGCCTGCTTTTCGCAGGATTTCATGGAGAATAATAACCTGGTCTTAACAACCGTACGGTTACTTCCTATACTGGCTGAGAATCCGGTCATCTGTTTATCGGAAGATCTTTCACAGTTATATCAGGATATCTTCAAACCGTTGATCCATGCTTATTCATTGCCTTGTACGCTGGAGAATAAGGAGATCATTAAATCCGTTTTCACTATTTTTATGCAAGGTACGGCCGAATTGTATAAGAATCACGGCAAGTGGAAAAGCGCATTGCATTCACGCAGTAAAGTGATGTGCCGTGAGTTTATCAAACTGGTCATGTCGAATTATACGAAACAACGGAGCGTTGCTTTTTATGCGGAACATCTGGGTGTTACCGTTTCCCATTTTTGTTCGACCATAAAAAAGGAAACAGGAAAGACGGCGCTCGAAATAATAACCGCCATTGTTATGATGGACATTAAAGCACAGCTGAAATCAACGGAACTTCCGATCAAGGAGATTGCCTTTTCGCTGGGATTCAACAATATGTCGTTCTTCAACAGATATTTCAAAAGGCATACCGGCATGACACCACAGGAGTACCGCAACAGTTAAACTGTAACTTTTTTCACTGCGATTTCAGTAACCGGAGAAAATCATCTTTATAGCTGGAGGATATTTCTATCTCCGTATTATCTTCCAGGACGATGTAACCGCCGGAGTTTTTGTGGTATGACCTGACACAATGAAGATTGATTATATGTGATTTGTGTACACGGACAAACGGGAACGGCAATATCTCGCTGAAATATTTCAGAAAACGGCAGACCATCTTCTTGCTTTTATCTTTCAAATAGATGTCGGTGAAATTTCCGTTTCCCTGCAACCGGATGATATCTTCCATCTTTATCACTTCAAATCCTTCGAGAGTAGGGAGGATCACCTGGCGCTTCTCCGGTTTCGGCTCGCGCATGTTTTCAATCAGAATCTGATTGCGATTGAATATCTCCCGGTTGACGATGTGTTGCTGTACCTTATTTACGGCAAGGATCAGTTCTTCGATGCTGACCGGTTTCAGCAGATAGTAAGCTGCACTCTGGTTCAACGCCCGGAGTGAATATTCAGAAAAGGCGGTGACAAATATGGTTTCGAAATACAGGTCTTTACATCCTTCCAATACGTCGAATGCATTGCCGTAGGGCATTTCCACATCCAGAAACACCAATTGCGGTTCCAGTTCATGGAGTAAAGGGACGGCCGATTTACAGTCGTGGGCTTCTCCGACCACTTCGATGACCGGACAGTATTTTGCCAGATAATTCTTCAATGCCTCACGGGCAGCCGATTCATCTTCAACGATGACGCTTCTTATTTTCTGTAGCATTTCCATATTCAGAGTCTTCTGTTTTTATATATCGTTCAGACAAAGATACTATTTTAAGCCATAAAAAAAATCCCCTGTTCCGGACAATTATACCGAAACAGGGGATTCTGAATTTTATCTATGGCAAGTTCTTAGAACTTAGACATATTCAGGTCTTTATCAACCAGTATGCCATCGATGGCCTTCAGGTTGAATTTGACTTTGCGTTTTGCTTTCAGCTTCAGGATGAACAGGTCGATTGTACCTTCCAAAACTTCCTTGTCACCAAGATTAACGAAAGTAGGATACAAGGCCTTCTGACCATTTGTATGCAGACGGTCGTAAGTAAGGTTCTCCATGACTTTCAGGTTTAACGGCTCTATGCCGACAAATTCGTAATCCTGCTGGTCGTACGGCAAAGCGAAACTCAATGCGTTAACCGCTTTGAGGTCTGTACCTGTTACCTTGACTTCCACGATCTCGTCTTTGTTGTAGGACTGTTTAGGTGCGCTGATCCCGATCGTTCCGGCTACTTTTGCAGTATCCTGTTCTTCGATGCCGCCATCCAGTTGAGTGGCAACGACGGATATATCGTAAGCATCGATCAGGTCGTTCTGATTGATATCGCCGGCACTTACATAATCGAAGTCGCTGTCACCTTTACGCAGACCTGTGTAGTTCATGTAAGAAGTCAGGTCATTGCTGTCGATCTTCTTGTCGTTGTTGATATCGCCCGGCAGGTAGCTTTCTGTTCCCGGTACCTTGAAGACGTACAATTCGCGGCCTGAACCGTAATTGCCGACACCTTCCGTTACATTCAGTTTGATGTAGCGGGCTTTCGGTTTATCCTTGAATTCGAATATCTTCACATCACCGTTGCGTTCGAACTTGAAGGAATCGACCGGTATCCAGTTTTCTTTATCCATACTGTAAGAGACGAAACCTCTCAGCATTGTTCCGTTACCGCCGTCCTGACGTGACAGATAATGGAATTTATCCAGCTGGTTAACCGTGCGCAGGTCAATGATCATATCGAACGGTATAGCATTCTTGCGGTATTTCGTATGGAACATGTCTCCCAGTTCAGCAAAGTCGAACAAACGGAAGATTTCGAAACCACCCTGCTCTTCGGCAGTTACTTCACCCCGGATTCCCTTGATGGCAAATTCGAGCGGGTTCGATTTCGTCTTCACATTAAAGGAAGACCAATCGGAATAACCGTCTTTATTTACAGAACGGATCTTGAAGGCATAATCAGTTTCGGCTTCCAGTCCGTCGAACAACAATTCTGTATTTCTGATAGTCGTGTACAACATATCGTTGAATTCAATTTCGTAAAAGTCGGCACCTGCCACTTTATTCCAGGTCGGTTTCAATGAATAGGCTTCCAGGTTTTCATCTGTAACCTGTGCAACAGGAGCGGCCAGTGTACCGGTCGAAACACGGTGGCTGTTACCCATATCGAATTTGTAACCCTCAAAGCTGATGCTTGTTTCGTTCGCTGTGATATCCGCAGAAGCGAGCTTTACCAATAACTGCGGGTTCTTAGTGATCGTTACCTTTTCAAACTCGCTTCCTTTCGTTGCAAACTTGTTCAGGTTGGGTGTTGCATCATAGAAATAAACGTTTTCACCTTTCAGGAATTCGTCCATCGAACGGGCTTCCGTCAGCTTTACCTTGTTTTTACCAACTTTGGCAGCCACTTTTTTCGGCATTTCGGAAACATTGATACGGAGTTCGGTTGCTTTATCTTTTACGAAACCGTCAAAGCTGCCTACTGCCGGCCGGATTGTAATCGTTACATTATTCTTACTGCCTACTTCCGATTCGATCCGGGTCGTTACACCTTCACCTTTCAAGTAGGCTTGTGTCGTGCCATCGTCGTCATATTCAGTAAACGAACTGTTACCGTCCGGATAAATTTCATAAACGCGCAGGTTCTTATTGATCTCGGTAACATTATTATTAGGGTTAGTCATCGGAATGATGGCGCCGCTCTTTACAAATACCGGCAACTTCCATAACGGAGAAGCAAAATTGTTGACAACACAGTTGCCTTCATATTTTTCTCCGGTAAAATAGTCTACCCAGGTTCCTTCCGGTAGATAAATGCCGTCGCGTATATCGTTACCTTTTTCATCTGCCTGTGTTTCCTGATAGATAGGGGCAACCAGGAAATACGGTCCGTACATGAACTGATATTCGGTTGCTTTACCATAAGTATACTGATTCGGGTATTCCAGGAACATGGCACGGATCATCGGCTTACCGTCTACTGCTTCCTTTGCAATGCTGTAGGCATAAGGCATCAACTCCGATTTCATTTTCAGATACCAGCGGTTGATAGATGTTGCCGGTTCGCCAAGGGCATGCGGATATTTCTCATTGGCACCCCAACCGTCCATATTCAACTGCATCGGCGTCCAGGTCTTCCACTGGAAATCGCGTGTGTTCATTGCCAGGTTCTTTCCGCCGAAGATACCATCCATGTCGGAAGTGATATTCGGTTGTCCGGATAATCCCGAACCGATATAAGTCGGGATATGGAAACGGATATATTCCCACTGGCCGCCTGTCTGGTCGCCCGACCAGATACCGGCATAACGTTGCGTACCGGCCCAACCGTCAAGGGAGATAATGAAAGGACGCGCATCGTTACCATAATAAGGCATGATATGACCTACGTCAGCCACACCGTTCAGTCCGAATGAATAACCGGCACCTACCCAAGCCACGTCGGTCTTCAAAACACGGACACCGGCATCGCGCACTTCTTTTACAATATCACGCTGTAACAAGGCACTGATTTCGGGTTTCGGATGCAAATCCGACTGTGTCCAAAGTCCGATTTCGACACCATTTTTATGAGCATAATCAGCCAGACTTTTCAGGTTCTGGATATTTCCGTCCAATGTTTCGGTCTGTCCGTATCCGGCACCGTAACCGTCGTTTGGCAATAACCAGCCGAACGGCATATCGTGGTTCTTGTAGCGGTCGATCACGGCACGGGCGGAGAACTGGTAATTGTTCTTTTCGCCGTTCAGGGATTCTTTTACACCGCCATTGTCTTTCTGGCTTTCCTTGTAACGTTTGCCGTCTTCAAAAAGGATACCTTTCTCGTCTTCCACCCAGTAGTCGCGGTTATAAGCATTCAGGTGTCCCTGATAGAAACCGAACTTCGGTAATAAAACCGGATTACCTGTCAGCTGATAGAAATCGTTCAACAGGGATACGGCACCGTCATTGACCATATAGAACGCATCCAGATAATCGGTATCATGTGACAATATTACTGTCCCTTTTTCGGCTGCACCGAAATCATATTTACCTTGTTTGAAGGTGTACCACATAAAGCCGTAGCCATTGGTAGACCAATAATAGGGGGCAGGCGAGGCAACGCCGCCATCGGTCCAGCTGTTCTGGTTTTCGATAGCGATCGCTTTTCCTTTATGCGAGAAGCGCCCGTTCTGTACACCACCGCCATAGAAGTATTCGCCGGGATTTTCCTTTAAGGTAAGGATTGTTTTTCCCTTATCATAAAGAACAGGTTTTACCTCCTCCAGGACAACTTTGTCTGTTGCCAGATTGGTCACCTTCAACAGGGAAGTGCTTTTATCCAGTTCCAGTCTGATCTCTTTGGTGCTGATAGAAATAGTCTTATTATCTTCTTTCAGCGTTAACGGAGATACCGGTTTTCTTGGGTTATCGACCAAGATCTGTGCTTCCGGTTTGGCCTCCGGGTCACGGATGATCCCTCCGTTGACGTCCTGAAATACTCTGAAGATGTTCTCTCCATAAAAGTCAAAGGCCATTCTCTGATTATCGGAGAACAGGAGTTCAACAGTCGTAGGATTGATCTGTTTCACACCGACAATTTTCTTATCCTGCTGTATTTCCATACATACATTGTCGGCTCTTTGTATGGCTTGCATGGATAAGGGTGAAAACAAGGGGAAGGCCAAAGCGAGTATGAGCACTTTCCTTTGTTTCATTTTTCTAATAGTGTCATTCATGTTGATGTTGTTTTAACGAATAAATGATTTAAGCAACAAACTTACAGGATATAATTATCATTAGCAAAAAATAATAAATATATCCTATAACAAAATTTCATGCGCAATCAGACAATAAGGGGGAATCTGAGCAGGACGATCACGCCTGTATCTTCATCATCTCCTTCCTTCTCAGTAATTTCGATCGTGATATGCATACCGTACAAGCTGTTCAATAGGTTGATACGCTCACGGGTATTAGTCAGGCCGCGTGAATGATGCTCTTTCTGGTGCCGGGTTTTAAGCTCGTTGCTTTTTTTCAGTCCGATCCCATTGTCTTCGATTTTAACACAAAGACTATTGCCTTCCGGCTTTACGGACAGTTTCAGCAGGCCACCGGACTCTTTATACCGTAAGCCATGCCAGATCGCATTTTCCAACTGGGGTTGTATCAGCATGTTAGGCACAGATATATGGTCGGTGTCAAGCGATTCATCCACATCTGTCTCGTAAACAAACTTATCGCTGAAACGCATGTGTTCCAGATCGAGGTATTCTTTCAATTGTTCGAGCTCCGTCGAGAGCGGCGTAAAGTCTTTATTGGAGTTTTCCATTATATTTCGCATCAGGCGGGAATAGGAGGAAAGATACTTATTCGCCTCCAACTCATTATTCTGGGCAATAAACTGATTCACACTATTCAGGCTATTGAAGATGAAATGAGGATTCATCTCACGGCGCAACGACTGGAGGGCTATCTTTTTATTCTTCCGTCTGATGGAATACCAGGCTTTGACGATAAACACGAGAAAAATAAGGATCAGGACAATCGAGCCGATCAGTACATAGTTGAAGGTGTTTTTCTTTCTGATCAGTTCGTCTTTCAGGATACGTTCTTTCTCCAACTGGGCGATACGGGCTTCATGTGCCTGAAAGAATTTCTGGTCTATCAGTGTGCTGTCCGATTTAACCAGCGGTTCCAGTTTTTCCATAAAGTCTGCATATAAGTCCAAGGCTTTCCGTTGCTGGTTCTCTTTCCTGTATTGCTCGACCAGCTGTTCCAGGCTTTTCTTCGCCTCTATCGTATGGCCCTCCTTCAACGCCATATCATAGGATTGCTGAAGGGAGGCGAGAGCTTTTACCTGTTGGCTATCGGCGGCATATACTTTGGCAATTTCTCTTTGTACCTTGATGGTTTCTACCGGTTTGTCCTTCACTTCAGACAATATGCTGTTCAGGTTACCTATGGCGGCTTCCTTATTATCCATGACCAGGTTGACATTTGCCATCTGATGGAAGGCGGCGACCCGATCCTCCTGTTGTTCCGGTTTGTAGGAGGTGTTCAGTAATTCAATATTTCGCTGTATATAAGGAGATTGTGCAACTGGGTTTGAGATATTCTTTAACCGGTTCACATCATTCGTATTCAGTTCAATAAAATTAGTGTCCTGTGACAGGTGGGCGGCATTGCCATAACTTAAAATAGCCTCTTGTATCTTCCCTTGTATCTCCTGTATCCTTGCCATTTCACGGTCAACCCGTGCTATCTTTTCATTGTTTTTGATTTTGTAAAACAACTGGCGGGCACTGATAAGATAATTCATTGCTTTCTCGTATTCCCCCTGTATCATGAGTGTTTTTGCCAGTGCTTCATAATCCGTCGCAACCGAATAATCCGACTTTCCGCTTTCCAGTGACGTGGAGAGTTTCATCACTGCTTTTCTGGCACTGTTTTGATAGACAGGAGGAACGGAATCCTGTGCTGTCATTGTTATGCAGGGACCTGTTAGCAGCCATATTGTCAAATATATAATCAGTCTGTTCATATCATGTTTTATTGAGATTGTAAAGTAAATATAAGTAAAACATTTATATCCTATATTTCACCAACTCAAAACGCCGGTTCACACATTCTTCCCGGAATCTTAATTATTAACATTCTATTTTTGAGCCATAAACCTATTAAAAAAATTCCAAATATGAAAAGAATTATTCTACTATGTGTCTTATTCACAGCATTAACAACATCAATAGGCTGCATACTGGAAGCCAGAAACGTAACGGCGAATGCAGAGCCTGCCAGTACACCGGTCACAAATGCCGTAACTGCCAAAAAGACGAAAATACAGGTTGCTATCCTGCTGGATACTTCCGGCAGCATGCAGGGACTGATCGAACAGGCTAAATCCCGTCTGTGGAATATAGTCAATACACTCACGACGCTGAAATATAAGGGAGAGACACCGGAAATAGAGATTGCCTTATACGAATATGGCAGTTATATGCTGTATAAAGGTGATTATATCCGGCAAATAACCCCGTTGACAGTCGATCTCGACCTGATCTCGAAAGAATTATTCGCCCTGACAACCAGCGGAAGCGAAGAGTATTGCGGTACAGTCATCCAGCGGGCAGTAAAAGAGTTGGAGTGGGGGCAAAACGAAGCGGATATGAAACTGGTCTATATCGCCGGCAATGAAGAGTTCACGCAGGGTTCTGTCTCTTACAAAACGGCTATTGCCAATGCTTTGAAGAAGAATATATTTGTCAATACAATCCATTGCGGTGATGAAGAAATCGGTGTCCGTGACTATTGGAAGGATGCCGCTTTGAGAGGAAACGGCAAATTCTTCAATATAAATGCCGATGCGACTGTCCGTGCCATCAAAACACCTTTTGACCCGCAGATCATCCTATGCAACAATAAGTTGAACGATACTTATATCAGTTATGGCTCTACCGGGAGAGAACGTAAAATGAATCAGATTGCCCAGGACAAAAATGCCGGCACAATATCGTCGGCCAATTATGCCGAACGTGCCGTAAGTAAATCCGGATCTGCTTACAAAAATACGTCATGGGACCTGGTAGATAAGATGAAAGAAGACCAAAACGTCTTGTCGAGCATCAAAAAGGATGAACTGCCCCAAGAACTGCAAAACAAGTCTACAGAAGAAATAAAGAGCATCATCACCCAAAAGGAAAAGGAGAGAACAGCTATCCAAAAAGAAATAGCCGAACTGGCAATCAAACGCCAGGCTTATATCGAAGAGCAACTTAAAAAGGAAGGAGATGACAGCGGAGACGATCTGGGTAAAGCAATCACCAGCTCCATCCTGACATTTGCCAACCTGAAAGGGTATACGGTGGAAGCAGAATGATGACTAGTCTCTACATGTTCCAATTACATAGTTTTTCTGTAAAAGACCGTTCACCCTTCACCTTTACAATAGTAACAAACTGTCATATAGATTACTATAAAGGTAAATAGTAGATGAATGAATAAAGAAAAAGGTGAACGGTTACTTTAAACCATTCACCTTTTGAAATATAAATGAATACATACCGAAGAAGTAAGTTCAGAGTTATTGGAAGATAAGGCGTGAAAAGGTAGTTGTTTGCTTATTGACGTAGGTCATTAAGCTTGCCGATATACGTCGCAATGCTTACCGACCTACGTCGACAAGCTTAACGACGTAGGTCGGTAAGTCAATAGCTTATTGTACCAGAGATAAAAGTAAAAGACTTTTGAGTTAATACATAATAGCCTGGCTATTACTGTGCAGTAATATAAAACAAAAAAGGTGAAGGGTTTAAAGCAACCCTTCACCTTTTCGATCAATCATTCACCTATCATTCACCTCTATAGCAATCTGTATAATAACATATTAATGCCAAGCAGGCGAAGGGTGAACGGTTTATATGATATTTTATACATAGTGAGTAACTCACTTATTTATCCGATCAGCTGAACACTGCGTTTAATGAATTTGCTCAATGCTTCACCCTTCAGCATACCGTTGGCAAGCAGTGCCAGGTCGATTAACTGGCTGACCAGCTTATTGCTACCTGCATATTCTGCCAGGATTGCATTACGTTGCGAAGTCAGTTCGTCGATCTTATGGTTCGTGTTTGTCATATCTTCTTTTTCAGCAGAAGTAATCTCTTCTTCCTTTTTCTTGTTCTGCGCTTCACGAAGGTCTTCCTGACGTGCTTTCCAGCCTTTCAGGTCCGCTAGGATCGGTTTCAGTTTTTCTTCGCAGTTCTGTTCTTCCTCAGAAAGTACCTTCTTAACCAATTCGTGATCGGTATTCAACACGAGATTGTAGTTGTCAGGCATTTCTCCGTAGAATGACATTCCCGGCTGCATAGCAGACATTTCACGCATACGACGCATATATTCGCTCTGAGTCAGCATAACCGGATTAGAGTTTTCACCCAATGCTTCGAATGTAACGATGAAATCGGTCTTTTCGATCTTCGGCAGTTGGCTTTTGAACATTTCCTGCAAAGCATTCTTCTGGTCTTCATTCAGTGTAACCTGACCAACGTTATCCTTACGGATCAGATTGTCGATCGTATCGCTGTCCACACGAACAAAACGGGTTTTGTCGAATTTCTGTTCCATCTGGCTGATAGCATGGACATCCAGCTGGCCGTCCATGATCAATACACTGTATGCTTTATCTTTAGCGGCCTGGATATAACTGTACTGGTCGTTTACATTCGTAGTGTACAGATAGATCAGGTTGCCTTCCTTATCTGTCTGGTTGGCTTCCACCAATGCTTTATATTCTTCAAAAGTATAATATTTACCGTCTACGTCTTTCAAAAGGGCGAACTTGGCACCACGATCATAGAACTTTTCGTCGCTCAGCATACCGTACTGGATAAACAGTTTCAGACTATCCCATTTTTCTTCGAACTGAGGACGGTCGTTTTTAAACATTTCTTCCAGGCGATCGGCCACTTTCTTTGTGATATGATTGGAGATCTTTTTCACGTTCTGGTCGCTCTGCAAATAAGAACGGGAAACGTTCAATGGAATATCCGGAGAATCGAGTACGCCGTGCAACAATGTCAGGAATTCAGGAACGATACCTTCTACAGAATCGGTTACAAATACCTGGTTGCTGTATAACTGGATCTTATTGCGATGCAGGTCGAGGTTACTCTTGATGCGCGGGAAGTAGAGGATACCGGTCAGGTTGAACGGATAATCCACATTCAAGTGAATCCAGAACAATGGTTCTTCCGACATTGGATACAGGTCGCGATAGAATTTCTTATAGTCTTCATCAGTCATATCGGCCGGTTTGCGAACCCATGCCGGAGTGATATCGTTGATGATGTTATCTTCGTCGGTATCGACATATTTACCGTCTTTCCATTCCTGCTTTTTACCGAATGCGATAGGAACGGGGAGGAAACGGCAGTATTTTGTCAGCAGGCCGCTGATCTTGTCTTTATTCAGAAAGTCTTTGTTTTCGTCGTCGATATACAGGATAATATCTGTACCACGGTCGTCTTTCTGTGTTTCTTCCAACGTATATTCGGGAGTTCCGTCGCAACTCCATTTCATAGGAACAGCGCCTTCTTTATAAGATTTGGTTACAATTTCCACTTTCTTTGAAACCATGAAAGAAGAATAGAAACCAAGACCGAAATGTCCGATGATAGCGGCTGCATCGTTCTTGTATTTTTCTACGAACTCTTCAGCGCCGGAAAATGCGATCTGGTTAATGTATTTGTCAATTTCTTCGGCTGTCATACCGATACCACGGTCAGAAATCTTGATGATCTTGTCGTCGAAACTAACCTGAACGGTCAGGTCGCCCAGCTCTCCTTTGAATTCACCGACAGATGCCAGGGTTTTCAATTTCTGTGTAGCATCCACAGCATTCGACACTAATTCACGAAGGAAGATTTCGTGATCACTATACAAAAACTTCTTGATGATAGGGAAGATGTTCTCACTTGTAACACCTATGTTTCCTTGTTTAGCCATTTTGTTTATATTTTTAATGTTATAATAATTCGTTTGACGTTACGATATAAACAAAAAAAATGCCAGATAGGTTCTATCTGACATTTTGACTTTATTACCGGAAGAAACGACTTATTCCTGTCCTTTCTTTTGTACGGATGTTACTATTTTCTGTTCATCTTTATTGAAGTCTACAACGATCTTGTCGCCTTCGCCAACGGATGCACGGATTATCAACTCGGCCATTTCATCTTCCAGATATTTCTGGATGGCACGCTTCAGCGGACGGGCGCCAAACTGCACATCGTAGCCTTTCGTTGCAATGAAATCTTTTGCCTCGTCGGTAAGTACCAGTTCGTAGCCCAGACCACAAACACGTTTGTAAAGTCCTTGTAACTCAATATCAATGATCTTGTGGATCGCATCTTTATCAAGCTGGTCGAACATGATGATATCGTCGACACGGTTCAGAAATTCAGGAGCGAATGCTTTATTCAGTGCTTTCTGAATCACACCGCGAGAGAAATCCTTATCCATTTCACCGGCTGCCTGTGAACTGAATCCGACGCCACGGCCGAAGTCTTTCAGCTGACGTGTTCCGATATTGGAAGTCATGATCAGGATCGTATTCTTGAAGTCGATCCGTCTGCCAAGACTGTCAGTCAAGCGACCTTCGTCCAATACCTGCAACAGCAAGTTGAATACATCCGGATGCGCTTTTTCGATCTCGTCGAGCAATACAACGGAGTAGGGTTTACGACGAACCTTTTCCGTCAGCTGGCCACCTTCCTCGTAACCTACATATCCCGGAGGTGCACCGATCAGGCGGGAAACCGCGAACTTTTCGAGATATTCACTCATATCGATACGAATCAATGAATCAGCCGAATCAAACAGATATTCAGCCAACTTTTTAGCCAAGTGAGTTTTACCTACACCAGTCGGGCCGAGGAACATGAAGGTTCCGATCGGTTTGTTCGGGTCTTTCAATCCTACACGGTTACGCTGGATCGCTTTTACGATCTTCTGGACGGCATCGTCCTGGCCGACTACCTGCTTCTTCAAATTGTCTGCCATTTCCAGCAGTCTCAGGTTTTCTGCTTTGGCAATACGTTGAACAGGTACGCCTGACATCATGGCTACCACTTCAGCAACTTTGTCTTCGTCCACTGTTTCACGATGTTCCTGCAATTCCTGTTCCCACTTAGCTTTCGCTGCTTCCAGCTGCAACAGATACTGACGTTCTTTATCACGGAAACTTGCAGCCAGTTCGAAGTTCTGTGACTTTACGGCAGCCAGTTTTTCGGTTTTCGTATCTTCTATTTTTGCTTCCAGTTCCTCGATACTCTTCGGTACTGTAATATTAGATATATGTACGCGAGAACCGGCCTCGTCCAAAGCATCGATTGCCTTATCCGGGAAGTTACGGTCGCTGATATATCGTTCCGTCAGCTTTACACAAGCATCCAGCGCCTCGTCCGTATAAATAACATTGTGATGTTCTTCATAACGGGGCTTGATATTTTTCAGAATCTGCAATGTCTCTTCTGCTGTTGTCGGGTCGACAATCACTTTCTGGAAACGACGTTCCAAAGCACCGTCTTTCTCGATGTTTTTACGATATTCATCCAGTGTCGTAGCACCGATACATTGTATTTCACCACGTGCCAGCGCCGGTTTCAGCATATTGGCAGCGTCCATAGAACCGGAAGCCGATCCTGCTCCGACAATGGTATGTATTTCATCGATAAACAGGATGATGTTCGGATTCTTTGAAAGTTCGTTCAAAATTGCTTTGATACGTTCTTCAAACTGTCCGCGGTATTTTGTTCCGGCCACGATAGAGGCCATATCCAGACTGATCACCCGCTTGTCGAACAACACACGTGATACTTTACGCTGGATAATGCGCAGGGCAAGTCCTTCTACAATAGCAGATTTACCCACACCCGGTTCACCGATCAGTACCGGATTGTTCTTTTTACGCCGGCTTAAAATCTGTGCCAGGCGTTCAATCTCTTTCTCACGACCAACAATCGGGTCCAGGCGGTTTTCGGCAGCGGCACGTGTCATATCCGTACCGAAGTTGTCCAATACCGGAGTATCGTTCGGTGACTTGGGCTGTGCGGCACCGGTACCTGAAGAGGAGCGGGGGGATTCCTTACGTGAAGAGAAATCTTCTTCTTCATCGTCCTCGTCATCCGTATAACCGTCACTGATTTCGTCTATCTCTTCCAGTTCTTCCATACGGTTCATGTTTGTTCCGTTTGCCAGATCGTTATATACGTTACGGTAGTTTATACCGGCTTCACCCAATACTTTGGCGGCAACATTGAACTCTTCTTTCAGAATAGCAAGAAGCAGATGTTCCGTACCCGTCTCGTCAGCTTTAAACAAACGTGACTCCAGCATACTCATGCGCAATACGCGTTCAGTTGTTTTACTGATGGCTATATCGTGTAATTCGGACTCTTCAGTTTCAAATGTATTTTTGATCTCCTGCTCAATCCTCTTCTTTATATCGAATACGTCGGCATGCAAATCATGCAGCAACTGCATGGCTTTGCCATCACCGTCGCGGATGATACCAAGCATTAAGTGTTCCGGCCCGATATAACTGTTCTGAAGCCTGGCGGCTTCTTCGCGGCTATATTCTATAACGTCGATCAGCCTTTTCGAATAATTATTTTTCATATTATATGAATCCTTATCTATTATAATAATGTACTGTGAATGCAAAATTAATAAACTCTCTATATATACCTAACAAATTTCATGCCATTATTCCTTAAGACCCCCCCAATATTTCTGAATAATAAAATTTCAGCGTAAAAACTTTCGTGATAATGGGAAAAGCGTTACCTTAGTGCACTTTTTAAAAGGTGAGATATTGAGTGTAATTAATATAAAACTAAATGGTTGATCAAGACAGAATTATTAAGATTAACATCGAGGAGGAAATGAAATCGGCATACATAGACTATTCAATGTCTGTTATTGTTTCGCGCGCCCTTCCGGATGTTAGGGATGGTTTTAAACCGGTTCATCGTCGTATTTTGTTTGGAATGAATGAATTGGGTAATACATCCGACAAACCTTATAAAAAATCTGCGAGAATTGTTGGTGAAGTTTTAGGTAAATATCATCCACATGGCGACTCGTCCGTCTATTTCGCAATGGTTCGTATGGCACAAACATGGTCGATGCGTTATACGTTGGTCGATGGACAGGGAAACTTCGGTTCAGTGGACGGTGACAGTCCTGCCGCTATGCGTTACACGGAGGCAAGATTAAGTAAACTTGCCGAGGAAATGCTCCGGGATATCGAGAAGGATACGGTAGATTTTCAGTTGAACTTCGATGACACACTGAAAGAACCGACTGTATTGCCGACCCGTATTCCTAACCTGCTGGTAAATGGTGGTTCTGGTATCGCAGTTGGTATGGCAACCAATATGCCGACACACAATTTGAGTGAAGTACTCGACGGATGTATTGCCTATATCGACGCTCGCGGAGATATTGATGTAGAAGGATTGATGCAATACATCAAAGCGCCCGACTTCCCGACTGGTGCTACAATTTACGGATATGCCGGTGTAAAAGAAGCATTCGAAACCGGTAGAGGACGTATCATTCTTCGTGGTAAAGCAGAAATTGAAGTAGAAAATAATCACGAAAAGATTATTATCACTGAAATCCCTTACCTTGTTAATAAGGCAGAACTGATCAAGTATATAGCCGACCTGGTTAATGACAAGCGTATTGAGGGTATTTCTAATGTAAACGATGAGTCAGACCGTAACGGTATGCGTATCGTCGTCGACGTGAAACGTGATGCCAATTCAGGCGTTGTACTGAATAAATTATATAAGCTGACTGCCCTGCAATCTTCTTTCAGTGTAAACAATATCGCTTTGGTTAACGGTCGTCCGAGACAGTTAAACCTGAAGGATATGATCAAGGCTTTTATTGAACATCGCCATGAAGTTGTTATCCGTCGTACCCGTTTCGAACTGAAGAAGGCCGAAGAAAGAGCGCATATCCTGGAAGGTTTGATCATTGCTTCTGATAATATCGACGAAGTAATTGCTATCATCAAATCATCCAAGAGCCCGAACGAAGCCATCGAACGTTTAATGGAACGTTTCTCTTTATCGGATGTTCAGGCACGTGCAATCGTTGAAATGAGACTTCGTCAGTTAACCGGACTGGAACAGGACAAACTGCGTGCAGAATACGAAGAAATTGAAAAGTTGATCGCCCGTTTGAAAGAGATTCTTGAAAATGAAGATGTTCGTATGGACGTTATCAAAGGAGAATTACAAGAAGTAAAAGATAAGTTCGGCGACGAACGTAAAACAGATATCGTATATGCTTCCGAAGAACTGAATCCCGAAGATTTCTATGCCGATGATGAGATGATCATCACTATTTCCCACATGGGATACATCAAACGTACGCCGCTGAGTGAATTCCGTGCACAAGGACGCGGCGGAGTAGGAGCGAAAGGCTCGGTAACACGCGACGAAGACTTCGTGGAATATATCTATCCGGCTTCTATGCATGCCACTTTGTTGATCTTTACAGCAAAAGGCAAGTGCTACTGGCTGAAAGTATATGAAATTCCGGAAGGAGCTAAGAATGCAAAGGGTAGAGCCATCCAGAACTTATTGAACATTGAAGCGGATGATAAAGTAAACGCCTTTATCCGCGTGAAGAAGCTGACTACCGACACTGAATTTATCAATTCACATTATCTGTTGTTCTGTACCAAGAAGGGTGTTATCAAGAAAACATTGCTTGAAGCATACTCACGTCCGCGTCAGAATGGCGTAAATGCGATCACATTGCGTGAAGACGACGGCCTGATCGAAGTATGTATGACCAACGGAGACAACGAAGTACTGATTGCTAACCGTAACGGACGGGCTATTCGTTTCCACGAAAGTGCGGTTCGCGTCATGGGACGTACTGCTTCCGGCGTTAGAGGTATGACATTGGATAATGATCCTTCCGACGAAGTGGTAGGTATGGTATGTATCAAGAATAAGGAAACCGATACTGTACTGGTTGTATCTGAACAGGGTTACGGAAAACGTTCGAATGTGGAAGATTACCGAATGACTAACCGTGGCGGTAAAGGTGTCAAGACGATCAACATTACTGATAAAACAGGTAAACTGGTTGCCATCAAGAATGTGACAGAGGAAAATGACATCATGATCATTAACAAGTCAGGTATCGCTATCCGTATGAAAGTAACAGATCTGAACGTCATCGGCCGTGCAACTCAAGGTGTTCGCCTGATCAACCTGGGTAAACGTAATGATGAAATAGCCTCGGTATGTAAGGTATTGTCCGAACCGGATGAGCAGGTAGATGAAGAAAGCGCTGAACTGGATGCTCAGAATGAAAATAATGAAGAATTAACCGGTTTTGATGGATCTGAAGATATCGCAAATGATACTGAAGAGACAACAAATGAATAATTTAAACAAATAGAAATATTAATCTCAAATTACTATCACAATGAAACGATTATTATTAACAGTTGCACTATGTGTTGCAGCATCATCTGCCTCTTTCGCTCAAAAGAAAGCCGTTAAGGAGGCGCAAGGAATAGCAAAAGGAGACAAGGCAGACTTCACTGAAGCAAGAGCCTTAATCAAAGGTGCTTTGGAAAATCCTGAAACAAAGGATGACGCCCAGGCATGGTATGTTGCAGGTTTTATCGAAGACCAGCAGTTCAGTGCTGAAAGAACAAAACAGATTTTAGGACAACAGCCGAATGAACCAGTTATGTACGAAGCATTAGGTGCTATCCTTCCTTATTTCAAGAAGGCTTACGAACTGGATCAGCTTCCTAACGAAAAAGGTAAAATCAAACCTAAATATTCTAAAGACATTAAGAGTATTTTAGGTGCTGACCATGTATATTTCTTTAACGGTGGTGCTTACTATTTCGATCAGAAGGATTATAAGAAGGCTTATGACTTCTTCAACCAGTATCTGGAAATCTCTGAACTGCCTATGTTCGAAGGAACTCAGACTGCTGAAAAAGATTCTACTTTCATGACTGTTCAGTTCTATGCAGCTGTTGCAGCTACTCAATTGCAGGATTCTCCTATAGCAATCAAAGCTCTGGAACGTGCAAAAAGTTCAGATTTCAGACTGAATGATGTTTACCAGTATTTGTCTTACGAATACAAACAGGCTGGTGACAGTGTAAACTATGTTAAGACTCTTGAAGAAGGTTATGCAAAATTCCCCAATGAAGAGTTCTTCCTGATGAGTTTAATTGACGCTTACATCCAGTCAAGTCAAAACGAAAAAGCAATAAGTTATCTGAATACTGCAATTGCACAGAAACCTTCTGATAGTCAGCTGTATCATGCATTAGGAATTGTTTACGAAACAGGTATTAAAGATTATGCAAAAGCAGAAGAAACATTCAAGAAAGCTTTAGAAGTCAATCCGGAAAGTGTTGAATCGATGTCTGCTTTGGGACGTATATATTACAACCAGGCTGTAAACAAACAGGGTGAAGCTAACATGATCAATGATAGCAAGAAATATCAGGAAGAATTAACTATTGCAAAAGATCTTTTCAAACAAGCTCTTCCTTATTTCCAGAAAGCTCACGAAATGAAACCTAGCGAATCAGAATATATGGTTGCTTTAAGAGGTATCTATTATAATCTGAACATGGGTCCGGAACTGGAAGCTATCGAAGCTGAAATGAACAAATAATAATCATTTCATTATATATAAAAATAGCCGTCTCTGTTGAGATGGCTATTTTTATATTTATACTCGGGATCAGCTATTTTCTATCAGTAGTGATACAGCCCTTTACAGATAAGGGATAATCGTTATATAAATACCTGTAATAATTGCAGACGTAATAACACCTGAAATATTAGCACCTAACGCATCACCTAAAATGAAAGAGTCCGGGTTCTCTTTACTTACCAGCTTCTGTGCTACTTTAGCAGTAGTAGGAACACAACTGACAGCAGCAATACCGATTACCGGGTTATAATTTCCGCGTTTAATGAAATACATGATATATCCGCCAATGATACCTCCGATACCAGACAATAACAATGCAGTAATTCCTAATACCAATAATTTCAAGATCTTGGGATCAAGTAACAACTTAGCATCACACAATACACCCAATAACAGCCCCAGCATGAAAGTCGAACCATACAATAACGGACCACTGACAAAATCATAAATATGCTTCATGCCTGATTCGCGAACGGCAACACCCAGGAACAATGAAAAGAAAAGGGGAGAGGCCACCGGGAATAAAAAGCATAAAACAGCACACAAAATAACAGAAAAAGCCAGTTTAACTTTAGCATCGTAGTTTTTGGGTGGTTTTGTAGTGGTCATTTTTATGGCACGCAAACGCTGCGGGATCAGGAGTTTGACCAGATAAGGATATCCTCCGTAGGTCAGTCCCAGATATAAATAAGCAACAACAGTAATAGGAACAAATAAATGTTTGGCCAGGATCAGGGATGTAAACAAAACCATCGGACCATCTGCACCGCCAACCATCGCAACAGAAGCGCTCTCACTTAAAGACAAACCAAAAGCGCTGGCAATAGGTAACGTCAGAAAAGTTCCCAGTTCCGCACAAAGAGCCAGGAAAAGACTGGCAAAAGGCTTCTGAAGCAGAAAGCCCACATCCAATAATGTTCCAATTCCCATAAACACAAAACAGGCAATCAAGCCATTACTGAAAGTCAGCGTATATACGGGTTGAAGAAAATCAATCTGCATTGTATTCATCAACTCGTCTGTATCTGAAAGCATAGGATCCAGGAATAAATTACCTAATACACCTTCCGGCATGATTAAAGTACCACAATTGATTGCAACCATTCCTAATCCCATCGGGATCATAACCATCGGCTCCAGGACTCCTTTCCAACCTAAATAAACGAGTAGGCCGCCAAGTGTAATCAAAAAAACACGCGCAACAGCCAGTATCCATCCACCGGCAACCATTGTTCCAAAGCCTTGGAACAAACTAAAAAAATCAACATTTTCCATATCTGTTTTTATTTTTCGATAGAAGGATTCTCCTTTTTGTTTGTATTGTTCTTTCTCATTAGCTGTTCCTCTTTTTTGAGGTACATAATGCGAGTATCCTGTGGATAATAATAATCCATCAGATCCAAATGAGAAGCGCCATGACTTACGCCATGATAATATCCGGACGGTTTTATGTGGAGAAGATCGCTGTTTACACCACGACGGAATTCTTCGCGTTCGTCATCAGTCACATCTTCTTCATTATTTACCACATCCAGCCCTAATATTTCACCAATTTTGGCACGCAATTTATTTAGTTTGCCGAATTGCATCAGTTCATCACTGTGAGAATGGTGAAATTCCAGGGAGTCGGCCCAAACAGCAATAAGCTTGATTACACCGGCAACAACAAAACCGATAATGAAGGTCAGAGCCATCATTTCAAGGGTTGAAAGTAATAGACTTAACATAATTATTTAATTTAAAATCCAATATAATACCTTATTAGGTACATGATTAGTCATTATCTGCCAATTCACGTGCAGACAATAAAAAAGAATAAAAAGAAAGATGTTAAACTAAATAATTATTTTCCGCAGTACGTAGACCCAATGGCCTGATCGTATACGAAGAGTGGAGAATTTTACTGATTGTGATATTAAAAATGTTTCAGATACTTTATTCAGAATATTTTGTTCCTTCTGAAGAAACAACTCCAAAAGACGGGTAGTCACTTTAAACGGACGTTCGCATCGGGTTGGCAACACCTGGCTACGAGTAGTAAGACAATAGACTGAATGATAGCTTTGACTTAAATCATAATTCTTTAACTCGTCCTGGAATGGATGTTTTTCCTTACTGCAGACAAAAGTCGTTTTCGCAGGAGACAAAATATTTTCATCTTCAGTCTTTATCTGCATATTCAAAAGAAGCAGAAACAGAAACGATACTATCAACAATACTTTTTTCATCGCGGTGCGAAGTTAGAATAGTTATTTAACATACAACATAATTTTGTCAATAAAAGTTGAAAATAATTTGCGTGGGATAGTCCCAGGATAACTTCTTATAACTCTATTAAACATAATCGTAATTATAAGAAATAGTAACAGAAAGATATCAGGAGCTATTCAGGCATAAAAAATCC
>ERZ1673695.323-NODE-323-length-80028-cov-33.193840_pt1 | contig 80028 bp, 66 predicted proteins | sample MGYA00580225_ERZ1673695 | MGnify/ENA primary metagenome ERZ1673695 (study PRJEB41218, sample SAMN15661739) | gut metagenome | host: Homo sapiens | place: Canada: London | collected 2015-08-20/2019-03-30 | study: EMG produced TPA metagenomics assembly of... | reverse complement strand
TTAATCTATTTGTAGTCAATTAAATACCTTCAGACTACATCAAATATACGAAAAATTCAATTTTAAATGGTCATCTTATCAACAAAGAGTTTACAATCTTTTTATCTGCGGAACAGAAGTCATAATCCATCAAATCCCGGATCGTACATTCCTCCAAACTTTCACCCGGTTCCTACTTTCCTTCGGAAAATTCCCACAACAGACCACAATTCTTATGATGCAGACGCTGGCAAATTAGTAGTTCTCCTTGTTTGTTACAAATAATTGCTGCTGTTACTTCTATCATTATAGACTTGGCTTTAAATTAAAACCGTTTTCATCTATTTTTAAGATCCTCTCAAAAAAGAATTTACTAATCAATGATTGAGGGCAATCTCTATGTCTACTATATTTTTCTAATGACCATCCCTTATTTAAAGCACGCTCACCCAGGCTTTGCATTTGAGTGATTATTGAATTTGCGGCATGCTTACTAGAGATGTTATGCTCTTCTTTATATCTAAGTGCCTTACTCGTCGAGTTATAAATAATATAATAAATCTGTGAGACCGAATAGTTATTAAGAAGATCATTTATAACAGAAACGGTTTTCTCACCAACTGTATAATATATACTGAACAACTTCATAATATTATATTGGAGATACTGTATACTTTCATGAAGAGCTATTTTTCTCCATAACATTACAGCGTCATCTTTATTAAATTCCAAATCAGGATTAATGATTGAATCGATTAAAGAAACTCTATCCAAAGTTGATGATTTAAGATTCAAGTACCAAGAGACATCGTATACATCAAACATAAATTGTTCCTTTTCTATATTTACATCATGAATATATCTCAATTCAACATTTGGATGTATCTTTATTATTCTTTTTGTTTTTAATTCTATTATAATTTCATCCCTGAATTCAGAAGTTGGAGCAATTAGATTCGTAAAGTTTCGTATTGCTTTTATATAACTATAATCTTCAGAAATACCTTCCCGCAAAAAAGCGCCCAAATAAACTTTCTGCACAAATGTCAATGCATCAAAATCAACTGCATCGTCTTCATGTATTTCTAACAGGCTTCTGACAAATAACTCCTTTTGATGTTCATCAAACTCTCTTTTTTCTTTTTCAAGCAACTCCATTTGATGTCGTTTCTCCTGACAATATTCACAAGAACAGTCTTCATCATTAGATGAATGGCTACAATTAGTGCATATATATTTATATGTCTGTGACAAATTTCTCGATAAATATTTCAAAATCAATCTTCCTCCACAACATTCACAAACATCATCAGTTTGCTTTTCTTCAAATGGCAAAATACTCGCAAACTTGTGAGAGGTAACATTTATATGATACTCTTTTATTAACTTTGATATATTTGCCTTCTGATAATACTTATTAAGCAAATCCTCTATTTGCTCATCTGATAAGTGTGCTAATTTGTCTGATCTAAAGCGGTCCATTATACATAAATATTAAATTTAACATTGTAAACAAGAAGGTGTTAGGCAGGGAATAATCTCTCTCAACAGATTCTGATAATCACAAATATATACAAAAATCCACAGATCAACACCGTTCAACGCTTTAAATTCATACAGCGTATTAAATTTAAAGTCTAAATGCACTTATATCAAGATTTTATACATTTCATATATTAATTAGATAAGATTATTTCAGCTACAAATTAATTGTATCTTTGTATGTACACTATATCAGAAGAACAAATGAAACATCTCCTCAACATCATCACCCTCACACGTATCCCTTTATCAACCTCCCCGTTATTTTCTTGTCATAATCATCCTGTATTTATCATTCTCTATTTGCTTTGCGGATTTAGTGATATACTTGATGGCTACATGGCCCGTAAGATGAACGTACAAAGTACGCTGGGAACCAAGTTGGATTCTATTGCTGATATTTTTATGTATGGAGTGATTATTACGGTTCTGATTATTTGGGAGCGATGGGGATTGATTAGTTTTATTCCTGTACTGACTATTATCTGCCTGACCAGATGTATCAATATCATAACAGGATATTTAAAATTTCGTCAACTGGTCATGATCCATACACTGGCGAATAAAATCAGCGGGTTACTCGTTTTTCTGATTCCTATTCTATACGTTATGACCGGAAATATCAAAACTATTTGGCCGATAGCTATATTCGCATTACTGACTTCCCTTGAAGAGGCAGTCATTATTATCCGGATGAAAAAACCGGAATTAAGCAGGAAGAGTTTATTTTTCAATTAGAATAAATAGTATATTTGAACCATTAAATTCAACATCATGAAAATTATATCAATACGAGAGAATCCGACCTATAAAGATATCGCTATCAACTATTTTCAAAGCAAATGGCCTTCCGTATACCCTGTGCTTTATGAAGATTCTATTAATCACAGTATAGATTCTCCGAATCCACTCCCTCAATGGTATTTATTGGAAAAGGATAATGAAATAATTGGTTGCGCCGGGCTGATCACCAATGATTTTATCAGCCGGATGGATTTGTATCCGTGGGTTTGTGCCGTATATATAGATGAAAACCACCGGGGACATTTTTACAGTACGCTTTTATTGGAGAAAGCCAAAGAAGATACGATTAAAGCCGGTTTTAGCAGATTATACCTCAGTACGGAACATATCGGATTCTATGAAAAGCTGGGATTCAAATATATAGGTCAAGGTTACCATCCTTGGGAAGACGAATCACGCATCTATGAAATAGAGGTAAAAACATAATTCTACCGAATAACAATGATTATACTGAAACTTTTTCAGCATAAGTCATGCTTTGATTTTGAATAAATACATATATTTGCTTCTAATAAAAAATTATGTTTATGAGAAGCACGTATTTTATCATCACCCTCGCGATTTGCTTCTGCATGTCTCTCCATGCGGAAAACAAAGCAAATAATTACATGAAACAGGCTCAAAGTAGCCTGGAACAAAAGGACTTTACCAAAGCCCGTTATCTTTTTCTGCAAGCTTACAAAGCCTTCTCGAACGAAGGAGACTATACACAAGCCATCGATTGCGGAACAAAAGCGACGTACCTGTACTATCGCGAAAACTATTATCAGGAAGCATTCGAGCTTTGCAGGCAAATGACGCAGTTTCTTTTAACCGAAGAACAGAAAGCGCAAAAGACCTTCTACGACCAACGTTTCCAATTGACAAAAGAACGGTTGCAGATGTACATAAAACTCAAAAACGCGGCACAGGCACAGCTTCAACTCAACACGTTAGATAATCTGGTAAGCCAGGCAGGCAGCGAAAAACTCGCTGAAGACTTTTTATATACCCAGGCAAGTTATTATTATACATTCGGACAAAACGAACAGGGAGATGCCAGCTTCAGCAAACTCATCAACCAATATAAGGATAAAAAAGAGTACGACAAGGTAAGCGAATGTTACAAGCACCTGATCACAATAGCCCGCTCAGCCAATAACGCCCCGTTAATGGAACGTACTTACGAAAAATATATCGTCTGGACCGATTCCGTTAAAGCGCTTAATGCACAGGATGAACTGGGAGCATTGCAGTTAAAGTATGACGACAGCCTGAAAACTATACAGGAAAAAGACGACAAACTATCAGGCAAACAATACATGATAGTAGGTCTTTGCACACTGGTTGTCATTCTTATCGCCGGATTGCTTTTCGTAGCATTCCTGTTATTACGCTTCATTGTGCTCAACAAAAAGCTGAAAAACATCATCCAGACAACCAACGAGCACAGCGAACAGCAAACCAAATTTATCCAAAGCATATCGGAGCAAATGAAACCGACTCTCGATAAGCTCAATGTATCGGCAGAAGAATTACGAGCCGAAGCAATTCTGACACGTGTAAATGCCTTGAAGCAATTCAGTGTAAACATCCAGGAATTATCTTCTCTTGAAAGTTCTTTAATGGAACCGTACGAAGTACAATCGTTCAATATGGGTAGTTTCTGCAAAAAAACGATGGATAAGGTAAAAGATAAAATCCATCCGGATGTAGAAGTAATTGTTGATGCCCCTCAACTGGAAGTAAAAACAAACGCAGAACAACTGGAACGTATTTTATTACATCTGTTGAATAATGCAGCTTCACATACGACTTCCGGTAAAATATGGCTGGAATTCAAGAGAAAGGGAGCACACCTTTGCCACATCATCGTTACAGATAACGGAACAGGTATTCCCGACGAATTAAAAGAAAACCTCTTCAAACCATTCAGCGAAGTCAAAGATTTGGCAGAAGGAGACGGACTAGGCCTACCTATCTGTGCCCTGATCGCCAACAAACTGAACGGCAGCCTTTCAATTGATATGGATTATAAAAAGGGATGCCGGTTTATTCTGGTATTACAGATATAAAGGAAACTGTTCACTATTTACGAAAAACTCATTTAATAAAAGTCTTCCGATATTCCCGGAAGACTTTTTTATTTGCCGCCTCCCCCGTAAGAAGATATTCAAAACCCAGCTTCTCACAAACCCTGACGGATGCCATATTCTGATCGTACATACGGGCAATAAGTTCCGTACAACCCAATCGGCTAAAAGCATAGTCGATCAAACCCTGACATACTTCCGTTCCATATCCTTTATTCCAATACGCTTGATCGATAATGTAACCAACCTCCATTTTCCCAGGATCTGAAAATGAGTTGAACAGTCCGGCTTCACCTATAATATTGTTTTCTCCCCTCATCTTAACAACAAACACACCATATCCTTCCGGGTATCCAGTTTCATTCGTTGCCTTATAACGAGCTTTTAATTCCTGCAAAGTCCAGTCATACCTGCCGGACTGGATGTATTTCATATTTTCTTCCTGAGTATAGATAGCTAAAAGAGCCTTCAGTTCCTCTTCTATGGTAATTTCCTTTATTACCAGTCTTTCCGTTTCAAAATGGATCATACGATTATAGTTATCAAGAAAAACATCAGTACCTAATGCAAGAAGACGTTGGTTTTCAATAAAGTTCTGTCCATATTTGAGCCATCGTTTGGTAAATGACTTAAATTTACTGCATGGAAAAATCCGGCATTGGAAACAATGGGTAATACCTTTTTCCTTACAACACAAATGAAATGTTTTGCACCGTTCACATTTATCTGAATATTCGGCACCCTTGCAAGGTTTCTTTATCCGCGTATAGTTTGGGCAGCCTCCACAAAAGACACCGCAAGCCGGAACTCTCCCATTGTAAATAATATCAATCATACAAAGATTTCATTTTATTTCTAACAAAGATAAACAAAATACAGGGTTTACATTATCAAAATGATAGTTATTTCAAACTATTAAAAGAAACAGCTCCTTTCATTTTACAACCAAACAACCGTCCATTGATTTCATATTAACATTAAAACAGCTACTATCATGTCAAATAGAAACCAACCGCTCTAATAAACAAAAAAAACGTCAGTATTTAACACAGGCATACATATCATTATGCAAGAAACAAACTATATTTGTCGAACAATTTGACAACAAAATAGGTATTAAGCAAACATAAGGTCAACAAACAATGAAAGAACAGATCTATTTGAACAGAAAGCAGGGATTATACGATCCTGCGAATGAACATGACGCGTGTGGAGTCGGAATGTTGGTTAACATTCACGGAGGAAAGTCGCACGACATTGTAGAGTCAGCCCTTAAAGTATTGGAAAATATGCGTCACCGGGGTGCAGAAGGTGCCGACAACAAGACTGGTGACGGTGCTGGTATCTTACTCCAGATCCCTCACGAATTTATTTTGTTGCAAGGGATTCCCGTTCCTGAAAAGGGAAAATACGGGACAGGTCTGGTCTTTCTTCCCAAAGACGAAGCACAACGCTCTGCCATCCTCAGTATTATGATCGAGGAGATTGAAAAGGAAGGTCTTACCCTGATGCATCTGCGGAAAGTTCCTGTGAACAGTGATATACTGGGAAAAGACGCACTGGCAACAGAACCGGATATCAAACAAATTTTTGTCACCGGTTGCGATAATCAGCAGGAACTGGAATTGAAGTTGTACGTGATACGTAAACGCATAGAAAACAAGGTAGCAGCTTCTGACCTGGCGGCAAAGAATGACTTCTATGTAGCGTCTTTATCTACCAGGAATATTGTATATAAAGGAATGCTGGAATCCATGCAGCTCCGTCATTACTTCCCTGACCTGACAAATAACTACTTTACAAGCGGGTTGGCATTGGTTCACTCCCGCTTCAGTACGAACACATTTCCGACCTGGAGCCTGGCACAACCTTTCCGCCTGCTGGCTCATAACGGAGAGATCAATACGATCCGCGGGAATCGGGGATGGATGGAAGCGCGTGAAAGCGTACTCACCTCTCCTACCATCGGCAACATTGAGAGTATCCGTCCGATCATTCAGCCGGGGATGAGCGATAGCGCTTCGCTGGATAATGTGCTGGAGTTTCTGGTGGCATCAGGGTTGAGCCTGCCGCATGCCATGGCGATGCTCGTTCCCGAAAGTTCGAATGAAAAGAATCCGATATCGGAAGACCTGAAAGCGTTCTATGAATATCATTCCATATTGATGGAGCCCTGGGACGGTCCGGCAGCCCTGCTCTTCAGCGACGGACGGTTTGCCGGCGGAATGCTCGACCGCAACGGTCTACGTCCGGCTCGTTATCTGATCACTAAAAACGATATGATGCTGGTAGCTTCCGAGGTCGGCGTTATGGATTTTGAAGCGAATGAGATCAAAGAAAAGGGACGCCTGCAACCGGGAAAAATATTAATGGTCGATACAGAAAAAGGGGAAATCTATTATGACGGCGAACTAAAAAAACAACTTGCTGAAGCCAAACCGTATAAGACATGGCTGGCAAATAACCGCGTGGAACTGGACGAACTGAAATCCGGACGCAAAGTTCCGCATACGGTAGACAACTACGACAAATTACTGCGTACTTTCGGTTACAGTCGTGAAGACATAGAAAAGATCATTGTCCCGATGTGCACCGGAGGCACCGAACCCGTCGGTTCCATGGGTAACGACACACCGTTGGCTGTCCTCTCCGACCGTCCGCAGTTATTATACAACTATTTCCGCCAGCAGTTCGCACAAGTGACTAATCCGCCAATCGACCCGATCCGCGAAGAACTGGTGATGAGCCTGGAAGAATATATCGGCGCGGTAGGTAACAATATTTTGGTGCCTAGCGAAAGCCATTGCAAGATGGTACGGTTGAATCATCCGATCCTGACCAACACACAACTGGACTTGCTGTGCAATATCCGGTACAAAGGTTTCAACGCCATCAAACTCCCGATGCTGTTTGAAGCAGCCAAAGGACGTGAAGGTCTGAAGTCGGCCCTCGACGAACTATGCAAAAAAGCGGAACAATCCGTTACCGATGGAGTGAATTACATCATCCTGAGTGATAAAAATGTCGATGAAAAGCTGGCACCGATCCCTTCCCTCCTCGCCGTCAGCGCAGTTCATCACCATCTGATCTCCGTACAGAAACGGGTACAAACAGCCCTGGTTGTTGAAACGGGTGAGATGCGTGAAGTAATGCATGCCGCATTGTTGTTGGGATACGGGGCGAGCGCCATCAATCCTTATATGGTCTTTGCCATCCTGAAAGAACTGGAAGACAAACATGAAATACAATTAAACTATGAAACGGCCCGTAAGAATTATGTAAAATCCATCTGTAAAGGACTGTTTAAAGTCATGAGCAAAATGGGGATCAGTACTATCCGCAGTTACCGGGGAGCCAAATTGTTCGAAGCAGTCGGCCTGGATGCGGAACTGGCACGCACTTATTTCGGCGGTACGACCAGCAACGTCGGTGGCATCCGCCTGGACGAGATTGCACGCGATTCGATCGCTATGCACCACCAGGCATTCGACCAACCGGTAGACGACATGTTGGAACACAAAGGTATTTACAGTTTCCGGAAAGACGGTGAGAAACATGCCTGGAACCCGGAAACCATCTCTACCCTGCAACTGGCAACCCGTTTGGGAAGTTACAAGAAATTCAAGGAATATTCGCGAATGGTGGACGAAAAGGAATCTCCCATCTTCCTCCGTGACTTCCTGACTTTCAAAAAACAAAAATCCATCCCGATCGAACAGGTGGAACCGGCGGAAGAAATCATGAAACGGTTCGTTACCGGTGCCATGAGCTTCGGTTCGATCAGCAAGGAAGCACATGAAACGATGGCGATGGCCATGAACAAGATACACGGCCGGAGCAATACCGGAGAAGGTGGCGAAGATCCTGCCCGGTTCACTCCGCGCGAAGATGGTTTATCTCTCCGCTCTTCCATCAAACAGGTGGCATCGGGACGTTTCGGCGTAACAACGGAATACCTGGTAAATGCAGATGAGATACAAATCAAGGTCGCCCAGGGAGCCAAGCCGGGAGAAGGCGGGCAGTTGCCGGGGTACAAGGTGAACGACATCATTGCAAAGACACGTCATTCCATTCCGGGCATCTCGTTGATCTCTCCTCCTCCTCACCATGATATTTATTCGATCGAAGATCTGGCACAACTGATCTTCGACCTTAAAAATGTCAATCCGAAAGCGGAGATCAGCGTCAAGCTGGTTTCGGAAAGCGGCGTCGGAACCATCGCGGCAGGTGTAGCCAAAGCGAAAGCAGACCGCATCGTCATCTCCGGAGCCGAAGGCGGAACAGGTGCTTCGCCGGTCAGCTCGATCCGTTATGCCGGACTGCCGCCTGAACTGGGATTGTCGGAAACACAACAGACACTGGTCATGAACAGCCTGCGCGGACAGGTCCGCCTGCAAACAGACGGACAATTGAAAACCGGACGCGACATCGTGCTGATGGCCCTGTTGGGAGCCGAAGAGTTTGGCTTTGCCACCTCCGCACTGATCGTACTGGGGTGTGTGATGATGCGCAAATGCCATATGAATACCTGCCCGGTCGGTGTGGCGACACAGGATGAAGAGTTGCGCAAACGTTTCCACGGGCGCCATGAATATCTGGTGAATTTCTTCACCTTCCTGGCTGAAGAAGTTCGTGAACACTTAGCAGAGATGGGTTACAGCAAGCTGGATGATATTATCGGACGGACAGACCTCATTGTTGATAAACGAACTCATGGCACACAGATGACGCAGATCGAACAGATGGCCACAGATCAAAATTTAAAAAATCTGCGTAAATCCCCCCAATCTGTGTCATCTGCGTGCCATAAATATGATTTACTGGACTTCTCCCATCTGTTACACCTCCCGGAGCAGGCGGCTTATACACCTATCCATCATACGACAAACCAGGTGCATCAAATAGAGAACGTAAAGGATACGGATATCATTCTTCATGCTAAAGGAGCCATCGAGTTCCAGCAGGAAGTATCGTTGGATTATGCCATCGCCAATACCGACCGGAGCGTCGGAGCCATGCTTTCCGGCGAGATTGCCAAACGTTACGGGAATACCGGCCTGCCGGATCACACCCTGAACATCAAGTTCAAAGGCTCAGCCGGACAGAGTTTCGGCGCCTTCCTTGCCCACGGCGTTCATTTCCGCCTGGAAGGAGAAGCGAACGACTATCTGGGAAAAGGCCTTAGCGGTGGCCGCATCAGCTTGATGCCTCCGGTACGTTCCACCTTCGTTGCCGAAGATAATACCATCGCCGGTAATACATTATTATATGGGGCAACCAGCGGGGAAGTCTACATCAATGGCCGTGTCGGCGAACGCTTCTGTGTACGGAACAGCGGAGCTATCGCCGTTGTGGAAGGTGTCGGAGACCACTGTTGCGAATATATGACCGGAGGCCGCGTCGTTGTGCTCGGTCGGACGGGACGGAACTTTGCCGCCGGCATGAGCGGCGGTGTGGCTTATGTATGGAACAAGGCCGGCGATTTCGATTACTATTGCAATATGGAAATGGTCGAACTTTCCCTGATCGAAGACAGTGCCACCCGCAAGGAGCTGCATGAACTGATCCGCAAACATTATCATTATACAGGCAGCCACCTGGCCGGCAAAATGCTGGATAACTGGGACAAACAGGTAGACGAATTCATCCAGATCGTCCCGATCGAATACAAGAAAGTATTGCAGGAAGAACAGATGAAGAAGTTACAACAAAAGATCGCAGAGATGCAGCGGGATTATTAAATATCACTTTTCACTCTTAAAATCGAAACAACAATGGCAAATCCAAGAGCATTCCTCACCATACATAGACAAGAGGCAGGTTATCGGCCTGTCGAAGATCGTATCGACGATTTCAGCGAAGTAGAACAAACACTCAACAGCAGCGACCGCCGCCGCCAGGCATCCCGTTGCATGGATTGTGGCGTACCTTTCTGCCACTGGGCGTGCCCCATCGGCAACAAACAACCCGAATGGCAGGACTTCCTCTACAAAGGGCAATGGAAAGAGGCTTACCAGGTACTGGAACAGACCTGCGACTTTCCGGAATTCACCGGCCGCGTCTGTCCCGCCCTTTGCGAAAAAAGCTGTGTACTGAAACTAAGCTGCGACGAACCTGTCACCATCCGCGAAAACGAAGCCGCCATCGTCGAAGCCGCCTTCCGCGAAGGTTATATCCAACCACAACACCCCCGGCGCAATGGCAAACGCGTTGCCGTAGTCGGAAGCGGCCCCGCCGGGCTTACCGCAGCCAATCAACTGAACCGTAAAGGTTACGAAGTGACAGTCTTTGAAAAAGATGAATTACCGGGTGGCCTGCTCCGTTTCGGCATACCCAATTTCAAACTGGGGAAAAACATCATCGATCGCCGTATCCGCCTAATGGAGAAAGAAGGAATCAAATTCCGCGTAAACACGATGGTCGGCAAAGAAGTGACGGCCCGGGATATTGTCAAAGACTTCGATGCCGTCTGCATCGCCATCGGTTCGGAAATACCGCGCGACCTCCCGATCGAAGGCCGTAACCTGAAAGGCGTTCATTTCGCCCTTGAACTGCTGGGTCAACAGAACCGCCTCCTCGAAGGCATCGCCATCCCCCCTAAAAACATCATCAATTGCAAAGGCAAGAAAGTCCTGATAATCGGTGGCGGTGATACGGGCAGCGACTGCGTCGGAACAGCCAACCGTCATGGTGCCGCCAGCGTCACCCAGATCGAGATCATGCCCCAGCCGCCTGTCGGACACAATCCCGCAACTCCCTGGCCCATGTATCCGCAGGTACTGAAAACCAGCAGCAGTCACGAAGAAGGCTGCATCCGTCGTTGGAACCTGGCCTCCTGCCGCTTTATCGGCGATAAAAACATACTGAAAGGGGTGGAAGTGGAAGAAGTAGAATGGATACCGTCGGATAACGGAGGCCGTCCCGAAATGAAAATGACCGGAAAGAAAGAGATCATCGAAGCCGACCTGGTTTTCCTCGCCATGGGTTTCGTCCATCCCGAACAGGAAGGTCTTGTAAAAGAACTCTCCCTAGCTGTGGACGGACGTAAGAATATCTCCGTCGACAGTCAAAATCAAATCGCCGGCAGTAACCTCTTCGCTTGTGGCGATGCCGTCAGCGGAGCCAGTCTGGTCGTACGGGCAATGGCCTCGGGACGCAAGGCAGCAAAAGCAATTGACAAATATCTAACAAAATAAAACAACAGGATTATGTGTGGCATTACAGCAATCTTCAACATTCGTAAAGGAGCCTCCGCCCTCCGACAACAGGCGCTTGAAATGAGTAAACGTATCCGTCACCGCGGCCCGGACTGGAGCGGGATTTATCAGGGTAAAACCGCCATCCTCGCCCACGAACGTCTTTCCATCGTCGACCCGGCTTCCGGTGGCCAACCGCTGAAAAGCAGAGACGGTAAACTGATCCTTACCGTCAACGGTGAAATCTACAACCACCGTAAGATTCGTGAAGAATTGAAAGGAGAATATGAATTCATGACCGGCTCTGACTGCGAAGTCATCCTCGCCCTCTACCGCAAATACGGTACCGGTTGCGTGGAAAGGTTAAGCGGAATCTTTGCCTTCGCCCTCTACGACGAAGAAAACGACACCTATCTCATTGCCCGCGACCCGATCGGCGTCATACCTTTATATATGGGTTACGACGACCACGGACATCTTCTCGTCTCCTCCGAACTGAAAGGTCTGGAAGGCTTCGCCACCATCTACGACCAGTTCAAGCCCGGCCACTACTTTTACAGCAAAGATACGGACCTTACGAAATGGTACATCCGCGACTGGATGGATTACGAAAACGTGAAAGACAACCCCGCCAGCATAGAAGAACTCCATGACGCTCTCGAAGCTGCCGTGCAACGCCAGTTGATGAGCGACGTACCTTATGGCGTGCTCCTTTCCGGCGGCCTGGATTCGTCCATTACTTCCGCCATCGCCAAGAAATATGCTGCCAAGCGTATCGAGACCGGAGGTAAAGCCGATGCCTGGTGGCCGCAACTTCACTCTTTCGCCATCGGCTTGAAAGGTGCCCCCGACCTGATCGCCGCCCGCAAGGTAGCCGATGCGATCGGAACCGTCCACCACGAGATCAACTACACGATCCAGGAAGGTCTGGACGCCCTCCGCGACGTTATCTATTATATCGAGACCTACGATGTAACGACCGTACGTGCTTCTACCCCGATGTATCTCCTTTCCCGCGTCATCAAAAGCATGGGTATCAAAATGGTTTTGAGTGGCGAAGGAGCCGACGAAGTGTTCGGTGGCTATCTGTATTTCCACAAAGCACCGGATGCCAAGGCATTCCACGAAGAGACATTGCGTAAGATAAGCAAACTCTATCTATATGATTGTTTGCGTGCCAACAAAAGCCTCTGTGCCTGGGGTGTGGAAGGCCGTGTTCCCTTCCTCGACAAAGAATTTCTCGACGTTGCCATGCGCCTGAACCCGGCTGCCAAAATGTGTCCGGGCAAGACTGTCGAGAAGAAGATCCTCCGCGAAGCCTTTGCCGATATGCTGCCCGAAGAGATCGCCTGGCGTCAGAAAGAACAGTTCTCCGACGGCGTTGGCTACAGCTGGATCGATACATTGAAAAAGATCACTTCCGAACTGATCACCGACGAAGAGATGAAACAAGCCGCCGACCGTTTTCCGATCAATACGCCGCAAAACAAGGAAGAATATTATTACCGTACGATCTTTGAAGAGCACTTCCCGAGTGAGAGTGCCGCACGCAGCGTACCATCCGTCCCGAGCGTTGCCTGCTCGACAGCCGAAGCACTGGCCTGGGATGCTGCCTTCAGGAATATGAACGAACCGAGCGGACGTTCCATCAAAGGGGTACACGAAGCGGCTTATTAATGGATAAAACCGTATTGGGCAAAAAACAGATACAGTATTATTTCTCAATCGATTACAGTTTCCTCGTAGTTTCGTATTCAGGAAACTACAATTTCCTAGGCAGGGAACTCGCGTTTCCTAAGCAAGAAACTAGAGTTTCCTGCTTAGGAAATTATAAACAGATAGTTTGCCATCAAAAAATTCCTTCTGACAGTTACAAAAAATCTTCTCGAACCGGATTGAACGTGTCAATCAGAACACCGGCTTCCACACACTCGCAACCATGCAAAACTCCCGGTTTCATATAAACGCCATCCCCAGTCCGGATAACCTTGGTTTCCCCATCCGTCGTAAACTTAAAAACACCACTTGCCACATAGGTAACCTGCGTATGGGGATGCGTATGAGGCGCACCGACCGCTCCCGCTTCAAATTTCACTTTCACCATCATCAGATCACCATTATATCCCATGATCTGACGCTGCACACCTCCACCGAGATCCTGCCATCCTATTTCTTTTTCAAACTGAAAATTAGCACTTTCGTGATTCATAAATTCTTATCTATTAATTCCTGTTCAGGCTGTAAAGATAAATGATAATGTAGTTTTTTCAAATTTTCATAGGGTATCCGGTGCTTTTATACGTCAATTATTCGACATTCAGATACTTTGCTTAGTAATTACACATGAAAAACATTATAAATACTAAATTAATATTTTTACCAAATGAAATTAAGATTGATTGTATGTTGTCTGTTACTATCCATAGGTAGTATATGGGCCAAAGACGATGCACGTAAGGCTTCAGAAGCACTTATCAAAAGAGTTATTCCTGAAAAAGCATCCTCGTTCAAAGTGGAAATGTTTCAGCCGAAGGATGGAAAAGATTGTTTTGAAATTGAATCGAAAGGCAATAAGATCATATTACGCGGTAACAATGGAGTTTCTGTGGCCTCTGCTTTATACCATTATCTGAAATACTACTGTAACGCGCATATATCCTGGAACGGAGATAACCTGAATCTTCCGTCGCGCTTACCTGAAGTGCCGAAAAAAATAACCCGCCCCACAGCTTTCGACCACCGCGTTTATCTGAATTACTGTACAATCAGTTACACAATGGCCTGGTGGAACTGGGAACGTTGGCAACGTGAAATAGACTGGATGGCCATGCACGGTATCAATATGCCTTTGGCAGTGATCGGACAGGAAGCAGTCTGGCAAAACACCTTACGCCGTTTTAAAATGAATGACGATGAAATCCGTACCTTTTTAGTCGGTCCGGCTTTCCAGGCATGGCAATGGATGACAAACATCGAAACATACGGAGGCCCGTTACCTCAATCATGGATCGATTCTCATCAGGCACTCGGACAACAGATATTGGAACGTCAGCGTGAACTGGGAATGACACCGATCCTGCAAAGTTTTACAGGTTTTGTTCCCATCAAATTGAAAGAAAAATATCCGGACGCCCGCATCAAAGACAAAAACCGTTGGTGCAACGCATTCACAGCAACCGTTCAGTTAGATCCCCTCGACCCTTTATTCAAAGAAATGGGACAAGCCTTTCTGGAAGAACAACAGAAATTATACGGAACCAATCATATATATGCAGCCGATCCCTTCCATGAAGGAGCAGCTCCCAGCAACGAAAAGTCATATCTCGAAGCTGTTGGGAAAGTGATATGGGAAGTCGCATCCGGTTTCGATCCTGAAGCAATTATTGCCATGCAAACCTGGTCGTTACGTGAAGCTATTACACGCACATTCCCTCAGGACCGTTTGTTATTACTGGATTTAGGAGGCTGGAATGTAGAAAAATTCAATAGCTTCTGGAACTATCCGTATGTGGCCGGCGTACTGCATAACTATGGCGGACGTGTTTATATGGGTGGAAACCTGGCCTTATACGCTAAAAATGCACACGAACTGAAGCAAAGTCCCAAAGGAGGCAATATACAAGGCATCGGCCTCTTCCCGGAAGCAATCGAACACAACCCGGTCGTTTACGAACTGTCTACAGAAATAACCTGGATGCAGGATGCACCCGACCTGCAAAAATGGATTACCGATTATGCACGTGCCCGCTACGGAAAACTACCGGCCGGTGCAGAACAAGGTTGGAAAGTCTTACTGGAAACAGTCTATGGAAGTAAAGCCGGTAGATTACCCAGCACAGAAAGTGTCATGTGTGCCCGTCCGGCTTTAACCATCCAGAAAGTCGCCGCTAATGGAGATTTGAGTCGCCCTTATTCTACCGTTCGTTTATGGGATGCGGTCGATCATTTTCTTCAGGCTTCCAACGATCTGAAAAAAAGTGACACCTACCGTTATGACCTGGTGGATGTGATGCGCCAGTGTCTTTCCGACCTGTCTTTGCCTCTACAAAAACAGATAACAGAAGCCTATTTGACCGAAGATAACGAAAAGTTACAACAAGCCGGAGAACAGTTCCTGGCATTGATCGATGACTTCGACCGCCTGTTGGGTACCCGCTCTACTTTCCTGCTTGGCAAATGGATTAAAGAAGCACGCCAATGGGGAACGACTGAGGAAGAAAAAGATTTATATGAATGGAATGCCCGTACGTTGGTTACAGTATGGGGCCCAAATCATTCTTCCGCCCACCTGTTTGAATATTCAAACCGTCAATGGGCCGGCTTAATGAAAGGGTATTATAAACCACGTTGGGAGAAATTCATCAGCTACCTGAAAGCCCAGCCCAAAGGAGAATGGCGCTACGACGAACAATACATCCGCAAATCGCTGGCGGGCCGCCCCGCACTGGATGCCAGCGATTTCTATACCCGCTTAACCAAATGGGAATATGATTGGGCTTTTAACAAAGACGTTTATCCGGATACTCCGCAGGGAGACGAGATTGAAATCGTAAAAGAATTATATGCCAAATGGCTTCCTGTTATGAAACAGGCTAATAAATAAATCTGAGAACTTTTCGGATCTCACCGAAACTGACAGGTTTACAGAGATGCAATTCCGTTATTCGGATAATGACGATAACAGAATTGCATCTTTACATTACTTATAATCGTTAAAAACCATTTTAATAGAAGAATTAAAAGCGGTCGTTTTATTTGAGTTCTTGAAGAACTCGGGTTAAAACCACATCACATAACATTTTGTTTTTCAAACCATAAAACAAAAACTACTCAATAAGTTTATCCTGGATATTACTATATGTATAACTTTTATAATATAAGAATCCTTTTGATTAATGTCAGGTTTTTAACTACTTGTAATAAAAATACCTTATATTTGCATCATGTGGATGCAATAGTTCTTCAAGAACTACGCACTAGCTAAAAATCATATTCCCCCATTGCGATAGATAAAATGAAGGAAAAGGAGAAGGAGATAAGTTCCATTGATAGTTTGTTTTGGAGAATTGCTATAAAAGACGACGAGATAGCATTTCGTACTCTTTTTTTTCAATTTTTCTCTCCTTTATGTGTTTTTGCCCATAGATATGTTGACAGATGGGAGACTTGCGAAGACATTGTACAGGAAACTTTTTTCAAAATATGGAAAAACAGAAAGAATATAGAAATCAATACATCTAGCCGTAACTTTCTTATCACAAGTGTAAAAAACACCTGCATAGATTTCCTACGTAAACAGGAAACAGAACAAAACTGGCAGCAAAAAGAGATCGAGAATAATACTTCATGGTATACCTCCGGAGATATCTACTCAACGATTGAACTCGAACAGATGCTTTCGGCAGCACTTGCCAAACTTCCTGACAACATACGGATTGTTTTTGAAAAAAACAGATTCGAAGGTATGACATACACTGAGATCGCAGCCGAACATAATATTTCAGTCAAGACAGTAGAGGCCTATATGACAAAAGCGTTAAAACATCTGCGTGTTGAATTGAAAGATTACCTCCCACTTATAATCCTGTTACTCTGGTAATATAAAAACATTCTTTAACATAGGGTATCTTTTATGCCATACGTCTAATTTATAAAAGAACGAAAGTGGATATTCATACAGAACATATTATAGCATATCTTGAAGGACGTTTATCTAAAGAAGAAAAGAACGCTTTCGAGCAACAGCTACAATCCTCCCCCGACTTTAAAAAGGAAGTAGATGATATTCGTTTTATCTGGGAAACTACGGTAGAACTTAAACTGCATAAGCAAATAAACACCCGGCAGAACTGGGAAAAAGTCTCAAGACAAATCGCTATTGATAAGTACAAAAAGAAAATCCTAAGTTTTATCCGGACTTCAGCAGCAGTACTGCTGATCCCTGTTCTGATCGCGACCTATTCCCTGTTCAATACGCTGAAGGATTGGAACAACCTGCCGGTAGAACAAGTGGAATTGACAACGGCCTATGGTTTGATTTCCAAAATCACCCTTCCCGACGGATCCGAGGTATGGCTAAACTCCGGTTCCTCCATCTCCTACCCCAAACGTTTTACTGACAACAAAAGAAATATACAACTGACGGGGGAAGCATATTTTAAAGTAACTTCTGATAAATCGAACCGCTTCGATGTATTAACGCCCAATGGATTGAAAGTCAGTGCATACGGCACGGAATTCAATGTTAAGGCATATGAAGATGAAGATAAAATAGAGGCTACTTTAGCAAAAGGGCATATTGAAGTCACAGAAATAGGCCAGCCGGTTTCCAGGACTTTACGTCCGGGAGAACAGGTCGTATATTATAAAAATACCAGTAGAATGGAAGTTGACAAAGTAAATCTGGCTGTCGAAACTTCATGGAAAGACGGAAAAATGATATTCAGACGAGCTGACATGAATGAAATCGTACAACGACTCGCCCGCCATTTCAATGTCGATATTAAGCTGGAAGGTGAAGAATTGTATGACTATAACTATTCTGCTACTTTTACCACAGAGACACTAAGTGAAGTTTTACTCCTACTGGAAAAAACAGCACCTATAAAATGTACAGTGATAGAACCTAAACAAACAGATGATTTCACCTATTCACGACGCACTGTTATCATAAAAACGATAAAGTAACACACACCATCAAAGAAAAAAGAAAAAAAGTGGATTTTAACATAGGGTGTTTGCCCACACGTCACGTCTAATATAAAAATAAAAACAAATGTTATAAATGTTAACTTAAAAGAAGTATTATATGAGAACAGACACTTAAAGAAAAAGCAGGAAAACGCTGGTTACATTTTCCTGCTTCAATCAAACAAATTACCAATCCGAAAATCTCACCTGACGAATGGTAATCCCCAATTAAGTTATTTTCAAACCTAATTAAATTTGATAATGTGAAATTATGAAGAATTTATCAAACCTAGAAGGTTTTAAGTCTAATTTTGACTTATTACCAAAAATTCCAATGCGTATGAAACTCGCTGCATTCTGTTTAACCTGCTTTTTAAGTACGGCAAGTGCAGGCACCTTGTACTCACAATCTGCCCGAATTTCTTTAGACATGAGGAATGCTTCTGTTGAACAAGTTTTACAGGAAATTGAAGAAAGTTCCGAATTTTACTTCATGTACAACAGCAAGCTCGTTAATGTTGACCGCAAAGTAAACATCAAAGTCAAAGACAAGTCTATTGAAACTATCTTAAATGAAATTTGCAAAGCTGCAAACATTGAGTATAGTGTAAATGACAAGCAAATCATCCTGCGCCCGAAAGGAATGGATGCAAATGCTACTCAGCAAAAAACAAAAACCATCAAAGGTATTGTCAATGATCAGTTAGGTCCTATTACCGGAGCAAACGTTTCTGTAAACGGTACTACTATCGGTACAATCACCGACATGGATGGTCGTTTCACTTTGGAGGTTCCGGAAAATGCGACACTACAAGTATCTTTTATCGGTTACCTGACTCAAAATGTAAAAGTGGAGGGACAAACCGATTTTACAATCTCCATGAAAGAAGATACACAAAAATTGGATGAAGTGGTTGTTATCGGCTACGGTACACAAAAGAAAATGAATCTGACAGGATCCGTAGCTACAATCTCTGCTGAAAACATTGCTACAATCCCGGTTTCCAATATTTCCAATGCGATGGCCGGACGTATGCCGGGTATCTTCTCTTACAATAAATCCGGTATGCCCGGTGTATCTTCCCCGATCACCATCCGTGGTGTCAATACTCCCAATAATACAAATCCGACTTATGTAATCGATGGTGTTGTTCGTGAAAAAGCCGACTTCGATGCGTTGGATCCGAATACAATCGAAAACATCTCCGTACTGAAAGATGCTGCCTCGGCTGCCGTTTACGGTTCGCGTGCAGCAAACGGTGTGATTGTTGTTTCAACAAGACGCGGTAAGAATCAGAAACCACAGTTCAGCTACTCCGGATTGTTCGGTACTGATCGTCCTACCCGTACCCCTGAAGTAATGAACGCTTATGACAGGACTGTTTATCTGAACAATCAGTTTATGTATAACGGAGTTCCGGAAACAGACTCACGTTATTATACTGCCGACGAACAGGAATATTTTAAGACACACAGTACCGATTGGTTCGACCTGGCCTGGAAAAATCCGTTCACAACACAACATAACCTGAGCGTTAACGGTGGTAGCGAACGTATCAACTATTACATGTCGGTAGGTTACTACAACCAGACCGGTACCTTCGACAATCTGGACTTCAAACGCTATAGTTTCCGTTCAAACGTAGACGCCAAAGTGGCGGATAACTTCACAATCGGATTGGATGTAGACGGTAATATGAGCGACCAGCGCACGCCTTACTGGCCTCACGACTCGGACAAAGATCTGATGAATGACATGTATCGTGCTTTATTGAATTTCCCGTCGACAGAACCGGCTTATGTAAATGGACAACCGAATGCGACTATCTATAACTGGAACATTCTGGAAGCGATCAAAAACGGCCATGTATCAAAAAAACATAATACATTGAACACGAAACTGAGTGCCAAATGGGATATTCCATGGGTAGAAGGTTTAACAGCCAATGCCATGTTCAACTACCGCCGATATTATGAAAACGAAAAACAGGCAGGAAAGAAATATACATTATATATACATGAGACTTCAGGCGAACACAATCATATCATCCGCGACGATGCTCCGGTTGTCGGAACACGTACCCGAACCGAAAACGGTAATTTCGTCAGAAAAGATTTCAATGAAACCAGTGCTTATACACTGAACCTGCAATTGAATTATAACCGTACATTCGGCAAACATGATATCGGAGCCATGTTCCTGTATGAACAATATGAAGAATTTGGAGATAAATTCTGGGCACAACGCAAAGAACTGCTCTCTTCATCGCTGGAACAATTGTTTGCAGGCAGTGCAGACAGCCAGTGGAAAGATGCCGACGGTAACGAATCCGAAATCGGACGTATCGGTTATGTAGGTCGTGTAAACTATGGTTTCGACAATCGTTACCTGCTGGAAGCAAACTTCCGTTATGATTCATCGGTAAAATGGATTCCCGGAAAACGTTGGGGATTCTTCCCTTCAGTATCTGCCGGATGGCGTGTCACAGAAGAAAACTTCTTCAAATCGAATGAAAAGCTGAACTTTATCAATAACCTGAAACTTCGTGCATCATACGGTACATTGGGTAATGACGGCGGTGATGATGTTGCTTACTATCAGTATCTGAATAAATTCATCACACAAACGGATAAAATCAAGACAAATGCCGTGTTCGGTACAGGTGCCACCGGTATTCTTCCGGGTGTCTACCCTAGTTTAGGCATCACATGGGAAACAACGACAACAGCCGATGTCGGTTTCGATTTAGGCTTGTGGAACGGTCTGTTAAGTTTGGAATTTGACTATTTCCATAAAAGAACTTCAGATATCCTGATGGACCGCGTTCGTACAATTCCGGGAACATTCGGGGCTGATCTTCCAAAAGAAAATTATGCAGAAATGGTAAACCAGGGTTGTGAATTCTTAGTACGCCACGATAATAAAATCGGTAATTTCACATACTATGTATCGGGGAACTTCTCTTTCGCACGTAACCATTATACAAAGATCGATGAATCTGCAAATGCTTACGAATGGGAAATCAAGACAGGCCGTCCTATCAAATTTATTACCGGTTATCTGGCTGACGGCATTGCCCGTACAGATGCAGACCTGGTTGGTTTACCTCAATATAACGGTGGATTCGACTGGTCGAAAGGAGATATTATTCTAAAAGATATACACGGAGCAGGTGGCGTAGGTGGTCCCGACGGTATTGTTGACGGAAATGATAAAACTGTCCTCTCCTTATACAGCAAAGATCCGGAAATCATTTATGGTATGAGCCTTGGAGGTGAATGGAAAGGTATTGACTTCACAGCCTTTTTCCAGGGGGTAGGCCACCGTGCAATCATGTTCCCGAACCGGGGTGATACATGGACTGAACAGACTGTTTTAAATATCTGGTCTGATGCTTACTCTCCCGATAATATCGATGGTAAATATCCGCGTGTCGGAGGTACAGGATCAAAAGGAGCCAACGGCCAGGAATCTTCCTTCTGGTTGATGAACGGTAATTATTTCCGTTGTAAGAATATTGAAATCGGCTATACACTGCCAAAACAGTGGTTGGGTACAATCGGCGTAGACCGTTGTCGCGTTTATGTCTCAGGAACTAACCTGTTCGTCTTTGACCACATTGGTATCTACGACCCGGAAAACAGTGGTGACCGTGGTGCTTACCAATATCCGCTGACAAAGAGTTTCAACTTTGGAATTAATGTAAGTTTCTAACAATTTGAGTAATTCGATATGAAAAAGATATTTATTACATGCGCAGCTATTCTGGCATTTTTCTCTTCTTGTTCCAGCATATTGGATAAGGAAGATCTGAGCTCCATCTCAGAAGAACAGGTCTGGGTTGACGAAACTCTGACTACCGCTTTCCTGAACGCATTGTATGTTTCCATCCCGAGCTGGGATACAACAGTGGCAGATGCAAGTGATGAAGCAACAGGTGGCGGAGGTTGGATAGACGGAACAACTACACCTGATAACATGAGCGATACAAAAGACTCAGCTCCTACTTGGTACTGGCCTTACAAGGATATTCGTAACTGTAACATTTTCATCCAAAATGCACAGAATACAGATCTTTGTACAATCGATCGCGATCTGGCTGACCGTTTAACTTACGAAGCCCGCTTCATCCGTGCTTATCTGTATTTTGAAATGGTAAAACGCTACGGCGGTGTTCCACTAATTACAGTTCCGCAGGAACTGACAGACGACCTGTTTGTAAAACGTACATCTACCAAAGATTGTTTCGATTTTATTATCAACGAATTAAAAGCATGTGCAGAAGGTCTGCCGGCCTCTTTCTCCGGTGACAATCTGGGACGTGTGACTAAAGGTGCTGCCAAAGCATTCCTCGGTCGTGTCTTGTTATTCCGTGCCAGTCCTCAATTCAATCCAAGCAACAATGCCGAACATTGGCAGACAGCTTATAATTACAATAAAGAAACACTCGACTATCTGATTGGTCAGGGACATGCTCTTTACAGTGATTATGGCAAACTGTTCCTGGAAGAAATGAATCAGGAAGTGATCTTCGCCATCCGTTACGAAAACCCGACACGCACTCATACCAGAGATGCAAAATGTCGTCCGATCACATTCTCTATGAATAATACAGGCGGAAATCATCCGACACAGGAAGTGATCGACCGTTTCCCTACTGTCGACGGAAAAACATATACTTATGCCGACTGGAAAAAGGATGGCAAAAATGACATCTTCACCTTATGGCAGAACCGCGACAAACGCTTCTATGCAACAGTCGTATATCAAGGCGTTACCTATTTCAATACAGTTATGGAACTGAATGAAAATGCACAAAACGATTATGCATATGGTAAAAACATGGGATCCAGAACTGGATATTATTCAAAGAAAGGCATTGATGAAAGCATTTCTATTTCCGATTGCCAGAAATCCGGAACAGACTATATCGACATCCGCTTGGCAGAAGTCATGCTGAATTATGCTGAAGCAGCTGTTGAAGTAGGTAAGCAGGGCGAAGCATTCGAAATACTGAAACAAATCCGTGAACGTGCAGGTATTAATGAAACAAGTTCCGATCCTGAACTGAAAGGCAAAGTGTACGGACTGAATCCGAACATGAACCAAAGTGAAATGCGCGAAGCTGTCCGCGAAGAACGCTTCATCGAGTTATTGTTCGAACAGAAACGTATGTGGGACTTACGCCGTTGGATGATCTACGACAAACTTATGATCGGTCAGGAAAAACGTCACGCACTGGTGATGAATAAACAAACTGACGGGACATATACTACTTATTTGTTCGACCGTGACAATACGCCGATGATCGCAAAACAAAATATGTACTTCCTGCCAATAAAACGCAGTGAATTAAGCAACAATCCTAACCTGGAACAAACAAAAGGTTGGGAAAATGGTACATTCGATCCGCAGGCTGGACTGTAATAGTAAATAACAGACCACATCTGCGTATCATTTTACAAAAAGACGGCATTCCCCTCGAATTACTGACAATTCGTACGGAATGCCGTCCTTTTTATGCCCTTCTATGAACATAAAGACACAACCAAACCCACCAACAAGAGTAGCTTTAACGATATTTCAACAACTTTTCACTTACAGCAACTTACAATACACACGGATTATTTGTTATACAGTTACGAATTATTACGTAAAACCGCTTTATTGAATCAAATTATCACACAATAGAGATTTAAAGGACATTTGGATACGTTTAATGATTATAATATATCAAAACGTCGTATATTTGTATTGTAATAAAACAAAAGGAAACAATAATAGGAGTAAAATAAATAAAATGACAAATCCAGTTAGATTCACAAAGATGCACGGAGCCGGTAACGACTATATATACGTAAACACGATGGCTTATCCCCTGGAAAACCCGGAAAAGCAAGCTGTCAGGTGGAGCGCTCTCCATACAGGCATCGGGTCGGATGGATTAGTACTGATAGGTTCATCTGAAAAAGCCGATTTCAGCATGCGGATATTCAATGCAGACGGTTCCGAGGCCATGATGTGCGGAAACGCTTCCCGCTGCATCGGCAAATATGTATATGATGCAGGACTGACCGATAAAAAGACAGTCACCCTCGAAACATTATCCGGCATTAAAGAACTTCAGCTGACCGTTTCGGATGACGATACCGTCAGTGAAGTAACAGTCGATATGGGAACACCCGGAATCGGCGAATCGGCCCTCGAACTGGAAGTCGGCGGACAGGTTTACATCGGAACCGTCGTGTCAATGGGCAACCCTCACCTGGTTATTTTTGTTAATGATATAAACGATATCGACTTACCGGCTATCGGACCTAAGCTGGAAACACACGCCTTCTTCCCCGACCGGACCAATGTTGAGTTTGTAGAGGTTTTAAAAGACGATGAAGTCCGGATGCGGGTATGGGAACGGGGCTCGGGCATCACCCAGGCTTGCGGAACAGGAGCTTGTGCTACAGTTGTAGCCGGTGTCGTATGCGGTAAGACGAAACGAAAAACAAAAGTATTCATGGACGGCGGCCCACTCACCATCCACTGGGACGAAAACTCAGGAAAGGTCTATATGACCGGAGGAGCAGTCACCGTATTTGAAGGAATAATAGAGAAGTAACACAAAAAGCAAAACAAAGGGCCGACAACCCCGACAAGACAACAACATAAAACAATTGAACGAATATGGCACTGATTAATGAACATTTCCTGAAACTGCAAAGCAGTTACCTGTTTTCCGACATCGCGAAAAAGGTAAACAGTTTCAAAGTGACACACCCTAAAGACAAAATAATCCGCATGGGAATCGGTGATGTAACACAGCCCCTGGCACCTGCCGTCATCGAAGCCATGCATAAGGCAGTGGATGATTTGGCTTCTACAGAGAATTTCCACGGTTACGGCCCCGAACAGGGATACAGCTTCCTGATCGACGCAATCATCAAGAATGATTATGCCAGCCGCGGCGTATTCCTGGAGCCGGGAGAGGTCTTCGTCAGCGACGGTGCCAAAAGCGATTGCGGAAATATCGGCGATATTCTCCGCCACGACAACAGTATCGGGGTACTCGATCCGGTCTACCCCGTTTACATAGACTCCAACGTCATGAGCGGACGCACCGGAGTATTGGAAGACGGCAAATGGAGCGATGTTGTTTACATCCCCTGCACGGAAGCAAACAACTTCACGCCCGAACTGCCGGCCCGCAGGGTGGACATACTCTACCTCTGTTACCCGAACAACCCGACGGGAACAACCCTGACGAAAGACGAGTTGAAGAAATGGGTAAACTATGCATTGGCAAACGACGTCCTGATTATGTACGACTCGGCTTACGAAGCCTACATCCAGGACCCGAACATTCCCCATTCAATCTACGAAATCAAAGGGGCGAAGAAAGTAGCCATCGAATTCCGCAGTTTCTCGAAGACAGCGGGTTTCACCGGAGTACGCTGCGGATACACGGTTGTCCCGAAAGAACTGAACGGCTTCACGCTGGGAGGCGAACGGGTACAGTTGAACAAACTGTGGAACCGCCGGCAGACGACCAAATTCAACGGAACCAGCTATATCACCCAGCGGGGTGCCGAAGCGGTTTACTCTCCGGAAGGCAAAGAACAGGTAAAGGCTACGATTCATTACTATATGACCAACGCACGGATTATGAGAGAAGCCCTTCTGGGTTGCGGCTTGAAGGTGTATGGCGGCGAAAACGCCCCTTACCTCTGGGTGAAAGCCCCGAAAGGTCTCACCTCCTGGAAATTCTTTGATAAACTATTGTACGAAGTCAACATCGTCGGGACACCGGGCGTAGGTTTCGGTCCGAGTGGCGAAGGTTATCTAAGACTCACCGCCTTTGGCGACAGGGACGACACTTTGGAAGCTATGGCCAGGCTGAAGAAGTGGCTCTGAAGAATTGAAAATTAAGGATTTGCAATTAGCAACTGACAATTAAGGAGCAAACGTTTCTCCGGGCAAATAAGAACGAAGCAGGAAAGGCGCATTCTGCAACGTTACCGGCAAAGGCCTCTATTAGTAGTAAACAAAAAAAGAAACATTATGAAAACAATGACTTTCAGGCAACCAGTTTTGGCTGCTACGGCTCTACTTATGCCTTTTACGACCTTTGCGCAAGAGGGAAACAAGAAAAAGAAATCTGCGTTCATCTGCGCCCGTCTGTGTCATCTGCGTGCTATGAGGGCACCTGGCAGAAGCAGCTACGCAATGAAGAACAAAGATTATTTAAGTATTTGATTTAGGTTATCTCATAAAAAGGACTGTATAGAGAAGTCGGCCGCTGCTTTTCGATTTTATAGAATGTTATACCGCTTGACCACACCTGACTATGGCAGGCAGCTCTATACCTCCTTTTTATCAACTATCAAAAAAGTAAGGTTATGAAAAAGATTGAAGCTATTATTCGCAAAACCAAATTCGAAGATGTGGAAGAAGAGGGATGGTGTGAATCGCACTACTCGGACAGGGCAAGTCCCTCCCCTCGGGTACGATAGTACCTCATCCGGATGAGGCTATCTACCACACCGGGATGAGGCAGTTCACATCATCAGGATAAGGCGGTTCACATCATCGGGATGAGGCAGACAACCGCATCCGGGTGCGGTACCATAGGATACGGGAAGGGAGGCAATCCCTCTCCTCCCATACCGACAATGACAATCAACATTTTAAACTATATACACATGTCACTGATTATTCCAAAAGATTACAAACAGACGCTTACACCGGAAACAACCGAGCAAGCGATTCAGATGTTAAAAACCAGCTTCCAGGAAAAACTGTCGAAAGCGTTGAACCTGCGCCGCGTAACCGCCCCTTTATTCGTTCTCTCGGGAACCGGCATCAACGATGACCTGAACGGGGTGGAACGTGCCGTCAGCTTCCCCATCCACTGCATGGGCGAACGGCAGGCAGAAGTCGTCCACTCGCTCGCCAAATGGAAACGGATGAAACTGGCGGCCTATCGTATCCCTGCCGGCTACGGACTTTATACCGACATGAATGCCATCCGCGGCGACGAAGACCTCGACAATCTTCACTCGCTGTATGTTGACCAGTGGGACTGGGAAAAAACCATCCGCCCGGAAGACCGCAACCTGGATTACCTGAAACGTACCGTACGCTGCATTTACACGCTACTGAAAGAAATCGAGGAGATGGTCTACAACCAGTATCCTCACATCACTCCTTCCCTGCCGGACAACATCACCTTCATCCATGCGGAAGAATTACAAAAGATGTACCCGGGCATTCCTCCCCGTGAACGCGAAAACAAAGCAGCCGCCAAATTCGGTGCCATCTTCGTTATCGGCATCGGCGGTGAACTGACAAACGGGGAGAAACACGACGGACGTGCCCCTGACTATGACGACTGGAGCACAGTCAACTCCGATGGCTTCAACGGCCTGAACGGTGACATCATCCTTTGGAACGACGTCTTGCAATGTGCCTTCGAACTGTCATCCATGGGTATCCGTGTCGACAAGGAAGCCCTGCGCCGACAGCTGCAAGAACGCGGATGCCCCGAACGTGCTGCCCTGGAGTTCCATAAGATGTTGCTCGACGGCCGCCTCCCGCAATCCATCGGCGGCGGCATCGGCCAGAGCCGCCTCTGCATGTTCTTCCTCCGCAAAGCACATATCGGCGAGGTACAGGCTTCGATATGGCCGGAAGAACAGACTGACATCTGTAAGCAAAACAATATCATCTTGTTATGATAAACAAAGAGTAACTGTTTCCCCTCTCGAGAGGGGAATAGTTACCATCAGAATAAATAAAAACAAACACTTACTATAAAAATCAGGTATTATGTCAAAGTTAAGATTCAGAGTAGTAGAATCGGCCTTCAAGAAAAGAGCCGCCGAAGTAGCCACCCCGGCAGAACGTCCGTCGGAATATTTCGGAAAGAACGTATTCAACCGCGAGAAGATGTTCAAGTATCTTCCGGAAAAAGCCTATGCCAGACTGGTCGACTCCATCGACAACGGTGCCCCCCTCGACCGCGAGACTGCCGACGCCGTAGCCGCCGGCATGAAGAAATGGGCCATCGAAATGGGTGCAACACATTATACCCACTGGTTCCACCCCCTCACCGAAGGGACAGCCGAAAAACATGACGCTTTCGTCGAACACGACGGCAAAGGCGGCATGGTCGAAGAGTTCTCCGGCAAACTGCTCATACAGCAGGAACCCGATGCCTCCAGCTTCCCGAACGGCGGTATCCGTAATACGTTCGAAGCCCGCGGTTACTCCGCCTGGGACCCTTCCTCTCCTGCTTTTATCGTGGGTGACACCCTGTGTATCCCGACCATCTTCATCGCCTACACCGGCGAATCCCTCGACTATAAAGCCCCGTTGCTGAAAGCGCTCGAAGCTGTAAACAAGGCAGCCGTCGACGTATGCCATTACTTCAACCCGGAGGTAAAGAAAGTATATTCCTACCTCGGTTGGGAACAGGAATATTTCCTGGTAGACGAAGGACTCTACGCCGCCCGCCCCGACCTGTTGCTCAGCGGACGTACGCTGATGGGCCATGAGAGCAGCAAAAACCAGCAGCTCGAGGACCATTACTTCGGTGCCATCCCCACCCGCGTCATGGAATTTATGAAAGAGTTGGAAATGGAGGCCCTCAAACTGGGTATCCCATTGAAAACCCGTCATAACGAAGTGGCTCCGAACCAGTTCGAACTGGCCCCTATCTTCGAGGAATGCAACCTCGCCAACGACCACAACCTGTTGGTCATGGCGCTGATGCGTAAAATCAGCCGCAAGCACGGTTTCCGTGTCCTGTTGCACGAAAAGCCCTTCAAAGGCGTCAACGGTTCGGGCAAGCACAACAACTGGTCGCTCGGCACCGACACCGGCATCGGCCTGATGGGTCCGGGCAAGACACCGGAAGACAACCTCCGTTTCATCACCTTCGTAGTAAACGTGCTCATGGCCGTCTACCGTCATAACGGACTGCTGAAAGCCAGCATCTCGAGTGCCACCAACGCCCACCGCCTGGGAGCCAACGAAGCACCTCCCGCCATCATCTCCAGCTTCCTCGGCACGCAACTGTCGCAGGTATTGGAGCACCTTGAAAAAAGCGAACCCGAAGACCTGATGCTGGCCGGCAAACAGGGCATGAAGCTCGACATCGCCCGCATCCCCGAGTTGCTGATTGACAATACTGACCGCAACCGTACTTCGCCTTTCGCCTTCACCGGCAACCGTTTCGAGTTCCGTGCCGTCGGTTCCGAAGCCAACTGCGCGTCTGCCATGCTCGCCCTCAATGCAGCCGTGGCCGAACAGTTGAAACTCTTCAAAGCCGAAGTAGACGCAAAGATTGCCACCGGCAAAGAGAAATTCGCCGCCATCCTGGAAGTCCTCCGCAAAGACATCAAAGCCTGCAAGGCCATCCACTTCGACGGCAACGGTTACAGCGACGAATGGAAAGAAGAAGCCCGTCGCCGCGGCCTAGATTGCGAAACCAGCGTACCGCTCATCTTCGACAACTACCTGAAGGAAAGCAGCATCCGGATGTTCGAATCGACCGGCGTCATGACTCACAAGGAACTCGAAGCCCGCAACGAAGTAAAATGGGAGACGTACACCAAGAAAATCCAAATCGAAGCCCGCGTGTTGGGTGACCTGACGATGAACCATATCATCCCTATCGCCACCCGCTACCAGTCTTCGCTGATTGACAACGTATATAAGATGAAGGACCTCTTCCCGGCAGAAAAAGCCTCCGTCCTCTCCGCCCGTAACCTGGAGATTATCGAAGACATCGCCTGCCGCACCAACTTCATCAAGGAAAAGGTAGACGAAATGGTCGAAGCCCGCAAGGTCGCCAACAAAATTGAAAGCGAACGCGAAAAGGCAATCGCCTACCACGACACCATTGTCCCGATGCTGGAAGAAATCCGCTACCACATCGACAAACTGGAACTGGTAGTAGACGACCAGATGTGGACGTTGCCGAAGTATCGCGAATTATTGTTTATCCGATAAGACCACACATTCCTTGAGCCGGGGTGTCCCTCCAAAGCATCCCGGCTTATCTTATCATCTCACTCAGACAGTAGTTTTTTGTTGATTGTTTTGTGTTTGCAAGGGGAGCATGCTGTGAAGTATGGCTTCCCTTCTTTTATATTCCCGGAGAATTATATACCTTTGGACCATCATTATATAAGAAAGGAGTTTACGTTATGACGGCAATGGAATTACAGCAATGGAAAAAGAACTTCATCCGTAATTATTTGGATAAGATAGACAGTTTGGAAATGATGGATAAACTGGAAAAAAGCACAAAGCGAATACTGAATAAAAAAGCAGCCGTTTTGTCTCCTATTGCGTTTAGCATTGAGGAAGCCAACAAAGAAATCGACTTGGCAGAACAAGAATTAAGCGAAGGTAAAGGTATCAAGGAGCCCGAAATGCATCAATTCTTTGAAGAATGGAGAAAGAAATTGAAGTAATCTGGGCACCACGTGCACAAAGACAAGCAGATTTAGCCATCACCTATTGTCTGAAACAATTTGGAAAAAGAACTGCCCTCCGGTTCATGAACAAATTGGAGAAAGGATTGCCGGCAAAACCCCGATAAACTCAAACACGCTATACGATAAAAATAAACTCATATGAACTACGGATTCGTAAAAGTAGCAGCAGCCGTCCCACACGTACAGGTGGCAGACTGTTTTTATAATATTCAGCAGATGGAAGGCCTGATGCGCCAGGCTTCTGACAAAGGCGTACAAATCATTGCCTTCCCTGAAATGTCGGTAACGGCTTATACCTGCCTGGACCTGTTCGCCCAGCAGACTTTGCTGAAAAATGCGGAACAAGCCTTATTGAAGCTGGTCAGCGACACCGCCGACCTGAATATCCTCACAATCGCAGGCGCCCCGTTAGTGACGGAAAACAGGCTGATAAACGCAGCCGTAGCTTTCCAAGCCGGAAAGATATTAGGCGTAGTCCCCAAAACATATATACCGAACTACAAGGAGTTCCAGGAACAACGCTGGTTCACTTCCGCTACCGAATTACGGGACAAGACCATCTCAATCGGAGACAGAACATATCCGCTGGGCAGCCACTTGCTCTTCACCGCCGGACAGGTAAAAGTCGGCATCGAAATATGCGAAGACCTGTGGGTTCCCGTCCCCCCCAGTTCCTTACTGGCGATGGAAGGAGCCAATATCCTTGTCAATATATCCGCCAGCAACGAACTGATCGGAAAACACCATTACCTCCGTTCGCTGATATGCCAGCAGTCCGCTCGCTGTATGGCAGGGTATGTCTATGCCTCCGCCGGTTTCGGAGAATCCAGCACCGACCTTGTCTTTGCCGGCAACGGAATCATCGCTGAAAACGGCACCCTATTGGAAGAATCCCCGCGCTTCACCATGCAGGAACAACTCGTCATCAGTGAAATCGACATCGAGAACCTGCAAAACGACCGCCAGATAAATACTAGCTTCATGCACGGCGCCTCCACCCTGCTGGGGGGTGAAACAATAACAATCCCGTTCGCCCTGTCTGAAAACTCCAGCCAGCCGGTATTAACCCGCTCTGTAGACCCGCATCCGTTCACTCCTTCCGGCGACGCATTGAAGGAACGTTGCGAAGAGATTTTCCAGATACAGGTAGCCGGACTGGCAAAACGTATCGTCCATACCCACTCCCGGACAGCGGTAGTCGGTATCTCCGGCGGACTCGATTCCACACTGGCATTGCTGGTAACCGTCATGACATTCGATGCCCTGAATATCCCCCGTAATCAGATACTCGGCATCACCATGCCCGGTTTCGGAACAACAGACCGCACCTACACCAACGCCTGCGACCTCATCCGTTCACTGGGTGTCACACTAAAGGAAATCTCCATCAAGGATGCCTGCCTCCAGCATTTCAAAGATATCAGTCACAACCCATCGGTTCATGACGTGACTTACGAAAACAGCCAGGCCCGCGAACGCACCCAAATCCTGATGGACGTAGCCAACCAGGAAAACGGCCTGGTCATCGGTACCGGCGACCTTTCCGAACTGGCCCTTGGCTGGGCTACCTACAACGGTGACCACATGTCGATGTACGGTGTAAACGGCAGTATCCCCAAGACGCTTGTCAGATACCTGGTAGAATGGGTTGCCCACAACCGGGTGGACGAAGCCTCACGCGCTACATTGCTGGATATCGTCGACACTCCAATCAGTCCCGAACTGATACCCGCCGACGAAAACGGAAACATCAAACAAAAAACGGAAGACCTCGTAGGCCCTTACGAACTACACGACTTCTTCCTCTACCATTTCCTCCGTTTCGGTTCCTCCCCCGCCAAGATTTATTTCCTGGCACAACAGGCTTTCGGTGGCAGTTACGACAAAGAGACCATCCGGAAATGGCTCCACACCTTCTTCCGCCGTTTCTTCCAGCAGCAGTTCAAACGTAGTTGCCTGCCGGACGGCCCAAAAGTAGGTTCCGTCAGCCTTTCCCCACGCGGTGATTGGCGTATGCCAAGCGATGCAATGGCGACACTTTGGTTGAAGGAGATAGAAGGATTAAACTAAAAGACAAATAGACAAAATAAAATATCCTGCATTGGAAAATCTCCATTTCCAATGCAGGATATTTTATTTATCTTCCTATACGCTACAGAGTGATGCGAATCCAAGCTATCTTCTTTCAGACAGTGGCTTTCATTCGTTTATAAATACTTTTTAATATCAACACCTTGGATATTAATTCATTCAACACAGAAACAATATCATTTTCCATCAATGGATAATCATGGGCAATCTCATTACGCAATTCTCGAATATATCCCCATTCATCTGCACTGTCTATAAAATGATAACGCTCCAAAAGATTCAGAATATCCCGCATAGGCAAAGCAGAAACATCTTCATCTAAATACTCCAACACATATCCTGTTTTCGATTTGTCATATTAATCGTATACCTGTTATTAATGCCTCCTTTGCAACCAACGATTCTTCATGGTCGCCTATCACATCGATTTTTTGCTCGCCTAAAAGTTGTTTCAGCCGAGCAATCATGCGTATACGAGCCAAGACACCTTTCTTTTCAGATGTAGTACGTACTAACAGATCAATATCTCCACCACGTTTCTCGTAAATTTCTTTTGCTACACGGACAATCGATTGTATGTCTTTCTTATTTAAACGCATTTTATCTCTGTTTTTACAAAGATAGATACTTTTATTTTGTATTCAATACTCCACATTCCGAATTCTTACTCGTAGGACTACTGTACTATTATATAAAAAAGGCTACCGGAATCCCGATAGCCTTTTCATTTATATTACGCTTGTGCTTATTCTTACAAACCGAATTCCGGTTTACGGTTAATCCATTGTCCGCGAGTAAAGTCAGGGAAGTCAACCAACGCACCACCACGAGCGATAGACATTTCAGACAAAGCGGAGATAGCACTCCATGCAGCAGCATCATAGCAATCCATTGGAGCCGGACGTTTGTTCTTGATGCGGTCGATCAGATCATACATCATAATGAAGTCCATACCACCGTGACCGGCTTCTTTTGCCTGAGCATCCAACTGAGCCCATAGTTTGTGGTCGTATTTCTTGAACCATTCGTCAGAATTATCCCAACGGTGAGGTTTAGACTGACCTTCCACATATACATGATCGCCATCGTTCATCCACAAACCATCCGTTCCCTGAATACGGAATCCCAAAGAATAAGGACGAGGAGAATTTGTATCGTGAGTAACGATGATTGTCTGGCCGTTTGCACATTTGATCATAGATGTCACGATGTCACCCAGGTTAAAGCGAACTTTAGCCAACGGATGGTTTTCGCCACCATTATCTACGATGAACTTATGCAATCCGCGAGACTGAGTTGCCATAGCAGACATAGCAACGAAACGGTTACCCCGGTTGATATCCATACAATTGGCAACCGGTCCGATACCGTGAGTCGGATACACATCTCCATTACGATGTACGGAGTGATTCGTACGCCACTGAGCTTCTGCAAAAGCTGTCGGGCCCATACGCAACTCACCACCCTTCTGATAAGTATAATTCTTACCGTCATTGAATTTCACATCACGCAAGTCATGTTCGTAACCGCAACCACCGTGCAATAATTCACCGAACAACCCTTCGCGAACCATGTTCAAAGCCGCCATGCAGTCACGACGATAACAAACATTCTCCATGATGTTCAGATGGCTGCCTGTTGCTTCCGATACGTTCACCAGATCCCAGCATTCTTCCAGCGTATTGGCAGCAGAAACTTCTACGCCAACATAAGGAACACCGGCTTTCATAGCTGCCACCGACATCGGTACGTGCCATTCCCACGGGCTGGCAATAATCACGCAGTCGAACTCTTCATTGTTCAACATCTTTTCAAATTCACGTTCGCCACCTTTATACACTTTCGGGGCATCCACGTTGAATTTAGCGATGTGTTTCAATGTACGGTCGATCGGGCCTTGCTGGATATCGCAAATAGCAACAATCTTATTTCCCGGGATAGCCAACACATTATTGATGTGCTCATGGCAGCGTGAACCTGTTCCGATAAATCCGAAACGCAGTTTGCCATCATCTTTTCCGGCTGTTTTTTTCTTCTGAGGTTCTGGAGAACCTGCTACTGTAGTGGCCGAAGCAGTACCTGCCATAGCCAAACCTGCTGCACCAACTCCGGCGGCAGTCATTTTCTTAAGAAAGGAACGACGAGTGTTTTCCATGTTCTTTATTTAGTATTTTATGTTAAGTGGGCAAATTTATAATATTTAATCAACTTCTCAAATATGTTTAGAAAAAAAGAGTCAATCATTTTAATCTATTAATAATTTGTCATCTTTCCAGTCTCCCTTTTCAGCTTCTCGAAGGTCATCATCATTTGGCGCAATCGTTTAGGTTCTTTATCCGCCAAGTTATGATTCTGTCCGACATCTTCCTTTACATTATATAACTGGTAACAATTTCCCAATCCCGAAAAACCGGTACCGTCAGGGTCGTCATTATAGCTGGGATAAGGTGGAATCATCACCCAGTCGCCCTGATGGAGGGCATAATTGAAATAACCTTCCGTCACCAGTTCCTTACGTCCCTGGTCGCTTTTCCCTAGAAAGACGGGTAAAGTATTCTGGCTGTCCGTCTTATCCGAATACGTCTGCCCGGTCAATGCTGCCAATGAAGCCAGCAAATCCATTTGGCAAACCAATGCATCGGATACTCCCGGTTTTACAACCGCCGGCCAACGCAACAGGAACGGGATGCAGGTACCGCCGTCATACAAGCTGGTCTTTCCTCCGCGGTGAGGGCCTGCCATCTTATGATTGCCAACCATTTCGACAGCCTGATCCTGATAACCGTCATCCAATACGGGACCGTTATCGCTGGTCAGGATAACCAGGGTATTCTCCGTCAATCCCAGTTTATCCAGCTCTTTCAGAAATTCAGTCACACACCAGTCAGCTTCCAGGATGACATCTCCGCGAGGTCCCATACCGGATTTGCCGACAAACTTCTGATTCGGTACACGGGGCACATGCGGCTGGTGTAATCCGTAATACAGGAAGAAAGGTTTATCTTTATTGTCTTTCAAAAAGCCTTTGGCTTTCTCCAGGAATAACTCGGCCATATCTTCATCTTTCCACTGGGCAGCCTTACCGCCTTTCTGGAAACCGATACGCGGCACACCGTTTACAATCGAACCGGCATGTCCCACACTCGGGTGCATCCGGAGTAGTTCAGGGTTGTCTTTTCCGGTAGGTTCGCCGGGGAAATTATGCTTATAACTGACATACAGCGGGTCATTCGGTTCCAGTCCGACTCCTTTCCCGTTTTCGATAAAGATGCAAGGCACGCGGTCGTTGGTTGCCGCCTGGATGAACGAATAATCATATCCCACTTCCTTGGCTCCGGGATAAACCGTCTCATTCCAATCTACCGCTCCGTCACCCAGTCCCAGATGCCATTTACCGACCGAGCCGGTCACATAGCCGGCCTGTTTCATAACCTTCGGCAAAGTGACTTGCTGCGTATTGATAATGAGAGCGGCATTACCGGGAAGGATTTTTGCATCTTTATTCGTCCAGGGATATAATCCGGTCAAAAGTGAATAACGACTGGGCGTGGAAGTCGCTGCCGTACAATATCCCTGCGTAAAACGCAGTCCTTCGTTTGCAATCCGGTCCATACCCGGAGTTTGGATACGGGTGGCTCCGTAACAACTCAAATCGCCATACCCCAAATCGTCGGCTACAATGATTACGACGTTGGGCTGTTGCTGGTCCTGAGCGTAGACATTAACTCCGGATAAAGTCCCTATCCCGGCTGCTACGCATAGTAGATTTTTCATATTCATGTTTTTCATATATAAAAATACAGGCATTGATTGTAATAATCAACGCCTGCAAATATAATCAATCGCTCGGATTTCAAAGCATGCTGCTTACGGATTTTACGTTCGTATTCCGAGTTACTATCTATGATTTCTTTTTGGCAGTCTTCTGGTTTCCCGCCTCAGCCCGCTTCTTATTCCGCCAGAAACTACCGTCGCGCTTGCTGCCGAACATATTACGTCTTTTCGATTCCTGCTTGATGGCTTCTTTCTTCTCTGCCACGGCTGCTTTTACATCTGCCGTTTCAAATTCGTTTCCGCCGGCAACAGGTATCTGTTTGCCTATCAGCTTCTGGATATCTTTCAGGTACGGCACTTCCTCTGCATCACAGAATGAATAAGCGACACCGCTGCGTCCGGCACGACCTGTACGTCCGATACGGTGTACGTATGTTTCCGGCACATTCGGCAGTTCATAATTTATCACATGCGAAAGATGGTCCACGTCGATACCGCGGGCAGCAATATCCGTAGCGATCAGTACACGGGTGGTATGGTCCTTGAAATTAGTCAGTGCACGCTGGCGGGCTGTCTGGCTCTTGTTTCCATGGATAGCTTCCGCTCCGATATTCGCTTTTGCCAGGACACGGGCCACTTTGTCCGCCCCATGTTTCGTACGGGTGAATACCAGTACCGATTCCAAAGAAGAATCTTTTAGCAAATGCGTCAACAGGCTTACCTTCTCCGCCTTTTCCACGAAATAAACGGACTGGTCGATCTTATCCACCGTCGATGAAGCCGGAGTAACCTCCACCTTCTGCGGCTCATGCAGGATCGTTCCTGCCAGGCGTTCTATCTCCGGCGGCATCGTTGCCGAGAAAAACAGCGACTGGCGCTTTTTGGGCAACAAGGGCAAAATACGTTTGATATCATGGATAAATCCCATATCCAGCATACGGTCGGCCTCATCCAATACAAAATAATCGAGATATTTCAAGCTGATAAATCCCTGGTTGATCAAATCAAGCAGACGTCCGGGGGTTGCGATCAATACATCTACGCCACGTTCGAGCGCATCCGTCTGAGGCTTCTGCCCTACACCACCGAATATAACGGTATGCCTCACACCGGTATATTTACCGTATGCCGTAAAACTTTCTCCGATCTGGATGGCCAGTTCGCGGGTTGGTGTCAGTATCAATGCTTTGATACCACGCACTTTACCATGCTGGCGTTCGTTATACAAATTCTGAATAATAGGAATGGAAAATGCAGCCGTTTTACCTGTTCCGGTCTGTGCACAACCTAATAAGTCATATCCGTCTAAAACGTAGGGAATTGCTTCTGCTTGTATAGGGGTTGGAATTGTATAACCTTCTTTTGTAAGAGCCTTTTGTATCGGCTCTATCAGTTCTAATTGTTCAAATGTCATCTAATAATAATGTTGAGCCATCGCGGCTCGTTAAATAAATAATTGAATGCAAAGGTAATAAATAAAACGAGAATCATCCTAATCAACTACTAAAATGTATAAGAATACTTCCGAAAGACATTCTGTATACTTTATAAAAAGAGGTAGGTGTAAATCAATTTAGAGGTACGTCTAATTCAATTTACACCTACCTCTAAATAAAATCAGACGTACCTCTTTCTCTAAAACGATAATATAAGAGCAAAAATAACCTTTGAATATTGTATCAAATAATATATTATCTTTGTAAATTGATTTTTAGATGATGAAAGAGTTACAGTTGCTGCTAAAGAAGTTTTTCGGATATACTTCTTTCCGCCCGTTACAGGCGGAGATCATACAACGTATTTTGAGGAAAGAGGATTCACTGGTGCTGATGCCTACCGGTGGAGGAAAATCAATTTGTTTCCAGTTACCGGCCATTTATATGCCGGGAACAGCCGTCGTGATCTCTCCGTTGATCGCCCTGATGAAAGACCAGGTAGGGGGATTGGTTGCCAACGGTATCCCGGCAGCCGCACTCAACAGCATGATGCCGGAAGAAGAACGACACAGAATAAAACAACTCTGCATCCAGGGTAAAATAAAACTGCTTTACCTGTCACCCGAAGCACTGGTTGGCGAACTGCATTGGCTACTTCCCCGTATGGATATATCCCTGATCGCCATCGACGAAGCCCATTGTATCTCACATTGGGGGCACGACTTCCGTCCCGAATATACCCAACTGTCTGTTTTGAAAGAACAGTTCCCCAAAGTCCCGATCGTCGCCCTGACAGCTACAGCCGACAAAGTCACACGTACCGACATTGTCACCCAATTGAACCTGCGTGATCCGGAAGTTTTCGTTTCGTCCTTCGACCGTCCGAACCTATCCCTGACTATCCGCCGGGGACTGAACAAAAAGGAGAAAACTTCCGCCATCGTCCATTTCATCCATGCCCACCGCCATCAGAGCGGGATCGTTTACTGCATGAGTCGGAACAGTACCGAGAACCTGGCAGAAGAACTCTCTTCTTACGGGATCAAGGCCGTTGCCTATCATGCCGGACTCCCCCCGGTTCAACGCGAAAAGGCACAGGATGATTTTATCAACGACCGGGTAAACGTGGTCTGTGCAACCGTTGCCTTCGGGATGGGAATAGATAAAAGCAATGTGCGTTGGGTCGTACATTATAATATGCCCGGAAGTATCGAGAACTACTACCAGGAAATAGGCCGTGCCGGACGCGACGGAATGAAAAGCGACACCTTGCTGTTCTATTCGGTAGGCGACCTGCTTGTCCTCCGCCGTTTTGCCGAAGAAAGCGGACAAAGAGACACCAACCTCCAGAAGCTGAACCGTATGCGCCGTTATTGCGAAGCGGACATCTGCCGCCGGCGTATCCTCCTCAGCTACTTCGGAGAAGAAAGCGACCAGGACTGCGGCAACTGCGATGTATGCAAAAACCCTCCCCAACGGTTCGACGGCAGCATACTCGTCCAAAAAGCGTTAAGCGCCATCTTCCGTACCGGTGAATTTGTCGGCATGAATATGCTGATCAATATCCTCCGCGGCTCGGAGAAGACAGAGATCACGGAAAAAGGATACGATAAATTAAAGACATACGGTGCCGGAAAAGACCTCTCCTATAAAGAATGGAAAGAATATCTTTACCAAATGCTTCAATTGGGATATATCGAAATCGATTATGTCAATGCCGGAATACTGAAAGTCACTCCGCTAGGCAGAAAAGTATTGTTCGGTGAACAGAAAGCGATGATGGCTATCTATAAAGAGCCGGAAGAAAAAACTTATTTCAGAAGAAAAGACTCGAAATTCAAATACCGCCCGATCAAACCCATCCAATCGGCATCGGTCGAAGAAACGTTGCTCGACTCGCTCCAGCAACTCCGCAAGCAGATTGCCGAACGCGAACAGACACCAGCCTACATCATCTTTTCTGATGACTCACTGGAAGATATGGTACAAAAAAGGCCTGTTACCCTGGAAGAGTTCAGCGAAATACGCGGTGTGGGAGAAATCAAACTGGAAAAATACGGAAAGGTATTCGTGGCACTGATACGGTTCGTACTACGGTTGCCCAAAGACAGATAACCACCCGTTTTTATTTCAGTTTCCCGATAATACGTTTAAGAAGCAAAAATTACCATTACAGTAAAAAAAGAGACGGTTCTTACAAAAATATCCGGTACTTTAGTCTTCGAAAAAAGAACCGGACAGTATCCCTCTACCGCCGGTCCTATATAGTATTAACTTATAAAATAACAGCTTATGAATACGCTAAATGTAAAGTTGTCTCATAGCATTTCTCAATTGTATGAGACTTTGTGTCAGGTTGGAAAGAGTACATTTGCTGAATTACAACGAGCAACAAATTATAAAGACACGGAGCTCTGTCTGGCTCTATGCTCGCTCATGCACGACAACAAAGTATATCAGGCACGTATCAGCAATACCGTTTATTACATTATTAAATAATGTTCTCCACCGGAAATTCGATCTCACCAAACCCGATCATCGCATTAAACAGGCGAACCAACGAGTAACGGGACAAATCCTGCGGACGAATAACAGCCGGAACAATCCTCCCCTTTCCTAATAGAGATGCCCGCATCGTTCCTTCCAACAAAGGGACCTCGGGTGTCTCCCATTGGCTACCATTCCATAAAGCAATATTGGCAATCGATGTATCCGTCAAGACGCCATCACGTATGATTAAAATATCGTCCGCTTCTCCCTTCTGACGAAATAATTCATCCAACTTCTGACGGTCAGCACTTTTATATGTATAATCCAACCCGTCCGACGTGACCAGTCTCAAACGATTCACCGAACGAACGGTGTAAGGTAGATATTCCACCTTCTCCACTTCCTCCTGATATTCGACCCGGCATTTGGTACGTCCTGAATAATCTCCGGGCTGGATATAATCCGCCAGGTTTACAGGCAGGTTACATTCGAACACATCTCTCCGCGTCTTGTTGAAGCGGTAATTATGAAAGGCCAGATTAACTGCCTTTCCATCCTCGATACGGATTGTTTCAATAAATTGGCACATATACTTTTTGTTTCATTTCATTATATTCACTTTCTAAATTACTTTGAGAAGTAATCCCACCGCCGCTCTTAAACAGGAAATCTCCTCCCTCCTGCCCGATAAAACGAATCATCACGGCACTGTCCAAACGATGGCCGTCAAAATAACCCATAACCCCGGTATAAAATCCCCGTTCGTATGTTTCAGCTTCCCCGATAATCTCCATCGTCTTTTTCTTGGGAGCTCCGGTGATAGACCCTGCGGGCAACAGCCGGAACAGTATGTCTCCCAATGAGGCTTTCCAGTCTTCCGGTAGCTTACCACTAATTTCCGAACTGACTTGCAACAGTCTTCCCCTGTTTGTCTTCAACTCATCTATATACCGGTATCGCGACACCATCACTTCCGAAGCTACCTGGCTCAGGTCGTTACGGATCAAATCGACAATCGTGGCATGTTCAGCCTCTTCTTTTTTATCTGCCAAAATCCGTTCCCGCGCATTCGGCAAAGAGGCATCGATCGTCCCTTTCATCGGATAAGAATAGATAAATCCGTCCTCGATACGCACGAATATCTCAGGAGAGAAAACAACAAAACGCTCCTTCACCCATAATTTATAAGGAGCATGGGAAAGATAGAAAATCTCTTTCAACGTCAGGTTCGTTCGTACCGGAGTCGCACAAGTCAGGTTGACCAGATAAGAATTACCGGCATAAATATGCTCGATTACTGTCCGGAAAGACCGGGAGTAAGTTTCAAAAGAAACCGGATTAGTCTCCCATTCAACATGTTTTTCAGGAAAGGCTTCCGCTTTTGACGTCACATTGGTAATGCCATTCAAATCATACAATACCTCACCCGGCTCTACCTCCTCCGGCTCCGCCACCCAAACTTGCTCCTGCTTATAATCAACGACAAATATAAAAGGCCGCCCGGATAATCCCAATCGATTCATATACCGGACGGCTTCTTCTTTATTGCAAAACTTCATATTATATCAAAAATCGCTCTGTCAGTCCGCCGAAAGCATCGATACGACGGTCACGGAAGAACGGCCACCAACGACGCACATTCTCACTCCGTGCTTTATCAATCTCTACCACACGCACCTCTTCATGGTCGTTCGGGAACTCAGCCAACAACTCTCCCTGGGGACCTGCCACAAAGCTATTTCCCCAAAACTGGATACCGTTTGTCTGTCCCGAAGGGTCCGTCTCATGTCCGGTACGGTTTACCGTAATCACCGGAAGCCCGTTAGCTACGGCATGTCCGCGCTGCACTGTTATCCACGCACCCAGCTGACGTTTTTTCTCTTCTTCCGTATCACTGCTCTCCCAACCGATAGCCGTCGGATAAATCAGCATCTCAGCACCTTTCATCGCCATCAGGCGGGCTGCTTCCGGATACCACTGGTCCCAGCAAACCAATACGCCCAACTTCCCGACAGACGTCTCTATCGGTTCGAATCCCAAATCGCCGGGAGTGAAATAAAACTTTTCGTAGTAAGCCGGGTCGTCCGGTATATGCATCTTACGATATTTTCCGGCAATCGAACCGTCTTTCTCAATCACCACGGCTGTATTATGATACAATCCCGGAGCACGCCGCTCAAACAGGGAAAGTACTAAAACCACGCCCAGCTCTTTTGCTAAAGCCCCGAACTCTTCCGTAGACGGTCCCGGAACCGTTTCCGCCTGGTCGAACATCTGTGTATCTTCCGTCTGGCAAAAATACAGACCGTTATGCAACTCCTGCAAGACAACCAGTTCCGCACCTTCGTCGGCACAAAGCCGGATGCTATTTTTCAGTTTCTTTATATTATCTGTCCGGTCACAGGTATTTGCCTGTTGAATCAATCCTATCTTCATTAATTTTCAATTTTCAATTAACAAACTCTTTCGGGTACTGCATCGTCACACAATGCAATGAGCCATGTTGTTTAATTAACGGTAAACAATTAATACCTACAATCTCTCTGTCCGGAAACACCGTCTGCAAGGCTACTTTCGCCACTTCATCTTTCGGCGAATTATAGAACGGAACAAGCACCGCCCCGTTTATAATCAGGAAATTGGCATAGGTAGCCGGCAAACGCTCACCTTCCCACTCCACTTTATCCGCCATCGGCAAAGCGACCAGCCGATAAGGTTCGCCATTTGCCTGCGTGAACTCCTTCAATTCCTCTTCCATCTCCCGGAGTTCGGCAAAATGCTCGTCTTCCTCATCCGTGCACTGCACATAGGCAATCGTATCCTCACTGCAAAAACGCGCCAGCGTATCGACATGACTGTCGGTATCGTCTCCCGCCAGATAACCGCTTTCCAACCACAGGATACGGTCCAGCCCGAACACCTGCTGGAGATAATTTTCCAGTTCTTCCTGCTGGAGATATTCGTTTCTGTTCACGGAAGATAGACATTCGACCGTAGTCAGCAAAGTTCCCTTTCCATCCGACTCGATACTGCCGCCTTCCAATACAAACGGCTGCATATTGACAGGAACCACTTCATCGGCAAAAGTCTTGCCATGAAACAATTTCCGCGTAATCAGATTATCATGGTTGGCAGCAAACTTCATCCCCCAACCGTTGAACACAAAATCGTACACCACCGGCACCCCGTCATCAAACACGGAAATGCCCCCATGGTCACGCGCCCAGGTATCGTTCGTTTCCATCTCACGGAAAATAACACGGCTATAATCCACCTCTCCCAACTGCGAGCGCACCGCCGTTTCATCCGGACAAACAATCAGTAACTTCTCCCGTTTGATCACCTCTTTGGCAATCTCCACAAAACAAGGAACCACCTCGTCCAGTATCGGAGCCCAATCGGTCCCTTCATGCGGCCAGGTCAGTTGAACAGCACTCTGAGGATACCATTCTGCCGGTAATATCGTTTTATTATCCATGTCTGCTAATTTAATTTTCAGGATACAAAGATAAAAGATAATAAGAGCAATGACAAAATTCTGCAAAAAACTCCTCTACCTATTTGGATTATTCAGAAACCCCATTAACTTTGCAGCACAAAGTACTTTTTATTTTAAGTATATGAATAAACAAATAGAAGACATAAAAGCTATCCGCGAGATGATGGAGAAATCATCCAAATTCCTTTCGTTAAGCGGTTTGTCAGGCATATCAGCCGGAGTCATAGCCATTATCGGAGCAGCACTTGCCTATTTCCATATTTTACGGGAACCGGCCAGTGCCAACTTCGACACGACACACGAAGCCATGTTCCGCGAAATCACTTTGTTGATAACCGACGCTTCCGCCGTGCTGCTCTTCTCTATTTGTTTCGGTATCTATTTTTCCTGGAGAAAATCGGTGAAAAAGAACCTGATGCCCTCCAAAAGCCTGATAAAAAGGACACTTTATAACCTCGGTATCCCATTGATTGCCGGAGGTATCTTTGCCCTCATTTTCCTGCTACGCGGCGATTTGGCTATGGCGATCACCATGACGCTGACCTTCTATGGCCTGGCATTAATTAATGTATCCAAATACACCCTCAACGAAGTACATTATTTAGGCTTGACAGAAATCGTGTTAGGTATTGTTGCCGCCCTGTTCCCCGACTGGAGCCTCTTGCTTTGGACTATCGGATTCGGAGTTTGCCATATCATTTACGGCACAGCTATGTACATCAAATATGATTTGAAGAAAGAATGAAAAACATACTGTCCAAATTAAATAAAGCCTTCGAAAGCCGGATACGATTAGGTATCATGTCTATCCTTTCGGTAAACGAATCAGCCGACTTCAACACCATGAAGCAACTGATGGAATTGACCGACGGGAATTTGGCCAGCCACCTGAAAGCCTTGGAGACTCTCGGATATATCCAGTCCGTCAAACAATTCATCGGACGGAAACCCAATACCCAATATTCCATCACCGAAGAAGGACGAAAAAGTTTCAAAGAGCATTTGAATGCACTGGAAGAACTTATCAAATAATTTTTTTACCCATCTACTTTGAATAGCAAAGTACTTTTAAACTACATAAAACAGGTTAAGCTTATGGAAACAACAATCAAAAAAGCAGCAAAAATCAATCAGTCTATCACACTGAAAGCACTGATTATCGGATTCCTGACCCTCATCCTCCTGATTCCGGGATTAATGATCCAGGATCTGATCCGGGAAAGACAAAACCGAAGTTTGGAAACAATCGAAAAGATTAACAACAAATGGAGCAATGCCCAAACCTTTTGCGGTCCGGTCATTTCCATCCCTTATACCACGACGCAGGTAAATCCGGACAACAAGACAACCATTCAGGAACACCTTCTGAATATCACACCGGAAAACCTGAATATCACAACACAGTTATTTCCAGAGGAAAGATATTACGGTATCTACAAAACGATCCTTTACAAAAGCGAGATAGACATAACAGGAAACTTCGACAAAATAAACTTCCCCAAACCGGAAAATAGTATCATTCATTGGGAACAGGCCTATCTATCCATCGGTGTTTCCGACCTGAGGGGCATAACAGAAAACATCGACTTCAAACTGGACAACAAACAATTGTCGGTCGAAGCCACCGGTAACCTGGATACGCAGATAGGAAAAATGCTGGTCATGCCATTAAAGAATACCGACCCTCTCCTGTTCAGCCAACCCCAAACATTCAACTGCAAATTAAAACTGAACGGCAGCAGTAACATCAATTTCATCCCCATAGGCAAAACGACTAAAGTGCACGTTACAGGCAACTGGAAGTCCCCCGGTTTCATCGGCAACTTCTCCCCGGAGCACCATATTACCGAAAAAGGATTCGAAGCCGACTGGAGTATCCTCAGTTTCAACCGCAGTATCCCGGAAATGTGGATCGACTACCCGGGAAACTCATTCGACGATTCCTCCTTCGGGGTAAGCCTAATCGACCCGGTAAACCATTACCAGCAGAACATGCGTTCCGCCAAATATGCCATCATGTTCATCGCCCTGACCTTCGTTGTCTTCTTCTTCGTCGAGATCCTGACCAGAAAACGGATCCACCCTATACAGTATTTGTTGGTCGGCTTCGCATTGATCCTGTTTTACAGCCTGCTCCTGTCTATCTCCGAACAGATAAACTTCGGCACGGCCTACCTGATTGCCAGTATCGCCACCATCGGCCTGATCACAGCTTATACTCACAGCATCTTCAAAAATAAAATACAGACCGGAGCACTCACCGGCATGTTATGTTTATTATATATTTTCCTGTATGTTGTTCTGCAACTCGAAGATGTTGCCTTATTAATAGGAAGTATCGGCTTGTTTGTAATCCTGGGAACGATTATGTTCTTCTCCCGGAAAATAAGTTGGTATAAACAAGAAGATGAATATCCTCAAATACCTGAAACAGATAAGTAAACAACAAACCTTATAAAGGGAAAGAAATAGACTCCAGCATCTGTTTTCGCCAGGAGAGAAGTTTACCGTTTTTGAATAAGCGACGTTGGACGAAGCACCAACTGCCGAGCTTGTTTTCACGGACAGTAGGCCAACGGTGCTTCTCCTGGTAAAACAGTTTTAATTTTTCATAGTTTTCAATCCAGATGTCGTCGGTATTCCAGACAAAACCGGCTTCATCCATCATCCTGATACGTTCGGAGGCTAGTCCCCCCTGTTTACGGAACTTACGTTGGGTACTACACCAGGAACCTAATTTGCCATCATTACTTTTAGGCCAATATCCCTTTTGGTGATAAAAAAACACCACCTGTTCCCAATTTTTTATCCACTGGGCATCCAAATCTTGCTCCCACGCAAAACCGATGCGATCCAACAAAGCTATCCGTTCTTCAGATAACACCCCTTTTTTACGTCCCTGCCGTTGGGTGTTGCACCAGATACTCAGATTATTTTCTCCCTTCTTAGGATAACGTTGCATCTGAGTTATAAAAATCTTCAGTTCTTCATAATACTGCATCCAACGACTGTCCTGTACCTCCCATTCGAAACCGATCCGGTCCAGCTGCGAGATATAATCTTCCGACAGTGTCCCTTTCTTCCGGGCAATCCGCTGGGTGTTGCACCAGTTTCCCAGCTTTCCTTCGGCTGCCTGCGGCCAGCGCCCTTCACGCTCCTTATATTCAATCAGACGCTCATACATCACAGGCCACGCATCCAACTCCGCCAGCATATCATCCACACGGGCACGGATATCAGACAGGAATCCCGTTACCTCAAACTCTATAAAGCCTTTAAAACTCTTTGGGGCACGGATCGCCGGATGATAAACCAACTCCCTTGACATAGCCTCATAAACAGAACGGCCCGAAAGGTTATTGACGAAATCAAGCACCACCGGATGACGGTCCGAACCGGCTTTCAGGCAACGGCCCAACTGTTGCAAGGCAACCACATACGATTCTGTACGTCGCAGGAACATGGCGGCATCTACTCCTTCCACATGCAATCCTTCGATCAGCATATTTATAGAGAAAAGGACATGCAGTTTTCCTGTTTCCCTACGGAAACGACGCAACGTCTTTTCATTCTCCCGATTGCTGAGTCCGTTATGGATCTCGAATGTTTCCGTTTCAAAGCCAGCCTGCCCGAGCCAGTTCAAGACTTCGGGAATCATATGCTGAAGGTCCTCCTTGTCTTTACAGAAAACAAGCATTTTCTTTACTTCTTTCGGCAAATAACGCCGGATCAGTTCCGATGCACTCAACGAACCGCGAAAGTCGAGACGGGCAAAGTCTATCTTGTCCTGAATACGCTTGCGCCTTTCAGATGTACAGTCGCTCCTGTTCAACATACGCTGTACCTTATCCAGTTGGTTATTCAGATCGAATACGCTCTGCACCAGGACAGGGACAGGCAGTATCTTATAATACCAGGCCATAGACAAAGACAGTTCATGGAACAGGTTTCCCTTGAAATAGACCTCTACCGTATCGAGCATCTCTTCGGGACGTATCGGAGTGGCCGACATTCCCAGTACACGGGCCTCCGGATTGTTATCTATTACTTCCTGTACAGCCTGTCCCCATACCTCCGCTCCGAAATGATGGAACTCATCAATAATGATATGATCCGCTTTGAGTTCACCGACTGTACCGCGATTCAGGACTAATGCCTGGAAAGTCCGGTAGGCAACATGTGGCATTGTCCTGCCGATTGCTTTTTTGATCTCGGCAATGATCGTAACGTTGGGAGCAATAACTACTATATCGTCTTCCGAATGATTGACAATATAGCGGGCAATCAGATAGGATTTCCCAGTTCCAGTCGCCTGTACAACGGCTCCGATCCTGTTTGTTTTGAATCCTTCCTCGATGGCCCGGTAAGCCGCTTCATTATGTGAAAACAGTTCAATATGCTTTCCCGTTTCCAAGCTTTTCAGATAGCTATCATCCGAAACAGTCAGTCCATGCAGTTCAAAGGAAAGTGCCTCCGGCAGATAACCGCCATGAGCCAGGACACGGAACTGGCTACAGCCGCACATTTCCCCGATACGCTGCATTTCAGTATACAGCCCATCCACTTCCGGCAAGCCGACAGGTTCCTTATTCCATACCTCTTTTACAATGAAAGTAACGGAGTCCTCCCTGAAGCCTACCAGCAGACAGCCGGATTCTTCAGTGATAAAATAATGGTAAGAATGATAAAGATCGCAGAGCACAAATAATATGCAAGTTTCAAAAAGACTCTTTCTGTTTTACTTCTTAATCCACACCCTCAGGAGAGACTATAATCGAATATCCAGGACCGTAACCAACACCTTTTTCATTAATCACATAGGCACGGATGTAATAGACACCCGGAGACAAATCACCCAGCGTTGCCGTGAAATCACTATCCGCCTGCACACTATAATCCCAGATGTTCGGTTCACCGACCGTATTCCAACAGAATCCGCATTCACTTATATTCCCGCCACCGTTGTCCAGCACTCTCGAACGGAATGTATACGTTGTAGCATCCAATACTTCTATTTCATCCACAACCGGAACTGTACGCGTATCCAACACCAACGTACGACTATACCCCGTACCTATCTTATTACTCGCATAAGCCCTTATGTAGTAAACACCCGGATACATAGTACCCATAACTGCCATGAAATCATCATCCGCTTCCAACAGATTATCCGAAACATCCGGATATTCATGCGTACTCCAGCAAAAACCATTAGCCGTTATTTTACTGCCTCCCGCATTCAGTATTGAACACTGTATCCGGTTGGTTTCCCAATCAACAATACGAACCCTGTCAAGTACCGGAACCGTCAGCACATGAATCGACACACTCAACTCTTCACCATAACCGACACCTGCTTTATTGACAGCATAGGCACGTATATAGTAAGTACCCGATTCCATTTCTGATATCGTAGCCATAAAATCATCATCAGCCACAACTACATGATCCTCCACCGACGGTTTTCCCGTCATGTTCCAGCAAAAACCTTTTTCCGTTATCTCACTTCCACCATCTGTCACTAATACGGAACGGAACACATTGTTATCCGGATCAATACGTTCTACCGCCCCCACTACCGGCAGCGATATAATATTGACCACCAACTCCTCACTATAACCCACACCATATGTATTCTCGGCAAACGCACGTACATAATAAACCGTATTGGGATTCAATCCCGACAACACGGCAGTAAACTCTTTATCCGCTGTCTCCCTCTCATCTGCCACCGTCGGCGTACCAGTCGTATTCCAGCAGAAACCCTTCGATATGATTTCAGCACCTCCGCTGTCCTCCAGTGTAGCACGAAATTCCTTCTTCAGTGAATCAGACAACAGGATACAGCCGACCTTCGGAAATGTTTTGCCCGTCTGAATCTTTATTTCCGGACTGTAAGCAAGATACGAACTATCGTTTAATGCAAAAGCACGCAGATAATAGGTCGTGTTCTCTTCCAGGTCCGGAATGGAAACGGAAAACGCAGCCTCCTCACCTTCCGCTTCCAGCTTCCGGTCGTCTACCGTCGGGTTGCCCTCTGTATTCCAGCAGACACCTTTCGATAACAAGTTAGTCCCCGTACCATCTATTCCATCATCTTTCACCCGGAAGGTGAAACGGTTAGCGACCTCCTCGTCCGCCGACAGGTCCGACAACAAAGGCTCACCATACAACAACGTCTTAAAACTACCCAACTGCCCTGTCAGACGATCCGTACCGTTACCCGCATACAAACAATATTCGTACGACGCATCCGCATCCAGTCCTTCCAGCAGCACCTGCATGCCAAATGATAAAGAATCCCGGCATGCGACCTCCGAGGCATGATCACGGTCACCCGCCTTCCACCAAAGAAAACCAGTCTCTTTTAACGGTATCTGACTCGTCACGCTCCCTTTCAACCTGACATACGTTCGCCCTATATGCTGCGGTTCCTCCAACTGCATGCCGATCGATATGGCTTCAGGTTCGGCGTCCTTTTCACAACTTCCCAACATCAACACAGCAGGAAGAAAAAACAATATATACTTCAATAGATTCATGGACTCTTCTGTTTTTTCGGTTCATCGATTAAAAAATAACTCCAATTCCCAAATTTCCCTCCAGATATTTAAAGCTGTTCGTTTGCAAACCCAGCGAAAATACCATTGGTCCGGCAGACAGGATTCCTCCGATCTCAGCTTCCACACCCTCCAGGGAATGGTCTTTGTTTTTACCCCACTTGCCTCCCACCGTTTCCCAAACCAGCGTACGTGTGCCGTACCCTACTCCGGCATACAGATAAAACGGTTTCCACAGGCGTTGTACGATCCCCCCTGTGACAGACAAGCGGCTTTTTTCCGTCTTACCCGTGTACCACTGTACCTCACCATCTTCACCCGACATCCCGACATCGTTGCATTCGAAATCATCCGAAGGAGTATTACTGAAACTATATTTCGCTTTTATATATCCCCCCGTGCGTCTCATTGCAGCAACCATCAAACCGTACGACATCTGGGAAGTACGGAACCCCATCACAGGCATCACCATCACCCGGGGCCTTTCAGGCTTTTTACGCGTTGACAATAACTGTACATAGTTTTCCAAACGGGCCTGCATTTGCTGCTCCCGGGAAGACTGCTTTAGCGTATCAACGGACGCATCCTCCGTGTGCTGACCGTAAGCCGTTGATACACAAACCACCCATAACAAGCAGATCAACATTTGTCGAACAATTTTATTCATTTCTTATGTTTTTGAGATTTTTCGTTTCCATAACCATAGCCATATCCATAACCGTACCCATACCCATAACCATAACCGGCACGTTTCATATTGATACCATTCAGTATCACCGCCATATTGCGAAACTTCTCCTGTTTATATAACTTTTCCACTTCCGGCAACTGACGGCGATCCATCAACCCTGCACGAATCACATAAACCGTCAAGTCAGCCACGCGGTTCACGATCGTGGCATCTGCTACCATACCGGCCGGCACATTATCCAAAATCACATAATCATAACGCTCACGCAACGTATTTACCAATTCTTCCAAGCGATTACTCAGAAGTAACTCTGAAGGATTAGGGGGCACAGGACCTGCATGGATTACGTCCAAACGGTCGTTGATGCCCGATGGTGCAATGATCTTATCCACATCATCCACCCTCCCCGACAAATAGTGCGTCAATCCCGCACCAGCGTGGCTGATGCGGGCGCTAAGGGTACCCTTACGAATATCAGTATCGACAAAGATCACCTTTTTATTCGTTAGAACAAAACTCATCGCCAGGTTCATTGATACGAAAGTTTTCCCCGCACCCGGATTTGAAGAGGTAAACATCACCACTTTCAGATCTTTTGCTTTTACACGCATGAATTCCATATTCGTCCGGACAATACGGAATGCCTCCGAGACACCGTCGCGACCGTTCTCATGCACCAGGATTTCACTCTTGTCTTTCCGGTTACGCGAAGGAATCTCACCCAGGAACGGAACAGACAGGTTATCCTCTATATCTTTCCTTGAACGTACCGTCGTGTTCATCGTCAACTGTACCCAAAGAATACCCGAAGGAACCACCATCCCCAACACACAGGCTGCTAAAAGAACCAGCATCGATTTGGGTGCCACTGGTTTCTCGCTACCCTGTGCCGGATCGATAATACGGGCATTACTCTCCGTGATCGCCTGCGACAAGGCATTCTCTTCCCGCTTGTTCAGAAGGTAAAGGTAAAGTTCCTCCTTGATCTTCTGTTGGCGTTCAACCGACAACACGTACTTTTGCTGAGTCGGGACAGCTGCTATACGACGGGTCGTCTGCACTTCACGTTCACGTATGTTCTTTATTTTTATATTCAAACCTACGATCAGATTGTCTACCGCCCGGATAATTGTCTGCTTCATCGCACCCAGCGAATTATTCAGGTCCATCACGACCGGATTCCTGTTACTACTGTTACCGATCAACTTGTCGCGTTTTAATAGCAAGGTATTATATTCCGAAATCTGACTTTCCAAACTTACATCCGAGATGCCCGTATTGGCAGGTATCAAGTCGGCTCCCTTATGTGGGTCAGTCAAGTACTCCCGAATATATTTTGCCAGCGTCAACTGGTTCTCCAATCCAAGTCCTTCCTGGCTGTACTGGCTACCTTCCTGCAAATACATACCAGCTTCCGAATGGATATCGGTCAGCTGATTTTCTCTTTTGAAGACCTCGATTTCCGCATCCACATTTCCCAGTTCTTTTTCAATAATAATCAGGCGGTCATTGATAAAATTCGATGTATTGACCATCACCTGATTCTTGTCGCTTATCGCATCCTCGTTGTAAATAGCAATCAGTGTATTCAACACATCCTCCGCACGGGATGCAGAAACGTCCTGCAATGACAAATTCAAAATAGTAGCTGTTTTACTCGCTAGCACAACCTGCAGAGATTCATTATAATCCAAAGCTACCCGGTCCTGGTTGCTTTTAGAAACTGTTATCTCACTCCCATAATAAAGATCCGTATAATACAAACTGGGAGTTACCACTACTTTTCCGATAGGCGTCGATACCGTGTCGTTCAACGCCACAGTCAACGTTTGGTCTTCCTGCACCTGTCCTTCTTCCTCCAGTTCTTCGGAAAAGAAACCCGACAGGCTCACTTCTTTATCTGATACCGGCACTACCGTCAAACCAAATTCAAGGTTTTCATTTGCCTCCGGGAAACGGACCACAACAGGTGAATGACTGTACAACTCCACCGTACGCAACCCTTCACGAATGCTGTAACTGATATCCAGGTCCAGACGTTTGACAACTGATTTCATCAACTGTTTCGATTTGAAGACCAGCAGTTCGTTATCCACACTCCTTTTCATATTGAACATATTCAAATCCTCAAAAACGGCAGCCTCACTGGCTGCGCCGCCTCCTTTCGTATCGTCCTTGATCAATACCGTTGCTGTACGCTGGTAAATTTTAGGTGCCCACCCCAGATAAAGCACCGCTACTGCACAGCAGACCGCCACAGATAACAGGAACCAGTACCAGTTGGCACGTACGACACGATACATATCGATCAGGTTCAACTCATTTTCCTCTTCACGAAGCATATTTGTTTCTTGTTCGGGATTCATCACTCTTATACTCTTTTGTTATTTGAATATTAATACTGCAACCGTGGTCAACAGGGATACGACCGATACCCACACACCCACCGTGTTGTTCTGATTGATGCCACTCTGGCCCGCTTTCGCCTTGTTCGGTTCCACATACACGATATCGTTCTGTTGAAGATAATAGCAGGGCGAATCGAAGATATCCGCCGAACGCAAATCATGGAACAGGATCGTACGTTTACCATTATTCTCACGGATCACCGCCACACGATCGCGACGACCGTAAATCGTAAGGTCACCTGCCATACTTAAAGCCTCCAACAATGTGATACGGTCACCTGATACGGTAAAACTACCCGGCCGGCTAACTTCACCAATGACAGAAACCTTAAAATTCAGAAACTGTACTGTTACGATTGGGTCTTTGATCAAATCCTCGTCCACCAACCGTTTCTTAATCAGTTCCGTTAATTGCATACGGCTAAGGCCCGAGGCACGGATCTTACCCAAAATCGGGAAATCGACATCACCATAGCGGTCTACCAAATAGCCCAACACACGCTGCTGACCAGTCGTTCCGTTATTTGTGCCTAACTGATAAGTAACCATCGGCATATTAAAAGGTAATGCCAGTTCCGGATCACGGCTGTTCACCATGATTGCCAGCAAATCGTCTTCATGGATGATCGGCTCGTATATCTGTTCGATATTTCCCTGCCTAAAAGGTTCTACATCCTGCATGTAAATAATGTTTTTGGGTGATGCACAAGAGCCCAGTAGCACCACAAGCAAAACTCCTAAAAGTTGTTTGTTCAAATTCATTTTCATATATTATTTGTTTTTGTTGATATTTCAATTAAAAAATTGTTGAATCAAAACTTCCTGAATTCCAACCGGGCATAATCCGATTGCAGGACCAGATGTTTCGATGTTAATTCTTTGACGCCGAAACGTTGCTCCGTCCCGTTCATTCCAAATGGCAATAAGTCTTTAACTTTGCTGACTGGCATGACTACAAACAATGAATCTCCGGTATATTCCATATTACCGGTCTGACTGGTTACATCAACCTTCATCAGATTGATTGTATGCAAAGCGACACTGTAATATGCCCGTTTCGGCGTATCTTCCTCTCCCGACACATATGCTATTTTCATGATCTGCCAGCGACCATCCAGGTCTCCATTGATCGGCATTTTTCCGCAGGCACTGACCATCAGAACCAGCAACACTGCCGTTATATATCTTTTCATCGTATTCATTGTATTCATCGTATCCATCCCGTTTTTCTGATTGTTAGCATTCCACCGGCACTTTTACCCAACATCCCGCCCCTGTCAACACCCAGCGATGCTGTAAAGTCCCAGCCTTTTAACTGATGAGGTGTATAGGTTAATTCAATCAGAGCATTTCCATTCTTTTTGATCTCATAAAAAGGTAAGCTATAAGTTCCCCAGTTGCGGGTAAACGATAAAAGGATTCGGTATTGCAGATCGGCACAAGGAGTACCCATGATCCCCAAATGATGTCCTTGCAGACGATTGCTTTTAAAGACTATTTCTCCATCATCATTATAAATCGGAGACATGACTAGCGGATTTCCAATCCCCATTCCCCAATGCTGCCAACCGGCATAGATGTAGTGGTTGTAATAATTATCTGTACCACTCACTTGTTCAGGTATTTCAGGGGTATGGTCCCAATAAACAGGGCCCGTTTGGTCTTTCGTTGAGATATATTCGTAAACGAAACTACCGATCACCGGATTCTTGGGAAACGTTATTTCTATTCCTGCCAGACAATCTTTCCAGCCATATTCACCAAACATCTGCGAATGGTCTTCGAAATAATGTTCGTAATAAGGACGGATTGTCCAATCTTTTGGAGCATACCAGGTCAGAGAGAAGTTCCAGCTACCTAAATGGTTTCCATAGACATTTATCTGTTCCCCTGTTGGTGTGCTACTATCTCCGCCACTCGGAATAAACACCTTAAAGAAATCCTTTATCCCGTTCGGCATATCGATCTTCTTATCTCCAATGAAAGCATTTCCTCCGAACTGGGCAGCCATTTCCAATCCCCCTTCTGAAATCAACGGAAACTTCTCCCGGTTACCGATCTTCACATACAAATCCTTGGAATGATACAGCACATGTTCCGTATGTTTACCTCCCGGAGCCACAAAGTCTTTTTGCCAGCCATCGTCTGTAAACATACCATAAGCGATATGTCCTTTGAAAGCTAACCAACCTTTTGTCCCCGGAACAAGCGTATATTCAGGAATACCGATACGAACCTGCGGAGCCGGACGCGCATTTCCCGAAAATGTCAGTCCACCGCTACTCAGTAACGAATTATTAAATTCGCTATATCGCTCTTTACTTCCGATGCTCACCCCCAGGCAACGATATTTCAAATCCGCATACAATTGTTGCACCACAAAAGTCGATGTAAAATTATAAACGACAGCCAGGTCCGCCCCGAAAGCATATGAGAAACGTTTATCGTTTTCCAACTCCCGGAAAACACCTGCACGCAGATACCCGTTATTCTTTTCAATGGACGAAAGTCCCTGCTTATTCGCTGTCAACCAGAAAGGAGTATGTTCCCCTCCGCTAAAGCTGACGCCGGTTTCCGCCCGATAACTCAGTCCTTTGGTAAACTGAGCATAAGAGGTTAGGGGAAGCAATAGAATGCCTCCCAAAAGAAGTAAGCTTGATATTGATTTCATTTGTTTTTGATTAGAAAGAATTGAATCAACCCCATCATCCCCAAACCGTCCCCGGCCTATCCAGATTCTCCGCCACGTGCCGTAACAACTCTCGTCGTTCGGCTATATGAACGAGCATTTCCAGACGTTGCCCGGTCTCATCCGGAGAAGACTGCAACAAAGCCCTCACCGTCTTCCGGATATCCTTCAATATCCGGTTTTCAGTATAAAAGAACAACAAGCGGACCAGATACATCTCCCGGTAATTGGATGCTTCAGGATAAAGAAGCCGGAACGCCTCCACATCCTGCCGGACCATCCCGTCATACTCCGCATGCAACCCGTCCGCCACCCCTCTCAGCACCATCTCCAGGTCAGCTTCCGGATACCCTTCCGCCAGATGGGACAAAATCGTCCGATAGTCCCCATGTTCAAACAACAGGTTATCCGAACGGAGAATCGTATGGATCACCTCCGTAAACAGGCAAAACTCCCCTTTGAAAAAATAATACGTATCCGCATACAAGAGGCAAGCCGACAACAACAACTCTTCCGAATAATGCGGCCTTGTCCGGCAACGGTCGATCAAGGCGACGAACACCTCTCTCCCATGCCGCCGGAACAACGAATCCGGGTCTTCTCCTTCCGGTAAATAAAGAACCTGTATCTCCGGAAAAACCGCCTCCTGCGACAGCGCGATTTTCCGTGCCGCATCACGCCCCGGCTTATCCCCGTCCAATAACAGACACAGATGGCCGGTGTACCGTTTCAGCAATTCCACCTGCCCGCCAGTCAGAGCCGTCCCGCATAAAGCGACCGTATTCGTCAAACCCGCCGCATGCATGGCTATCGCATCCTTATATCCCTCGACCACAAAAACAAAACCTTCACGCACAATCGCCTCCTTCGCCCGGTTCAAAGCATACAAATGATCGCTTTTTTTATACCCACCGGCTGTTGAAGTATTGATATATTTCGGTTCATCCGGATTACCATCCGCCAACCGGCGGGCAGCAAAAGCAATTAACTGCCCGGCTTCGTCACGGATCGGGAAAATGACACGGTTACGCATCGCATACCACTCCTTCGGTACATTTACAGGAGATTGCCCGACTTCAAAATCCAGGTAAGCAGGCGTCAATTCAGAGTTACCGCAAGCATAAGGCAAAAGGGAGGAAAAAAATTTACAGTTTTTTTCAATTGAAAATTTCTTCTCATTGGTATTCACAGGAACAGACTCCGCCTTTTTCTTATTAATTTTCAATTTCCCATTTTCCATTTTCAATTTCCCCACCGCCTCCATAAAACTGCAATGTTCCATCTTCTGCACAAAAGCAATCGCATCCCCATGTTCCCCGCAGGCAAAGCAATGAAAAGTTTGCTTCTCTGGATTCACTATAAGTGATGGATGATGATCTTCGTGAAACGGACAAAGCCCCATATAGTTACTCCCCTTCCGTTCCAGCGACACATACCCCTCGACTACCTCCTTGATGCAGACAGACGACTTCATTTGTTCGATCTCTCTTTTCGTCATGGCTTCTTCCGGTTTGAATAGTTGGAAATAAGCGTATAACTCTCATTGAAACGATAACGAGCCACCCCGACAGAACCGTTACGTACTTTTTTAATCCAGAGTTCACCGACATCCACCAGGCTTTCGCCCGTCACCGGATCATTTTCCACCCCGTTCTTCAGGGGAATATAAACAAAATAGACACAATCGGCGACCTGTTCGATCACCCCCGAGTCACGTAAGTCATGCAGCTCCGGCAAATGAAGTTTGCCATCCCGATTCACGCTGTTACGGTTCATCTGCGAAAGAAGCAACACAGGAATATTCTCTTCCTGTGCCAATTGCTTCAATGCTTCTACAATCCGTCCGATCGCCTGGTCCACTGTCTCGTTTTTGGAACGTTCCTTTTGTATCAGATGAAGATAATCGATAACCACCAGGTCGCATTTCTTCTTACGCCGTTGCAGTTTCACCTGGGCACGGATATTGGCGACACTGTTTCCCGACGTATGGTCAAAATACAACGGCAGCTTCTTAAAATCTTCCGCCAACCGCTCCATCCTTCCCAGGTCCGCCTGGTTCGCTCCGGAGATACGCAAACGGTTCGCATCTATCCCTGCATAACCGGCAAACAGGCGGTTCAGGGTTTGCAATGCCGTCATCTCCAAACTGAAGAAACAGACATGTTTCCCCGCCATCGCCACATTCATCGCAATATGCATGGCTACAGCCGTCTTACCGTCACCGGGACGTCCGGCTTCCACAGTCAGTTCGCCATTATAGAGTCCGCCGGTCACATAATCGAAAGCCTCGATCCCCGTCAGGATACGCATGCTGTCGGTACCGGTTTCCAGACGTTCGCGGTGCATCTGCAACACCTCCTGCGCCACCGCTCCGATCTGTCGAAGCGGTTTACCGACCGTACAAGTCTCACGCAGCGACAACAACTTCTGTTCCGCCTCTCCGATCAGGTCGGCATAGGAAGTCCCGAAGTCATCCGCCTTCCCCTTCAATCCGCCGAACAACCCCGAAAGTATCCGGAGCATATAACGGCGTTTCACCTCTTCTGCATATTGTTTCAGGTTAGCGGTATGCCGAAGTTGTATCATCCAGTCGTTCAGGACCGCTACCCCGTTAATATCTTTCCAATGTTTTTCATCCAGCCGGTGCATCTCCGTATCCACCGTCACAAGGTCCGCCCTCTTCCCTTTTTCATACAGCGAACAAGCCGCACTGTAGACAAACGCCAGGTCCGGATGACTGAACATCTCCGGTTTCAATACCGGATAAACTTCTATGATGGCCGACTCTACCGATAAAACGGAACTGATAACCGCCGCTTCTGCTTTTTCAAATGCTTTCATATCCGTCCGTTTTAACAAGTTGAAACATCATCATCCATTTGTCTCCCTCCGAATTGCTTTTTGGCAGCTTTCAATTGATCGGCAAGGGTATTCTCCTCGACTTTCGGTTTTTCGGGAGCTGCCGTAAAGTTCACATAACCATTCACCCGTATCCGGGTTCCACCGGGAATACGGTTCATAGTAATCAATTTCTTATCCGCCATCTGGCGAAGCAAGCGATTGACCGTCGATACATTGATCCCGCTCAAACGAGCCAGTTGGGCCTGGGTACCGACAAACTCGCCTTTGCGGCAACTTACCATTCGGTCGTTCAATCTAACATGCCCATCTGCATAAAAACAGCCGGCAAATAAAAGCAGATGTAACCATCCCCCTTGCCGGACCGGCAGATTTTCACTAAACAACTGATCCAGGATAAAGCGGGGAACAGTCAGGAATGCACTTCCAAAAATACTGGACGCATTCTTCTCATTTTCAGCACAATAATCTTTCATACCCTATACAAATTAAGTTTGAAATTAATATCAAGATGAAAATGAATTTGCTTCGTGTCTATACCTCTCTGATATTGAGCCTATTAATAGAAGACTTTTCAAGTCGCCCGGGAATGTCCTGAAATTCCTCTTTTAATATAGAATATAAATATTTATAACTAAATAAGGGCCCTACGGCCATTTTTTTCAGATTTCAAAGATTAACAACATCCGGTATCATTCACTTTCACCCTACAAAGGTAGAGGGTATGCACCGGACGGCAATTACTAAAATCGCAGCAAAAACAAGCACAGAAAAACCTGTTATACAGCGTATTAATCAATTATTATTTCTTATTTTTGTTATTAATCTTATTTATTTCATTCAAAAAATGTTTGATACAATCCGAATAATCGGAGTCATGTACTTTCATTTCGGTACAAAAAGAACCGACCGTTCCCTCCAGACGAAAACAGAGATAAAAGCGCTCAGCCAGGAAGTCGAAAGACACATCATTGAAATAATATACCTTCATTTGCCCCAGCAGGTCACTCAAAAATTTCCGGTCGTTCACCGGTACTCTCTCCTTCCACGGGTCTACCAGGTCAAAACCACACCAAGTCAATATTTCCGGTCGGAATTTGTCAAAAAACTTATTTGCCAAATCAGTCCAACCCTTTTTTTGGTGACACTCATCACTCCCCAGCAGCCAGGCCAGTTTCATTATTTCGATCCGGCGGTCCGGACACTCTCCGATATAGGCTTCCAATTTATCCAAAGCCAAATTTTTTCCTACAATTCCACCAATTTTTTTTTATAGCGTTTTAATTCTTCTGTCAGCATAACTTTTAAGTTGATGCTGTACAACAGATATTTCCTGTCAACAGTAGAATCTCCTTTTCCTCTAAAAAACATATATCTTTTGCATTCAAAAGTCCCTTATTTTATCTTCAAAACATATATCTTTCATCTCCGAAATAAGGGACTTTCAAATTTTCAATTCTCAAGGTTCTCCCAGGAAATCGACAATCACCCCGACCTGTTTCGGAGTCAGTTTTCGTTGCCGTTCACAGAACCCGGCTGCCCTCAAATCCCTGGTCAATTTTTCGTTTCTTACCACCCAGCGATGCAACAAACGTGATGCTGAGTTCGGATGCAAATCCGGGTTGTAACAGAGTGCCAGTTCTGTCCATCCGTAACTGCGGATTTTGAATTTTTCTTCGTCCATATTCTTATGATTTAGTCTTACTAAGATAAGAAATTAAATCCATATAAAGAAATGAAATTCAAAGTTTATGCGCATTATTTATACGGACTTATTAAACCCTTCGCCGCCGATGATGACATTTCATGTCACAGCCGTTTTTCCAGTACCTTATCTTTGTCATGTTATCGATAACCAACCAGTTAACCGTCAATAGCTTTCGGAGTATTTCCATTGGCATATTGGCACATTGTCAAATTAAAAAATTATTCCCCATGGCTTTAAGTTTTCACTTAGTAAAACGTCCCGACATGCGCAAAGACGCTGCCGAAGGTTCCAAATTATTTTATGCACAGGTCCGTTCATTGAAGAAACTCGATTTCAACAAACTCTGTGATCTGATCGCTGTTCGAAGCACCGCTTTTATCGGCGATGTGATGCTTGTCATCGAAGGTCTCCTTTCCGTCATGGAAGAACGCCTGGAAGAAGGCGATGTGATCCAGATGGGCCGCCTGGGTAACTTCCGCATGGTTGCCGGCAGCAAGGGTATTGAGAACGAAAAGGACTTCAATGTCTCCCTCTTCAACAAGGCTCGTATCGTCTTCTCACCGGGCACCATGCTCAATGAGATCCGCAAGAATGCCAAATATGAAAAGATGGATATCGAAACGGTCACTCCGCCTACAGGAGGTGGTTCGGACCGTCCGGAAATCGAGTAGTAACGTATCAATTATCCGTTATGTTAAAACAGGAATTTATCAAACAATATCTTTTCCCCGCTCAAAAGGCGGGGGAATGTTTCGGAATCAATCCGGTTGTCATCCTCGCCCAATCGGCCATCGAAACCGGCTGGGGAGAAAGTACGCTGGCAAAGGAGCATAACAATTTCTTCGGTATCACCGCTTACGGACGTCCTAACGTCTTTTGGAAAGGGACAAAGACCGATCTTTCTGAAAACGGCGGCCATACTTCCTTATGGTTCCGCACTTACGAATCAGCGAAAGACAGTTTTATGGATTTCGCCCGTCTGATCCACACTGCTTATCCGGTGGCCGCCTCGCTCAGTGCCCATCCTTCGGCCTATGCCAAAGAGATCGCTTACAGTAAATACATCAGCGAAGTGAATGGTGACAACCGTGTTGCTTATCAAAGGATGTTGGTGTCGATTTGCCGGACGATCGAAAGATATACTGTTTGCTGAGTTCACCTTTTATCAGATGTGAGCTATCTTGTCCCCGTGCTTGACACGGGGCCGCAAGAGAACTGGCGGTATCAAAAGATATTATAGGATACGGTCTGTGCCTTTGCGATCCCGTGTCAAGCACGGGAACGGGATAGCTCAATTATTTCTAAATATTAATATATTAATATATACAAAATGAAAACTCTTGAAACCATTCTCAACTTTCTCACCAGCCTTGTCCGGATCATCTTTCCCCGCAGACAAAAGCCGGCAGCCGGTGACTGCCCTTGTCCCCATCCCTATCCTCGTCCTCTTCCTGATAGCGGTCACCCTGTTAGCTCTCCTGATGGAGCAGACGGAAGTGACGCTGACGGCTATCGGAGCGATACTCTCGCTCTCCACCAGAGCGACTGGGGAACCAAACAACGTGTCGAACCCATAGACATTGCCGGTTACAGCCTGATGGCTGCGGGACTGATCGGCGGTCTGTACAAATTATTCACGGCATGAGTTACAAAGAAAATTACCAACGTATGATCCGCCGCAACAAAGCGACCGGATATGCCATCTATGACTGTCTGTTGAAGGCTTACCGAAAACATGCTGAAAGTATGGATATCTCCGGGATTACCGACCGGGATATCTCCCGGATCAGTAAAAAGCTATTGGTGAGCGAACGCTGGATACGTCATATTTTATGTAAATATCATCTGTTTTTCGTTATCATCGACCAGTATTTTCCGGAAGAAGAATGGGAAGATGAAGAGACGGATGTTTGATCGTTTGAAGTCTGTTATCTTCTCTGATATGGAGGGGGTAACAGACTTTTCGTGTATAAAGTTATTCGTACAACCTCTTTACCTCATTACAAAATGAACAATTCTTTCGCAAGCCTTACCATCTCCATAAGGGTTTACTGCTTTACTCATTTTGTCATAATACCCTTTATCATCCAGCAAAGCAGAAACTTCCTGTACAATCTTATCATAATCCGTTCCCACCAATTTAACCGTTCCCGCTTCCAAGGCTTCAGGACGTTCGGTTGTATCACGCATAACCAATACAGGTTTACCTAATCCCGGAGCCTCTTCTTGTATTCCACCGCTATCGGTAAGCACAAGGGTCGATTTCTCCATCAGGTAAACAAACGGCAGATACTCCAACGGTTCAATGAAAAACATATTCTGCAAATCCGAATTTCCAAAAACTTCATGAATCGGTTTGCGCACGTTCGGATTCAGATGCATCGGATAGACAAAATCCGTTTCCGGATACTTCTCCGCCAGTGTCTTGATAGCCTTACACATTTGAATGAAACCCTCCCCAAAATTCTCGCGGCGGTGTCCGGTAATAAGAACAAGGCGACGATCCCTGATTTCATATCCGGCAGTTTTTAGTTCTTCCGTCAATACCTTTTGTAACGCTTCATTTCCTTTAATTTTATCGACTACCAGATATAAAGCATCGATCACCGTGTTTCCGGTTACAAGGATAGACTTCTGCTTCACACCTTCATCCAACAAATTCTGACAGCTCAACTGTGTCGGAGAAAAATGATACGTAGCAATCCTCCCCGTTATCAAACGGTTCATCTCCTCCGGCCAGGGACTATATATGTTATGTGTCCTAAGCCCCGCTTCAACATGCCCCACTGGTATCTGCTGATAGAAAGCTGCCAAAGCAGAAGCCGTCGAAGTAGTCGTATCGCCATGTACCAGCACGAGATCCGGTTGTACTTCTTTGAGTACATCCCGCATACCGGTAAGGACACGGGCAGTCACATCATATAAATCCTGTCCTTGCTTCATGATATTCAAATCATAATCCGGATGAATTTCAAAAAGATGAAGCACCTGATCCAACATTTCGCGATGTTGGCCAGTCACACAAACCACTGTTTTAAACTGTTCGGGATACTTCTCAAACTCCTTCACCAAAGGAGCCATTTTTATTGCTTCGGGACGGGTCCCGAAGACGAGCATTATTGTTTTCATATTAATATATTATATCTTTCCAATCCAGACAAGAAACAGAAAGCGGACTAAGTGTATCTGCCGCTTGATACGGGACGGTTGGTTTATCAATCTATAAGCAAATTCGAGATTATGCTCCACCCACCATTTAGGAGCCCGTTTCACCCTTCCTGTATACACATCGAAACTACCTCCCAATCCCTGATAGATAGCCGGATGTTTACTGAACATTTCCTCCATTAGCAATTCCTGCTTTGGTGAACCCATTGCAACAAAAACGACATCAGGTTTCTTCTCTGCCACATCCGCAATCAAAGACTGCCGTTCTTGATCGGTTTTGATGTATCCATTCCGAAAATTAATAATACGAATGCCCGGATAATCATTGTTTAATTTACTGACAGTTTCTTCTATTACTTCCTGTTTCCCGCCTACCAGATAAAACGTTTTTTGTTTATAGGTAGCTTCAATAATTTTCAGCCACAGTTCGCAACCGGGTATTTTGATTACATCATCATATCCATGGCGTCTCAATGCCAACATCGGCCCTGCCCCATCACAGTATCCGATATTTCGATTAATAATAGCACGCATCTGATCAGTCGCATGGAGGATCTTTTCTGCATTGATAGCAACAAGGAGACCTTTAGTTTGGTCGACATAATCCAATAGCTTTTGAGCGGAAGTAAATGGATGAATATTTACTCCGTTAAGGGTAACGATAGTGTTTTGCATAAGAATTTACAATTATTTTAAATACATTTCACCCAGTTTATTCGCTCCGCAAATACAAGATGGGGGGGTGTTGTGATGTTGCTCTGTAGAATATAATGGCTTTATAATTAAGAAATGCATCCTAAACGCATTAACGGATAAAAATCTTCACGTATATTAGTCAATATATCAGGAGTAAATGTCATTTCACCAAATACAGGATGATTATCTATCTCATAAAAATCAACTCTAACAAATTCAAAATCTGCGCATAAAGACGTAACACAAGCCTTCATTATCTCAAAAGATATAGGTTTATTAACAACATGATCTATTGGAAAATTAACTTCACTATTTAAAGGATTCCAATTCATATCATATAACATGTTAGGAGTAATATGTCCGTTCAATTTTCGGCCTTCATAATAAAGGATGTATAAAGGTTTTCCTTTATAACAAAAGAATTTATAATCAAAGGGGAGAATGTCTTTATCTTTCGATTGCTCCAAATAATTCTCAGCAAGGATCAAAGGCTTAATTTTAGAATAATGAATTTGTCCGGTTAATGCCCCATACGGAAAACGAAGCCAATAATCCAATTTTGATTTGACTTTTTCTATATCAATACTATTTTTTCCTCTAACAATTATATTACTGGCACATCCATTATTTGTCTTTAGAACGAAAGAATCAGGAAGAAGATCAAAATCTATTTCATCTGCAGAAGCCCAACACCCATACATTTCAGTCAAATACTGACTACCTATTTTATCTCTTACAAACTCACGAACTTTTACTTTATCTGCTAAATTAGCCAACAAAGTAATATCCGTATTTTTTTTAAACAATAAACCTAATGAATATTCTTGTGTATTTCTAGGATTATTCCAACGAATAAGTTTTCTTGTCCAACGATAATATCGAAATGTTAAAACAAACTTTGGAAACAAATATCCTAAAAAGCTAAAAGGAATTATACAAAATAATTTAAATCTATCTACAAACAACATTCTCCATTACTTTTAAAATGAAACAATTAGAATAATAACACACAAAAATATTATGTTAAACCAATTTGTAATTCGAGGAAATTTCTACAGGAAACACTCTACATCTCTGATTAAAGAGTCTTCAGGTAGGCTACTTTTTAATAGCATTTTCACTCTCACAAGCATTTTGGATATATTTTGCGTAAATATTTTGCAATTGATGCTCTATTTGTGAGGGTGTAAATTGTCTGGCTATCGCTCTTCCATGTTCTCCCATTTGTAAAATGCAGTGGCGATCATTCACAAACGAGAGAATTGCTTCGTATATTTCGTCTACATTACCAGGAGTTACTGCTACTCCGCTTTTCTTATCTTCAAAGAAATCAGGAATACCTCCGATTAATGTCGTAATGACAGGTAACCCATAGGACAGCGCTTCCAAAATAGCTATACCGGACGACTCAAAGTGTGAAGGATGAATAAAAACATCCGACGAACAGAACAATTTTTCTTTTTGTTCTCCATTCACCCATCCATGCTGCACTATCATGGACGATAGGTTATAGTTGGTTATCATCTTTTGAAATCGTTTTTCATCACCAACACCACCAATATGCAGTTCTATTTTGTCTTGTAATAGTTCTTTATATTTATGCAAACATTCCAATACATCATATATACCTTTTATTTCGCTGATCCGCCCCATAAAAACCAAACGTAATTTATCGTGATGCTGTTCCATGCGATATAGTGCGGGTATTTCCACACAATTGGGCAAACAATATATATGTTTATTCAGCTCATATTGACGCAACATCTTTACAAAAGTAGATGACACCGTTATCAAGGCATCAGCCGATCTACAGATCGATGATACATAGCCGGGATGAGCGCTATAAAACTCATTGAACAAACCACCATGAATATGCAATAGCACTCTCTTATTAAACATTTTACCAATATACATCAATACTGAATTGCGATAAAAGTCTGTATAATTAGCAGTGTGGATATGTAAAACGTTTATCTGTTTAAACACACAGTAATAGAATGTTTTCAGGACAGCGTTCACAAACAAAAGTACTTTACCAATTTTCGATGTTTCCTTATAAGTAACAACTAAATGGAACGGTGTATACATCGGAGCCAAAAAAGCTATCACCGAAGCCATACCACCCTTTGCTTTCGGGTCGGGACCAATGGTTAAAATCCTGTCACTTTGTTGTATCATATTTATAGAGAGCTAAAAATTTATCTATTCCAAACAAACTCATACCTTACACAATCACTGTGATGGCCTTTATCAACTATTATTTGTATGGAAAGATGACAAGCCAATAATAGAATTATCACCCAGCCCATCATGTATGAATGGATATAAAACAAATAATACATCAGATAAGCCAACATAATTACCCGGTAAATAACGAAGTAATCTACAAATCTGGAAAAAGCCAAACTATTCATAAACAATGGTTGTATAAATATTAAAACCAGGAACAATGCATGAACAAAATAATAGATCTTAGATGAATAAAACTGGCGCATTCTATTTGAATAGAAAATAATTAGGATATCAAATAGCAAAAATATGATCCTTCTTGCTCCGAAATTCACTGTTCGGGAACCTACCCGCATCAATACTTCAGAGTTGTATCTATCGTCGTACTCTACAAATACCAAGAGTTTATCCAAATAATCAGACAGATTCTCCCATACTGAAAATTGTGATAAAATCAAAGCTACAAACAATATTAAATATTGCCATTTCCTTTTAATAAAAAACTTTTCTAAATCAATCCACATTAAGGGAACAAGCACAAATAAAAAAACTGCACTACGATGAAAAAACGTCAACAAAAATATAGAAATAAGAGTAGGAACTACCTTTTTCTCCAATAAGAAGAAAGAACAGATACATAAAAAAACAGACAATACAAGCTGTTGTCTTAGACCATTGCACCAAGAAAAGAAAATTCCACCGCATATAAGCCCTATACAAAAGAATGGAATCACAAATTTTTCTCTTCTAAAAATCGTCAGAGTGCAGCACAATTGTATTAATCCCACTATTGCAAAAAACACCGTTGAAGATAATCCGAATTTTGAAAGTAACTTCATAAATCCAACAAAACCTATCTCCATATCATCCCTTATAAAGGTATCAGTCAAAGATAGAGTATTATAAATTTGCCAATAGGATAATTGATCAATACCAACATCCCATCTTACCCCGGTAAAGAAGATAAAAATGAAAATGCCAATCGCAACATGAAACCAATACATCATATTTGTTCGTGCTTTCAATAATCTACCATTATAGCAGTTTACAGGAACTCTGAAAAGCATAAACATCGAAAAAATCATAAAAGGATATACCAAAAAGCTTGTAATCATATTTTCTACTTCATTTTATGATAAATCGTTCGAATCCACCAATAGCATTTAAAGGCGCTAACTGTCAGCATAGGGTACTTTACAAAAGATTGAAACAACAAGTATTCATGCGAATAACCTTCAGAATAGCGTATTAAATCGTTTATTGCTACATGGAAATCAGGTTTACTCTTATCGCAATAAATACAATAGGCTAGGATAAATCCCTTTACAAATAGACGAAACACAAAGGGAGTTGCAGTGGCTAAAGGTAACCCCTTCAATGAATGTAATACCACTAAATCGTCTAAACATCGTGTATAACTCCTTTCGGAATGCACAGCAGAGCTAGAGTTCAGACAATAGCGATAAGCTTGATTATCTATCAGTAATACATTATTACTACAAGAGGACAGATACTTAATGATGAATTGCCTGTCTTCAGAATATTTAATGACATCACAAAATTTTAATCCTAAATTGTTTATCAAACTTCGCTTATAAAAATAAGAGACACTACACGAAGAGAAATATACCGGATTAAGCAGTTCACTGGGCTTGATTTGCTGTCTATGACGAAATATGGAGTAACGAACAAACTTTTTCGGCTTCTGTTCCAACTGTAACCCACAGTGAATCATATCCACATCGACAGACAGTATGCGGAAGACCTCCAAGAAGTCCGATTCCACCCAATCATCGCTGTCCACAAAGGCTATCCATTCACCCTGTGCATACTTCAAACCGAGATTGCGGGCACTCGATACGCCACCATTCTCCTTATGGAATACCCGTACACGAGTATCCTTTCTTGCGTATTCATCGCAGATTTCCCCACTACGATCTGGACTACCATCATCTATCAGTAATATCTCAAAATTAGTGAAGGTCTGCATCAACAGACTATCCACACAACGATATAAATAAGCTTCTGCCTTATAGACAGGAACTATGACTGACACTTTAGGTTTTTCAAGCATAATAACTAATCTATTTCAAATTTTCCCGTAAAAAAGCCAAAGAGATATCTTTCATCTCCTCTCTCTTTCTATTAACAACGATCCAATCGATAGGCTTCTCTAGCAAGGAAATATCCATATCATCAGTAACTAATCGATCTTCTAGTCCATACATACGTAACAAGGAATAAAAACGAGCCATTCCACGCCCCTGATTTGCTATCACCAAGAATGGTTTATTAAAAATTATACTGAACACTGCGCCATGAAAACTATCACACACAACAAAACTGGCATCCATAAATCCCCTCAGCCATTTGGTCACCGGAGGGAACACACATTGGTTGATATTTTTCATCGTCTCTCCATTCAAAGGTTGAATCGGCATTACTGTGAAAGGTGATAAATGTAAATATTCCGCCACCTCATTTACTATCCGATTCTTCGTTTCACTCTTATCCAATATGTAACAAAGCATATTTCCATCACATGAAGATTCATCCTCCTGTTCCACTAAAAGCTCGTAATCTTCTTTGTCAAGAAGCATGGTCGGATCAAGTACAGGGATAGCCTTCACACCTAAGTATTTTGAACATAGCGTTACACCAGACTCCTCGCGTACCGACACTGCTTGAAAAGCTTGGACTAATTGCCTGCAACAATCTGTTTCACGGGATGAATACTCCCACGTATCCACACCAAAAGAAGCCGCATATGCTATTCTCCGCACATCCATCCCTCGGGTAAAATCAAGAAATGAATGGTATATATCTACGTTATACTTAGGCCGCCACACTTGATCACTGCCCACCACAAATGCCTTTATATGATTTTCTCGCACATAACGGGCAGTCTTATCAGCATCAATCATCTTCGTAGAATGTACCAGATATTTGTCTATAAAATAATCGGTATACCTTGCTATGTGTTTTATTTGACTCGGTTTTGCCACAAACGGATAACGCCGTCCCTTTCCTTTTCCAATAAATTTCAGTAAAAAAGTCTTTGCAGCAGAGGCTAACAACTGAAACAATCCGATCTGGCAATTCGGTTGGTCCAAGGTAACAACCTCATGCCCTATACGGCGTAATACGGTTTGTAACGCATAATTTTGCAGTAATCCTCCATAATTGAAACCTAATGGTTGTGTAATAATACCAATCTTCATGATCTTTTTTTCAATTTACCCTTCAATCTATCAAGAAGTCCCAACCTTAGCAAAATCGCAGACAATAACCTATGGCAACGTTGGTAAAAGGAAATACTTGTCAAACTTGCCACTCGCATTTCTATTGTATTCATCCGGCTTCCGTAAAACATATTCCGATATCGATTAAGGTTCACGGAATGAATCAAGGCAGAATTTGCAGCTACCACATCATCAAAAGCAACCTCATAGTTAATAGTTGTAATTTCTCCCCAGATTTCTTTTCCTTTTTCCGTACTCACCATCACCGCGCTCACGCCTTTATCGTCATCTATCTCAGGCATCACATTTTGTATTCCCCAAAAATCCCCAATTGTAATATCACTTCCACTCTTCAAACTCTTCGCTGGACAAATATGACAACTCGGACGTAAATACAAATTCGCCAGAAAGCCTCGCAGGAAAATATTCTTGTTTAAAGGTTCCGAAAGCAAAACTAATTTATTATCTCCGTACCCATCGGATAGAGAGAGAGTGAGAACAAAACTAAATCTTTTCCAACCTAGGCATTTGTTTCTAAACGAAATGCTCTCAATACGAGCTTCTCTGCCATTAAAAACAGGATGAGACAAAACTATATTTTTTCCATCGCACTGACGTGCAATTTCCTCCTTCAGATATTCTCGCCATACCCCCGGACTCGGAACGCCATGACAAATGAAATCCACCGTCAAGAGATTATCATATTCTTTCCTGAGGAAACGTTTCAAACCCGCTATCTGACAAGGAGTTCCAGAGAATAGAACCTTACGACCTTTTTTCAAAAACTCCTCTACCTGTGAATAACATTTCCCCACCCTACTTTGTACATATTTAGAACCCCGGAAAGCAGATAAACCTTCTATCGTTTCTGTATAATCATGGACAACATCCCACTCTTCATTGAATCTGGCACCAAAAACAACACCACCCTTAGCTATTATTTCTTCTGCTAACAACGTAAAAATTCCCCCGGAAGAACTAGCCATACGAATCTCTTCATTCAAATTCTTTGCGGCATAAACCATATCCGGTATTCTTGGTTCCCCCTGATTAATTACAGGGCAAACCTTTTCACATAAACTGCAATCAATACAAAGTGAAGAGTCCACTTTGGGATAAAGGAAACCTTCATCATCCTCTACCATTGTAATACAATGTTTTGGACAGCGTTGTACACAAGCCCAGCAACCACAGCACTTTTCCTTACTATCTATTTTAATCATAGACTATCTCTTTATCAATTTCAGGATCATACCACTAAACAACGAACGTTCTGAAGCATTCATAGAGCCAAACCAGGAAAGAGGAAGATAGAATAAAGAAAATAAAACAATACCACCGGCTAAACGAGTAATATTTGATATGTCAATATCCATTTTCCATATAAGCAAGAGAGAAAATAATGTTACAACAAAAGGAATGATTGACATTTTTCCAATCTCTTTCCAAAACTTTATAATATCTATATCTTGTTTTCTTTGATAATAAATATTCATCACCACAATTTGTCCTGCCGTAAGAGCTAAAGCCGTTGCAAACGCACAACCTATGCCACCATAACTTTTTGCCATTGGAATAGATAGTCCCAAGCTGACAATAGCTATGATTACATATAAAGTAGATCTAAACTTCATTTCATTACGAGCCTGTAAAATCGTAATTCCAAGATTCTGAATTAAAGGGACAGTTAAGGGGATAAAAAATAACAGGGAAATCCAATAAGCATTTTCATATCCTTCTCCTGCCCAAAGTAGAATAAACTGACGACCAAATATTATAAAACCAGCTAATACAAAAGCTATTACAATAAACTGAATACGTCCTGTCCTGATGAATAAATCAGAAATTACTTTACGATCTTCATTTCGTGTCACCATCGCCATTACTTTAGGCAAAAACAAGCCGGAGATAGCTGTAGAAAACATAATATATAGATTACTCAATTGTATGGCTACTGCATAAACGGCAACCATTGCTGCCCCCCGGAAAATACCTAAAACAAATTGTCCTGTACTCCAATAAATCCGGTCTATTATAGCATTCAAAAATATCCAGAACGAATAAATGGAAACCTCTTTCAGGAAGTCCCATTTAAAATGGGTAAAGCGTAAATGAATATGTAATTTTCTTTTACAATAAATCCAATTAATGACTAAAGTGGCAACATTAAAAGAGGTTGTCACAACTACCATTGCCACAGCCTTGTAACCAAACAAAAGCAAAACAATCATCACAATTGGATTCAGGAGAATGCGAGCTATGTTTATTATTTTCTGAAATACAAAATTTTCATAGGCTGTGATAATAGCCCCCCAAATACTCATCGGAAATGTAAATGCCAGATTAAATGCCATCAACAACAACATCAACCGTATTTTGCCTATCTCATCCGTCGTCATATGGGTATCAAACAAACAATCTACATTACCCACTAAAAACAATCCTAAAATGAAGGCCAATGCACTAATAAACAGGTACAGCAAAAAAAACATACCGAACATTTCGTATTGCTCTTCTTGTTTACCTTCTGCTCGAAACTTGGCGGTATAACGCACTATTGCATTACCAAAACCCAAATCCAAAACAGTTAAATAAGCAATAACGGAAGCAGCCAATGAATACAACCCAAACTCCGATTGCCCCAGCATACGCAGCATAAATGGAGTATAGAGTAATCCTATCAAAGTATTCAACCCTAAAACTACATAAGAAAGTAAAGCTCCGGCTTTAAGTTGGTCCATTCTCCTATTGAAAAGTCTATTTTACACCTAAGTTTGTTAACGAATTTTATTTGGGCTGGATAAAATATCCAGGTAATTATTTTCTATAAATCCCACAAAAATCTAATACAACTTTATCTTCCATATAAGGTAATTCTTTGAATGGATCATGGGCTGTCAAAAATACCACAATATCCGCCTTCTCATAGGCTTCTTTATAATCGGTCAGTTTAAACACCTTGTGCTCTTTCACATTCGGCTCAACTACCAGAATATCCGCATTATTACAAGCTTGCATCACTTTTGTCGTAATACACTTAGCCGGAGATTCACGCAAATCATCGATATTCGGCTTAAAAGCAAGTCCCATCATAGCGACAATCGGCTTGCGGTGGTGCTCCAATTCAAATCTTAAGATGGCATTATGCACTTTTTCGGCACACCAGAAGGATTTGTAATTATTGATCTCACGTGCTTTGGATATCAATTGTGACTCATACGGAAAATCGGCTGTAATAAAATAAGGATCTACTGCAATGCAATGCCCTCCTACACCTGCTCCCGGTTGCAAGATATTTACCCGCGGATGCTTATTGGCTAATTCGATCAGTTCCCATACATTAATACCGGCTTTATCGCAGATAAGTGAAAGTTCGTTCGCAAAAGCGATCTGCACATCGCGGGATGAATTCTCAGTCAGTTTACACATTTCTGCCGTTTTACAATTTGTCTTATGCAATGTTCCCTGTACAAACTGGCTGTAAAATTCGATTGCTTTATCAGTCGACTCCGGATTGATTCCTCCGATCACACGATCGTTATGAACCAGTTCGTAGATGACATTCCCCGGCAACACCCGCTCCGGACAATAAGCAATATATATTTTGTCTTTCAACTCCGGCCGTTCTGAAAAAATCAGACTTTGCATCTTTTCCGTCGTTCCCACTGGAGAGGTCGATTCTATTACATATAAATCTCCTTCCTTCAAATAAGGAAGAACGGAACGGGTTGCAGCTTCGACATAAGAGATATCCGGTTCGTGATTGCCTTTAAACGGAGTGGGAACAACCATAAAATAAGCATCACTGATTTCAGGGGTAGTAGAAGCTTTTAACAATCCGGCATTTACCACTTCCTGTAAATACTCTTCCATACCGGGTTCAATAATATGAAGTTTACCCTGGTTTGTCATTTCTACCACACCTGAATTGATATCGACACCTAAAACGTTTACTCCATGCTTAGCTGCAATGATCGCTGTGGGAAGTCCAATGTATCCCAACCCCATAAAACATGCTTTCATAATTTTTCTGTTTATAAAAAACTTAATTATTCTTACCTAACAATATTTCAAAATTCAACGCTACTCCTAAAATTCTACACCAAGCAGATTTTATGTCAAGTGTTTTTCCGTATTCTGTCAAACCATAGGTTAAGACCTACCCACACAAGAATATCAAAAAATATCAGAATATTATTATCAATATATGATATCAAACAGATATTCACACCACTGAATAAGCAAGCTATAGTCAATATCAATAACATTGCCTGCCTCTGTGTTAATCCCATACTCAACAGTTTATGGTGAATGTGATTTTTATCTGCAACAAATATCCCCTTATGGCTACGCCAACGAACAAACATGACCCTCATTACATCAAGCATAGGGATAATTATTGTTGAAAATGCAACAATGATCGCTCCGTCTGAATAAGGTATAATATCAGGAGCACAAACTGTATAACGGATGATCAGGAAAGACAGGATATAACCTAATGTCAGACTACCTGTATCTCCCATAAAAATTTTCCGGCATCGCTCGACTTTACCGAATACATTATAATAGAAAAAAGGAACTAACACACCGAATGAGGCAAAAGCAAGCATAGCATACATCCATAAATGGTTATGAACATATAAACATCCTAAAATAGCCAAAGATACGCAGCTTAAACCGGAAGCTAGTCCATCAATGCCATCAATCAAGTTAATCGCATTACATATAAATACAATCAGAAAAACAGTTAATGGTACTCCCAGCCAGGGTGTCAACTCATGGATTCCGAAAATACCATATAAATTATTAATCCATAAACCGGATAAAGGAACCATGATAGCAGCAAGAATCTGCATAACAAACTTCGATCGATAGCGCAGACCGACCAAATCGTCTTTTATGCCGGTTAAGAACAACAGTGTTAACCCACAGACCAAGAAATAAAACTCCGGAATGATAAAGCAAAGCATCTCTTCAGGAATTCCATCACCTATCAGGTAACGAAGTCCTGTCGTAAACGATAATGTAAAAAGGATAGAGGGAGCAAATGAAAGACCACCTAAACGGGGTACGATGCCTTGATGCACCTTTCGTTCATCCGGAACATCAAATAAACGCTTTCGGAAAGCTACTACCAATATACGAGGTATAATAAAAGAAGAAAATAGGATTGAAATTATCACTCCTATGATAATCAATATAATACTAGTCATTTACTATTGTTTTTCGGGTACAAAAAAGTTCGTCAGTTACAGATTGTAACGACGAAAATGACGAGAAAAAAGGATCGTTTTTTCTCGTCATTTTTTAGGAATACTAAATTGTTAAATTTAAAGATTGAAATATTCATCTAACCTTGTCAAACAAGGGATAATGATTTTTTTATTTTGTCTATTCAAAAAATTATGTATACTTTTGCCGTGACTAGAAAAAACGATCGTTTTATCTAGTCATTTTACAAAATCAAAGACAAACTCCAAAAAGCTTATTTTTCATTGTATTTCATTATTACACAACCAAATAACCAACAACAAATACAGGTTTCAAATCGTAAGGAAAGCTATTTGGAGGCAGGTGAATTCAAGTCGGTTTTCAGGTATTTTACAGGGGGAAACGGGCTTTATAATTTACGTATCAGAGGCTACATAAAATTCTTATTTTTTTTTCAAAAACAAAAAGAGGATACCTCACGGCATCCTCTCTCCTAACGCAACGAATGAATTATTAATACTTATACTTATTTCTCATTACTTCTTGCAGTCGCAAGTTGAATAAGCTACTAACATCCAAACTAATTTTTCTTGTTCTTTCAGATAGTCGCTCATCAGCGCTACTGTAGCTTCGTCTCCGGCTTCTGAGGCAAGAGAAAGCAGTTTACGTTCTTCAGCGATAAACTGACCGTAAGTATTCAGGATATTTTCCAGGGCTTCGTCACCACAGGATACGCCTGATACTTCTTTTACTCTGGCTACTTTCAAGTATTCGCTGAACTTGTTTACAGGAACACCTCCCAACATCAGGATACGTTCTGCCAGTTCGTCTACCTTCTCGGCTGCATCGTCGTACATTTCTTCGAATTTGCTGTGAAGAACAAAGAAGCCGTGTCCTTTAATATTCCAGTGGAATCCGCGAAGGTTTGTATAAAATACCTGGTAGTCAGCCAATAACTGCTGTAATGCTTCTACTACTTTGTTTGCTGCTGATGCGTCTAAATGCAAATAATCTAATGTTTTCATATTCTTCTGTTTTTTAATTGTTATACGTTTTTATTTTTCTTGTACTGCAAAGATACAGCAGATATAAACACCTGTCAAACAGATAATTACTATATCATCATAGACAAAATCTATCAACACGGTTTCAGCAAGTAGATTACTGATATCAGATCAAAAACATTCATATAAATGATATACTCAAAAAGCACATTTATACATATTGGAACAAACAAATACTCTTTTTGAAGATTTAATTAAACATTCTTCATTTTACATTTCGGTCATTTTCATTTACATATACGCCATAAATCAATTGTTTAACAATAAAAATTCATAATCAGCGTTAATCCAACTCATTAACAATTGTAAGTAAAAAAAGTTTAATTTACATTTGACACATAGAATATTTGCCACTAATAATTAAAACATGATACGGAAAAACTTTATTTTATTGCTATTACTGAATTTAGCAGGAGTACTTTTTGCACAACTAACGATTTCACCCACCGCCTCACCTTCAATACCGGAGGGAAGCAACATCAATCTTGGTGACTATTTCTCTGTAAGCGGAGGAACTCCCACAGGATGGACATTGGATGGAAAAAGTATTACATTTACTAATGTATCCTTGTCTTATAAGGACAACGGAAAGTTATTACAATGCAAAGATGCATCAGGTTCCAGTAACCTGGTCCCGATCAAAGTCATTGGAAAACCGACTGTTACCAGTCTCACCGGGATGCCGACCGAACTCCTTAAAGAAGGGGATCAGGTAACGTTGACTGTCGCCTTCAAAGCAAATGGTTCTACGGGCCATACCTACCAGTGGTATATCGGAAACCAGGCAATAACCAACGCGACGACAGCGACTTTAAACTACACATTTGCAAAAGCGGATCATGGCAAGACAATTAAAGTAGCTATCAAAGCAACAGAGTTCACAGATGCAACCGAGGCCTCCGCCGGCGTTACATTCGACGGAACGATGATAACGGATAAAAACCCGGCACTGCCTGCCGGTGCAAAACTGGATAATACCGCATTCCCGGTGACGGTCGGACAGACGTTTACTGATCCAGTTGTTAATTATGATGCAACAAATCATGGGGGTACTAACTACTTTGTCACTCAAAATACAGGGACCTACAAAGATGGTGAAACCCATACTGTTACATATAAAGGTAAAGAATATACTTGTACAACAAAGCTTCTGACCGCTACCAGTTACGATCATTCGGATGTAGGATGTACTATAACATCGGCCGCGAGGATACCTTCAAATATTTTATTAGCCAATAATACATTGTTTTTTGATTCGGGGATGTATGCTCCTCTTGAAAATGGCGGAGAATCACATTTTTATAAAAACGGATTAAAAATTATCGGACTTGGAGACAGGGAAACAGCTCCTGCAATTATAGGACCGAATTATGGATACTGGGACACATATAAAAGCAATAAAGGTCATGTAAAATACAAAATATTAGATAATGTCGTTATCGAGAACATTGTATTTGACGGAGGTAGTATGCAATTTTATGGAAATCCCTACGGCTCCAAAAGTAATCAAGCGAATAACCAATATTTTATAACGATCAATGCTGCTGATAATATTCTTCTAAGAGATCTTACTTTTAAAAACATTGGTAATATAACAAATTCCTATTCAGTTATTAATATCGTCGAAGGATTTACCAGTATTGCCAGTGACACCAGAGATCCTAATCATAAAAGATATTACATCAATCTTACTTTCGAAAGCGGGAAATTACACGGATCATATGCGCCTATAAATATAAATACAGGTGACGGCCACTATTTCAAAGACATTACAATAAAAAACATAGGTGCATATCCCTATTATATTTCAATAACAGGTTTAAGTACCCATGCAAACAAAAATCCGGGAAGCAGAAATATTGTTTTTGCAGGAAAATTGGATTTACCTGCGGGGAAAAAAATACGTATCTGGAAATATTCCAGTACCGGTATTTCTTTTCCTAATGAGTACAAATATTTAGAATTAAGAGGTAAACCTAATACAAATGTCAATTCATACTATGATGTTCTGGTATCAAGAGAATTAGCTACCCCTCCAACAGCATCTACTACCGATGCAGTATTTATGGATGCTTCGACCGGGGCATATCTCATATTTAATTCTGCAAGCGATCCGTTCAAAAATATCAATACATTATTTTCTAGTGCGGCAAAAGACAGTTGTACACTGCCGGAACCTAAACTTATTAAATTAATAAGTAAGGATAATCAAGTCGGCGGGTTTACTATTACAGATTATTTCAGTAAAAGACAAACTAATATTATCGCCGTCAGTTCTTTATCAGATGAACTCACGAGTACAAACCTGATAAAATTCAATGGATCAAAAATCAACTTACCTGCCACCAACCCGGAATATATCAGATTACATAACATCGACTTCTCTGAAGATTATTCCATCTATGACGCTGTTAAAGATGATGGGAACAACGTGACAAACTCCAATTACGGTAGTTTCTATAACTGTAAGTTCAAGGCGCCCCAAGAAGGGGATCCGTTGGTTGTTGAAGGAGACCTGGATAAACTTCAATGGTCGGTATCCAAGACAACTAATGAAATATATGAATACAAAGATGTAGAAAACAACTCTACCACCTCTGTGATGGAAGGTACGCCTGTCTATGTACAGATCAGGCCGGTTTATCTGGACAGGATTGACTACGACCGATGGGCTATTGAATATACTGCAACGCCGGTTGATTACCACTACCCGATGGAAGATGCAATCGCAAAAACCATCCGTTATGACTTCAACAAGGGAGAAGCCCACGTATTACCGGGTACTTATTATTATAATGTAAGTAAACTGATTCTTTACAAAGGGAACAGAGAGGTCGCTACCTATAACTACCGCGATGCCACCTGTACCCACACCGTGATCATCCAGGCGAAGCCAATAGCTAAAATACCGGCTTTGCAATGGTCGGTATCGACCACCACTCACGAGCAATCTAACTTCCGTGACGTGGACGACCAGACAACAACGTCCGTGAATTATGGAACTCCTGTCTTTGTACAAATCCGCCCGATCGGACATGAAGACATCACTTTTGAACGTTGGGATGTTGAATACTCCGTGACTCCGGCGGAACATTATTATGGTATGAATCCAACCGTCAAGACCGAACGTCATAATTTCAACAACCGCGAGGCACATACGAAAATCGGTACATACATCTATACCGTCACCAAACTGACATTATATGACCTGTATGGAAACAAGATCGTCGAGACATACGATTACAATGATTCACCATACAAACATACAATTATTATTAAGGATGGTGAAGGTCCCGGCCCCGGTCCGCACGGCGCCCTGCAATGGTCGGTCTCCACGGCGTCGAACCAGCTTCAGGACTTCCGCGATGTGGACAATTTGACTACGACAAGCGTGGTGAAAGGCACACCGGTCTACGTCCAGATCCGTCCGGT
>ERZ1673695.320-NODE-320-length-80363-cov-13.841348_pt1 | contig 80363 bp, 75 predicted proteins | sample MGYA00580225_ERZ1673695 | MGnify/ENA primary metagenome ERZ1673695 (study PRJEB41218, sample SAMN15661739) | gut metagenome | host: Homo sapiens | place: Canada: London | collected 2015-08-20/2019-03-30 | study: EMG produced TPA metagenomics assembly of... | reverse complement strand
TCGGGGCTCCGTTTTGTGTTAAACGAGTTGATTAGAAGTTGACTGTTGTACGGAAGCGGAAGATGTTATCTTTGCCGTTGTTATCCTGGAACAAAGTCTCACCATAATCAACGCTGTCGTATTCAAGCTTGAACTGAATGGCAGATGTGTACTGATATCTTACGCCAACGGTCCAGTTCTTCGTATCATCGACACCATCAGTATCCCAATCAGCCTGCCAGTAGCGGAGATAGGAACCGAATTTGTCATTCCACTTCTGATCAGCGATAATGTTCCAAATCTTCGCTGTGCCAGTGTTAAACGGCTGGTTAGCCTTTTCATTGGAGCCAAGGTAGTCATAGGAATTAGTACCCAGGAACGTATTGTCTTCCTGTGCATATTCAATCCAGAGTGAAGTGAACTTAAGAAGATCCTGTTTCACATCAAGTATAACTTTCCACGACTTAGGATCGTCGCCATCAAAGCTGAATCCGGGGTCGATATCCTGGAAGTAATAAACACCCTTCAGCTGGATAGCCGGCGTGAAATTATATCCACCGTAGATACCGTAAGTATTAACGTCTACATTGGCATTGAGGTTATCAGCGTTGAACCAATAGCCCATAGCGCCTAGCATCCATTTTTCGCCGTTTGCGCCGATTTTAAGAGCATAGGTCATATGGGTATTCTGGTCATCAAACATGACACCACCGTTATCAACACCGATTTCTGTGTCACGGCCTACGATGCCTGTGATATCAAACATTCCCCAGGTTTTCGCGAACTGGAAACCGTTAACGTCCCAGTCGCCAAAGGTCGCATCGTTGTTGACAGTGTAGGGATCATAGAGACCAAGATCGCCTTCCCAGTCAAAGTTGAAACGTCCAAAGCGGAAGTTAATGTCATAGGGAAGCTTTGTATCAACATACCAGCGATCCCAGTACAGATCATGCCTACTATCATTTCCAAGACGTGTCTGATGTGAATTGAAGCGAACCATCAGCGATGTATTTTCATCGATCTGCTTGCCAAGGAAAAGACGGGCACGCCCAAAGCCAAAGCTTCTGTCATTATCGGGATCGCTGTCATAATCGGTGAAGTTCGCATCAAAGTACATCTGTCCGCTGAGCTTCCACCCGCCAAGGTTCTTCTCAAGAACGGCAACGCGCTTGTCGATTTTGTCGACCTTCACGCCGAGGGCGTCGAGTTCGTCTTTGAATTCCATGACGAGCTTCTTGAGGAGTTCGAGGTCCTGCTTGCTGGCCTTTTCAGCGTCTACCGCTACGAGGGCGCGCGCTACTACCGAGGCCATCTCATAACGGGTCGCGGGCTGTGCACCTTTGAATGCTATATATTTATTTTAAGATATTATTTTCCTTTTATTCTATCTAATTGTAGTCTAATGTGATTATTATTTGTATCTTTATGTATGTTTATATATTTGCATAGACTGCTTTTTCTGTCACTTGTTACACAGCAACTATACCCCGCCGCCACCGGATTTAGTCAGTTATCCCAACAACTATGCAGCGGAGATCACCCGAAGTATCTTTTATCGCTCTCAGGCTCTTTGTATAGGTGTAGGCGGCGTTTTTGTTTTTAGCTGGGGTTACGGTGACTTTTTGTATGTAGGCTCTCTCTATAGCGCCGCCTGGCGTCTCCACGGGCGGGATGCGCGGAATGCGCAGTTTGTCGGCGGAGGCGGTGAATTTATCGGCATAATGAAGGTCTATGGTCTGACAGGAAAAGTTATAACTCGGATATTCCTCCGTCATTATTTGGAAGAAATCGTTAGGAACGTCCAGGACTGGACTATCCACCGGCTCGGCGGAGATGGCGAAGTAGTCTCCTTTGGCGATATCTTTTATATTTACCCGCAGCCATTCTTCGGCCAGCGCCGAAGCTTGTGCGGTGGCGTTTTCAATTCTTAGCCGCTCTGTGCTGATATTGTTTTCCTCAAACATTGCCGTTGCCACTTGGAAGGCGAGCGACGCGCAGATCATAAGTACGCCGCCGAAGATAAGCACTGTGACGATTACGAAGCCCTGTTTTCTGGCAATTAGCTTTTTAACCTCCATCACTGGATATCGACCATACGGGATATCTCCTACTCGCGTATCTTTTTCAGCGCGATTTCCGCGGCTTTGAATTCGGCCTCTTTGGTCGACGCTCCCCAGGCTTCGGCGAGGATTTTATCCCCCGTCATAAGCCGCACTTTGAAGTTTGAAGCATGGTCCGGACCGACTCGCTCCAGCATTTCGTAGCGCGGCACGTCCATCCCCTGTCGCTGAAAGTATTCCTGGAGTTCGGTCTTGGGGTCTTTGACGACGGAAGCTCCCGATATCTCTGGCTTGGTTTGCAGGAAGTTTGAGACGGCTTCGGCAGCTTTCTGAAATCCACCGTCGATAAATATCGCCCCAAAGAGCGCCTCAACACAGTCAGCGGCAATGGAATCCGTCGGCCCAGATTTTACGAGGCTTTTGCCTATCCTAATGAGGCCTTTGACGCCCATCTCGGCGGCCCAGAGGCTCAGGCTGTTTTTACAGACTATCTGGGCGCGCAGGCGCGTTAGCTGGCCTTCGTCGTAGTCAGGATAGGAAAGGAAGAGTCTGTCTGAGGTAACGAGCTCTAAAACGGCATCACCGAGAAATTCCAGACGCTCGTTGAATTTGACGCCGTTTTCATTCGCGTAGGATGAATGGGTCAGCGCCTCTTGAAGGAGATCTATATTGTTGAACTGGTAGCGCAGTTTTTTTTGAAAGGCGCGAAGAAGTTCTTCGCGCCCTTTGTCTGTCTTCATTATCAGTCTTTACAGCTCTGGATGGCAAGTACTCCGTTGTGTCCGCCGAAGCCGAAATTATTTATTATCGCCCGGTCGACCTTGGCCTCTGCCGCTTTGTTGGGAACGGTGTTGAGGTCGCAGTCCGGGTCTGGCGTTATCTGGTTTATCGTCGGATGGACTATGCCTTTGTCTATCGCAAGGAGCGTAGCGATCGTCTCGATGGCGCCGGCGGCGCCAAGCGCGTGGCCGACCATCGATTTCGTAGAGTGGACAAGAACTTTTTTCGCGTTATCTTCGCCCAGCAGGCGTTTGATCGCCATCGTCTCCATTTTGTCGTTGAGCGGCGTGGAGGTGCCGTGAGCATTTATGAGGTCTATTTCCTCAGGCTGCCAGCCTGATTTTTTGACGGCCATCGCCATCGCGCGGTATGCTCCGTCGCCGTCGGGATCTGGGGCGGTGATGTGGTGCGCGTCGCATGAAAGGCCGTAGCCGGTCACTTCGGCGTATATATGCGCGCCGCGGGCCTTGGCGTGCTCATATTCTTCAAAAACAAGTATTCCCGCACCCTCGCCGATCACAAAACCGTCGCGCTCCGCGTCGAAGGGGCGCGAGGCATGCTTGGGATCATCGTTTCTGTTCGAAAGGGCTTTAAGCGAGGCAAATCCGGCTGTGGCAAGCGGCGATACGGCCGCCTCCGCGCCGCCTGTGAGCATCACGTCGGCGTCGCCGCGCGCGATGCAGTTGTAGGCCTCGCCCATGCTGTTTATCGAGCTCGCGCAGGCGGTAACGACCGCCATGTTCGGCCCTTTAGCGCCAAAGCGGATGGCAATGTAGGCCGCTGGCATGTTGGTGATCATCATCGGCACCATGAAGGGGCTGACCCTGTTGGGACCTTTTTCGTAGAGTACGCGGGAGTTTTCTTCGAGCGTATGGATGCCGCCCTCCCCGCTGCCAACGTAGACGCCGAACAGATTTTTATCAAGTTTTTCTATGTCAAGTCCTGAATCTTCCACCGCCAGGTCTGCCGCCGCCGCCGCGAAATGAATGACACGGTCTGTACGGCGAACCTCTTTTTTATCCAGCCAATTTTCCGGATTGAAATCTTTTACTTCGGCGGCTATTTTCGTGGTATGCTGGGCTGTATCGAATAATGTGATGAAATCGGCGCCGTTTTCCCCGCGCTCAAGGGCATTCCAGAATGCTTCTTTTCCGATTCCGATTGGGGTGACAGCACCGCAACCTGTGATTACCACTCTTCTGTTGTTCATTGGTGTCATAGGCTCCCTCCTGAGTAAGAGGGGGGACTACAGAGCAGTCCCCCAATGCTTTTCTTAGTCTTCGACTGCAAGCTTCGTCTTAACGTATTCCATCGCCTCGCCGACGGTCGTCAGCTTTTCAGCGTCCTCATCGGGGATCTCGATGTCAAATTCTTCTTCGATTCCCATGATGAGCTCGACGATATCGAGCGAGTCGGCGCCGAGGTCTTCAACAAACGAGGCTTCCGGCTTGATCTGGTCCTCTTCCGCGTTGAGGCGGTCCATTACGATTTCCTTAAGTTTGCTCTGTACTTCTTCCATTTTCATAGCATATCTCTCCTTTACGAGTATTCGTTCTCTGATTTTTTTGTTTATGTCAAAAGCCTATTATGGCTTTATAACCGTTTTACTACATTGTAATGCCGCCGTCAACCGCTATGACCTGTCCCTGTATGTATGAGGCGTTTTCAGAGGCCAGGAAGGCGACGGCTCCCGCCACATCCTGCGGCGTTCCCACACGACCCGCAGGTATCGATTCGACAAATTTTTCTTTTAGTTCGTCCGAGAGCACGGAGGTCATGTCCGTATCGATGAATCCCGGCGCTATCGCGTTGGCGGTGATGCCTTTGGCGGCAACTTCACGCGCAAGGCTCTTTATGAAGCCGATCATGCCGGCCTTCGCCGCCGCGTAGTTGCACTGCCCCGCGCTTCCGCGCAGCGCGTTTACGGAGGTGATGGCGATGATGCGCCCCCAGCGCCCCTTAAGCATCGGACGCACCGCCTCTTTCGCGCAGTAGAATAAGGAGTTGAGATCAGTATCTATCACGTCGCTCCATTCAGCTTCCTTCATGCGCATGAGGAGGTTGTCCCTCGTGATGCCCGCGTTGCAGACCAGGATGTTCACGGCACCCAGCTGTTCCGCCACCGTCTTGAACATCTCTTTGACCTCGGCGGCGTCGCCTACGTTGGCCTTAACGGCCACCGCCTCGCATCCCATCGCCCTTATTTCGGCGGCGACTTCGTTCGCGGGGCCCTCGGAATTGCTGTAGTTAACGGCCACGGAACAGCCGTTCTTCGCAAGCTCCAGGGCGATGGCACGGCCTATGCCGCGCCCTGCTCCGGTCACCAGCGCTACTCTCTTATCCATTGTTCATGCCTCTAAGGTAGTCGGCGGCGATCATGAGCTCTTCTGAGGTTGACACCGCATAGGGACGCTTACCTTTGCATATCTTTCTCACAAGTCCTGAGAGGACGCTGCCAGGGCCAAGTTCGATATATCCCTCGACACCTTCGCCCTCCATCTCAAGAACCGACTGAGACCACATTACGGGCGAGAAAGTCTGGTTGTAGAGGGCTTCGCGCACGGCGGGGATCTTCTGCACCGGGCGGGCGTTCACGTTCGCGATGATGGGGAACTTCGGTTCGTGCCACTCAATGCTCTTGAACGCCTCTTTGAGCTTATCCGCCACCGGACGCATCAGGTCGCAGTGGAAGGGAGCGCTTACCCGCAGCGGCACCACTTTGGCGGTGTATTTCTGCTCGATGAGGGAGACCGCGCGGGCCACCGCTCCGGCATGGCCGGAGATGACGATCTGTGTCGGCGAGTTGATGTTCGCCGCCTGGCAGACCTCACCCTTCGCCGCTTCGGCGCAGATGGCACTGACGTCGGAGAGTTCCATCCCGATGATGGCCGCCATAGAGCCAACTCCAAGCGGGACGGCGTCCTGCATAAGGCCGCCGCGTTTGTGCACGAGGCGCACGCCGTCCGCCAGCGAGAGCGCGCCGGAGGCTACGAGCGCCGTGTATTCGCCCAGGCTGTGCCCAGCCATGCAGGAGGGTTCTACGGCGGTACCGAGCTCCTGCTCAAGCGCCCTGAACATCGCTACGCTGACGGTGAGGATCGCCGGCTGGGTAATCTCGGTGTGGGCCAGCTCTTCAGGAGTGCCGTTGAATATGATGTCGCTGAGCGAAAATCCAAGCGCCTCGTCTGCTTCGTCAAAGATTCTCTTCGCCGAGATGTATCGTTCGTAAATATCCTTTCCCATTCCGGGACGCTGGGCGCCCTGGCCGGGGAATATCATGGCATATTTCATCTGTTATACCTCGCCATTTCTGAAAGAATGTTGTTCATCTGAGAGATAACGCTCTCTATAATGACAGCCGCCGGTTCGATGGCATGGACAAGTCCCGCTGACTGTCCCGCCATCAGGGAACCCATCTCGGTATCCCCCTCGACGACGGCAAGGCGCAGCTTTCCAGCTCCGAGAGCCTCCAGCTCCTCCGCGGAGGCGCCCCTCTTTTCAAGCTCTTCGTACTGCTTAATGAATTTGTTTTTTATCGCGCGCACAGGATGTCCAAGGGAGCGTCCCGTCACCGCGGTGGCGCGGTCGTTGGCCTTGACTATTTTTTGTTTATAATTTATGTGTACGTTGCACTCTTCGGCACAGACAAAGCGCGTCCCCATCTGAACGCCCGTGGCTCCGAGCACAAAGGCCGCCGCCGCGCCGCGTCCGTCCGCGATGCCGCCCGCAGCGATCACGGGGAGATTCACGGCGTCCGCGATCTGCGGCACAAGGTTCATCGTCGTGATCTCGCCTATATGTCCGCCCGCCTCCATGCCCTCGGCGATCACCGCATCCGCGCCCTGCTTGGCGATGCGCTCGGCATGCGAGACGGAGGCGACGACGGGAATGACGGTCGTGCCGAGCGGCTTTAGCTTGTCAAGCACCTTGCCGGGCATTCCCGCGCCTGTCGTCACCACGGGAACGCCGTGTTTGGCGGCAAGCTCCAGCGCGTCGTCGGCAGTGGGCGACAGCAGCATGATGTTAAGTCCGAAGGGCTTGTTGGTCAGAGTCCTGATCTTTATCAGCTGCTGCTCAAGAAGGTCGGCGGGCATGTTAGCCGCGGCGATTATCCCAAGACCGCCGCCGTTGCTGACCGCCGCGGCGAGGTCCGCGTCCGCGACCCAGGCCATTCCGCCCTGTATGATGGGATATTTGATTTTCAGCAGGTTCGTTACCGGGTTTTGTTCAAACATCGTATCTCTCCTTACGCCTCGTAGAGCAGCGCTCCTAGGGTCATCCCCGCGCCGAAGGCAGTAAACATTACCTTCTCCCCTCTCTTTATGCGGCCCTCTTTCATCGATTCATCAAGGGTCACTACCAGAGAGGCGGCGGATGTATTTCCATAATTTTCCAAATTGACGAGGGTACGGTCGGTGGAGACGCCGAGACGCTTGAAGAGTCCGTCGATGATCCGCGTGTTGGCCTGATGCAGCACCCAGAAATCCACCTCCGCCGGAGTTACCCCTGATTTTTCACAGAAGTTCTTGAGGAAAGGCGGCAGGTGTGTATTGACGAAACGGAACACTTCGGAACCTTTCATACGCAGCACCGGCGAGGGGGTACCTTCTTCTTTGTCTATCGTTATCAAGTCGTATTTGTTGCCGTCGGCCACTATTTCGCCGGAGACAAAGCGGGGACCGCCCTCCTCCGAACGCGTAAGGATGCACGCGCCCGCGCCGTCGCCGAAGAGAATACAGGTCGAACGGTCATTCCAGTCAAGGACGCTTGCAAAATCTTCCGCGCCAATGACGAGCACGTTGTTCCAGACGCCGCTCGCGACACCGCCGATCGCCGTCAGCATCGCTGTGAGGCTGCCCGTACAACCGGCCAGGACATCGTAGGCACCAGCATTATTAGCGCCCAGCTTGCCCTGCACCTTAGCCGAGGTACATGGACAATAGGTGTCGGGCGTATCCGTAGCGACAATTATAAGGTCCAGATCGTCCGGCTGCAGCCCTGCATCCGCCAGCGCCGCCAGCCCAGCCTTATAGGCAAGGTCGCTGCATCTTTCATCATCCGCGGCGATGTGACGCTTCTTGATGCCGGTGCGGCTCTGTATCCATTCGTCGCTGGTGTCAAGGAACTTCTCAAAATCAAAATTAGTCATTACCTTTTCCGGGATATATTTCCCGGTTCCCGCGATCTTCACGGGATATCCGTTAATTATTGCCATTTTGTACTCCTCGCGCTATCTCTTCTCTTATTCTGTCAACACCGTTGCGTTCTATAAAATTGGCCGCTCCCGTAAGGGCATGCGCTATGGCGTTTGCCTTGGAGCGTCCGTGTACCTTGACAACGCTTCCGTTTACGCCGAGCACTGGGGAGCCGCCGTATTTCTCCCAGTCAAAACGGCCCATCACTCGTTTCATCGCGGGCCACATAAAGAAAAGTCCTATTTTCGGCAGTGTGTGATGTATATATTCCTCTTTAAATTGGCTCTTCAACAGCTCTCCGAGCCCCTCGCCGAACTTTATTATCACGTTGCCGGTGAAGCCGTCGCAGATTACGACGTCGGATACGCCGTTAGGGATATCCTTGCCCTCCGCGTACCCCTGGAAGTTAAGGCTGCTGGACTCTATCAGCTCCCGCGCCGCGGAGATAACGTCGTCTCCCTTCGTCATCTCCTCGCCGTTGCTGAGCAGGCGAATGGAGGGATTTTCAACATTCTGAAAAAGCTTCATATATATAGAACCCATCTGCGCAAACTGCAGCAGGTTGATCGGCTTGCAGCGTACCGTTCCGCCGACGTCCATAAGCAGCGTTGAACGATTGAGCACCGGTAACACCGCGCCAAGCCCCGGGCGGTCTATTCCCGGAATGCGCCCGAGAAGGAGCACCGCGCCCGCCGCGATCGCTCCGGTGTTGCCGGAGGAGACGATGCCGTCGGCCTCCTTGGAGCGGACCATTTCAAACCCTACTACGAGGCTGGAGTTTTTCTTCCTCCTAATCGAAAGGGAGGGAGAATCGCTGCCGCTTATCACCTCGTCGGTATGAACAATATTAAGCCTGGAACGTACGTTTCTCTCCGCCTTTTCAATGAGCGGCTTTATCTTTTCGCTGTCGCCTACAAGCGCGATCGAGAGGTGAGGCTTTTCTCTGCAGGCAAGAATCGCGCCTTTGCACGGTTCCTCGGGCGCGTGGTCTCCGCCCATTGCATCCAGTGCTATCAGCATATTTCGTCCCCCAATTTTTCGTTATTGTGAGCGTCTATCGCGGCGACCACAAAGCGTCCGACAAATATCTCCCTATCGCCGCTGCGCGAATGGACGCTGACGACATATTTGTTTCCCTTATGCGTGCCGACCTTCGAGCGGGCGATGATCTTGTCTCCCAAGTAGGCGGGCTGGCAATATTTGAGGCGCGCCGTCGCAATGACGACCATTTCCGCGTCTATCGTCGCGATCGCCAGCAACGCGGCCTGCGCGTAGATATAGTAGTCGCTGACCATCTCCGTCTGCCGAAAGGCCATCTCCGGATTCGTCGAGAGCATTGAAAGGGCCCATTTATTTGGCTCAAGCCCTACAAGCTCCCCCACTACCTCATCCGCGCAGAGCGATTTCAGGCGGCTTGTGGCATGCTCCGCCATTGATCGCATCCGCTCGCGCAGCTCGGGAATCGCAAGCAGCACCCGATCGAGGCGCACGGTGCTTAAACTGACGCCAAGCGCCGAGGATATCTCCTCGTCCGTCATCAGAGGATTTGACTCTATTAGTTTTATAAGCTGCCTGTGCCTCTGTTTTCTGCCTTCCGAACGCATTTGCTTCTCCTTAAAGAAACAGCTTTAATCAATAAACTTATAAAATCTACCACTCAATTAAGAGCTGGTCATAACACCAGACAAGATATTATATCTTAGGATTGTTGTCAATAGGAAATTTTATAATTTACGGAGTATGTGGCATTTCTTTTATGAAAGTTTTCTATATTTTCGTTAACGCCGAAAACCGTTGTACTTCCTGATAAAAACATGAGGGCGCAGCAAATAAAAACGCCTGTCCCTTCGGCCGCAGTTTTCATCCGCGCGGCGAACATGGCGATAAAGCCATACATTTTCCACTCGGGTCCAACCGTTTCACAGCGGCAATTAAGACCGAAGGAAAACCAGACAAAAATCGGGACGGCTGGTCGCCGTCCCGTCTTTGGCTGTCAAACAGAAAGCCGCCGCTCCGCCGCGCTAAAACACGGCGGCAGGCGAATTTAATCTGTCGTCTTTTCTTCAGCGATCTTGACGACCTGGCGGCCTTTATAGTAGCCGCACGCCGGGCAGGCGCGGTAGGTCTGGATCATTTCGCCGCAATGCTTACAGGCCGTAAGGCTGGGGGCCTCGAGCTCACCGAGCCAATGTGCCTTACGGTTGTGTGTGCGGGCATGGGATACTCGCCTCTTAGGTGTTGCCATCTTCTATTCCCCCCTTAAAATAAGCCACTGATTATATGCGCCCTTGATGAACAAACTAAGTTCAATTATGAAAATCAAAGATTTTCTATCTCACTTACCGCGTCACAGGCAGTTCCGCCGGTGGCTACAACGTATTGATTATACGCTTCGCCCCAGCCGAAACCTTGACGGCAATAACGTCTAACTCAGCAAAATAAGCGCCGAACATCAGACGAGACGAAAGCGGTTTAACCAGTAATCACTAAAAACTCAGTCGGAACACTTTTCCAACTGGACAATTCTATCACTAATTTCGTTTTTTTGCAGTACTATTTGCCGCTATCTTCCACAAAATTTCTCAGAACATCGAAGCGCGGGTCGCGGCTCTCCTTTTTGCATCCGCAGGGCCCCAGGTTGAGGTTCGCGCCGCACTGGGGACATAACCCCAGGCAGTCCTGCGAGCAGAGGACCGCGCCGGGCAGCGCGGTAATGAGGACCTCCCAGATGAGCTGTCCCAGATCGATCTCGTCCTCCCATGAATCAAGGATGATGATCTCCTCTTCTCCGTCTTTGCTTTCCTCCGCCTTTTCCCGCTGCTGCTCGTCGCGGCGCAGGGAGAAAATGTACCGCAGCTCTCCGCCAACCTCGGTACGGGCAGGCTCAAGGCAGCGCGCGCAGGGCACGCTGACCTCCGTCCGAAGGGAGACGGTGACAAGCACGCGCCCCTCCGAACGGTAAGCATCCACCCGCACCTGCGGGTCGGAGAGGAATGTGTATATCTGGTCCCAGTAGCTCACCGGCCTGTCAATATGCACAGAAAAGCTGTCCTCGTACGGAGCGCCGTCTTTGGGAACGGCGGCTAGCACGAGCCGGTACTTCCAGCTTTTGGGAGCCTCTTCCAGATATTTTTCCATTATTTTCTTACTTCGCTTCCTCCGCGCATCTCTTGGTATCGCGCGCGATCGCCATCTCTTCGTCCGTCGGGACGACCATCACAGTAACCTTCGAATCGGGCGTGCTGAAGATGACCTCTTTGCCGCGGCAGTTGTTCTTCTCAGGATCGATCTTGATGCCCATGAATTCCATCTGCTCGCAGACCTCTTTACGGAAACCGATGCCGTTCTCGCCGATGCCGGCGGTGAAGACAACTACATCCACGCCGCCCATCTCGGCCGCGAAGGAACCGATATACTTTTTCACGCCGGTGATGAGGATATCCTGCGCGATCTTCGCACGCTCGTTGCCGTTGGCCGCCGCCTCTTCAACGTCGCGCAGGTCGCTGGAGATGCCGGAGACGCCGAGGAGCCCCGCCTGCTTGTGGACGATGTCGCTGACCTTCTGCGCGTCGCCGTAACGCTCCATGAGGTATATCATGACCGAGGGGTCGATATTGCCGCTTCTGGTGCCCATCAGGACGCCCTCCGCCGTACCGTAGCCCATCGATGTGTCGACCGATTTGCCGCCGTCTACCGCGGTGATCGAGCTGCCGTTGCCGAGATGGCAGGTGATTATCTTAAGGTCTTTGATGTCCTTGCCGAGGATCTCCGCGGCGCGGTGCGCCACATAACCGTGGCTGGTGCCGTGGAAACCGTAGCGGCGGACGCGGTCTTTTTCATAGCAGTCATATGGAGTGCCGTAGATGAAGGCCTTCGGCGGCATCGTCTGATGGAAGGCGGTGTCGAAGACGACGACGTTCGGCTTTCCGGGAAGGACGTCCATGACGGCCTTGAGTCCCTGAAGGTTGGCGGGATTGTGAAGCGGCGCGAGGGGGATGACCTCTTCGATGCCCTTGACGACTTCCGGCGTGACGAGCACCGACTTGGTGAATTTTTCGCCGCCGTGGACTATACGGTGGCCCGTCGCGTAAAGCTCGTCGAGATTCTTGAGCACGCCGAGCTCAGGATCGACGAGGATGTCGAGGACGTATTTGATGGCCGCCGAGTGGTTGGGGAACGGAACTTCGCGCGTCACCGCGTCCATACCGGTCTTGGTGTGCTTGATGCGCGAGCCTTCGATACCGATACGCTCGACGAGCCCCTTCGCAAGGACCTTTTCTCCGTCCATTTCGATGAGCTGATACTTCAAAGACGAGCTGCCGCAATTGAGAACAAGAATTTTCATTAGAACTGAATTGCCTCCCTTAATCTGATTGTACCGCCCCTTTATGGTATCCTAATGCACAGTAAAGGACGGTGAATCTCTATGCTCTACCCCGTCGCCGGGATTGTTGCCGAATATAACCCGCTCCACAAGGGGCACCTCTATCACATAAAAAAGGCCCGCGAGCTCTGCTCCGCCGAGGCCGTGGCCGTCGTTCTCTCCTCCGATTTCGTCCAGCGCGGCGAACCGGCCCTGCTGGATAAATGGACAAGAGCGGAGGCCGCCCTCCGCTGCGGCGTCGATCTCGTTATCGAGCTGCCCGTGATATTCTCCTCGCACAACGCCGGCGTCTTCGCAAACGCCGCCGTGGACATACTCGCCGCAACCGGCGTAGTGACGCACCTTTCGTTCGGCGCGGAGAATCCAGACTGCCTTGTGGACAGTATTGTTGATATTCTACTAAAAGAACCCGAACCTTTCAAGCCATTACTAAAAAAACATCTGGCGTGCGGCCTCTCCTATGTTGAGGCGCGCGCGCGCGCGGCGGAAGAGATGCTGCCCGGAAGCGCCGCGCTGCTGGCTGGCAGCAACAACACGCTGGCGCTTTCATATATAAAGAGGATAAAGGAAAAAAGCTACGGCATGCGCGCCGTGCCGCTCAAACGCCTTGGCGCGGCCTACAACAGCACGGAGCTCGAAGAGTTTGCCAGCGCCACGGCAATACGCGCGGCGCTGAGTGCAGGAGAAAAAGAGGCGGCGCTTTCACACCTGCCGACGGCGGCGAAGGATATTCTCGCAGACGCGCTGAAAGATGGCCGCGCCTGCGTCGGCCATGACAACACATTCTGGAGGCTGCTGCGCGCCCTGCTGCTGCGTACGGGCCCCGAAGAGCTGGCAAAATACGCGGAGATCAGCGAGGGACTCGAATACAGAATGCGCGAGGCGGCAAGAGAGGCAAATAGCTTCGCCGAATGGTGCGGGGCCTGCACCTCCAAACGTTACCCAGCGGGACGCATCCGGCGCTCTGCGATACACATGCTGTTGGGGCTAGGACACTGGACTAACCGCGCCGCCCAGCGACTCGGACCACCGTACATCCGTGTTCTCGGCATGAACGAAACGGGGCGGCGGCTGCTCCACAAGATGCGGGAGGGCGCGGCACTGCCTGTCGTAACGACATACGGCAAGGCGGCGCGGCTTTCGCGGTACGCCGCGGAGACCGCGCGCTATGAGGCGCTGGCCTGCGAATTGTGGGAAGAGCTGATACCTAACGGACGTTTCGGAGAGGAACATAAAAGACAGATAATAATGGTATAAACAACCGTAATAATGAGAGTAAAACATGGCAGTAATATATGTACGCTGAGTTGCCTGGCAACATGCCACCTACGGTATACAGACTAAATCAGGAAGCGATACGGCAAAAACAGACAGACGAGATTCGCGCACAGTGCGAGCCTCGTCTGTAGTTTTTTTTATTTTTAAATGTTCATTACAAATTCCGCGGCGGTATCCTCTCGCGCAGCCGGCGGTAGACCCCGGGGGGTACCATGTCGCGCACCGCGCCGCCGAACTGGAAGGCGTCTTTTATCGCGCGGCTGGAGAGGTAGGAGTATTTCGCGTCGGTTACGATGAAAAATGTCTCTATCTCGGGAGCGAGCTGCCGGTTCATCTGCGCGAGCTGAAATTCATACTCAAAGTCGGAGAGGGCGCGCAGGCCGCGGATGATGATGCGGCTCTGCTGCTGGCGCATAAAGTCGACCAGCAGGCCGTTGAAGTATTTGACCTTGACGTTCGGCAGATGCACAAGCGCCTCGCGCGCCATGATCTGCCGCTCCTCCTCGCTGAAGGTGGAGCGTTTCTCCGGGTTTACGAGCACGGCGACGATAAGCTCGTCAAAGAGCGCCGCGGCCCGTTCGGAGATGTATATATGTCCGTTGGTTATCGGGTCGAAGGACCCGGGATATACAGCCCTAATCATCATTATTCCTCCTGCTGTAGAAGCTGAGCACTGTGCCTCCGTATCTTCTGTCCTCGCGCTCCCACTTCGTTTCGTCCATCGCGGCGGGCTCTTCCTCTTCGGAATGTTCAAAGATTATAACGCCGCCTGGCGCTAAGATCCTCTCGTTCGCCGCCATCAGCTTGGGAAATTCCTCTCCCCAGCCCAAACTGTAGGGCGGGTCGGCAAATATTATATCGAATTCTTCGCCGTTTTTCGCAAAACGCGCGACGGCGCGCCGTACGTCAAAGCAGAGGCATTTCACCGAGGACGGCGCTTTTTTCACGATCTCCGCGTGGCGCTTCCGCTCGGATTCGACGGAGACCACCGGCCCCGCACCTTTTTTCGCCGCCGCCAGCGCTATCTGGCCGCTGCCGGAGAAGAGGTCGAGGAAGCTCCTGCCGTGGATGTTTCCCAGTATATTGAAGAGCGCCAGCATCACCTTGCCGGTCGTCGGTCTCATTTCTTTCACGGTCATCCCCCCACAACGGCTCATGCAAAGAGTATAATAGTGAACATGTTCACTGTACATAGAGATATTGGAGGAATTTTTACATTATGAGCACCAAGCGTACGAACTCTCCCATTTCAGCACAAGATAAAAAGACCCTTTTCGGCGTGATTTTCCTGCACGGTCTGAACGATATGCACTCTACGGCCCTGCCCACGGTGATCCCGATGCTCGCAAAGTCTATCTCTCTGACGATGAGTCAGGCAGGTTTTCTCAACGCCCTCTTCGGCCTCACGAATATATTCGGGCAGCCGATGTTCGGCTTTATCGCGGATAAGCTGCGGCGTCCCTGGTTCGCGGTATGGGGGCCGCTGCTGTCGGTAATAGGAGCCTCTTTACTGCCTCTGGCTCCGAGTTACGGTACCGCCTTTATCTTTGTCGGCATGATGAGCGTGGGAACGTCGCTCTTTCATCCGCAGGGTACCGGCAGGTGCGGCGCGGCGGCCGGCGGAAACGCCCTCGCCTTTTATCTTTCGCTCTTTCAGGCCAGCGGCAGCTTCGGCAGCGCCGTCGGGCCGATATATGTTGTCTTCATGATCTCAATGCTGGGCAAACCCCTTTTTCCCATCGCCGTCATTCCTGCGGTGGCGCTTATCTGCCTCTATCTCTGGCGGCACATGGAGGCGCGCACGGAGGATGAGATACGGGAGATGAGCGCCAGACCCCGTCAGCATTTCTTTGAAAATCTGCGCTATCTGATCTCCAAGGTCGGATGGATCGTCTCAATAACAAGCGTGCGTGACGCCGTTTTCCAGTCGATCAAAATATTCCTGCCGACGCTTCTTATCACGCGCGGCAGCAGCATCGCGATGGGCGGCATGACGCTTTTCGCCGCCACTCTCTCGGCTACGCTCGCGGGCGTGGCGGGAGGAAAGCTCGCCGATGTGATTGGCGACGAAAGGGTGCTTTTTGGGGCGCTCGCAATATCTCCCGTCTTTCTCATCGTCGGCCTTCATGATTCAAGCCTCCTCTGTCTGATTTCGTTGATGGTGGGGTTCGCCTTTTTGCAGGCCAGCACGCCGGTCACGACCGCGATGGCCCAGAGGCGCTGCCCAGATTCCCGCAGTATGGTAAGTTCGCTCTCCAACGGAGTCTCATGGGGGATCGCGAATCTCTTCGTCACTCCCGTAGGCGTTATCGCCGATATCGTCGGGCTGCAGGCTACGTTGAACGTCGTCGCCTTTCTGCCGTGGATCGTCACCATCCTGTACACAGGCAGGCGGCTGCTCAAAAAATAGATAGAATGATAAGAATAAAGAAAAAGAGAGGGCGCAGCCTCGGTGACGCGCCCTCTCTTTAATTTGTATATCAATAAGTTTTAAGGAAGGGTTACTGCTGCTCCGCGGCGGCTAACGCCTTAAGCAGCGCCGCCCTCATCGCGGGCGTCCGGTATGGATGCCCCACCGAGTCGACCTTTATCGTAACGCCGCGCGGGTTTGGGATCACCTTGAGGTAGAAGTGCTGTTCAAATCCCTCGTCAGCCGTGATCACCAGCAGCAGGCCGACGCCGCCGTCTGAGAGAAAGGCGTCGCGGAAGACCCAGTGGCCCCTGCCGCCGACCCCCTCGCCCTCACAGTCTTTCAGCGAATCTATAACTTCCTTCACGCTTTTCTTTGTCGACGCTTCACATTCCATCGGCCAGTCATCCTCTCCCTCGGGCTTTTCCGTAAGTTCCGTATCCTTGTGTATCGTCAGATGCCACGTATCCTTTCCCATCGCCTTCCACTTCCGCTCGTACTTGGTCACATAGGGGCGGATTGGATTTATCTCCACCGGGTCGGCGCGGAAGGCCGGATTGACGGAGAACACCTCCGCCGTCTCCTGCGCGTACCAGTCAACGTCGGTGGCAAGCTCAAAGCTCCCGCCAGGGCTGATAAGATAGTTCATCAGGTCGGAGAATGATGGCACCGTGACGCGGCGCGAGGCGTGCCTCGTCTTCGGCCAGGGGCAGGGGAAATTCATGTAGACGCGCTCCACGCTCTCCGGCGCAAAACAGTGCCTCAGCAGGAAGCGGGCATCCCCGTGCATCACACGCGCGTTTTCATATCCGGCGGCGAGTATCCGGCGCGCACCCTTCGCGGCGCACCACTGCGAGACCTCGATGCCAACGATGAGCACCTCGGGGTTGCTGCGGGCAAGATACTCGAGGAACTCCCCGTTGCCGAAGCCGATCTCGACAAATATACGCCCGGAGGGCGACATTTCGCGCCAGTCGACGGGCAGTCCGTCGTTTTGGCTGACGATGACTTTGTTAAGATTCCATGACATATTTATCCACCTATTCTCCGCTGTTTTTGTTTTTCAGGCGAAAATCCGGGACCTCCGCAAGCGCAAACCATTTATCGAGCGTAAGTTCCTCCGCGCGCGCCGTCGGTTTCAAACCGTGCGCCGCCAGTATCTCGAAGGCTCTTTCGCGCGTCACGCCGCTTCCGCTGTAACCGGCCGCCCAGTTGTTCGCGAGGGTCTTGCGGCGCTGAGTGAATGAGCGCGCGAGCAGCCCACGCCAGGTCCTGTCGTTCGCCAGCTCCCTATTTTTCTCTATCTTTATTTCGATGAGCGCGGAGTTCACACGCGGCTGCGGGTTGAAGGCCGTAGGGGGGATCTTTCTCACGACCTCGGCGCTGCCCATCGCCTCGACGGTGATCCCCAGCGGCGAACGTTCGCGGTGTCCGGCGGGCGATGCGATGCGCTCCGCCGATTCAAGCTGCACCATCAGCAGCATGTAATCCGTCTTCGCGGGAACCAGCTGTTCGAGGAAGGCCCACATCAGCGGCGTCGTTATATGGTAGGGAAGGTTTGCGATGATCTTGGTCGGCGGCTCCGGCAGCGCGCGCACGTAGTCGAACTGCACCGCGTCGCCCCAAAAACAGGTGCAGCGCCCGTCGCGCGCGGCGATCTTATCGAGCCCCTCGCGTAACCGTTCGTCCACCTCGACGGAATAGAGCGCCTTAAGCGGCGTCGAAAGCAGGCCGCGCGTGAGGACGCCGTCGCCGGGTCCGATCTCCAGCACCACATCCTCCGCCGTCGGCGCCGACCGCTTCAATATAAATTCGACCACGCCTCTGTCGATCAAAAAATTCTGTCCAATATCGGTGTTATGTATAAAGTGCCGTTTATTATCCGCCATTCGCAGTCCATACTTTCGCAGAAAATTTCGCGGTACAGGGTGGAAACTCCGATAAAATTACAGATGTTCCGCAAAGCGGGAACGTCTCTTTCGCCAATTAAAAACGCCCGAGAGGCGGCAAAGAAGAGAAAAAATCCCTTATCTTCGCGGCAGAACACGGCTCGACTCTCGGCGGCACGCTTAATCGGCGGCTCCCTGAGGCCGCCTTTGTATTTTAACATCTATGTTGAGAAAATTATACATTGCCCTGCACCGCCATTATCGGATAAAATACAGTGTGAATTTGAGGGAGTGAATTTACGCGAATGAAATTGGAAAATATCAGGAACTTCAGCATCATCGCCCACGTCGACCACGGGAAGTCCACGCTTTCGGACCGGCTGCTCGAGGCGACGGGCACGATAGAAAAACGCAACATGAAGGCGCAGCTGCTTGACAGGCTCGACATCGAACGCGAACGCGGCATTACGATAAAGTCCGTTCCTGTGCGAATGAAATACAGGGCGCAGGACGGCGGCGAATATATTATGAATCTTATCGATACGCCGGGACACGTCGACTTCTCCTACGAGGTATCGCGCTCTCTCGCGGCCTGCGAGGGGGCGATACTGGTGGTCGACGCGGCGCAGGGCGTGGAGGCCCAGACGGTGGCCAACAGCTACCTTGCCACGGACCTTGACCTTGAGCTGGTACCGATACTAAACAAGATAGACCTGCCTTCGGCCCACCCCGAACAGGTGAAGCGCGAGCTGGAAGAGATCATCGGAATCAACGCCGACGACGCGATTCCAGTCTCCGCCAAGACCGGCGAGGGCATCCCCGAGCTGCTGGAACGGATCGTGCGCGACGTGCCGCCGCCCTCCGGCGAGGCCGGCGCTCCGCTGCAGGCGCTGATCTTCGACTCCGTCTACGACAACTATAAGGGCGTCATCTGCTATGTGCGCGTGATGAACGGCACTCTGGAGGCGGGGAAAAACGTCCGCTTCATGGCGACCGGGCGCGATTACCAGATTGACGAGGTCGGCGTATTCAAACCCGACATGGTGAAGGTAGAACGGCTCGGCCCGGGAGAGGTCGGCTTCATCTGCGCAAGCATCAAAACCATCGACGAGGCGCACGTGGGCGACACTATAACCGACAGCGCGAAGCCCGCCGCCGCGCCGCTCGCGGGATACAAAAAGGTCAAGCCCGTCGTATTCTGCGGCTTCTACCCCGTGGAGCGCGAGGACATCAACCAACTCCGCGAGGCGCTGGAAAAATTACAGATAAACGATTCGGCGATCAGCTTCGAGCCGGAAAACTCTGCGGCTCTCGGCTTCGGCTTCCGCTGCGGCTTTCTCGGGCTGCTGCACATGGAGATCGCGAAGGAACGGCTGAACCGCGAATTCGGCGTCGACCTCGTGGCGACCGCGCCGAACGTCGTCTACCAGATCGTGCAGACGGACGGCTCGATCATCGAGGCGCACCGCCCCTCCGATTTTCCGGACCCCGTCCGCATCGAGGAGATACGCGAGCCCTATATAAAACTTTCGATCTTCATGCCGGAACAGTTCGTCGGCGCGGCGATGCAGCTCTGCCAGGACAAGCGCGGCACCTATGTGGCGATGGATTACATCACGCCGGAGCGTGTGCGCCTCACCTACGACATGCCGCTCGCGGAATTCATCCTCGACTTCCACGACCGCCTCAAGTCCTGCACACGCGGTTATGCCTCGCTGGACTATGATCACACCGGATTCCGTGCCGCGAATCTCGTCAAGGTTGACGTGCTGCTCCAGGAGGAGCCTGTAGACGCCTTTTCCTTCATCTGCCACGCCGATCAGGCCTATCACCGCGGACACGCCGTGGTGGGCAAGCTAAAAGAGCTGATCCCGCGTCAGCTGTTTGAGGTGCCGGTACAGGCGGCGGTCGGTAAAAAGGTCATCGTCCGCATGAACATCAAAGCGGTGCGCAAGGACGTCCTCGCGAAATGCTACGGCGGCGACATCACCCGCAAACGCAAATTGCTAGAAAAGCAAAAAGAGGGAAAGAAGCGTATGAAGCAGGTGGGGCGCGTCTCAATACCACAGGAGGCCTTCCTCGCCTTCATGGACGTCACCAAGGCGGAGGACAAATAGGGCGGCTCCGCGCCTATTTTCAGAGAAAGATGCCGTTCTCCTCTCTTTATATACACGTACCCTTCTGCGAGCGCAAGTGCAACTACTGCGCCTTTGAGAGCGCCGTGCCGCGGGAGGGTGATGCAGATCTCTGGCTGGAGATGCTGGAACGCGAATTCGCGCTCCGTCTCGCGGCGGCGGGACGGCCGCGGCTTGCGACCTGCTACTTCGGCGGCGGCACCCCGACGGTGCTCAGCGGACCGCAGTGGCTTTCGCTCACAAAGCTCGTCGAGAGATATTTTGACTTCATGCCGGAGGCGGAGGTCACCGTGGAGGCGAATCCCAATTCTCTCGCGGCGGAACACCTGCTCACCTGGCGTGACTGGCGCGTGACGCGCGTCAGCATCGGCGTACAGAGCTTTGACGACGCCGAGCTCTCGCAGATGGGGCGGCTCCACAGTGCGCGCCAGGCGTATGGCGCGGTCTCGGCGGCTCTCGCCGCGGGATTCTCTGTGAGCGCGGACTTCATCTTTGGGCTGCCGTACCAGAGTTTCGCCAACTGGGGCCGCACGCTTCGTGAGGCGGTGCGCTGCGGCCTCAGCCATATTTCGCTCTACCAACTGTCGCTGGAAGAGGGCACGCCGTGGGCCTCGCTCGACAGGGACACCCTCGGAGACGGCTACGCCGCCTACCGCTGGGCGCAGTGGTATCTGCCGCGCAAAGGCTACCGCCAGTATGAGGTCGCCAACTTCGCGAGGCCAGGACGCGAGAGCCGCCATAATATCAATTACTGGCGCGAAGGCGAATACCTCGGCGCGGGGCCGGGAGCCGCCGGTTACCTGGCAGGGCTGCGCTACAAGAACTTCGGCAGCCTGCGGCGCTGGGCGGCGGCACTGGCAGATGGTGAGCTGCCGGTCGCGGAGAGCGAACAGCTGCCCTTTGAGCGCAGCGCCCGCGAAGCGGCGGTGCTGGCGCTGAGAATGACCAGTGGCCTTGACAGGAGGGAGTTCGCCGAACGGTACGGGCGGCAGGCTCTTGACTCCCTGAGCGCGTCGCTGCAAAAATTTCCAAGAGATCTCTACGAAGACAACGAGCGGGGAATCAGGTTAAAGAAAAAGGGCATGAGAGTTGCAAACCTAATTTGGGCGGAATTGGTATAACTTTTCCCGGATTTTCATATACAATTATAGAGTCGGTACCAATATAAATAATAAAATAACAGGGAGGACTTCCCTTGGACGCAAACATTCAGAAGATAATGAGAAACATCCCCTCCATGGATAAGCTGCTGGCTCTGCCATGGGTAGCGGCCTATGAGGAAAAGCTCGGCCGCGAGACGGTAAAGCTGCTGCTGACTGGGCTGCTCGCCTCGCAGCGTGCAAAAATATTGAAAGACCCGGACACGGCCTTTGACTTTGAATCCATAGAAAGCGACGCCCGTCGGCTGCTGGCGAAAAAATCCACCCCCAGCCTGCGCCGCGTCGTCAACGCTACCGGCGTCGTCATCCACACGAACCTCGGCCGCTCGCTGCTCGCAAAAGAGGCGGTGAGCGAGGTCCTCGACATCGCCGGTTCATATAATACTCTTGAATATTCGCTGGAAGAGGGCGCGCGCGGCCACCGCAACAACCATGTCGAATGGCTGCTCTGCCGCCTAACCGGCGCCGAGGCGGCGCTAGTCGTCAACAATAACGCGGCGGCGGTGATCCTCGCCCTCTCGGCGCTCGCAAAGGACAAAGAATCCATCGTCTCGCGCGGCGAGCTAGTGGAGATCGGCGGCTCTTTCCGTATTCCTGACATCATGGCCCTCTCCGGCACAAAAATGGTCGAGGTCGGCACGACGAACCGTACACACCTTAAAGACTATGAGGAGGCGGTCACCGAAGAGTGCGCGATGCTCCTCAAGATACACCCCTCAAACTACCGCATCACGGGATTCCATTCCGCGGTGCCGCGTGAAGAACTCGCGGCGCTTGCCCACTCCCGCGGGCTCATATTCATGGAGGACCTCGGCAGCGGCATGCTGATCGACACCTCCGCCGCCGGGCTCTCAAGCGAAAACGACCCCACCGTTGCGGATTCACTCCGCGCTGGCTGCGACATCGTCACCTTCTCGGGCGATAAACTGCTCGGCGGGCCGCAGATAGGGGCGATCGTCGGCAAGAAAGAGCTGATAGAGAAGCTCAAGTCTCATCAGCTGCTGCGCGCGCTGCGCGTCGACAAGATGACGCTCGCCGCCTGCGAGGCTACGCTGCGCCTCTATCTGCGCGGCGACGTCCGCGCCATACCGACGATCGACATGATATTCAAGACAAAAGAGGAGCTGCTCGAAGAGGCGAAGAGATTCAGCCGCAGGCTCAAAACGTACTTCAAAGGCACGAGGATACAGCGGCTGACGATCGAGGTCGTACCCGTGAACGATACCGTAGGCGGCGGCACCTTCCCCCAGTCGGTGCTCACGGGATACGCCGTAGCGCTGCGCCTGCCCGAGATGGGAAGCGCTGGCAAACTCTCGGAAAAGTTGCGGCGCGGAAGTTTCCCCGTGATCACCGGCGCCGCGGAGGACAAAGTCCTCTTTCACCTGCGCACCATGCGCGAGGGCGACGACAGGCGCATAATCGGCGCACTCGACGAAATACTGCGCATGCCGGCGGAGCGTGCATACTAAAATGGCAAACAACGAATATCCCTTTGTAATCGGCACCGCCGGACATATAGACCATGGAAAGACGACGCTCGTCAAGCGCCTGACTGACATCGACTGCGACCGTCTCGTCGAGGAAAAGAAACGCGGCATGACGATCGAGCTCGGATTCGCCCCCTTTACTCTGCCCTCGGGGCAGACGATAAGCATCGTCGACGTGCCGGGACACGAAAAATTCATCCGCCAAATGGTCGCCGGCGCGGCGGGCGTCGACGCGGTGATGCTCGTCATCGCCGCGGACGACGGCGTAATGCCGCAGACGCGCGAACACCTTGCCATCCTCTCGCTGCTCGGCATCAAAAACGGCCTGACGGTGATAAACAAGATAGACCTTGTCGACGAAGAGATGCTAGAAATGGCAGTCGACGACGCGAAGTCGCTGTTAGCAGGCACCTTCCTCTCGGACAAACCCGTCATCCCCGTCTCGGCCTTCACTGGTAAGGGTATTGAGGAACTCAAAAGAGCTCTGCAGCAGATGACGGAAAAGGCCGGCGCCAAGAGCCGTAAAGGAGCCTTCTTCCTGCCGGTTGACAGGGCCTTTCACATCTCCGGCTTTGGCACCGTCGTCACCGGCACGGCGATCAACGGCGAGATACATGAGGGCGACGAGGTCGAGGTCATGCCGCGCGGCATCCTCTCGAAGGTTCGCTCCATACAGGTGCACGGAGCGTCGGTCTCCACCGCTACGGCAGGCCAGCGCGTCGCGGCCAACCTCGCTGGCATATCGCTGGACGACGTAAAACGCGGGGACGTCGTAACCGCTAAAGACTGCTTCACCGCCTCTAAATGCCTCGACGTCAGCGTCAGGCTCCTGCCGGGTGCGGAGCCGCTCAAACACTGGCAGCGTCTTCGGCTGCACGTGGGGACCACCGATACCGTGGCCCGCGTCTCGCTTCTTGACCGGGAACAGGTGCTGCCGGGAGAGAGCTCCGCGGCGCAGCTGATAACGGAAGACCCCGTGGTCGCCTCGGTGGACAGCTGCTTCATCCTGAGGACCTACAGCCCGCTGGTGACGGTGGCCGGCGGAAAGATACTGATGCCGGCGGGAGAACGCCCAAAAAATAGACAGATGAAGGCCGCCCTGCTGGAATACCTCGATAAACTCTCCGAAGAGCCGCCGCTTAAAGAGCGTCTGCTCGCGCTGATAAGCTACAGGGGGATCATAACCGCCGCGGACGCCGCAAGGATGAACGAGGTCAGCCTCGTCGAGCTCATGCGCGCCGTCTCGCCCTTTGAGGCGCGGGCCGAGGTCGGCGTGATCCGCGGCGGCGAGGCCGTCCTGCTCTCAAAAAGAAAGATAGAGGAACTTGGAGAGACGCTAACGAAAGCCCTCGCCCTATTCCACGGAGAACACCCTGAGAGAAAGGGAATGCCGGCGGAAGAGTGCGCCAAGGTTCTCGACTTGCAGGAGACTAAATTTACCAGGGAACTGCTCTCCCTATTTGAAAAACAGGGAATAGTAAAATTTGCCGACGACCGGGCGCGGCTCGCCGACTTTGAACCATTTGACGAAGAACTCTTCTCCGCCAACGTCGCGGCCCTCAAAAAATACACCATCCAGCTTGGCTACTCCATGCCGAGCATCGAGGAGGCGCAGGCCGCTTTGAGCTTCACCGCGGAAGAGATGAAACGCATCATCGCCTACCTCAAAGAGAAAAAAGAGCTGGCGCTGATAACGGGCGCCTTCCTCCTCTTCCCTGAAATTGAAGCTGATTTTAAAGAAAAGTTAACAAATATTTCCGGCGACATTACGCTCGCAGCAGTGCGGGACGCCACCGGCAGCAGCAGAAAATACGCGCTGCCGCTGCTTGAATACTTTGACAGCAAGGGCGTCACCAGAAGGGTCGGAGACAAGCGCATTTTAATAAAGAAATAAATGTTTGCATAAAATACGGTAATTGCACCCCTATTGCATAGATTGTATTGCAAACTCGTCAATTTTGATGTACAATCATCTGACGACTTGTGGAGGTGTTGTGTAATGGCGTATACTTTAGAATCAATTCGTGAGATAGTGTCTCTCCACAAAGGGTCCAAAATCTCATACCGCGCGGCCAACGGCAGGCGCAAAATTGAGGAGCGCACAGGGATAATAAAAGAGACATATCCGAGTCTTTTTACGGTGTTCATAGAATCTCAGCAGAGCACGATCTCATTCAGCTACACGGATCTCCTTACAAGAGAAGTTGAATTGCAGCTGGAACCCAGTGGAGAAAATCTCTTTTAGAAGTTCTTTGACTGACTACGCCCCGGCAGACGAGCCGGGGCGTTTTAGTATACAGCAGGAGGATAAAAGTGCGAAGCATAATAGACTCCCCCATCAAAATAAACCTCATATTACGAATACTATCCCGACGCAGTGACGGATATCATGAAATATACTCCCTATTTTGGCAAAAAAAGGCGATAGAGAGGTTGACAATTCAGGCAAATTGCGATGAAATTATGGGAGATTCTCTAAAAGTAGAGGGCATGCCGATAATGGGAGAAAATCTTGTAACTAAGGCTCTACTGTCGGCAAGAAAATATATGGCGGGTATCCCTCCCCTAAAAATAAGACTTGAGAAATTTTTTCCTGCCGGCAGCGGAATCGGGGCGGGAAGCGGTAACGCCGCCGCCCTGCTGAAGTGGCTTAAGGAAAATTTTGCCCTGAAAATAACGGCGGAACAGATTGGAAAGCTCGGCGCGGATGTTGCCTTCCTCGCGTCAGACAGTGAGATCGCCGAGGCGCGCGGTGTAGGAGAGCTGCTGACTCCGGCGGGAGAGGCGCCAAAGCTCGGCTGGATACTGGCCTTTCCCAAATGGGCGTCGAACACCAAAGAGGCCTACGCGAAGCTTGACACTATGCGCGATGACTCCGGCTGCTATCATGCGCCGACAGACGAAGAGATCGCGAAAGAGACCGCCGAGTACCTGGAAAAACTGAAAAACAGGCTCCGCGTCGGCAGACTGCCCAACGACTTCTTTCCCGTTCTTGCGGCGGAACACCGTGAGTACGGCATCGCGGAGGAGATCGCCTCGGCGACGGGAGCCTGCGGCTGGGGCCTATGCGGCAGCGGCAGCGCCTTCTTCGGCCTCTATGACAGCCATGAAGCAGCACGCAACGCTGAAAAAATATACGGCAACGAAAACTGGATTTTAAAAACATTTTATTTGGAGTGATTATCATGAGGGGTCAAAGAACAGAAAGGCTGGTCAGGTTAGCGGCGAAATTCATGCTCTGTCCGTCAAAGCTCATCTCCCTGACAGATCTTGCAAGCAAATTTAACGTCTCAAAGACCGTAATCAGCGACGATGTGGAGGTAATCAACTCGGCGATGGGAGCGGAGGGCTTCGGACAGATGCAGGTCGACCGCGGACGCAGCGGCGGCGCGCGCTTCGTGCCCATATGCACCCCGGAATACCGTCAGACGCTGCTCTCCGAAATCGCGGAAAAGCTGACCGATCCGGAGAGAAACCTCCCAGGAGGGCTGATTTACTACAGCGATCTGATATTTAATCCGGAGACGGCGCTATCTCTCGGCTACTGCATGGCCTCGCTCTTCACCGACGCCGAGCCCGACGTTGTCATGACCTCAGAGGTCAAGGGCATCCCCATCGCGATGTTCGCCGCCTATGCTCTTGGCGTGCCTCTCGCCGTCTGCCGCTTCCGCAACCGTCCCAGCGACGGCGCCGCCGTCGGCGTACACTACCCCACCGCGAGCGGAGATGTAAAGACCATGTACATCGGCACGCGCCAGATGCGGCGCGGCTGCCGCGTCCTCATCGTCGACGACTTCATGCGCGGCGGCAGCACCGCCTCCGGCATGCTCCTCATGGCCAAGCAGTTCGATGCAGAGGTTGCTGGCATCGGCGTCTTCATTGCCTACGACGAACCAAAAGAAAAATCCGTGCCCAACTACCACTCGCTGCTGACACTAAAACACAACGCGGAGGGACAGAACCGTCTCGTAGTCACCCCCGGCAAAGAATAGGAGCGGCGCGGAGCCGTTTATAAAAAAGTGTTTGACGTATCACCAAAAATGTCGTAGAATCTTACCTCGTGGAAGGGAGGTGACCCGCCATGGGTATTAAAGTGAACCTTGATGATTGCATCGGCTGTGGCGTGTGCTCTGAGCTCTGTCCACAGAATTTCAAACTGGACGAAGACGAGGGCAAGTGCATGGTCATCGACCAGGAGGTCAGTTCTCTGGCAAAAGAGGCAGCTGACAGTTGCCCGGTATCGGCGATAACGATAGATTAGTTGCCGTACCATTACATTGGGGCCCATAGCTCAATTGGTTAGAGCTCCCGGCTCATAACCGGATGGTTTCAGGTTCGATTCCTGATGGGCCCACCATTTTAAAATTTAATAAGATTAAAAGGAAACCCTGTCTAATACAGGGTTTTTTGATTTATTGATACTATGATAACTATCAATTTATCTGGTAATAAGATCTCTACCACCTCACTATCAGTACAACTGCCATTTCCGCACCATGCATCTTTTACCGCCTTGAGAAACTCCTTTTCTTTCAACTTTCATTCCCTTATCTAAGCATGTGTATATTTTCATTGAGATTATATGCCGAATCTTAGCTTCAGTACATGTTTTATGCAGAGTCCATATCATTTCCTCATCTCGCTTACATATACCAACTGCCATGCATATTCCAATAAGTAAGTTGGAATCTCGTATAATAGTAATTTTCTATCAAAATAGATTAAATTTTAAATATATGTTATTTTTTACCTTGTCAATAATTTTTATTAAAAAATGTATCCATTCTGAGCAAGGTATAAAGTTTTTTATTAGAGAGCTTGACAAACAAGATACAGGCATATATCATAATATCAAATAATGAAATTAAATTTCATATAGTGAAACAAGGAGTGGATCATATGAAGGCTATGCCAAATAACCCTTTTTTTCTAGATCCTTCAAAATTAATGAGAAATGGCTTCGTTGGTATTCCGTCTATGTTTATGGCCCCTTTATGTTTAGACCTTGATGAACTGGATGCGGATGTGGCATTTATTGGAATGCCGTATGACTTGAGCTGCGATGTCAGAACTGGTACTAGATACGGTCCTAGAGGAATTAGAGAAGCCTCGACCTTAAACTGCTACGCCTTTGAAGGATGGTATGACCCTATTCGTGATGAAAATTATTTAGGTGAACAATGGCGGATTGTTGACTGTGGCGACATAGATGTAATGCATACCTATCATTCTCAATCTTTTGCCAATTGTGAAGCTGCTATTCGGAAAATTTTGACAAAAGGTGCAGTTCCTTTTGTTCTTGGAGGGGACCACGCTGTTACCATTCCTGTACTGAGAGCTTTTGACATGTACCAAGATTTGTGTGTAGTTCAGTTCGATGCACATTTAGACTTTACTAAATGTCCTAGTGGTATTTTGGAAGGTCACGGCAGCCCTATGCGTAGAGCTTCCGAGATGACGCATGTTGGAAAAATGATGCAGATAGGTATTAGGGGAATTGGAAGTTCCCGTAAATCGGATTTCGATGAAGCAAAAGCCTACGGCAGCACAATCCTAACATCAAAAGATGTGAGACAAAAAGGTGTAGAAACAGTTATTGATATGGTGCCAAAAGCAAAACATTACTATATCACTATTGATATTGACGGGTTGGATCCATCGATAGCAAGCGGGACGGGGACTCCGCAACCCTATGGTCTGTATTACGAAGAGGTTTCAGGGATCATAGAGGGAATCACAAAACTTGGAGATGTTGTCGGTGTAGACCTTGTAGAAGTTGCCCCGGTATATGATCCAAATCAACAAACTGCTTATTACGCCGCTCAAATTCTTTTAGATACAATGTCTTTTATTTTAAAAGAACGAGAAAAAAGGTAAAAGTATAGTCGGGAGGTAATGGTGACTTGGGAGAACAATCATTAAACAGCCTTTGTGATAATAGTGCTGATTACAGTATTAGGTCAATCATGCGCGCTATTGATATCGTTAACGTGATCGCGCAAAGTCCCAAACGACTGTCGCTGACTGATATTAGTCTGAATTCTCATTTGAGTAAAACCACTGCATTACGTATCTTATCAAATCTTCAAAGAGCCGGTTGGGTTTACAGGTTTGAAGATGATCGGTACAGTCTAGGGTTCAAATTGTTAGCAATATCAAAAAACGTGGAATCAACGTTAACATCGTATAAGGCTATTCATGACGTCCTTTTGAGAGTCTCCGCTGATACCCATGAAACTGTACTTTTCTCCATATGGGACGGCTCAAATGCGGTATGTATAGATAAGGTAACTGGAACTTTTTATGTAAGTGTAGTACAAGTAGTTAATGAAATTACACCTGTACATGCAGGTGCGACAGGTTTTGCAACCTTAATGACAATGAAGGAATCCGACGCAAAAAAAATCCTTTGTGAAAACACATTTACAGCATATACGAGCAATACGCCAACAACTATTGAAAATTTGCTACATAAGTATAATGAAATGCACAAAAATGGCTACATAACAACAACGGGTGAAAAGGATGAAGGTATTGTTGGCATCGCAGTAGGAGTTTATTTGAGCTATGAAAAAATTCATGGCAGTATTTCTATTGTTGCTCCTGAGAATAGGGTGGATAAACAACGTCTTGCGTTTTTAGTTGAAAGGTTATTGCAGGAAAAAAAATATTTAGATGCAATTATATAGTTAGTTTTTAGAGGAGTTCATAAAAATGATAAAAATTGCATTAATACAGATGAATTGTCGTCTGCATGACGTTTCTGGTAACTTAAAGAAAGCAGAAAAATATACTCAAGAGGCGGTCTCTAATGGTGCCGATCTAATTTGCCTGCCAGAATATTTTGATTCTGGCTATTGCTGTGAAAAAACCAAAGAAATTTTAGCATACACGACAACGCTTTGTGATAATAATTCCATTAGTGTTATATCAGGTCTGGCAAAAAAATATTCTGTCCACATAATAGCACCTGTGGCCGTTAAAGTATCCGAAGAGTGCTATGAAAACACAGCCGTTCTTATTGACGACAGTGGAAAAATTATCGGTACATATGCAAAAACACATCCGGTCGCAGAAGAACGTTTGTTGCTACACAAAGGGAAAGATTACCCCGTATTTGAAACAGCAATTGGAAAGATAGGTATGCTGATTTGTTACGACCTAGCATTTCCAGAAGCAATGGCGATATTAGTTGAAAAAGGAGCAGAAATCGTTATTGTCCCATCAGCCTGGCGTTCCGGATTAAATTTGGGCGAATCATGGGATGCTAATATTGTCTGCAGGGCCTTAGATAATGTGGTATTTCTCGCTGCTGTAAACAGAATAGGAGATGCAGGACACGACAGAAGATTTTTAGGACACTCGGCAGTTGTAAATCCCTGGGGGTATATCATATCAGGTGATTTAGATGACAGTGAAAAAGTAATATATGCCTCTATTGACTTAGGACTAATCAAAGAAGTAAGAAACATCAATCCAGTGCTTGACGATAGGAATTTAGAAGATTTTTACTATATCAATACGCTAGTGGCTAATAGTAAAAAGAAAATATAGCTCTATTTTTTACAATATTGAGGAGGTTATTGCAATGGAAGAAAATGTACCTCGTATTGATCTTCCTATTACTGGGATATGCTCATTCGCAAAATATCCAATTTGTACGGACTTAAAAAAACTATCTGGAGACTTTGCCGTTATAGGTATCCCATATGATCTAGGCGTCGGCTATTTATCAGGAACACGATTGGGGCCAAGGCGCATAAGGGAATCTTCCGCACAGTACGCGCGAGGAGATAGAGGTTTCTACGATCCAGAGCGGAATAAAACATATTTAGCGTCACCTTGCCATGTTGTAGACTGCGGTGATGTTGATATTCTTACTGGCGACTTAACAAAATGTTTCGATAATATTGAAACGTCAGTAAAGCAAATTTTACTAAAGGGCATTATACCAGTAAGTATAGGTGGCGATCACTCGGTTACTATACCAATCGGCAGAGCATTAAGTGTATTAAATAAACAAATAGATGTTGTGCAGCTGGATGCCCACTTGGACTGGACCAGCTCTGTTGGGGGTGTTCAAAAACTTGGCAATGGCAGTGTAATGCGACGCCTGTCCGAAATGGGATATTTTAGTAATTTTACGCAAATAGGTCTTAGAGGATTGGGAAGCAGCCGAGCTGAAGATTTTGAAGATGCCCATGCTTTCGGAAGCAATTTAATCACTGCAAAGCAGGCATTATCAATTGGAGTAGAAGGTGTTTTGGATCAAATCCCAACCTCTGACTGTTGCTACGTCACTATAGACATTGACTCATTCGATATCCCATATGCACCAGGAACAGGCTCCCCCGTCCCAGGCGGATTGGACTATTCATATATCACAAATCTACTGGAAGGAATAGCCGAGAAATGCAACGTTATTGGCTTCGATTTAGTGGAGGTTGCGCCGCAGTATGACCCTGCAGGCATAACACCACGTATCGCGGCTTTAACTATTCTGTCTTTTATTGGATTTATATACGAAAAAATGCAAAACAGATAAATTATGTAATAAATCATTATATAAACACTGGGAGTGTGATAACAAAAAAAGAATATTATCTATATTATGTGGAGAATGAGGCTTCTGGGAGAGTTGTCGACTAATCACAACTATAGCACAAACTTTGAAAGGATGTTCACTATGAAAAGGATAAGTATAGTAGCGGCGTTCTGTCTTATAATTGCATTGTCCTTTGCACTGCCAAGCAATGCTGCATCAAAAAAAAGAGTGTGGAAAATAGCTCATGCAGAATTTGAAGGGACATCTACTTATGTCTTTGCAGAAAAGCTAAAAGAAGAAGTAGAAAAAGAATTTAATGGAGAAGTTGATATTCAAGTTTTCCCAGCCGGACAATTAGGATCATATGAGGCAATGCAAGAACAGGTACAGACAGGTGGACTGGAGTTCACTATTCCTACCACAGCACCTATTCAGACAATTGTGCCAGAATATGCTTTTACAAGCATTAATTTCATACTTAGTCCAGAATACATGACTAACTACAAAGCACTGAACCAAGGTGAAACTATGAAATTTTTGGGGACAATGCTAGAGAAAAAAAACCTACGTGTTTTAAAATGGCTTCCTCAGCCGTTCTCCTGCTGGTCGTCTAATACCCCATTACAAAAATTAGAAGATTTTAAAGGGCTTAAGATTCGCGTATATCCATCAACACAAATTATAGCAAACTATAAAGCCTTAAAGTCAAACCCAACGCCAATTCCATATGCCGAGGTCTATAGCGCATTACAATTAAATGTTGCTACGGCTCAGGAAAACCCTATCCAAATTATTTACTCCAACAAATTTTATGAAGTTCAGAAGTATGTGATCATCTCAAATCATACGACACCTATCGACACACTCACAACATCGTGTTCTTTCTGGAACTCTTTAAACAAAGAAGAACAGGAAAAAGTTCTAAGAGCAGCAGATAAGGCAGCCTTATTTGCTATCAACGGGATGAATGCAACTTTAAAAGATTCTCTTGAAAAAATTAAAGCATCAGGAAATACCACAATTCTGGAATTAGCTCCGAAAGAACGGGAAAGATTGGCGGAAGCAAGCAAAGCGGCATATACTGTTTACCTTGATATGTGCAAGGATAATGGCGCAAAAGTACTGAAAATGTGGAAAGCTGATCTCAATAAATTCGGCACAAAATAGGATATTTTTACAGGGGGATCTTATCTTATCAAGGTATCCCCCTGTAAAAGATGGAGAATTAATGAAAGGTTTATCCAAAATGATTGAAATAAAAGCCATACGAGCTCATGAACAGAAATCAGAGCCATGGAGTGGAGGTAGAACAAAAGAATTATCCATTTTCCCCACTGACGGTGATTATTCGAAAGGAGACTTTATTTGGAGGGTAAGTACTGCAAAAGTAGAACAATATGAGTCGACTTTCACAACACTTAACGAGGTAAATAGGAAATTAATGGTACTTGAAGGTTCTATGCATGTCTTCCACGCAGGGATGCCTGAGCTAGAATTGAAACCTTTTTCTTTAGTTGACGAATTCTCTGGAGAAGTACCCACCAAATCCTTTGGTTTATGTTCAGATTTCAACCTGCTTATGAAAGGCAATATATCAGGAGATATGGGATATGTACCACAGGACAAAGAAAGCCTAAAAATTCTTCAGCAAAAAGAAAACACGGAAATGTGGGAAGGATTTTATTGTTTGACACCGACCATGACGGTTTCAGTGGAAAAACGCGTTATTAGTTTGAAGCAAGGGGACTTTCTATTGTTTTTTTCTCAGGATGCAGATAAAAAAAACGACTGTACAAAATTAGAAATATGCGAACATTTTAACTGCATTTCTCTCGCTAGGGTCACAATTGAAAGGAGAAAACCATGAAGGTGCTGCTCAAAAAATTTGATTTTTACGTGTCAAAATTTGAGGAATATGTGATTGCTTGGTCCATTCTATTAATGTTCATCGTTCTTACAGTAAATGTTATCTTGAGATTTCTATTTTCCAAGAGCTTGGTCTTTTCGGAAGAACTTGGGCAGATTTTAGTGGCAACAACTACTTTTTTTGGATTAGGGCTTGTTACAAGACGGGGCCAACACATTCGCATGAGCACTTTGTATGACTATTCAAACACCACTATTAGGAAAGCTCTTGCTTTGCTCACGTCGTTCGTAACATCGGGTGCGCTTTTTTGGATGTCGTATATTACGTTTAAATATGCGCAAACAGTAAAGTTTACAGGTCGAGTGACACCTACCTTACATATTCCTGTCTACATCACCGTAGCCATAGTTGCCATTGGAATGTTATCTGCTGCAATTCAATTTGCTTGTATTTTTTACCTAAATTTAACAGGGAAAGATACTTATATAGGCAACACACCGGATTGCAAACAAAATTAGAGAAAAGAGGAGAGAGTCATGATAGCTTTTATGGGAATAGCATTAGCTGTAATTTTAGTACTTGGTTTTCCTTTATTTATGATGTTGGGCTTTACGTCGCTCTTAACCTCAGCTATATTTTTCCCCAATCTAAATATTACAATAATGATGCAGCAAATGATAAATGGAATATCAACTTTTGTTCTGTCCGCAATCCCTATGTTTATCTTTGCCGCCGATATTATGACAATGGGTCACACCGCCAACAGGCTCGTTGATTTTGTAAAAGTTTTTCTCGGGCATATATACGGAGGTCTAGGTATTTCTCTTGCTGGTGCGTGTACAATATTCGGTGCCATATCAGGATCAACTCAGGCAACCGTTGTCGCAATAGGCAAACCGATGAGGCAAAGCCTTATCGACGCTGGATATAAGCGCACCGATGTAAATGCGCTCATAATAAGTGCCGCAAACATAGCAACACTCATACCACCTAGTATTGGTATGATTGTCTATTGCGTATTAACCAACACTTCTGTTGCTGAACTCTTTATGGCCGGTGTAGCCCCTGGTTTGCTCACATTTCTAATGTTTTCTGCCTATAACTACTTTCATTCAAGAAGAACAGGCGTTCCATTAAGGGAACGAGCCTCCTGGAAGGAACGACTTATATGTACCAAGCGCTCATTGTTAGCATTAGGATTTCCAGCCTTGATTATAGGAGGAATATACACAGGAACATTCAGTCCAACAGAAGCTGCCGCAATATCTGTCTTGTATGCTATCATCTGTGAAATGTTTATCTATAAAACAATTACATATAAGGATATCTATAGAGTTGCGTTATCAACGGCCATTGTGACATCCGCCCTATTTGTCCTTATCGCAGTGGGGCAAGCCTTTTCGTGGCTAATTACTTTTGTACGCTTACCGCAAGAACTTACACCTTTAGTTCTTGGCGTAAATCCATCTGCGATCAAAGTTCTGCTGGTTGTATCGTTGTTCTTCTTTATAAGCTGCATGTTTGTTGACCCAACAGTTGCATGCTTAGTACTTGTTCCCATTTTCTTTCCAGTTGCTGTCAGAGCTGGTATCGATCCAATACAGCTTGGTATAGTAATAACACTACAATGTGGTATCGGTGGCGTAACCCCACCATTTGGTTGTAATATATTTACAGCATGTGCTGCATTCAACGAAAGTTATTTAGATGTTGTACGTGAACTTAAGCCATACTTGCTCATGTTCCTTATTTTGTCACTTTTAGTAGTCTATGTTCCAGGTTTATCAACATGTTATCGGCTATTTATGTAGTGGCATTACCATTAAAGCTGTTATAGATGCATAATAGTGCATAGATAGAAATTCATGGATTTTAGATGTATCTAATTCCCTTGTTGTACATAACTAAGCGAAACCCCGGCTCCTTATTGTGGAGCCGGGGTTATTTTTTCCTTGCGATACGGCGGACCCGCTGGGCGATAAGTACGCGTCGAATGCAAAACGCGGCTGACAAGTTTGATGTCAGCCGCGTTCGTTATATTAATATTGAAAAAATATCTTCTAGCAGGTGGCTCCGCCTACCGTGTGGAGATTGGCTTCGAGGATATCATTTTTCCTCTCAAGGATGTCGCCGTCAAGCAGCTCTTTTTCAACGTACTCAAAGCCGAGGCGTGAAATGGTGGAGGCAAAGCGCTCTCCCGTCTTTCCCTGTTCGCGGAACAGCAAGATCGCCCGCTCGATCGCCGCGAGGGCCTCTTCCTTATCGGTGAAGACCTTACCGAGGGGCCTGCCGACGGCGGTGGACTTTCCCCATCTGCCGCCGATATATATCTTGTAGCCCTGCGTCCCGTCCGCTATGGCGTCAAAGTTGCACACGCCGATGCAGCGTCCGCAGTTGTTGCATTTTTCTTCGTCTATCTCCAGCAGGCCGTCTTTCATCTTCGCCGCGCCTACCGGGCAGAATTTTTCGACGGCGCACTTTTTACAGCCGCTGCAGCTGTCTTCGTCGAAGTTGGGAATCAGCTGACCGATGATACCAACGTCGTTAAGATCCGGCTTGACGCAGTTGTTCGGACAGCCTCCGACGGCGATTTTGAACTTGTGCGGCAGTTTTACCGACCTGTAGCCGTTGTAAAAGCGCTCGTGAATCTCCTCCGAGAGTTCAAAGGTATCGATAAGGCCATACTGGCAGGTCGTACCTTTGCAGGAAACGACGGGGCGTACCTTAGAGCCGGTGCCTCCCGTTGTGAGCCCCGTCTTAGCGATGTAAGCGCGGAAGTCCTCTATCTTATCGAATGGTATTCCCTGACATTCGATAGTGAGGCGCGTCGTCATCATAACGACGCCGTTTCCGTGGAGCTTCGCCGCCTCCGACAGGCAGATCATCTGGTCGGCGCTTATCTTGCCGTTCACCGTGATGATCCTCCCTGAGAAGTTATTCGTACCCCTGTTTCTCAGAAAACCAAGCGCCTTTACCGATTTTTCTTCCTCCGGCGTAACAGAACCGTTTACCATAACTGATTTCTCTCCCTTAAGCCCTTTGATTTATTACTCTTCCGTCTCTATTTCGTTGAACGTGTGCCCGGCTTCGAGCACCTTGGTGTTATTATAGCCATAAAATTTCATTCTGTTTTGTGTCATGTAGGCGCGTTTGCCCTTCGCGCAGACGAGAAGCAGTTTTTCGTCCGTTCCGTATTCCGGCAGCGTTCCGTTTATCTTAGTGATGTCGATATAGGGCACGCCCTCCAGCGTTGGATTTATCGAAACATCGATTATTTTATATTCCGCCGCTTTTCCCTCCATATACTCCGTCGGGGTAATGGAATCCATCTCGCCGCTGATCTTGTTGAGAAGGACATTGAGAGTATGCGCGAAGGGATGTATCGCCGTTGAGAATGGCGGCGCATAGGCGAGGTCCATGTTCTCAAGATCGTGCAGCGTTGCCCCCATTGTCAGCGCGACTACGGCGATGTCGACCATCTTGTCCACCGCGCCCTTGCCAAGCACCTGCAAGCCGAGAAATTTACCGCTCTTCCTATCCGCGATCATTTTAACGATGAAGTTGGAGGCGCCGGGATAGTAGTGAGCCTTGTCGTCAACGACCGCCGTCACCGCCGCGACGTCATAGCCGGCATCCCGAGCCGCCGCCTCGGTGAGTCCGGTCCGCCCAACGTTGAGCTCAGGCAGCATGCAGACGCCGGTGCCGAGAACGCCGGGATAGGTAGGCTGTTCACCCGCGAGCACCCTCGCGGCGAGACGGCCCTCGATATTGGCCGAAGAGCCCATTGGCGACCAGGCGGGCGCGCCGGTTATACGGTTCGTCACCGTAACGCAGTCGCCGACGGCGTAGACGTCGGGATCGTTGGTCCGCATCTGCCCGTCGACCTTAATCGTCCCGCCGGAGGTAAGTTCTATACCACTGCCGGCGAGAAATGCGGTGTTAGGCCGAATCCCAAGCGAGAGCACAACCGCGTCCGCTTTGATCGCGCGCCTGTCGGTCTTGATCTTCTCCACTCTTTCATCGCCGAGGATTCCCTCAAGCTTGGTCCCCGTGAAGCAGACGATGCCGCGGTCGGCAAGGTGTCTCTCAACATAGGCGGCAACCTCAGGGTCAAAACCCGGGAGTATCTGGCTGGCCATATCAATGACCGAGACCTTGACATCCGTCGCGGAGAGGTTCTCCGCGACCTCAAGGCCGATGAAGCCGCCGCCGGCTACAACAACGCGCTTGACCTCGCCCGACTCGATCGCCGCGCGCAGAGCGACGGCGTCCTCAGGTTTTCTCATAAAAAAGACGTTTTTAAGCTCGATTCCGGGCAGACGTGGCGCCACCGCGCTCGCGCCGGTCGCGATGACCAGTTTATCATAGGAATACATCTCGCGCTCTTTCGTCTCGGTATCGACGACAGTCACCGTCTTAGCCGTCCTGTCAAGCGAAACGGCTTCTTTGCCGGTGAGAACGTCGGCTCCTGTAAGCGCGGAGAACTTTTTCGGGGTATTGACGATAAGTGCCCCTTTGTCGGCAATGACGCCGCCGACATAATAAGGCAGGCCGCAGCCCGCGTAAGAGATATCTTTATCCTTAGCCAGTATCCGCACCTCAGCGCCGCGGTTCTCTCTTTTGAGTTTCGCCGCTACCTTTGTGCCCGCCGCTACGCCGCCGATCACAAGAATTTTCACAATTTCACGCCCTTTGGAATTATTTATTTGCTGCCGCTTATTATAGGACTATCTTTCGATTATTAATAATAATAAAATATAATCTAACTCATAGGTAAAACCTATATTCGGAGGGGTCGCCATGACACTGCACCATCTGAGAATATTCATCTCCGTAGCGGAGAGCGGCAAGATGAGTGCCGCCGCGCACGCTCATCATCTATCGCAGCCGACCGTGAGCCAGATCATCAGGGAGCTGGAAGAATACTATTCAGTCAAGCTCTTTGAACGGCTCTCAAAAAAACTCCATATTACAGAGGAGGGTAAGCGGCTCCTGGGATACGCGAAAGAGGTGGTAAACGCCTACGAAAACCTCGAATACAACATGTCCCCCGCCGTGCGCCGCGACACGCTCCGCATCGGCTCCTCCGTCACCGTGGGAATGTGCGTTATGCCCGGCCTCGTCAGAAATTTTTCCGCTGCGCGGCCAGACACCGATATCTACAGTTATGTCAACAATACGCAGACGATAGAGGAGATGCTGCTGCGCTCCGAGCTGGATGTCGCGGTGGTCGAGGGTAAAATACGGAACCCTGACATCGTCTGCTCTCACCTGATGGACGATTATGTGACCCTCTTCTGCGCCACGGAGCACCGCCTCGCCGTAAAAAAATATATCAGCCTTGACGAACTCTGCCGTGAAAGCTTCGTAATGCGCGAACATGGCAGCGGAACGCGTGAGATATTCGAGAATTTCATCACCGAACAGAAGAGAAAGCTCAGGATAAAATGGGAGGTGGCCTGCTTTGACTCGACGCTGCGGGCCGTGCGGGAAGAGGGCTGCGTCGGTGTCGCCTCCGTCCGCCTGCTGATCCCCCACCTCGACGCCGGAAATATCCGCGCGATTTGCTGCGCCGGCGGCGAATGGGACCGGACCTTTTCTCTCGTCCACCACAAAAATAAATATATGACGGAGTCGATGACGGCCTTCATTAAAGCCGCACACACAATAAAGGACGCCCCTCTGCCCGACAGGACAAAGATGGGACACCTGGTGGCGTAGGGGGCTGCTACGGCAGAAAAAACCGCCCGCGCCATACGGCGAAAGGGCGGCAGCAAATAATTACAAATGACAAAATATCGGTAAAAAACAGCGAATTATCCCCCCGCCGCCCTTGTCAGGCGGTCTTTTAGGGCGCGGCCTATGCCGTTTTCTTCGGGGAGTTCGGCGTAGATGATCTGCGCGCCGCTCTTTTCGAGGGTGCGCAGCGCGCGGAAGAGCTCCTTCGCGTATTCGGCGTCGTCCTTGAAGATTATTTTTATACGCGGCGCGCCGCTGGGGATCTCCGTGCCGAGCCAGGCCCAGTTTTCGGCATCCGCCGGTATCGCTTGCGGGGCCGTCAGCCTCAGCGGTATCGACGGCGCGTAGTGGCGGTACCTTGTACCGGGGGAACGCCGGATCATCTTCTGGTCCTGCGGCAGCAGCACCTCCATATTAAGAGCCGCCTCGACCGCCTCTTTCGGCAGGCCTCCCGGGCGCAGCAGCACGGGGTGCTCTCCCGTCATATCAATGACCGTCGACTCAAGGCCAAGGCGTGTGTCGCCGCCGTCGATGATAAGGGGAATGATATCCCCTATCTCCTGCCGCACCGTCGCGGCGTCGGTCGGGCTGGGGCGGCCGCTGATATTGGCGCTCGGGGCGGCGATCGGCAGGCCGGATTTTTCTATCAGCGCAAGCGCCACGGCGGTATCAGGCATACGCACCGCCGCCGTCGGAAGGCCGCCGCGCGTGCGCGCGGGGACGATCTCCTTCGCCGGCAGCACTATCGAAAGCGGGCCCGGCCAGAATTTCTCCATCAGCAGGCGCGCACGCCAGTTTATTTCGACAAGACTTTCCGTCATCGCGATCGAGGAGACGTGAAGAATCAGCGGGTTGTCCGAGGGGCGGCCCTTCGTTTCATATATCCTCTTCACCGCCTCCGCGTCAAGCGCGTTCGCGCCGAGGCCGTATACGGTCTCCGTCGGGAAGGCGACGAGCCCACCCGCCCTTATTATCTCCGCCCCCCGCTCCGTCAGCTCCCGCTGTTCGGGAGAGAGCGAGGCCATTCTCGCCGCCGCGCGCTCCGCGATCGAAGCGCGCTCCGGCATGGATTCGGAGGCAGACATTTCTTCACTGTGCCCCAGATCATTCATTGAGATGGGCGCCCTCCATAAAGTTTTCCATAAAATTGCGGCGGAAGGCCGGGAAGCGGCCCTCGATTATCGCCTGCCGCGCGCCGTTCACCAGATTCACAAGGAAATAAAGGTTGTGCCAGCTACAAAGACGCGCCGCCAAAATCTCTCCCGCCGTGTAAAGGTGGCGCAGATAGGCGCGTGTGAAATTGCGGCAGACATAGCAGCCGCAGTTCGGGTCCACCGGCGTATAATCGCGCGCGAAGGCGAGATTCTTGATATTCATCTTGCCAAAGCTCGTCAGCAGCTGCCCGTTGCGTCCGTTGCGCGTGGGCAGCACGCAGTCGAACATGTCGATCCCGCGCGCGATGCCCGCCACAAGATTCGTCGGAAAACCGACGCCCATAAGATAACGCGGCTTGTCCTGCGGCATATGCGGCGAGAGCGCGTCAAGGACGCGGTACATCTCCGCGTGGCTCTCGCCGACGGAGAGGCCGCCGATACCGTAGCCGGGAAAGCCGATCTCTTCCAGCCGTTCGATACACTCGATACGCTGGCTCTCGTAGAGCGCCCCCTGGACGATGCCAAAGAGCGCCTGATCCGGGCGGCTGTGATATTCGCGGCAGCGCCCCGCCCAGCGTATCGTACGTTCCATCGCCTCGCGCGAATATTCGGGCGTCGTTGGCAAAGAGACGCATTCGTCAAAGGCCATCGCGATATCGCTGCCGAGCTTCTGTTGTATAGCCATCGAATCCTCGGGACGCATAAAGTGGCGGCTGCCGTCGATATGCGAACGGAACTCGACGCCGTCCTCTTTTATCTTATTTATATTAGCGAGCGAAAAGACCTGAAAACCGCCGCTGTCCGTCAGGATCGGGTGATTCCAGCCCATAAAGCGGTGCAGCCCGCCCGCCTCTTCGACGATATCCTCTCCGGGACGCATATGGAGATGATAGGTATTGCCGAGGATTATCTGCGCGCCCAGCCCCTCCAGCTCGGGCGGCGTCATCGCCTTGACGGTGGCCTGCGTCCCCACCGGCATAAAGACCGGCGTCTTTATCACTCCGTGCGGCGTTGTAAACTCCCCGGCGCGCGCGCCGGTCTCCGGACACTGTGCCGTCAGCTTATATTCAAACATCTTATCTACCTGCCCCATCCGAATATTCTTTCGCCGTTCTCCTTAACCGCCTGAGCAAACTCCTCAAGCGAAAGCCCCATGAGCATCGAAAGATACTCGTAGACCGAACGTACATGCCACGGCTCGTTCTGCCTGCCGCGGAAGCCCTGCGGTGCGAGATAGGGCGAATCTGTCTCGCAGAGGATGCGGTCCAGCGGCACCGTCATCGCGATCTCGCGCAGCGCCTGATTCTTCGGATAGGTGACGGGACCGGCAAAGGAGATATAAAAGCCAAGCTCGAGCGCCGCCTTCGCGTCCTCCGCATGGCCGGAGAAACAGTGAATGACGCCGCCTACCGCATCCGCCCCCTGCTCGCGGAGCATCGCGTACACCTCGCCGTTGGCGTCGCCCTCCGCCCTGTTCTGCGCGTCGCGCACATGGATGACAATCGGTTTGCCAATCCTCTTCGCAAGCTCTATCTGCTCGGAAAATACGCGGCGCTGTACCTCACGCGGCGAATGGTCGTAGAAATAATCAAGGCCTATCTCGCCGACGGCGCAGACCCTTTCGTCCGCGGCGATCGCCTCAAGCTCCGCGATATAAGAGGGGGAGACATTCTCCGCCTCGTGCGGATGCACGCCGGCAAGCGCGTATATCTCCGGCGCATCCGTCTGCGCGGAAGCAAGCGCCGCCGCCTCGCGGCTCGTCGCGACATCCGCGGAGGCGAACACCATACGCCGCACATCGTTATCGGCGGCGCGCGCGAAGACCTCCGCCAGACCATCGGGGTAATATTCTCTATTCAAATGACAATGCGTATCAACCAAAAACATCATAAATTCCTCTCAAAGCAAAAGATAGACCACAGCCCGACTATTATACAATAAAAGAGTGAACTGCCGCCGCGCCTTCGTCAGATCGCGGCGCGGGTACAAAAAACTTCGCCGCTGTTTTTACACTATTTTAACAATACAAGACCGCCGCGCCGGTATCCCGCATACGGCCGCCGCCAATGGGCCGCGCAGTGCGGCAGCCCCGTTACACATCTTTTACCATTCAGCGGCAGAGGGCTTTACATTCTATTCATATAATCCAAACAGTAAAATCAGCTTTTAGGGAGGGTGTCTATGAACAAGGTCTATGTGCTCGACACAAATGTGATGATCCAATCGCCGCTGGCTCTCCTGTCATTTGAAGAGAACGACGTGGTGCTGCCGATCGTCTGTCTGGAGGAGCTCGACAGGCTCAAAAGCGACGAGGGAGAGCGCGGAGCCAACGCGCGGGAGACCATCCGCATCCTCGAAAAGCTGCGGCTCTCGGGCAATTTGCTCGCGGGCGTGAAGCTGCCTGACGGCGGAACTCTGAGGGTGGAGGCCAATTTTGTAAATGTCACGCTCCCCGAGGGACTTCCCGAGGTAAAAAACGACAACCGCATCCTAAAGATATGCAAGGGGCTCGCGGACGGCGGAGAGCGAATCATCCTCGTCAGCAAAGATATCCTCGTGCGGCTCAAGGCGCAGATGATGGGGCTCACGGCGGAGGACTTCACCACCGAACAGTCCCCCAGACTTACCGAACAGTACACGGGACGCGCGGTAGTTTATACCGCCGACGAAAACATGAGCGGCTTCAAGAAAAAGGGGCTCCCCGTCGAAGAGGTCTACCTTATAAGAGGAGATGAGAAAACGCCCTTCCTTCCGGTGGTAAATCAGTTTGTGATCATACGCTCCGAGCTCTCGGATAAAAAGAGCCTGCTCGGACGCTTCAACGGAAAGTGCATCGTGCCGCTGGAGAGCCTGAAAAAAGAGCCCTTCGGCATCAAGCCGAAGAACGTCGGCCAGCGCTTCATGCAGGAGGCGCTGATGCAAAGCGCCGATGCCGCGCCGCTCGTGATAATAAAGGGCCCCGCGGGGACGGCGAAGACCTTCTATTCTCTCGCGGTGGGGCTGGAAAAGATTATGAACGGGTCAGAGAGGGAGTACCGCCGGATACTGGTCACGCGCCCCAACGTGCAGTTCGATTCCGATATCGGCTTCCTGCCGGGCAGCGAGCAGGAGAAGATCGCCCCCTTCCTACGCCCCGTCATCGACAACCTCGAGGTGCTCGTCGACCGCGACGAGAAAGAGCGTTACAAAGACGAATATGAGCTTGCGGGCAAAATAGAGGAACTTTTCGCGCGCGACTATATCGCCGCCGAGGCGCTCAACTTCGTGCGCGGACGTACCATCACCAAAACATACCTGATAATCGACGAGGCGCAGAACCTCACGCCCAAACAGGCAAAGGGCATCATCACGCGCGTCGGCAAAGACACAAAAATCGTCATGGTCGGCGACCCGGAGCAGATAGACCATCCCTTCCTCGACGAACGCACAAACGGCCTCTCCTACGCGCGCGAAAGGATGAAGGGCAGCGCCCTCTGCTTTCAGCTGTCGATGGAACCCGACGAATGCGAACGCTCGCCGCTGGCATTTGACGCCGCCTCCCGCATGTAAAAACGAATAAAAACCTTACAGGAGCGGCAAAACCCAAACAGCGCCGCCATAAAATTCCCGCCGCCGGTTTCCACGACGGCGGCTTTATCTGCGGCGGAGATTCCGTCAGGGCAGCCTCACCACCTGACGCCATAACTTTCCGCATACCTTTTGAGATACCTCCCCGTTAAACTCACCTCACTGCCGCATATATCCCTCGCGCCGCCAGAGGCGATGATCCGACCGCCCTCCTCCCCGCCGCCGGGGCCCATATCGACGATAAAATCCGCGTTGGCGATCATATCAAGGTCATGTTCAATGACCACAACCGTGCCCCCCGCCCCGATCAGCCGGTCAAATATCTGCAGGAGTCTGCGAATGTCCTGCGGGTGAAGCCCCGTCGTCGGCTCGTCAAAGACGAAAAGAGTCCCCCGCTGGTCGCGCCCCAGCTCCGATACGAGCTTCATCCGCTGCGCTTCGCCGCCGGAGAGCGCGGAGGTCGCCTCTCCCAGCTTCAGATAACCGAGGCCAAGCCCCTCGAGCGACTCCAGCTTTTCGCGGATGAGGCCGTTATCTTTGAATACCCCGCAGGCCTCGTCCACGGAGAGGTCGAGCACATCGGCGACGCTCATCCCCTGCCACCTGACCTCAAGCGTCTCCGGCGAATACCTCCTGCCGCCGCAGTCGGGACAGACCAGATCCATATCGGGCAGATACTGGATATCGAGAGATACGATCCCCGTACCGCCGCAGGTCCCGCAGGCGCCGCTTTTCAGATTATAAGAAAAATGCCCTGCGTCCCAGCCTCTTTTTTGAGCCTCATCAGTCGCCGCGAACAGGGCCCTCACCCCGTCCATGATGCCGGAATAGGTCGCCAGCGTCGAACGCGTATTCTGCCCCACGGGGACAGCGTCGACCATGACGACGCGGCGGATGCCTGCCGTCTCCGCCCTCACGACGTGAGAGGGCAGGGGCTGCCTCCTCACCGCCGCCCGCACCGCGGGGACTAGGCAGTCGAGAATCAGCGTCGACTTGCCGGAGCCTGAGACGCCGGTTACCGCCGTAAGCTTCCCGCACGGAATCCGCACCGTTACATCCTTCAAAGTATAAATTTCATCAACCTCGACGGATATCACGCCCTTATCCTTTGCCGCTTCGCCGCCTTCGCGGACCAGCAGCCTCTCCGCGCCCGAGAGATACCCGCCGATAACGGAACGTGGATCTCCTTCGACCGACGCCGCCGTCCCCTCGGCGATCACCCGCCCGCCGTTTTCTCCGGCCCCCACGCCCATTTCGATCAGCCAATCGGCCTGGCGCAGGATATCTATGTCATGATCGACCACGACGAGAGAATTGCCCTGCTCCCGCAGCCTGCTGAATACATCCGTCAGCCCCTCCGCGTTTTGGGGGTGCAGGCCGATGGAGGGTTCGTCCAGCACATAAAGCACACCCGTCGTTTCGCTGCGCAGCGTCCGCGCGAGCTGCACGCGCTGCAGCTCACCCGTTGACAAAGTGCCGCCTCCGCGGTCGAGCGACAGATAAGAAAGCCCCAGGGCTAGCAGCGGCGCAATCCCCTCGGCCAGCTCCCCCATGAGCTTCCGCGCCATCGGGCGCATCACCTCCGGCAGCGTCTCCGGCACGGAACCCGCGTAAGCCTCCAAAGCGGCGAGAGAAAGAGCCGAGACCTCGGCGATATTTTTCCCCGCGAGAAGCGTCGTGAGAAGCTTCGGCGCGAAACGGCCGCCGTGGCAGCTCCGGCAGATCCCGATATGATAGAACTGCTCCGCGAGCCTCGTCCTGATTTTTTCGCTCTCGGTGCCGTTGTAGGCGTGCGCCACCGCGTCCGCCGCGTTCAGATACTGCGCCTTCATCTCATATACCTTGCCTGCGCTGGACATGACAGAGACCGGAGTCTTATCGATCATCTTCCCATGAAGGACAAAGTCTTTCTGCTCCTCCGTCAAATCCTTGAAGGGGATATCAATGGAAATACCAATCGCCTCCGCCGTGGGAACATAAAAAAACGAACCGGGCACCCGCCAGCCCGCGACCGCCCCCTCGTTGATACTCTTATTGGGATCGGCGATAAGCCTGCTCTCGTCGATCTCCTCCACAACGCCGGTGCCGCGGCATTCGGGGCAGGCTCCCAGCGAATTGAAGGCAAAATCCTCGGCGGAAAAGGGGACGAACTCCACGCCGCACTCCGGACATACGCACCTTCCCAGCCGCGCCGTATCAAGAGAGGGGGGAAGCCTGTGCCCGTTAGGGCAAAGATGCGAACCAAGCCGCGAAAACGAAAGACGCAGAATATTGAGAAGCTCGCTCATCGTTCCCAGCGTGCTCCTGATACCGGGAACTACTGGACGCTGACGCAGCGCCACGGCACTCGGCAGATAACGAATACGCTCCACGTCGGGACGCGCCGACTGCCCGATACGGCGGCGCGTGTACGTAGACAGCGCCTGCAAATACCGCCGCGCCCCCTCCGCGTAAAGTACATCCGTCGCGAGCGTGCTCTTTCCCGAACCGGAGACGCCGCAGACCGCTACAAAGCGGTTCAGCGGGATATCCACGTCAATATCCTTTAAATTGTTTGCCCTCGCCCCGCGCACCTCTATATGTGTGGGAGCCGTATTCTCTCTTTTCATATCCCTTTACCTCTTTACCTGTTATCTCTTCCGCGAACCACAGCGCAGCTCACTGTCTCTAATTTACAGTTCTCTTCCCAGCGTATCGCTGACGTGATATATTAATTATATTAAGTGTGTAAAAGCAATCAAGTACGCAGAAATTTTGTACATAGTACGTTTTCCCGTACCTAACGGAGCGGACGGGAATTATAACTGTTCGGCAAAGGGAGAAGCAGATATGAACGAAGTTATGAGCTACGAAGAATTCCTTGACCGAGTCCATGATGGGATAGTCACTCCGTCTGGGAACTGCCCTGTTACGTTGGTGATGGAGATGCTGCAGGGTAAGTGGAAAAATATCGTTCTGTATGAATTATGCATCCACAATACAGTCAGATTTGGTGAATTGAAGAAAAACCTACCCGGAATCACTAACACGATGCTAACCTCCACGCTCCGGGATTTAGAAGATAATGGCCTTATCCACAGGGAGCAATATAATGAAATTCCGCCGCGAGTGGAATATTCCTTCACAGAAAAGGGACGAGACCTTTATCCTCTGTTCTACGCCATGATGAACTGGGGATTCAAATACGAAAAAGACCTCTATCCATCAAAAAAATATGACTCTTAATTATTCCCTCACCAAAATACGGCAGAATCAAGGTGTTCGGTAGCACGGTACGCATCTACAAATCAACAAAACAGCCTCAGAGCCGTAGTTTAAAGGCACTGTCCTGGTTTCTCGCGTCCCATAGCAAAGACACAAAACCCCACACCTCTAGGCTCCAGCTCGGAGGCCGGAGCGACAAGACAAGGGCAAACGGCGGCTTCGCCCTATTTTCACGATACGCAAAAGCAAACCCCCACGACGCTGGACGCCGGGTCAAGCCCGGCATGACAAATAAAAATCTCCATTTATCTCTTTTCCCCTCTCCCGAAGGAAAATCGGCGTTTAGAAGTGCGAGTTGCTAAATGAAATGGGGGCTCCGATACCGGAACCGTATCTTCATACGGTGAGGATTCGGAGACCCCATTTTATGACGCAAATCGTGCTTATAAACGCCGATTTTAGCTGATGCGGCTGCCTACGGGAATAGAATCATCCATCACGGTCAGCAGCGTCAGTATCTCCTGCCGCGTCTCGGGGCTTTCGGCCGCGAGCAGCATACCGTTGCTCTGCACGCCGCGGAACTTCGCGGGCTTGAGGTTGCAGAGGACGATGATCTTTTTACCCTCGAGGTCCTCCGGCTTGTAAAATTCCCTGATGCTGGAGACGATGACGCGCTTCTCGTAGCCGAGGTCGAGGTTCAGGATGTAGAGTTTGTCCGCCTTCGGCACGACTTCGATCTTTTCCACCAGCGCGACTCGCAGGTCGAGCTTCGCGAAATCGTCGTACTCTATCTGAGGCTTCGGCTCAAGGTACTTAAAGAAGGCGGTGGGGTCGAGTTTCGCGCGCTTTTCCAGGTCGCGCGCCTCTTTTTCCTTCTTCCACTTCTCTATATCGATACGCGGGAAGAGGATGCCGCTGCGGCTGACCTTAATCGGCCCCTCGACGACGCCCCACTTCCAGTTCGCGCGGCCCTTGTCGAGCGGATCGCCGTCAAGCCCAAGCTGCGACCAGATTTTCGACGCCGTATCCGGCATGAAGGGGGCCACGAGCACCGCCGCGAGGCGCAGCGATTCCCAGAGGGTGCGGAGCACGGCGTCAAGGCGTTCGACTTCGCCCTCGCGTCCGAGCCTCCAGGGTTCGGTCTCATCAATGTATTTGTTGGCGCGGCTGATGAAGGCCCAGAGGCATTTAAGCGCGTCGTCAAAGGCGAAACGCTCCATCAGCTCGTTCATTTCACCGAAGGTATGTTCCGCAAGCGCCTCAATCTCTTTGTCGAGCTCCGTCGGCGTATAGGTGGCCGGCAGGTCGCAGCCGCGGAATTTGTCGATCATCTGCAGCGAGCGCGAGAGCAGATTGCCGAGGTCGTTGGCAAGGTCGGAGTTGATGCGCTGCGCCATCGCGAGTTCGGAGAAATCTCCGTCGTGTCCGAAGGGCACCTCGCGGAGAAGGAAGTAGCGGAAGGCGTCGATGCCGTAGAGATCGACCATCTCGAATGGATCGACAACGTTGCCAAGGGACTTGGACATTTTCTCGCCCTCGACGGTCCACCAGCCATGCGCGAAAACACGGACCGGGGGGTTTACTCCGAGCGCCATCAGCATCGCGGGCCAGATGACGCAGTGGAAGCGGATGATGTCTTTGCCGACAAGATGGCGCACCACGGGCCAGTAGGTCTCCCATTTTCCGCCCTTCTCGGGGAAGTCGAGCGCCGAGAGGTAGTTGATGAGCGCGTCGAACCAGACGTAGATGACGTGCGCCTCGTCGCCAGGCAGGGGGATGCCCCATTTGAGCGTCGTGCGCGAGATCGACTGGTCGCGGAGGCCGCTTTTGATGAAGCTGACGACCTCGTTGTAACGCTTTTTCGGCATGATCGCGTCGGGGTGTTCTTCGTAGAATTTGAGCAGCGGCTCGGCATACTTTGAGAGGCGGAAGAAGTATGTCTCCTCCGTCATCTTGGTCAGCGGGCGGTGGCAGTCGGGACAGGTCTGCCCCTCGCCCATCTGCGCCTCAGGGACGTATGTCTCGCAGGGCACGCAGTACCAGCCCTCGTATTCTCCCTTGTAGATGTCGCCGGAGGCCATCAGGCGGCGGAATACCTCCTGCACGACCTTTTCATGGCGCGGCTCCGTAGTTCTGATAAAGTCGTCGTTTTTGATGTTGAGCGCGGTCCACAGCCTCTGGAAGTTCTGCACGACCTCGTCGCAGAGCGCCTGCGGCGTCATGCCGCGTTTTTCCGCGACGGTCTGGATCTTCTGCCCGTGTTCGTCGGTACCGGTGAGGAAGTAGCTGTTCTCGCCGCCCGACTTGTGCCAGCGGTTGAGAACGTCGGCGGCGATGGTCGTATAGGCGTGGCCTATGTGCGGCACGTCGTTGACATAGTAGATCGGCGTGGTGATGTAAAAGTTCTTTTCTGTCATAATTTATGCCTCCCTGGAGCAATTTTCTATAATGAATTTTTTGATTACATTCTTCTGTATACCATACTTTATCGCGAGCGAGTTGGCAAGATTTTTCGTCGATTCTCCGGCGCGCGCCAGCGCAAGCGCCTCTTCCTGCCAGCCTGTATCGTCCCGCTCCGCCTCCGCCGCGCCGTCGACGACGCAGACAAATTCGCCGCGGATTTTTTCCTCGGGCATTGTATCACAAAATGACAGCAGCGTGCCGCGGATAGTCTCCTGATGCACCTTGCTTATTTCGCGCACGAGCGCCGCGCGCCGGTCGCCGAGGACGCCGCCCATCAGCTCCAGCTCTTTCAGCAGCCGGTGCGGCGACATGTAGAATACAAGCGTCTCTCGCAGCGTCTTTATCTCTTCAAGACGCCGCCGCTTCTCTTCCCGTTTGCCCTTGAGGAAACCGACGAAAAGGAAGGAGTCCATCTCGGCTCCCGAGAGCAGCAGCGCCGGAAGCAGCGCGTTCGCCCCCGGCAGCACGTCGACGGGATAGCCCCGCTCCGCCGCCGCCCGCGCCATTATCCCTCCCGGGTCGGAGAGGCCCGGGGTGCCGGCGTCGGAGACGAGGGCGACACGCTCCCCCGCCGCGAGGCGCGCCATCAGCGGTTCGACGCGTTCCGTCTCGTTATGTTCATGGCAGGAGATGAGCGGCTTTTTTATTTCAAAATGGTTGAGCAGCTGCAGCGTGTGGCGCGTGTCCTCGCAGGCGACGACGTCGGCTTCGCGCAGTTCGCGCAGGCCGCGCAGCGTCATGTCCTCAAGGTTTCCGACGGGAGTCGGTATGATTATCAGCGGCATCAGCGCCCCTCCTCGATAATATATGCCTCTTTGAGCTCCGGCGTCTCCGCGCCGGAGGCGTCCGTTATGAATAATGGCGGCTCTATTATAAGGCCGTGGCTGCCGGAGCGCACCGCCTCGACAAGCGCGACGGAGGCGCGTTCGCCGGGGCGCGGATGGACGCAGCGCATCTGTTTCGGCGGCGTCTTGTAGCGGTCCAGCAGCGCGAAGAGTTCGCCGATGCGGTCGCCCCGCATCACAAGGTCGAGCCGCCCGCGGTTTTTCAGAAGGTAGTGGGAGGCGGCGATGATATCTTCCAAGCGGCAGCAGGCGCCGTGCATCGCGGCGGAGACCGGCTCTTTCGGGCTCGGCCTGCTGCGCTCCGCCTCGTCGTAGGGCGGGTTCACCACGATACGGTCAAAGCTCTGCGCCGCGGCGATTTTTTTATATTCGCGGATGTCGGCGGAGATGAATTCCGCCTCCAGGCCGTTCAGCGCGGCGTTTTTTTTCGCGAGCGTGATGAGGTGCGGCTGGATGTCGATCCCCGTCACGGGAAAGCCGCGCTTCGCGAGGATGAGGGATACCGCTCCGTGGGCGCAGCCGATTTCCAGTATTTTCTCGCCGCGCTTCGGGCGCGAGAAGTGCGCGAGCAGGACGGTGTCGACGTTCACGCGCAGCCCCTCGCCCGCCGCAGGCTGGATCATCTTCAGCGCTCCGCAGAGCAGGCTGTGACAGTCTTCCATTATGTCCAGTCCTCAAGCCGCACGCCGACGACCTGCGAGAGTCCCGGCTCCTGCAGCGTTACGCCGTAGAGGACGTCGGCGCGCTCCATCGTCGCCCGCCGGTGCGTCATCGCAAGGATCTGGCGGCTTTTGGCGTATTCTTTCGTCAGCTCACTGAAGCGGCGGAGGTTAGACTCGTCAAGCGCCGCGTCCACCTCGTCAAGCACCGCGATGGGCGATCCGGCGACCTCCATGGTCGCAAAGAGCAGCGAGATGGAGATGAGGGCGCGTTCGCCGCCGGAGTACTGGTTCAGCACCTGAGTGTGTTTTCCCGGCAGCCGTGCGTCGATCTCGACGCCGGTGTTCCAGATCGTCTCGCCCTCGGTCATTACAAGGTGGGCCTCGCCGCCGCCGAAGAGGGTCTTGAAGAGGTGGCAGAAGCGTTCGTCGACCTTCAGAAGGGCGGCGGAGAACTGGCGGTGAGCCATCAGGTCGGCGTCGGAGATGAGCCGTTCGATCTCGGCGGCGCTGGCGCGCACGTCGTCAAGCTGTTCGCCGAGGAAGGCTAGCCGGTCTTTGAGGCTCTGATCCTCCGAAAGTACGCCCATGTTGACGTCGCCGAAGGCCTTTATCTTACGGTCGCCGTCGCGTATTTTGCGGCGCAGTTCGTCGACGCCGACGTCGCCGGGAAGCTCCTCCGGGCAGGGATAGGGGAACTGCTCCTCCCAGGTGCTGACAAGCTCGCCGAGATCGCGCTCCGTCTCGCCCTTGCGGGCCTGCGCGAGTGTGAATTTTTCCGCTTCGCCCTGCATGCGGGCCTCCGCCTTTGTCTGGCGGCTCTTGATGTATTCTTTGATTTTTTCAAGCCTCGTATAGAGGCCGCCGTGTTCCTCGATCTCCGCGAGAAGTTCTTTGCGACGCAGATGTATCTCGAGGCAGCTGCCGCCGACGCGGGCGAGGTTGGAGCGTTCGCGGACGCAGCTCTGGTCAAGCTCCGCCGTCTCCTCCTCAAGTTTGCGCAGTTTGCTCTCCTGAGCGCGCACGTCGTTGCTCACGCGGTTCATCAGGGCGAAGCCCGCCGAGAGGTTGGAGGCCGCCACTGTGGCGCGGGCGCGGCATTTTTCGCGCTCCTCGATGAGGTGGCGGTCGTCCTCCACATCGGAGGCGCGGTCGCGCTTTTCTTCCAGTTCGTCCATCGCGGCAAGCAGCGCGGACCAGCTTTTCCCCTCCGTCTTGATGGAGTCGAGTATACGGCCGCGCTCTCCGGCGGCGCGGCGCTGCTCTTTGACGATGGATTCTTTCTGGTCCTCTATAACGGCGATTTTGCCGTTCACCTCGCGTATTTTGCGGGTGTATTCCTCTTTTTGTTCGGAGGCGGCAAGCTCTTTGCCCTCGGCCTCCTTGTATTTTTTCGAGAGGGACTCCGCGGCGCGCTGGGCCTTCTCCGCCTCTTCCTCGAGACGGGCAACCTGCGCCTTCATCTCAAGCACGCGGCCGCTCTTTTGGCTGCGGCCGCCGCTCACGGTGCCGCCGGGCTGAAAGACGTCGCCCTCCATCGTCACGATCGGCCCCTTGAAGCCGGAGCGTATCAGCTCTTTGCCGATATCATAGGTGTCTACGATGAGCAGGTCTCCTAAAATGTGCTGGATGGCCGGCAGCCAGTGATCTTCGACGCGGATCAGCTCGATCGCCCAGCCTACGACGCCGCGCGAGGGCAGCCGCACCGCTTTGTTGGGGTAGCGCGGGCGCGCCCTCTCAAGCGGCAGGAAGGTGGCCGTTCCGGCGGAATTTTTTTTCAGCTGGCTGATGCAGCGCCCCGCCTCGTCCATGTCCTCGACGAGCAGCTGAAACTGGCGGCCTCCGAGGTAGGCCTCGAGGGCCGTCGCGAGGTTGGCGGGGGCGGAGAGGACGTCGATGACGGCGTGCGGGTCCGCGTCAAGCCGTTTCAGCTTGGAGGCGGAGAGCAGATGGCGCACCGGCGCGGGATAGAGCCCGGCCTGCAGCGATTCGGTCGCGTCGTTGAGCTTTGAGCGCAGGTTGACCGATTCGCGCTTGGCCCGCTGCAGTTCGGCGGCAAGGTTCTGACAGAGGGCGTATAGCTCGCTGTGCTCCTTGACGAGCTTCTCCTGCTCGGCGTTGAGCCGTGTGCGCTCTTCCTCAAGATGTTTTATCTGAAAATCAAGGTCTTTGCGTTCGTCGGGGGCGTTTGCCTTTTTGCTGCGCAGCTCGAGCAGCTCTTTGCCCAGATATGAAAGTTTCGCGCGGCACTTCTGCAGTTCGCCGTCGAGGCGTCCCTTTTCCTGGTTCCAGGCCTCGCGCTCAAGGCGCGTTTTTTCAAGCCTTTCGTTGTATTCGTTCCATTTTTTCTCGATCGCCTTCTGGGCCAGTTCGGCCTTTTGAAGCTCTTCGCGCGCATTTTTATTCTCTTCAAGGGATTTTTTTTGCTCTTCGAGCAGCTTGGCGTAACGCTCTTTCGCCTCCGCCTGTTCGGCCTTGGCCTCCTGCAGCCGCGCCTTCGAGCCGCGCAGGTTCGCCGCCGAGGCGTAGCCGGACTTTATCAGGCTGTCGAAACGGCTGCGGCATTGTTCGAGCTCCCAGCTCTGCTGGCGGTGGGCCTGCGCGGCGTGCGTAAGTTTGAGTTCCAGCGCCCCGCCCGCCCCCTTCCAGAAGCGCGACCAGAAGATCGCCCCTTCGCGCAGCGAGGCGGCGGCCTCCAGCTCCGCGGCGATGGCCGCGATGGTTCTTTCGCATTCGGCGCGGCGCAGCCAGTAGAGCAGACGGCGGTCCCCCTCGATGCTGTCAAGGATCGCGCGCATCTGCGCGGCGCGCGCCACGTCGGGCGCGATCTCTTCGCGGCGCGACGTGAGTTCGCCCATCAGGTGACGCAGCTGGTCATATTCCTCTTTGACGGTGGTGAGGCGGTCCTGCGCCTCCATACGTTTTTTTCTGTAGATATCGATGCCGAAGAGCACCTCAAGGTGCATACGGCGCTCGGAGGGGCTCTGTTTTAGCACCTCCTGCACCTCTCCCTGGCCGATGAAGGCAAAACGGGCGCCTTCGAGCTTCCAGCTTCTCTTTATCTCGTCCAGTTCGGTAAGCGTCTTTCGCGCGTTATCGACAAAGAGGCTCGTCGTACCGTCAGGAGCCGTGACGCGGCGCTTGACGGAGCAGAGGCGGTCGTCTTCGCGCAGGTGGAGGGTGACCTCCGCCTCGCGCGCCGTCTCTTTGCTGACGGAGCCCTGGAAGAGCAGGTCGCTCTGGCGGCTGATACGCAGACGGCTCGCGCTGCTGTCGCCAAGAGACCAGCGCAGCGCGTCGAGCAGGTTGCTCTTGCCGCTGCCATTCGGCCCGACGATCGCCGTGAAGCCCGACGAGAGGATGAGGTCGTGCGAGCCGCCGAAGCTCTTGAAGCCCTTAAGCTGAAGGCGACCGATGTACAATGGCCCAGCCCTCCCGTTTCTGAAGAACGTTTATGCGGTGTTCCACCTGCGACAGCGAGCCCTGGCACTCGAGGCGGTATTTGCCCCAGGAGAGGTCGGGACAGCCGCGGATGAATATTTTTCTCTCAAATTCTTCCTCCCAGGCGGAGAGGAAGGTGTCGCTTATGTATTCGGCGACGGTCGTGTAGCACTCCACCAGCAGAGCCTCCGACTTCGACGAGAGCGTTATCTTCCTGATGAAGCGTTTTATCTGCACCGCCACGCTCTCCTCTTTGGTCACCGTTCCCAGGCCGCCGCAGAAGGGACAGCCGCGCGTAAGCGCCGCCCGGATGTCGGTGCGCGCGCGTTTCCGCGTGATTTCCACAAGGCCGAGGCCGGTGACGCCGTAGACGCGCGCCTTGCAGCGGTCGTTTTTGAAAAGCTCCTGCAGCTGGTGCACGAGGGCCTGGTTATCCGTCTCGTTTTCCATGTCGATAAAATCGACGACGACGATGCCGCCGAGCGCGCGCAGCCGCAGCTGGCGGGCGATCTCGACGGCGGCCTCAAGGTTCGTCTTGAGCACCGTGTCGTTGAGATTTTTTGAACCGACGAATTTGCCGGTGTTTACGTCGATCACCGTCAGCGCCTCGGTCTGGTCGATGACGAGATAGGCCCCCGAAGTGAGCCAGACCTTGCGGTCCTGCAGTTCGGCGATCTGGTTTTCCAGCCCGTAGACTTCAAAAAGCGGCATTTTACCCTTGAAGAGGTTTACGTCGATCTCTTTGTCGGGGAAGAATTTTTTGACGATTGCCTCGACGCTCTCTTTTTCCTCTTCGCTGTCGATGACGATCTCGTCTATCTCGTCGGTCAGCTCGTCGCGCAGCACGCGCTCGAGAGAGCCGATATCCCGGTGGATGAGGCAGGGGGCGCTGTTCTGTTTCGCGTTGCGCTGGATCGTCTCCCACTGCGAGAGGAGCCCTTCGACGTCCTCGCGCAGCCCTTCGGCGTCGCAGCCCTCCGCAACGGTCCTGATGATGATCCCGAAGTTTTGCGGGCGGATCTCCTTCGCGATGGCGCGCAGGCGCGCGCGCTCCTCGTCGTCCTCAATACGCTTTGAGACTCCCGTCTCGTGGCCGCCGGGAATCAGCACCATATAACGGCCCGCGAGCGAAACGCGCGGCGAGACGCGCGCTCCTTTGCCCTTGCGCGCGTTTTTGACGACCTGCACGAGCATCTCCATACCCGGCTTGACCTCTATGCCCTTGACGTCGTCAAGGTAGAGGAAGCCGTTCCTGCCGTCGCCGAGATTCAGGAAGGCGGAGTTCATCCCAGGCAGCACGCTGTCGACCCGCGCCTTGTATATCTCGCCGGTCCGCTGGTGCTCAAGCATCCGCTCGACAAAGAATTCGTAAAGTTTCCCCTTTTCGTCAATGATGGCGATCCTAATCTCTTCGGGGTCAACAAGATTGGCTATTATCTTTTTTGACCAGCCTGACATATCTCAAACCTCCAATTAAATAAGCGGAAGAACAGCGCCGGCTTCGGCGTTCCATTTGCCGACGGTGAGGCGTTCCATGCGCAGGTCCTGCCAGCCGGAGACAACCCCCGCCGCGGCAAGCGCTTTGACGAGCAGACCGGCGCCGCAGTGTTCGAGGTCGCCGACCGTCAGCGTCACCGTGCCCTCCGCGAAGGAACAGGCAAAGAGCGCGTTCAGCCGCGCGGCCTCGTCGGACAGTACCTGCGCCGCCCGCCCGTCAAGAGGCGCGCCTTCGCCGGATATCCGGTAGACCGCCGCGTCGATCAGCTTTGCCAGGTTTAACCCGTCCTCAACTTCCGCATATTTCAATATTTTTAACCCCTCGGGGAGCATCGCGCTCCACCGGAGGAAAGATTCCTCGTCCCATTTTTCAAACCAGAAGTCCGCCGGCTCCGCCAGCCCCTCCACTCCGATAGCGAGCGGCGAGGCGAGGCTTATCCGCGGGTGCGGCGAAAAACCTTGGGTGAACTCCTGCGTCAGCCCGGCGCGGCGCGCCGCGCGGGAAAAGACCACAGGCAGGTCCATGTGGTTAACAAAGGTGAAGAGTCCCCGCTTTTCAAAGATAATCCTAATTCTCGACATGGGGACACCCCTTCGCCTTCGTGCGGCCCTGCCAGCCGCAGCCGTTACAGCCGCCGCGGCAGTCGCCGGTAGTAGCCGCCGCGAGCGCCTTTTCGCGTTCGCGCAGCAGAAAATCTTTCGTCACGCCGCAGTCAATGTGATCCCACGGCAGTTTATCGTCCACTCCGCGCGCGGCCGTGTAACCGGCCGCGTCTATCCCCAGGTCGGCAAAGACCGCCGTCCAGAGGTCGAAGTTGAAGTATTCCGTCCAGCCGTCAAAGCGCGCTCCGCGCCGCCAGGCCTCCTCAACCGCCGCCGCGAGGCGGGAGTCGCCGCGCGCGAAGACGCCCTCAAGAAAGGTCTGTTCCGGCTCATGGTAGGAAAGGGAGACCTTTCTGTTTTTCAGCGAACTCTTGAGTCCGCGGCCGCGCTCACGCAGCTCGGCGATGGAGGCCTGCGCCTCCCACTGGAACGGCGTGTGCGCCTTCGGCACGAATCCCGCGACGGAGGCGTTGACGTCGCCGCGCCGCTTGTGGCGTTTAGCAATCGAGACAGCGCGGTTACAGATCTCCAGAATGCCCGCGAGGTCTTCCGCCGTTTCGGTCGGCAGCCCCATCATAAAGTATAATTTGACCCTGTCCCAGCCATGGGAGAAGGTCTCGTCCAGCGCCGCCTCGATCGCTTCGTCCGTGACGCCTTTGTTGATGACGTCGCGGAGGCGCTGCGTTCCCGCCTCGGGGGCGAAGGTGAGGCCGCCCTTCCTCATCGACTCCAGCCCCGCCGCGAGGTTCACGGAGAAGGCGTCGACACGCAGGCTGGGCAGGGAGAGCTTTATCTGGTTGTCCGCAAGCATCGGGGCGAATTTTTCCATCGCCTCCGGCAGTCCGTTCCAGTCGCAGGTGGCAAGGGACAAAAGCCCGACCTCCTCCCACCCCGTCGAGGCGAGCAGCCCCTTGACCTGTTCGCAGACGGATTCGGCGCTGCGCTCCCGCAGCGGGCGGTCGATGATCCCCGCCTGGCAGAAGCGGCAGCCGCGCGTGCAGCCCTTAAATACCTGTACGGCGACCCGATCGTGGACAATGCCGGTATTCGGCACGATCATCGAGGTGTGGTAAAAGGCGCCGTCAAGGTCTTCGGCGATCCGCCGGCGAATCTTTTTGCTTCCGTCGTACAGCGCCGGCACATAGACGCCCTCGATGGCGGCCAGCGCCGCGAGCTTCTCAGCCCGTTTGGCGCCCTTGAGCCCGTGGAGACATTTCAGCACCTCCGGGATGAGCACCTCACCGTCCCCCACCATAAAGGCGTCGATAAAGGGAGCGACCGGCTCCGGCGCAAGCGCGCCGATACCGCCGGCAAGGATGAGCGGATGCTCTTCCCCGCGCTCCGCGGAGCGGAACGGTATTCCCGCGAGATCGAGGATCGTCAAGATATTCGTGTATGAAAGCTCGTACTGCAGCGTGAAGCCTACAGCGTCAAAATCGGTGAGAGGACGTTTGCTCTCAAGCGCCCAAATCGGCGTGCCGGAATCCCGCATCGCCGCCTCCATATCCGGCCATGGCGTGTAGACGCGCTCCGCGTCGGCATAGGGCAGCGATTTCGTCAGCGGGTAGAGTATCTGAAAGCCGAGATAGCTCATTCCCACCTCATAGAGGTCGGGAAAGGCGTAACAGATACGCACAAGGTCCTCTCCCTCTTTGACAGGGCCGCTTCCCCATTCGCCGCCGATATAACGGGACGGGCGCTTAACAGAGGAGAGCAGCCGGCGAAGCCGCCCCTCTTCAATAGCTCCTTGCATATAATTTCCTCCTAAAATCTTTTATACGAAATCCGCCCGCCCGTACGCCAATAGGCCGCGTACAGTCCGGCGGAGCATACCCAGGTTAAAATCTATCTTTGCGCGCGACGATGTTCGCGCTCTGGACCAGAGCGAGCCCCAGCGATATCACGAGCAGAGAGCTGCCTCCGTAACTGAAGAGCGGCAGCGGCAGCCCCGTCACCGGCGCAAGCCCCATGCTCATCGCCACGCTCTCCATGATCTGAAACCACAGCCACGCCGCAATCGCGGCGCACATCAGCTTCGCCTGCAAATCCTTCGTGTACTGCGAAACATTCAGAATGCGCCACAGCAGGACCGCAAAGAACAGCAGCACAACGGCGCATCCGATAAAGCCAAACTCCTCCGAGAAGACACTGAAGATAAAGTCGGTGTGCGGCTCCGGCAGGAAGTGAAGCTTGCCCTGCGTGCCGTGCATGAAGCCCTTGCCGTAAAGGCCCCCCGAACCGACCGCGATGCGCGATTGTATAACATTATACCCCGAACCCTGCGGATCGATCGTCGGATCGAGGAAAACCAACAGACGCATTCTCTGGTAAGGCTTCAAAATCATCCACCCCAGCGGCAGCATCGCCACACCCACCCCCGCCATCGAAGCGAGGATCTTCACGGGCGTACCCGCCGCGATGAATACGGCTATCAGCATCACGGCATAAACCAGGGAGCTGCCCAGATCCGGCTGCAGCATTATCGGCACAATGGCGGCCCCCGCGACAAGCACGGCGGCGCCGATCCCGCGACTGTTGTTGGGAGGCAGCGCCGAACATATCCTCGCAAGCACGAGCGCGAAAATTACCTTGCCTAGCTCCGAGGGCTGAAAACGGAAGAATCCGAAGTTGAACCACCGCTGCGACCCCTTCGCGGTATGACCCACGACAAGCAGCGCCACAAAGATTATCACGATGCAGACGAAGAGAGGGCCGGCGTATTTAAGAAAATTCCTGTAATCCGCTTTGAGTACCGCCAGATAGACGACAGCGCTCATCGCGCCCCAGACCAGCTGTCTTATTACGAAGCCCGAAACGGAGGCGTCGCCCTTCGCGAACGAGGCGCTTGCGCTGTAGATCGCGGCAAGGCCGAAGCAGAAGAGGACAAGAGTGACGATGATCATTACCCAGTCCGTGTAGGAGCGGATGTCGCTCCAGCTTGTGGAAAATTTTTCAGCCATCGTTAATATGCGCCAAGCTTGACGGCGAAGGCCATTACTCCTCCGTCTTCTTTCTGCCCCTGACGGGCCGCTGCATGTTTTTCAGCGGAATGCTCGCCAGCAGCGCCACCGAGCGGTCTTCCCTGTTAAGGTCGAGCTCGATTCCCTTCTCGTCGATATCGAGATACTTCTTGATCGTATTTATAAGATCGGCACGCAGCGCCGTGAGTATCTCCGGCGAGATATCGTTCCTGTCATGGATAAGCACCAGCTGCAGCCGCTCCTTCGCCACTGAGCTGCTCTTCTGAGAGCCGAAAAGGCTGCTGATACAGTCAAATATTCTCATACGGATCACCTAACCCTTGGAAAACAGTCTGCGCAGCGAGGCGAATATTCCGCCCTCTTCCTTCGAAAGGTCCATAAAGGGGACCTCTTCGCCGCATAGCCGCTTAGAGATATTTTTGTAGGCTTCGCCCGCCTTTGTACCGCCGGAGAAAATGAGCGGCTCGCCGCGGTTGGCCGAAATGACGATCGATTCGTCGTCGGGGATCATGCCCACAAGATCCACTGCGAGGATGTCAAGCACATCCTGAACGCTCAGCATCTCGCCGCGCTTGACCATATCGGGGCGGATACGGTTTACGATCAGCTGGATGGGAGCCTTGTCCATCGACTCGAGCAGGCCGATGATGCGGTCCGCGTCACGCACCGCAGAAACCTCCGGCGTCGTGACGACGAGCGCCTCGGTGGCCCCGGCCGCCGCGTTGCGGAAACCCGACTCAATGCCGGCGGGGCTGTCGATGAGTATAAAATCGAAATCCGGACTCAGGTCGCCGCAGAGTTTTTCCATCTGCTCCGCCGAGACGGCGTCCTTCGTCTTGGACTGCGCGGTCGGTATCATGTAAAGGTTTTCCAGCCGTTTGTCGCGTATAAGCGCCTGGTTGAGCCGGCAGTTGCCCTCGATGACGTCTATAAGCGTATAGACGATGCGGTTTTCAAGGCCCATGATAACGTCGAGATTTCTCAATCCGACATCTCCGTCGATGGCCACAACCCTATACCCCTCGGAAGCGAGAGCCGCCGCTAAATTTGCCGTGGTCGTCGTCTTTCCGACGCCGCCCTTACCTGAAGTAATTACGATTATTCTGCACCCCAAAACTGCATCCTCCTTTATAGTACCGGCCATGGAGCCACCAGTACCTCGTTTTCCAATATCCTGATCGTGACCGGTTTACCCCAGAAGAGGGAATCCCTGTCGATGATACCTACCTTTGTACCGATGCGCACCTGCCCGGCCTCCAGCGAGCGGGTGACCACCGTCATCTCGTCGCTGCCGCCGCATCCCGCGTGCACAAGACCGTTGAGACGTCCGATCACCGTGACGTTGCCCTTCGCTGTGACCTCAGCCCCCTGGTTTACGTTGCCGATTATCACCACGTCTCCGGCGTGGCCGATGTTCTGGCCGCCGCGAAGCGTGCCGAAATAGACGAAGCCAGGATAGATGCCGTCGCCGGCCTCCTCCCGCCGCGCCTCTTTTTTCTCCGGCCGCTCTGCCGTGTATTCGCCCGCCGAAGTCCGGAACCCCATCCTTTCAAGGTATTCCCTGGACTGCGGGTCGGAGACCGACCAGAGAGTGACGGCGCAGCCGCTCGGCTCGATAAAAGTTTTCCAAATCTTCAGCAGCAGCGCCGGCGAGAAACGGCGCGTCTGAAGGTCTATCTCTATTTCGCTGCCGGCGAGCAGATGGCTCCCCGTGGAAAGCAGCGAACTAAAACCCTCGAACATCTGACGCTCGCTCATATCGGCGGGAACGACGCATTTTAGAGACCCCGCCTGTCTGCCCTTTAACTGAATCATCTTCCAGCACCCCTAATAAACAAACTAAGTTCGATAAAGAAAATCATCAATCCCATATCTCCCTTATGTTCCCGTCTGCGCAGCAGGAGTCTTTGCCTCTTCCGCCGGTTTGGGTTCGGTATATTTTTTGCCGTTTATGAGAAAATTGAGCATCTTCCCTACGATCGGGCCGGTGACCGCAGCGCCGCCCTTGCCGGCCTCCGCGATCGCGACGACCGCGTATTTAGGATTATCCGCGGGAGCGTATCCGACAAACCAAGCGTGGTCGTCGCCGTGCGAATTCTGCGCCGTGCCGGTCTTTCCCGCGACCTTTACCCCGAAGGAGCTGGCCCGCCTTCCCGTACCGCTCCTTGTGACCTCCTGTACACCCGACTGTATTAATTTTAACACTTCGGGTGATATATCCAGGGGAACGCTCTCAACCGCTGACGCGGTGTTGAGCCTGGGCTTTAAAAGTTTACCACCATTTGCCAGCGCCGCGTAGGCCCTTAATACCTGGAGCGGCGTCATCAGCACATATCCCTGCCCGATCGAATAGTTTACGGTATCGCCGCCGTACCAGTTTTCCTTGATACGCTTCTTCTTCCACTCCGGCCCCGCGAGCGTCCCAGAGACCTCTCCCGTGAGATCGATCCCCGTCTTCTGACCAACGCCGAACTTCGCGGCCGTCTTTATCAGCCGGTCGATCCCCATCTGGTTCGAAAGCTGGTAAAAATAGACGTCGCAGGAATCGCGGAGGGCGTTTATGATATTTTCACGCCCGTGGCCGCTGTGCTTCCAGCAGCGAAAGCGCCGGTTGCCCAGCTCAAAATAGCCGGGGCAGTTAACCGTCGTGTTTTTATTCGCCACCCTGCTCTCGAGTATTGCCGAGCCGGTGACTATCTTAAAGGTCGAGGCCGGCGGGTAGGCGCCGGAGATCGCGCGGTTCATCATCGGTCTCTCGTTATGGTCCGTGAGCGCGGCCCACTCGCTGTTCGTAATGCCCCAGGTAAGCGGATTGGGATCATAGGAGGGAGAGGAATAGAGGCAGCGTATGCCGCCGTCGTTGATATCCATCGCGATTATCGTGCCGCGAAATTTGCCGATCAGCTCCGACGCGTACCGTTGGGCGGCAAGGTCGATCGTCAGCGTCATATCGCCGCCCTTCGCCGATTTCACGTAACTGATGTTGCGCAGCTTCCGGCCGCGCGAATCGACCTCGATCACCTCTTCGCCGGCGGCTCCGCGCAGGGTATCCTCGTACTCGCCCTCAATACCGTTTTTGCCGATCATATCGCCGCCGCGATAGACATCGGCGTCCTTCGTCTCAAGCTCCTCCTTCGTGATCTCCGCCACATAGCCGATGACGTGCGCGGCATACTGCGCCGCGGGATAGGTGCGCCGCCATACTGGGGTCGGAAAGAGGACCTTCTTAAAGTCTTTATCCATTATCATCTCCGCGACCTGCGCAAAGGTGAGGTTCGTCGCGACGGTTATCGCGCGGTATGGAGCGGAGTATTGCTTTGCAACAAGCTCTTTGAACTTATCCTCCGTCATTGGAATACCGCTGCGAACCAGAAGGGCCGTTACGGACTTTACATTTTCCTCCCGCTGTAGGTCGATGGGATAGCCGTTGATGTTAAAGGTGCGGACGTTGACCGCGAGCGGCGCGCCGTTTATGTCAATGATGCTGCCGCGCGGCGGGAGGATGCGCAGAATGCGCAGCCGGTTCTGCGAGGCAAGTTTGACATAGGTGTCGCCCTGCACGACCTGAAAGAAAAAGAGCCCCGTAACGAGCAGCATGAAAGAGACGAATACCGCCGCCTGCAGGAAGCGCATGCGGCGCATGATATCAAACTTTGAATACTGAGTACTAACCATTCCGTCCCGATACCTTCCAGAAGAGCCACGAGAAGAAAACGATCGCCGGTACCGCCATCAGCTGCTGGACTATGAACTGCCGCATCATCGTCTGGCTGGGTATGGTCCAGAAGAAAAAGTGTATCCCCGCATACAGCAGCTCACAGCCTATTGACATTATCGTGAATGTGCCCAGCGTGCGCCCCTGTACCGGCGTCTTCTGCCAGAGGAAACAGGCGAGGCCGATGACGCCGCCGCCGATCGCCGCCGTGAGCCCCGGAAGATTGGTCCAGCGCAGATCCCAGATCAAACCGCCGATAAAGGCGGCCCATACTAGTTTCGTCTGCTGCTCTTTCGAGGTATCCGGCAGCAGCGCCATAAAGAGTGCCGTCAGCAGGAAAACGTCAGGCACCATGCAGATGCCCATCAGCAGCAGCTGCACGAAGTCCTGCAAAAGCCAGATGACCAGGAGCAGCGTCATTTCTGCGCCCCCCTGCCGGTAAAGACCTCCACATTATAGAGCTGTGTCAGATGCGCACCGGCGCTGAGGCTCATCTCCGTATAGCCTTCCCTGTTTTCGTCTATGTCGATTATCGTCCCGATCGGCAGCCCCGGCGGTATGAGGTCGCTCATCAGCGAGGTAGATATGGTCATGCCCTGTTTGAGTTTGCGCTCCTCAGGTATATAGAGCAGCTTGAGATGTCCGAAGTCGTCTCCGTTGACCACTCCGAGGTCGCGCGTCTGGTCCACAGCCGCCGCAAGCAGGAACGACGAGGAGGTGATAAGCTCGACCCAGGCATAGTCACTGCCAACCCTCGTGACACGGCCGACAAGATATCCCTCCGAGGTGACGGCCGCCTTTTCGACGACGCCGTCGCGTGAGCCCTTGTCAATGCGGAACTCCTGCCACCAATCCTGCGGATAGCGCAGCGTGACGAGAGCGCGGACATAGGACTCTTTCGGCGCAGGCACCTTTATCGCCGCCCGCTGGAGAGCCTCCGTGAGGGCCTGATTCTTAAGTTCCAGCCGTTCCACGCGTTCATTGAGGCTCGCGCGCTCAAGCACCCAGTTACCGCTGAGCTGCACAAGGTTGCGCACATAGAGCACCGGTTTCTCCGGATATGTGAGCGCCGCGTTCACCCACTCGACGGCGCTGTATTTCGCGGCTGGCACCGCGGTCATTAAAAGCAGGACCGCCACCCCGGCAAGTACGGAGATCACTCCGCTGAGCCAGGGACGGCTTTCTCTGCCAAGCAGCTGCATCTATTGATTCCGCCCCTTAAACGCCCTGTTTCTCGACCGTGATCGAGAGCCTGTTTTTATCCTGCGGCATTTCGAGTATCTTTCCGAGGCCGAGAGCCACGGAGTAGACGGGCTGCTCCGCGATATGTATCGGCACATTCAGCGCGTCGGCGAAGCGGATGTTGAGGCCGCGAAGGTTGGCCGTGCCTCCGGAGAGGACGATGCCCTGATCTACGATGTCGCGGACGAGCTCTGGCGGCGTGCGCTCGATGGTCGAGCGTATCGTCTCCTCGATCTGCGTTACGATCGGTTCGATCGCCTCGCGGACCTCCTCGGAGCAGATGCTTACCACCTTCGGCAGTCCGTCAACAAGGTCGCGTCCCTTGACATCCATCTTGAGCTCCTGCTCCAGCGGAATAACGGAGCCGATCGCGATCTTTATCTCCTCAGCCGTGCTCTCGCCGATCGCCAGGGTGTAGTTCTGCCGCAGCATCGAGATGATCGCCTCGTCAAGGGCGTCCCCCGCCACTCTGACCGACTGGTTGATGACGATACCGCCCAAAGACAGCACCGCCACCTCGCAGGTCCCGCCGCCCATATTGACGACCATGTTGCCCTGCGCCTCGTCGATCGGCAGGCCAATGCCCACCGCCGCGGCGAGCGGCTCCTCCACGACAAAGGCCTCCTTGGCCCCCGCCGCGAGCGTAACTTCAACGACGGCGCGCTTTTCCACCTCGGTGACGCTCGCCGGCACACAGACGGCGACGCGCGGATGTGAGAAGAGGCCGCTTGAGGCCGTCGCCTGTGACATGTAGTGGCGTATCATATGCTGCGTCATCTCAAAATCGGCGATGACGCCGTGCGAGAGGGGGCGGACAGTCGTGATCCCCTGCGGCGTGCGCCCCACCATCTTTTTCGCAGCGGCGCCGAAGGCGATTATCTCTTTCTGTCCCTTGCGGCCAAGGTTGCGCACCGCGATAACTGAGGGTTCGTTGATGACGACCCCCTTTGATTTGACATATATGACCGTATTTACCGTCCCAATATCTATACCTATCTCGTGGTTGAAGAGGTTGGGTCTGAAACTGAACAAAACGAGCCCCCGCTTTCGATTGACTTTTCTGATTTAGTCCTCAAATTTTATCCGCCGCGGCCTCCAGGCCGTTCACCGGCAATGGCTCTCCCTTGACGGGAAAGAGGCCGCCGCCGGCGGCGATATAGTGCCCCTTGAGCTGCATTCCCAGAAAGCGCAGCCCCTGTTCTATATGTTCGGTGAGCGCGATATCTTCGCGGCTCGGCCTCTGGCAGCCGTCGGGGTGGTTGTGCAGTACAATGACCTTCGCCGCCGTGACCCTCACCGCCTGCCGGAAGAAGACCGGCAGATCCAGGTAGGCGCCGGAGATGCCGCCATAGGAGAGCACGGATTCCCCCAGCACACGATCCTTCGCGTTGAGAAAAAAGGCGAAGATGCACTCTCTCTCCATATATTTTGTCTCCAACGCCTTCGAGAGCAGCACGCGCCGCCAGCTCGCGCTTTCGGCGCTTTTCATGAGTACCATGCGCTTGCCCAGCTCGATCGCCGCGGCGAGAGAGGCGACCTTAGCCTCTTTGAGCCCCTTTTCCTGCATCAGCTCCGCCGTGGAGGCCCGCGCCAGCCCCTCCAAGCCGCCCATCCGCTTCAGCAGGCTCTGCGAGAGGGCCGCCACATCCTCGCCCTTCCGTCCGGTCCTCAGGAGAATCGCAAGGAGCTCGGCGAGGGAGAGCGACTCCGGGCCGTATTTAATAAGTTTTTCCCGTGGCCGTTCGCAGTGCGGAAGCTGCGAGAAATCCATTCCGGGACCTATCTGGGCCAGTAGGGATTATACTGTTTTTCCGCCCCGATCGTCGTTTCGGGACCGTGTCCCGGAAATACTCTCAGCTTATCGGGCAGTCCGTCCAGCTTTTTCAGCGATTCGATAAGGACGTCCTCGTTGCCGCCGGGGAGGTCGCTCCTGCCGATTGAACGGGCAAAGAGGGTGTCGCCGGAGATCAGTATCTGCTCTTCGCCGTCCGTTACCACGATACAGATTCCGCCGGGCGTGTGGCCGGGGGTATGGATGACGTCGAGCGTCATCTTGCCGACCTTCAGCCGGTCGCCGTCGTTAAGCATCTTCTCCGCGGATGGAAGCTCCAGCGCGTCGCCCATGTAGGTCGAGAGGTTTTTGCTCGCGCTCGTCAGACACTCGGCATCCTCGCTTTGGATGGCGACGCCGTTCTCCGAGAGGTTGCGCAGATCGGCGATGCCGCCGATGTGGTCGCTGTGGCCGTGAGTGAGGATTATCCAGTGCACCCGTATGTCCTGGCTGCGGATAAAATCCTCCACCTCCTTGGCGGGACCGCCCGGATCAATGACGAAGCCGTCGCCGGAATCATCCCAGATCAGATAGCAGTTCGTCCATAGTGTCCCCAGCGGAAACCTTTTAATATTCATTCATCTCACTCCTTGGTATCTATCATCAGGGTAACGGGCCCGTCGTTCTGTATATCCACCGCCATGTGTGCCTGAAACTGGCCGTGGGCGACAGGGATACCCTCTTTTTTAACCGCGTCGATAAATTTCAGATACATCTCGTTGGCAAACTCAGGCGCCGCAGCCTTCGCCCACGAGGGGCGGCGGCCCTTTTTACACTCTCCGCAGAGGGTAAATTGGGAAATTACCAATATCTCCCCCCGCACATCGGAGACTGAAAGATTCATTTTACCATCTTCATCGTCAAAGATGCGAAGATTTACAATTTTTTCAGCCAGCCAGTCTATGTCCCTCTGCGTATCTTCCGGGATCACGCCCAGCAGCACCGTAATGCCGCGGCCGATCTCGCCGACGGTGACGCCGTTCACTGATACTTTAGAGGAAGAGACTCTCTGTAAAAGCGCCTTCATGTATTTCTTTACCCCCTGGTTATTTCCAATATTCCCGAGATATTATTGAGCTTCGCGATGATACGGTAAAGGTGCTCAAGATCCTTCACCTGCAGATCCGCCACCACGCGCGTGCGGCTGTTGTTGACGACGCTGGCCTTAACGTTGGTTATCAGCCCGTCCATCAGCGCGATCGCCTGGACGATTTCTGCGAGAAGCGACTGTTTCTCCACCCCTTCGACCTTTATGCGCGCCGTATAGCGCGTGTCCTTCGGCTTGCCCCACGACACCGCCACCTGCTTGGCCGTATCCGACTTTTCTATGTTCACACAGTCTTTACGGTGTACGGAGATGCCGCGGCTCTGCGTGACAACGCCGACTATCGGGTCGCCAGGTATCGGACGGCAGCACTGAGCAAGAGTCACAAGCACTCCCTGGGCTCCCTCAACCACGATCTCAGAGTCCGCCTCCTTCCGCTGCCGCGGCGCGGGGGTATCGGGAATAGCCTCGGGCTGCAGCTTGGCGCTGTCCGGCGTAATGCGGCCGAGGACGCTCGCGGGGGAATGGCTGCCGGAGCCCACGGCGATTATCAGCTCTTCCAGGCCGGAATATCCAAGCTCGCGCGCAATATGCGAAAGCTGAGAATTTATCGCCTCCAGCGGGTTTTCTACTCCCGGACTGCGGCGGGCCGCCTCTTTTTCAAGCAGTTCGTGGCCGCGCTTGGACTTCTCCTCACGCTCCTGGCGCTCCTGCTGGCGGAACCAGGACTTTATTTTACTGCGGGTTCGGTTTGACTTCGCGATCTTCAGCCAGTCGCGCGAGGGTTTGCCCTGCGGCGAGGTGAGGATACGGACGATGTCTCCGTTGTGGAGCTCCTGGTCCATTGGCGCGATACGCCCGTTTATCATCGTGCCGACGCATTTATGTCCGACCTGCGTGTGCACGGCGTAGGCGAAGTCTATCGAGGTGGAGCCGTTAGGCACCCGCACGACCTTGCCCTTGGGGGTAAATACGAACACGTCGTTAGAGAGCACGTCGGTCTTGAGGTTGTCCAGGAAGAGCGTGCCCTCAGATGTCCCCTCGGCGTTTCCCTCTCCCGCGCCGCCGGAATCTCCCTCGCCGCGCTCTGGCGCCGCGTCGAGCGCCTTGCGTATCCAGGTGAGCCCCTTGTCCAGATTGTCTACCTTATGGCCGCCCTCTTTATAATTCCAGTGGGCCGCGATACCGTATTCGGCGAGCAGGTGCATCTCCTTCGTTCGTATCTGCACCTCGAGAGGCTCTCCCTCCGGGCCGACCACCGTCGTATGGAGCGACTGATACATGTTGCTCTTCGGGTTGGCGATATAGTCGTCAAGAAGCCCGGGGATGGGTTTCCAGATTGTATGGACAAGCCCCAGTACCTGATAGCATTCGCCGATCGTCTTCACGACGACGCGAAGCGCGAGCAGGTCGTAGAGCTGTTCGAGAGAGAGGTTCTTGCGGCGCATTTTTTCGTAGATGCTGTAAAAGTGCTTCGGCCTGCCTTTGATGGAGGCCTCTATCTTATCCTCTTTGAGACGCTGTTCAAGGATATCCATCGCCTCTTTGATTATAGCCTCGCGCTCGGGGAGTTTTTTCCGCACCCGTCGTTTGATGTCATAAAACATCTCTGGGTCCAGGATACGGAAGGAAAGGTCCTCAAGTTCGCGCTTTACCTGGTATATTCCGAGACGATGGGCGAGCGGCGCGTATATCTCGAGGGTCTCGCGCGCTATCGAGAGCTGCTTTTCCCTTTTATGGGAGGATATCGTGCGCATATTGTGGAGGCGGTCCGCAAGCTTTATGAGCACCACGCGGATGTCCTTCGCCATGACGACGAACATTTTTCTGAGATTTTCAGACTGATATTCCTCGACCGATTTAAACTGCAGCTTTCCGAGCTTCGTCACACCGTCCACCAGGGTGACGACGCCCTCGCCAAATTTTTCCGCAAGCTGCTGCGGCGTTACCGGGGTATCCTCAAGCACGTCGTGAAGCAGTGCGGCGACGATCGTCTCCCGGTCTATCTCCATACTCGCAAGTATCGCGGCGACGCTCACCGTGTGGATTATATATGGCTCGCCGGTATGGCGGCGCTGCTTCCCATGCGCCACCGAGGAGAATACGAAGGCTTCTCCTATTATCTTCATATCGTCTTTGGGCAGGTAAAGAGCGGCCTTCGCCCAGAGGTCCTGCCAGGCAAGGCGCAGTGACGCTACGCGCTGCTCCTCGGAGACACGTCCCCAATAGCTCTCCATCAACGCCCGGCTCTCCCGCTCCCCAATGGAGAAACCGCCCATGTTGGCAATCTCCGTCATATGGGCGGATCTTACATTTGCAACCGTACCCTTATTTTCCGTGTTCATACACCACACCACCGCAGCACGAATTATTGCTCCTGGACTACCATCTTTTCAAGTATAAACTGAAGAGAGGTGACGTTCCGCCACGTATCGAGGCGGGGCTTATATACCCAGCCGTCGATGTCCCCGCGGCCGTCAAACATATCGGCGGCGCCAAAGGCCAGAAGCGAGGCCGAACCGAGCTCGACCTTAACATGTTTTCCAGTTTTGCCCAATGGTACCACACGCATCTGCCCCCCGTAAGGGGCGTAAAGCATCGGCGCGGGGTTTTCCATGCCGAAGGGGCCGAGCGCTACTGCCTCGGACCAGGTGTTCATATCCATATTAAGAGGGTTCCAGTAGAGGAGATCCTCCTTTTCGCCGACGACCTTGACTTCGGAGAGCATCGTCTCCATCATGCCGCGCAGTTTGTCCCAGTTCTCGCTCTTCACGCTGAAACCGGCAGCGAGCCGGTGGCCGCCCCAGGTGTTGAGCAGCGGAGCCAGCTTTTTCAGCACGCCGACCGCATCACCGCCCGCCGGCATGCGCAGCGTACCGCGCATAATGTCGCCCACCGCTGCCACAAGGGCCACCGGCGAATTACGCTCACTGCAGATGCGGCTCGCGACGCTGCTTAGAACCCCCACCGACCAGTCGCTGTTGGTGAGCACGTATTTGTATTCGCCCTTTTCGGCGCTGTCGACCTGCTCCAGTATCTTCGACGAGAGCTCGCGGCGTTTGCGGTTCAGCGCGATAAGCCTGCCGACATTGCTCGCGAGATTCTTGCTCGGGAAGAGTATATCCACCGCAAGGTCGGCGAGATAGAGCCGTCCCGCCGCGTTGAGGCAGGGAATTATCTTCATCGCGAGGTCTTCGGTGTCTATTGACGATGGGGCGATGCCCAGCTGTTCCATCAGGATATTGAGACCGGGGCGCGTATGCGTGCGGATCGACTTCAGCCCCTCGCGCACAAGCGCGCGGTTAAGCGAAGAGGCCAAGGAAACGCAGTCGGCGATCGTAGCCAGCGCCACGACGTCAAGCATCCGCATCAGCTGACGTTCGGTAAGCAGTTCGTTCTGCCAGGCCCAACACCAAATGACGCCTGTGGCGCATAGTTTCTTTGCCGCGGCGTCCCCCGATATCTGCGGGTTTATCATCGTATCACAACAAGCCGGCGTTCCCTCGACAAGGTGATGGTCAAAGATGATGACGGGAATGCCGCTTTTCTTTAGTGTATCCACCGCCTCGACGTCCTGCGAGCCGCAGTCGACGACGATCACCAGGTCACAGCCGCGCTTAGCGATCGTCGTCGCGACCTCCTTGTGAAGGCCGTATCCCTGGTTGAAACGGTGCGGAATGAAATAGCGCACATGAGCGCCGCGTACAAGCGCAAGCTCCATCGCGATCGCCGTCGCGGAGATGCCGTCCACATCGTAATCGCCGTAGACAACGACATTTGAGGTTGGTGTGAGACCCCGCACCAACTCCGCCGCTCTATTATTTTCTGCCCCCAGATCAAGCTTCTCCAACAGGTGCGGTAAATGTGGGGAAAGCCAATTTTCCACCTCACGCGGCATCACATCCGCGGTAAGCCCGCGCATCTCCAACAATGACGCCTGCAAAGGTGAACAATTAAATTTCGCCGCTATTTCCGCTGAGACCGCTGACTGGGTAAAGATGTTCAGTGAGTCTTTGGTACAGCGTACGACCAAAGGTTATTCCGCCGTTCCCGCCTCCGGGGCACCGCTGTCCTGTGAGCGGTTCTCCGGCGCTGCCTCGGTCCTGGCAACGAAGGAGTCGAGGATCGTCTTCTTTTCCTGTTCTAAAGCGGCGATCTTTTCATCCTTCTGCTTCAGCTCTTTCTTATACTTCGAGCGCACCTCAAAGACCGAGAAGAGGGAGAAGAACCACATAATGGCCGCCCCTGAAGAGAAGAGCACTACCTCCCACACTCCCTGCGGCAGCGTCCATTCAAAGATAAGGAAGCGGATGGTTACGTCGCCGATATTCTGAAAGGCAAACAGCGCAGAGAGAAACATGGTCAGTACAATCGCGAGTATATAGCTTTTCAAACAAAATCCCTCCAGTCGGCAAAGGGCAATGGCCTTTGCCTGTCTTCATATACGGTTATATGATACAACATAACATAAAAAAAATCTCTCCCCCGCAAGGGGAGAGATTTTTTAAGTATTTGACGTAACTGCCCGCGTTAGTACTTCGGCGAGCGCAGGTACCACTCTACCAGCATAGAGCTTGCGATATAGATCGAGCTGTATGTACCGACGCCGATACCGATGAGGAAGGCGAAGGCGAAATTACTAATAACTTCTCCGCCAAAAAGATACATGGAGATGACCGGCAGCAGCGTCGTCACCGAGGTGTTGATCGTACGCGAAAGGGTCTGGTTTATCGAGGTGTTTACCAGTTCGACGATACCCTTTCCGCGGACCTGTCCCCAGTTCTCACGGATACGGTCGAGCACGACTATCGAGTCGTTCAGCGAGTATCCGGCAACGGTGAGGATCGCCGCGATAAAGGTGACGGAGACCTCTTTGCCGGTAAGGCTGTAAACGCCGAGCATCAGAATTACGTCGTGCATCAGGGATATGACGGCCGCGGCGCCGAAACGGAAGCGGAAGCGGAAGGCCATGTAGATGAGAATGCCGGCAAGGGCGAGCAGCAGCGCGTATGTCGCCTGCGCGCGGAGCTCGCTGCCGACTACGGGGCCGATCTTATCTATACGCAGGACCTTATAGTTTCCCACATCGGTCTTAAGCACGTCGAGCACATCCTTACGGACCTGATCATCCTGTGCCTGGAAGCGCAGGAGCACGTCCGTGGCGTCAAAGGCCTGTATCGTCGCGTTGCCCTGGTCGATCTTGCTCAGCGCCGAGCGCACCTCAGCAATGTCGACCGGCTTTTCAAATTTGACCTGAAGGACGAGCCCTCCGGTGAAGTCAACGCCGAGATTCAGCCCTTTCGTCATCAGGAGGCCAAACGATGCGAGGATACATACGAGGCTGATGCCTATCAGCATCTTCCGGTACTTCATAAACGGAAAGTTGAGTTTTGAAGCGTCAAATGTAGCCATTTCCTATTGCCTCCTTCTTATAGAGTATGGGTCTTACGCGCCGAGAGGACTATTCCCAACAGCGTCCGTGTGACCACCGTATTGCAGAAGACGGAGGCGACGACGCCTATGCTCAGCGTGACGGCGAAGCCGCGTATCGGGCCGCTTCCGAAGTAGAAGAGTATCGCCGCGGCGATGAGCGTAGTAATGTTCGAGTCCAGGATTACGATAAGCGCCTTGCGGAAGCCGGTGTCAAGGGCCGCCATCATCGTCTTGCCGGAGCGGAACTCTTCTTTCATTCTTTCGTATATAAGAATATTGCCGTCCACCGCCATACCTATCGTAAGGATCATACCTCCGATGCCGGGAAGCGTAAGCGTCGATTTAAGCATAATGAGCGCGGATACGACGAGTAACATCGCTACGGCAAGCGCGATATCGGCGGCGATCCCCAGCAGTCCGTAGTAGACCACCATAAAGATGACGACGAGCGCCGCGCCGATGAGGCCGGATTTGATTCCGTCATGTATTGAGTCCGCTCCAAGGGAGGGGCCGACAGAGCGGTTTTCCAGGACTTCGACAGAGACCGGAAGCGCGCCTGCGCGGAGCATAATGGCAAGCCTGTTGGCCTCCGCGGTAGAGAAGGAGCCGGTGATCTGGGCCTCTCCGCCTGATATACGCTGCTGAACGACCGGCGCGGAGATGACGATGCCGTCGAGCACGATGGCGATCTGTTTGCCGATGTTGGCTGCCGTCGCCTCGTCAAAGAGCTTCGCGCCCTCCGTGTTGAACTTCAGAGAGACCGCCGCCTTGCCGAACTGGTCAAAGTTCGTCTCCGCCTTTGTAAGCTCTCCGCCGCCGACATACTGCTTGCCTAGGAGGTAGGCGCTGCCGTTTTCGCTTCTGGCGACCGCCATATCGGGATTTGATTTGACCGCCTCTTCCATCTGTTTTATGTAAAGGTCAACCTCGTTCTTCGCCGCCGTCCAGCGATCTTCGGCAGTTTTGAACTGCTCGTCGCTGTCATAATTCGCGCGCACGGGCTTCGCCGGCACACGGGGGGATTCTCCAAGTACCTGGCGGAACTGCAGAACGGCGGTGCGGCCGATAAGGTCGAGAGCCGCCTCCGGATCTTCTATCCCGGGAAGGTCTACGGCGATACGGTCTTCGCCCTCGCGCTGGATCACCGGTTCGGCGATGCCGTACTGGTCCACGCGGGAGCGGAGAACGACAAGAAGTCTCTCAAGGCTGTCCGGGGTGAGCGGATTCTCCGGCGTCCCCTTCGCCTGAAGTATGATATGGACGCCGCCTCTAAGGTCAAGGCCAAGGCGTATTTTCCCCTTTACGGGAAATGCCACTGCCGCGGCAATTATGACAACTACAACGACCAGAATAAGCCGCCATTTGTCTCTCTTTAGCATCTACATGCGCCTCCTCACAAAGAAAACGGAGTGGACCCGTTAAAGTTGTCCTCTCCGTAGAAAAACAGAGTAACGTTAAAGGCTGTGCTTACGCCTCTTTCTTAGCTTCCTCATCTTTATCTTCGGCGGCGGCGATGCTCTCTTCGACTACGGCGGCATCGGGATCGCCCTCTACCGCGGCGGCCTCCAGCAAGGGAGCCTCCTCCACCGGTTTGGCCGCTTCGGTCTCCGGCTTATTTTCCTCAGCCAAAGCCTCGGATTTCTTAGACTTCTTTTTCTTAGGCTGTGAGCCTGCCGTGCTGCCGTCGCTCTTTTTCATCGAGATGGAGCTTTTAAGGATACGCGCCTTAACGCCTTCGTCAAGTTCGATGATGTAGCTGTCATCGAGGGTCTCGCGGACTATTCCAAAGAACCCTCCGGCGGTTATCACCGTATCTCCCTTACTGATGCTGGCGAGCATATCTTCATGCGCCTTCTGTTTTTTCTTCTGCGGCCTGATAATCATGAAATAGAATATCGCCGCAAACATTGCGAGAGGTAGCAACATACTTGTTAAACCGCCCTGCTGGCCCAAAGAAATTCCTCCTTACAAAACTTGTTTTTAATTTGTTTCTTCCGCCACAACGGGTATTTTATCATGATATCGCCCGTTGTGACTATATCCATTTTTTCAGATTTGGCGCTAATGCTGTTTTTCCTGTTCCTTGAGAAAGAAGAGAAGCTTCTCAAGTTCGACGAAGATATCCACGCGGTAAAAGAGTATCCTCTCGGGGACGACCACCGTCGCGGGTGTGAAGGCGAGTATTCCCTTCAGCGTCGGCGAGGCGACGGCCTTATCGACGCAGGCCTGCGCCGCCGCGGCCGGTACCGCGAGCAGAAGCACCTCTATGTTCCGCTCCTCCATCACCCTGGCGATGTCGTCCGAATGGAAGCACTCCACCCCCATCACCTTACGGCCGACCTTCTCCGGGTCGACGTCGAAGAGCGCCTCAACGTTGAACTTATAGCTCTGGAAGGCGGTGTGCCCCATCAGCGCGGTGCCAAGGTTTCCCACGCCGGCCAGCGCCACCCGCCATACGCGCGGCGAGGCAAGTATATTCTCAATATGCGCACAGAGACGGTTCACATGGTAACCGACGCCGCGCTTTCCTATTTCGCCGAAGTAGGAGAGATCCTTGCGCACCTGGCTCGCCTTGATGCCGAGCATCTCACCCATTTGAAGCGAGGAGACGACCTTTCGTCCCTCCTCCTTCATCAGCATCAGGAGGCGGTAGTATTGTATGAGCCTCTCTACCGTTGGTTCCGCTACTTTCATATATTGTCCTCCTCTATACCCTGGGAGAGGGTTTTCCCGCAAACTCGGAACGCCCCGCAAGGGCCTCCTCTATGCGTATCAGTCTGTTGTATTTACGGACCCGCTCCATGCCGCGCGGCGCTCCCGCCTTTATCTGTCCGGCTCCCGTCGCCACCGAGAGGTCGGCGATGAAAGAATCGGAGGTCTCGCCGGAGCGGTGGGAAATTATCCGGTTATATCCGGCGCGCAGCGCCATCTCGCAGACATTCAGCGTCTCCGTCAGCGTACCGATCTGGTTCGGCTTAATGAGGACCGCGTTCGCCGCGTGCTTCTCAATACCTATCTTCAGGCGGTCTTTATGTGTCACAAAGAGATCGTCGCCTATAAGCTCGATCTTTTTGCCGAGACGCTCGGTGAGCGAGACCCAGCCCTGCCAGTCATCCTCTGCAAGGCCGTCCTCGATCGAGATAACGGGATATTTCGCGCAGAGATTCTCATACATATCGATAAGCTCACACGCGGTGAAACGGCAGTTGGAGCCGGGGAACCGGTAGGCCCCCTCGACCGCGAACTGGCTTGCAGCCACGTCGAGGCCGATCGAAATATCGCGTCCCGGCTGGTATCCGGCCTCGCTTATCGCGAGCATCAGAGTCTCCAGCACCTCGTCCGGGTCACGGAAATCGCAGGAGAAGCCGCCCTCGTCCCCCGTACCCGTAGGTTTTCCCGTACGCGCGAGGATATCCTTCAGCGCGTGGTATGTCTCGGTTCCCATACGCAGCGACTCTGCGAAGGAGGGCGCTCCGTGCGGGATGATGAGGAACTCCTGTATATTCAGATTGTTGTCGGCATGTACGCCGCCGTTTATGACGTTCATCATCGGCACCGGCATCAGATCGGCGTTGAGCCCTCCCAGATAACGCCAGAGGGGGATCACGAGATCGTTAGCCGCGGCGCGCGCCGCAGCGAGCGAAACGCCGAGGGTCGCGTTCGCACCCAAACGTATTTTATGCAGCGTCCCGTCAAGCTCGATCATCGTATTGTCGACGAGCGCCTGTTCCGTCGGGTCTATCCCTTTAAGCGCGGGAGCGATGACCTCGTTTATATTCTTTACCGCGTCGAGGACGCCGCGGCCACGATATCTTCCGCTGTCCTTATCACGCATCTCAAATGCCTCATAGGTACCGGTGGAAGCTCCGCAGGGCACGCTCGCGCCTCCCATCGTCCCCGAGTCAAGCCTGACCTCGACCTCTACGGTCGGAAAGCCTCTGGAATCCAATATCTCTCTGGCGTGAATACTCTCTATACGTGACAACCTGATTTCCCCTTTCCTCTTTCGGGCTGACTCTTTTATACCTACCACGGCTTCTCGCCGGCGGCGGCCTCTTTCTCCTCTATCACTGTATATGCGGTCGCGTTCCTCTTGAGGGCCGTTTCGTCCGCCGTCAGCACTTTAACGGTCAGAATACGACGCGGATAGGCAATCTCAACAACATCGTCCTCACGAACTTCGGCGGCGGGTTTGCACTGCCTCTTGTTGATACGCACCGCGCCGATCTCCGCCATCTCCTGCGCCACCGTCCGGCGCTTTATCAGGCGCGACAGCTTCAGATATTTATCCAGCCTCAAAATCTCACCCCACTTATACTTCAAAAGTATAATGCTTCTACAGCGTTCGTGCAATAAGTAGCAAAGTTCCTAAACGGCAAAGACACCCGTCAGTTACATGCCGGGTGTCTCTTCCATACCTATTCCAGGAAATCCTTGAGCTTCTTGCTGCGGCTCGGGTGCCGCAACTTTCTCAGTGCCTTCGCCTCTATCTGCCGAATGCGCTCGCGTGTCACACCGAAACGCCGGCCAACCTCTTCGAGGGTATGGGCGTGGCCGTCCTCAAGTCCGAAGCGCAGCCTCAGAACCTCGCGTTCGCGGTCGGTGAGGTCGTCAAGCATCTCGTCCAGCTGCTCGCGCAGTATTTGGCTCGCGGCGGCCTCTTCGGGGCTGGGCAGATCCTTGTCCTCAAGGAAATCTCCCAGCTGGCTGTCTTCCTCTTCTCCGATCGGGGTTTCAAGTGATACGGGTTCCTGCGCAATACGCTGTATCTCCTCGACGCGGTCGGAGGGTATCTCCATTCCAGCCGCTATCTCCTCCGCCGTCGGTTCCCGTCCCAGCCGCTGTACGAGCTGACGTGAAACACGGATAAGTTTATTGATCGTCTCGACCATATGAACCGGTATACGTATCGTGCGCGCCTGGTCCGCGATCGCGCGCGTTATCGCCTGCCGTATCCACCAGGTCGCGTAGGTGCTGAATTTATAGCCCTTATGATAGTCAAACTTCTCCACCGCGCGGATCAGCCCAAGGTTGCCCTCCTGTATGAGGTCAAGGAAGAGCATACCGCGGCCGATATATTTTTTTGCGATACTGACGACGAGCCTGAGGTTAGCCTCTACAAGCGCGTCCTTGCTGGCGACGTCTCCCGACTCCACCCCCTTGGCGAGCATGACCTCGTCTTCCGAAGTGAGAAGCGGTATCTTGCCGATCTCCCTGAGATACATACGCACGGGATCGGATAGCGGCAGATCTTCCAGGTCGCCCATATCCTCGTTGTTGACCGTCGTAGGCACAAGGGCCTCTCCCTCTGAGGGGTCGACCTTCGTCTTAGGCTCGTCGAGAACGTCAACGCCGAGCTCCATAAGATTCATATATAGATTGTCAAGGATGTCGGCGGTGAGGAAATCTTTCGGCATCCTCTTTTCGATATCCTCGTATGTTACAAAGCCCTTCTCGCGGCCCTCGTGCAGCAGGTCGCGCACGTTATCTATGTAGGCGCTGTAGTCGGCTCCCTCGGTATCGTCTCCAAGCGGCGATACGGAGCTGTCCTCCTCGGGTTCGTCGATCGGCGCTATGACGTCGATCAGATCCGGCTCATCAACGGGCGGCTCCTCAAGGCTGAGCTGGTCGATATCAACGTCGTCCACAGACGATATATCGTCAGCCATCGCCTCATCATTCATAGACTCCGCGCCATCTTCCGTTATAGGGGACGTCTCTTCGGGCATAATTTCTTCTTTTTTACTCTTTGTCTTCTTCATGCCTTTATGCTCCCTCCTTTTAATAATCTTGTATATTTTAAATATTCCTCGTATTCGCTCTCTGAAATATTGCCCTCTTTTATCTTCCTGACAAGGGAGGCGAGCCGATTTTTCAAATATTTGCGCCTTAAAGTCCCCATCAGCTTTTCGGCGGTCTCCCCGCTGATTCCCTCCCGGGAAAGAAGGCTGTTTCCGCGGGCGATTATCTGCATTCCGCTCATATCGTTCATCTGCTGCCAGCGCCGCTCCAACTCATCCGGATCGTCGCCGCTGAGCAGCGCAAATACGATATTTTGTATCCCCATATCCTCTATGTAGCACATAAGCTCCTCGGCCCGGTACGCCTCGCGTATATCCTTTCTGCTCCACAGCAGGCTGCAGAGCATATATTCAAGGTCGTCCGCGTAGTTCTGCTCGGGAGGGACAAAATCACCTTCATCCCGCTCTCGTCTGTTCCTTGAATGAACCTCCGGCCTTTGGCGTTTTCGCTCCTCCAGCATACTTTGTACCTCGTGGGGAAATACGCCGAGTATATTTCCCAGTTCGTCCAAGTATGGCATTACGTCAAAAATCGAAAGCGACGCGAGACCGTCAAGCAGATCTCTGCGCGCCTCCGGCGCCAGCACCGGATCCCTCAGCGCCTCGCTTCGCAGCTGCGCGTGAAAGAGCGGCAGCGGCAGCGCCTCCGCGATGGCTCCTTCAAAAAGCTCTGGACCTCCCGGCTGCAGCAATATTTCGTCGGGGTCCTTGCCTCCCTGCCAGATGACGCGCTTCGCCACGACCCCCTCCGCGTGAAGAGTGTACATGGCACGCAGCGCCGCCTCCTGTCCGGCGGAGTCTGAATCATAGCAGATATAGCACAATCCTGTCATGCGTTTTATCAGCGAAGCCTGCTCCTGGGTAAGCGCCGTACCCAGAGAGGCCACCGTATTTGTATATCCAAAGAGGTGCGCGCGTATCGCGTCAAGGTATCCCTCGGTCAGTATCGCGTGCCCCTTAGCATTCATCGAAGTCTTCGCCTTATCGAGCAGATAGAGGTTATGTCTCTTGTTAAAGAGCCTGCTCTCCGGGCTGTTGAGATATTTCGCTCCCTCTCCGTCGATCATCCTGCCGCCGAAGCCGATCAGACGTCCGGTTATATTGTATATTGGGAAGATCACCCTCCCACGGAATCGGTCATAGCATCCTCCGTCGCGCCCCTCGCCGGCAAGGCCGCTTTCGAGTATCTGCGCGGAGGTGAAACCCTTCTTCTGGAGCCTGCGAACCAACATATCCCAGGAGTTCGGAGCCCAGCCTATTTCAAAACGGCGGCATACATCAAGAGGAAGGGAACGCCTCTCAAGATATTTTCTCGCCGGCTCTCCGCCGGCAGCCGTCAGTGATTCTAAAAAAAAGTCAAGCGCCGTGAGATTTATATCTCTGTTCACACGCTGCGCCGCAGAATTCTGCTGTCCTCTCGACAGCGTAACACCGGCCCTTTCGGCAAGCCTCTCAAGGGCCTCGCGAAATTCAAGATGTTCCGTCTCCATAATGAAGGAAAAGATATCTCCGCCCTTTCCACAGCCAAAACAGTGGTAAGTCTGACGCTCCGGCGAGACGCTGAAAGAGGGCGTCTTCTCATTATGAAAGGGGCAGCATCCCCAGAAGGTACGCCCGTTCCTCTTGAGTTTCACATACTCGGATACGATCTCAACGATGTCGAGCCTTGATTTTATTTCACGGACATCGTCAGATGCCATAGACTGCCTCCTCTTCGCAAAGGACTGAACTTTCGCCTCAACGTCAACGCTTCGTAATGTATATCTCGCAGGTTAGCGGCGGCATTCCGCGCCGCTGTCTGCGAAACCGTTCATCAGCGCCGCACGGATATTGATATGCGGGGCTTCATTAAGAAGATTAGAGGGAGAGCTGTAACTCTCCCTCTAATTTATATTATCACAGCTTTTAATCTGTTTATCGCCTTACAGTGCAAATAGAGGGGCAAGAACGGTGGCGACCACGGACATCAGCTTG